>Ga0207683_10003230_pt1 | contig 14222 bp, 12 predicted proteins | sample KBSM73metaG_FD_184333 | JGI IMG/M metagenome (GOLD analysis project Ga0207683, IMG submission 184333) | Miscanthus rhizosphere microbial communities from Kellogg Biological Station, Michigan, USA - KBS M7-3 metaG (SPAdes) (version 2) | ecosystem: Host-associated > Plants > Roots > Rhizosphere >...
CTGCGAAGGGAACGTCACTCGGTCTTGCGCACGATCTGGTCGGCACGCCGCTGCCGGCGCAGGCGCCTCCCGACATGAGCGCCTTCCAGCGCGCTTGACATTCCGCGCGACGGGGCCGGGCACGCAGGCTGCGTGCCCGGCCCCGGATCGTGCGGAGCCGGCGGTGCGGGACTAGCGGCTGAGCGGCGTCGCGTTCGAGATCGCCGTGTCGGCGCCGGGCACCGAGGCGACGACGCGGAGGTTGCCGCGCAGCGAGGGCTTCAGGATGGTCTTCGAGAAGGTGCCGCTCTTCGTCGAGTAGCCGGTCGCGAGCGTCTTGCTGCCGAGCTTGATGGCGATGCGCACGTGCTCGTCGGCTCCGGGGATGCGGACGGAGAAGTGCAGGAGCTTGCCGCCGGTCTTGCGCTGCAACACGAAGTGCGGCTGCGCGAGGCTGACGTGCGTGTCCTGACCGGCGATGCCGTAGACGGTGGCGTTGCCGCCCTCGACCGAGGCGACGGCGTAGCGGCCGCCGGCCGCGAGCGCGAGATCGCCGTCGTCGGTGAAGACCGAGCGCAGCGTCGCGCGGATCACGAAGGTGCCGTCGGGCTTCACCATCGTCGCGCCGCGCGCCGGCACGAGGCCGTTGGTGGCGAGCGACTCGAGGCTGACGGCGTCGCCGGCACGGCCCGTGCCGCCGATCGAGTAGCGGTAGCCGTACAGCGCGCTGACCGGAGCGGCCAGGGTGACCGACTTCGGCAGGTGCACCGTGGCGCTGCTCGTCACGCCGGCGGGCCGCAGCGTGGTGCAGGCCGGCTGGGCGCAGGCGCGGGCCACGACGGAGTTGGTCATGGCGGTCTGGCCGGTGGGGTTCTGCGTGATCGCGTGGCCGGCGCCGGAGTAGACGATCGCCCCGCGCAGCGCGAGCGTGACCGAGTGCAGGGCAGAGTTCACGGCCTTGGCGGCCAGCTTGCCGGCGGCGGCGTGCCAGTCGAGCTGGAACGTGATGTGCGCGGCCGACGTCGTACGCCGGATGATCACGGTCAGGTTGTCACTGCCGATGATCGCGGCGGTGGCGCTGGGCACGTCGACGCCGGCGCGGACGTACGCGCCCGAGCTGTCGGTGCCATGGTCGAGGACGCGCAGCGAGCTCGCGCCCGGCCCGGTGAAGTCGCTCGTGATCGTGCCGAGCTGCGTGCCCGTCGAAGCGGCCATGAACCGGTTCCAGGCGGAGCCGGAGAGATGACGCGTATCGACCGAGAAGCGCACGAGGCCCGTCGGGACGAGTCCGCCGCCGTCGGCGTTGTCGAGATCGGCTCGCAGGACCAGCGTCGGATGCGCAGCTGCGAGGCCGCTGTTCACGCTCTCGGAGAGCTGCACGCGGTAGTCGGCTGCCTGCGCAGCGATCGGAAGCGCCATGACCGCGACCGCGGCAAGACCGGCGGAGCGGCGGAGGCGTCGTTGGAGAGTGTGCATCACGCTGTACCTCCTGATTGCATTCGGGGGACGAACCGTCGCTCCCAGGAGTACCACCGCCGATCGGCGCCGAGGCCCGGCTGACCGGTTTGTTTACGGACACCTGACGCTGGACGCCATTCCTTACCGATCCCGAACGTGTCAGACCTCGGATGAGGGATGCACGAGTGGCACGAGCGGCCGCCACTGCGAGCGGAGGACTGCCACGAGCGAGGGCGGCGTGATCACGATCGCGGTGCCTCCGCGCGGCCGCGGCCCGCGCTCCGAGTAGCCGGCCGGCGTCCATCGCAGCAGCTCGTTCCCGAGCACGAGCCAGGCCGTCCCGTCGACCAGCACGAACGCGCCGTCGGGGAGCCCGGCGAACGGCGCTTCGTGATGCCGCTGCGCGCGCGTACCGGGAGCGACGCGCTCGCCATGGAGCTGGAGGTCGATCGCGTCGGCCCCGGTCTGGCCGGGGTGCAGATCGCTCCAGATCTCCGTCAGCCGCACGTAGTCGGCGCGCCGGCAGAGCGCGCAGGGCCGGTGCCCGGCCGCGAGGGCGGTCACCTCGTCGAGGAAGAAGAGCTCGGTGAACTTGCCCGGCTGCAGCTTCGGCCCGCGCTCCCAGCCACGGAACTCGAGTTGGCATGCGATCCAGCGGCGCGTGCCGTACCTCCGGCAGATGCGCCCGGAGTCGTCGTGCATGCACCCGCGGTTGCCGTACAGGAGCCCTCGGGCCGGGTGGGAGACGAGCTCGGAGAACGGCGTCACGCGATTCTGCAGCGGCATGGCGTCCAACCTGGAGCGCATTCTGGACGGGCGCGTGCTCAGCCGACGAGCGGCAGCTGCTCGTGCGGCGGCGCGGGCGCCTGCCGCCGGGGCTCGGGCACGGGCGTGAGGCGGGACTCGCGCGGGCTCTTGGCGCAGCCGCCGAACCGCTGCACGAGCTCGCGCACGCGCTCCGAGACGCGCTCCTGCTCCTCGCGCGCGAGGTAGCCGTTGCGGGCGCCGTAGAGCGCCGCGTAGCGCTCGACGAGATCGGGCCGGTAGCGCTCGAGCCAGGGCATGAAGAGCTCACGCACGCCCGGGCGCAGGTGCAGGGCGATGCTCGTGATCGAGACTGCGCCGGCCTCGACGCAGGCGCGCACGACGCCGGAAAGCTGCTCGTCGCCGTCGGAGATGCCGGGCAGGATCGGCGCGATCAGGACACCGCACGGGATGCCGGCCTCATTCAGGCGCGCGACGGCCTCGACACGTCGCAGCGGTGGTGGCGTGCCCGGCTCGCTCATGTGCCAGACGTCCTCGTCGAGCGTCCCGATCGAAAGGTTGGCTCGCACCTCGGTACGCTCTGCGGCCGCCTGGAACACGTCGAGATCGCGCAGGATCATCGTCGACTTCGTCAGCACCGAGAAGGGATTGCGCGCGTCGCCGAGCGTCTGGAGGATCCCGCGCGTGAGCCGGTAGCGGCCCTCGGCCTGCTGGTAGGGGTCGGTGTTCGTGCCCATCGCGATGTGCTCGCCGTTCCAGCTCGGCCGCGCGAGCTCGGCGCTCAGCCGCTGGACCGCGTTGATCTTGACGACGATGCGCCGTTCGAAGTCCTCCAGGCCGTTGAGTCCGAGGTAGGAGTGCGTGGGCCGGGCGAAGCAGTACGTGCAGGCGTGGCTACATCCGCGGTATGGATTGATCGTGTAGCGGAACGGCATGCGCGACGCGCGCGGCACCTCGCTGATGATCGAGCGCGCTCGCACGTGCAGGTACTCGACCTCGCGCAACTCGCGCGTGGGGTCGACGTCGTCGTCCAGCAGCGAGCCCTGCGGCTCGGTGCCGGCGAGCGACCAGCGCAGGGGACCGTCAGCCATGCGGGCAGCATAGCGAACGTATGTTCGTAGTGCGAGGCGCTACGGCATGTGCTGCTGGAACCACGCCACGACCCGCGTGGTGCAGTCGATCAGCGCCGGCAGCGAGTGCACGTTGTGGCCCTCGCCCGGGTAGATCACGACGTCCGTCGGGACGCCGTGCTCGGCCAGGGCGTTGTGCATCTCGATCGCCTGGTCGGGTGGCGTGGCGCGGTCGAGCAGGCCCGCCGTCAGCAAGGTGGGCGTGCTGTCGGAGCCGGCGAAGAGCACGGGACTGCGGTCGTAGTACTGGCCGCCGGCGGGCTTCGGCTCGCCGTCCAGGAAGTCGCCGACCCAGGAGCCGAGGTTGCTGCCGAAGCGCTCGCTGTACCAGTTCGTGACCGGGGAGATCGCGACCGAGGCCTTGAAGCGCCTGTCCTGCGTCGGCAGCCAGCTCGCCATGAAGCCGCCGTAGCTGACGCCCATGATGCCGAGCCGGTCGGCGTCCGCGAGCCCCTCCGCGACGAGGTGGTCGAGGCCCGAGAGCATGTCGCCCACGTCTCCGCCGCCCATGTCGCCGACGACGAGCGATGCGAAATCGCGGCCTCGGCCGGTCGATCCGCGCACGTTGGGGTCGAAGATCGCGTAGCCGCGCTCGAGCAGCGCGAGGGCCATCACGTTCGGCGGCTGATCCTGGAACGTCCAGATCGGGCCGCCGTGGACGTGCAGGATCATCGGGAACGGCCCCTCGCCGCGCGGCAGGGTCACGAAGCCTTCGATCTCGAGCCCGTCGGGCGCGCTCCAGCGGACGCGGCGCCGGCCGCCGATCAGCTCGCGGCCGGCCGCCGTCCCGGCGTTGGAGAAGTCGGCCACCGTGCGCTCCGTCTCGCCCTCGACGACTGCCACGGCCTGGGGGCGATCCCAGGCCTCCAGCACCGACGCGAACGCGTTGCCCGGGCCGATCGGGGACCCGGACGGGTAGAAGCTCCCGCCGCAGGACCCGGATCCGACCCAGATCTCCTCGGCAGTCGCGTCGGCGGCCCGCACGTCGAGCGCGACCGGCTCGAGGCCGCGCACGCCGATGGCGAACAGGCGCTCGTCGTCGCGCCAGGCCGTCCAGGTGACGTCGACGCCATGCGTGTCGACGGCGCGCGCCTCGCCCGAGGCGGGGTCGATCAGCAGCAGCTCGCCGGCCACGATCACGCGATCGCTGCAGACCGCCTCGATCACGGCGGCATGCGTCCCGGCCGGCGAACCGCAGGCCCAGCCGAGCTGCACCTCGCTGCGCCGTAGCGTGCGCGCGTTGCGCGCGACCGGGTCGATCAGGGCCAGCTCGGAGCTGTACCAGGCACTCTCGCCCGCACCCTCGGAGACGATCGCGACGACGGCGCGGTCGCCGCACCAGGTCGCCTCCCAGACGTTCAGCTCGACCGGCGAGGCCGGCGTGAGCTCGCCGCTCGCGACGTCCAGCACGTAGAGCGAGCGGCCGCGGTCGCCCTCGCCCTCGCTCGACTCGACGAGCGGAACCCAATCGGGAAGCTCGGCCTCGGCGCCGAGTGTCCCCGAGCCGAGCGCATCGGTCTGCTCGGCGCCCTGGCCCGCGACCAGCAGCAGGATGCGCGAGCCGTCGGGCGACCACTCGTGGTGCTCGACCACCCCCGGCGCCTCCGCCAGCAGACGCGCCTCGCCCAGGACGCCCAGCTCGAGCGCGTACAGCTGCGCAACGCCTGCCGTCGCGCGGTCGGACAGGAACGTGAGCGTCTCGCCGTCGGGTGACCAGCGCGGGCCGGAGTCCTCGTTCGGGCCGTGCGTGACCTGGCGCATGCCCGAGCCGTCGGCCGCTGCGAGGCAGATCCGCCCGCTGGGTTGTCCCTCGAGCGCGTCGAGACGGGAGCCCCGAAACGCCACTGACGTTCCGTCGGGGCTCGAGCGGACGTCGCCGGCTCCCGTGATCCGCCCGAATCCGGGCTCGGCGAGACGGCGGAACCCCGCCTCGATCTCCTGGTACAGCGGCGTCTCGCGCAGGTCTCGTTGCATCCGGCGAGTATGACGGCGCGCGCGTCAGCGCTCGACGGTGACCGGGACTCCGCCGCCGATGCGGCTCGACATCCAGGTGATGGCTGCCGGGCTGATGCGGATGCAGCCGTGCGAGGCCGCGCTCCCGAGCGGATCCGAGAGGCCGCCGGTGCCGTGGATCGCGATCTGGCCCGGGCCGCCCTCGAACTCCTGGAAGATGTCCGAGCGCGCGCTGATGGCCAGTGCGTAGGGGCCGCCGGGATCGCGGGGAGAGATCGCGAGTGCTTCCTCGACGAAGAACTGCCCGTAGGGCGTCGGGGTCGAGGCCTTGGGCACCACCGCCGGGAACGCGCGCACGACGAGGCCGTCGCGGTAGACGGTCACCCGGCGGGTCGAGACCTTGACCACGATGCGCCATTCGGTCGAGGAGCGGACCGTCTGGTCGGCGAGGATCCACCCGGTGTGGCCGCTCGGCCGCCCGGGGAGCCGGACGTGGACCCAGCGGTTGCCGTCCTTGCCCTTGACGGCGCCCATCACCGGCAGGACGGTACGCACCTGCGTCAGCGGCCGCAGGGCCGCGACCGGCTCGAGCACGCGGGCATGCGTGCTCGCGCCTGCCCGTGCGACGTGATCCTGGAGGAGGATGACGAGTGGCTGCGTGACGGGCACGCTGGGGCGGGCTGCCCGCGGCGTGGCAGCGAGCCCGGTGGACGCGCAGGTCGCCAGCACGGCGACGGTGAGCGTGGTGAGGGCCGCGCGCATCATCCCGTGAACTGCGAGGGGCCGGCCTTGGGACGCAGCACGGCGTCGGCGCAGGCGCGGTAGCCCAGCGCCAGGGTCTTGGCGCGCGTGGCGTCCTTGAACGACACGTGCGCGGTGACGTTGTGCGCGCCGGACAACGAGCGCACGAAGACGACGAACGGGCGCTTGGCGCTGCTCTGGATCTTCTTGCCGTCGAGGCTGAACGTGACGCGCTTGATCAGTGTGCCGTGCACGGTGGCGCGGAAGCCGGAGGTACAGGTGGCGTGCGGCGTGCGCTGGAAGCTCGTCGTGCCGTTGCGGGTCGTCGTCGACTTCGGGTTGCTGACCCGCGCCGCCTCGTTCGCAAGGCGCGCCGCGCGTGCTGCCGGCGTCTCGGCCGCACCGCCGGGCGTCGTCGTGCCGCCGCCGGTCGTGCCGCCACCCGGCGTCGTGCCGCCGCCCGGCGTCGAGCCTGTGCTGCAGCGGGAGTTGTCGAGCACGTTGTTGTTCAGCGTGACTGCGCCGTTGCGGGCGAGTGCCCGGCCGATGACCGTCGCGCCGTTGTTCAGCGTGATGCTCGTCAGCGCCATGATGTTGCCCTGGAACGCGGTCGTCGTGCCGAGCGTTGCCGAGCTCCCGATCTGCCAGTACACGTTGCACGGGCTTGCGCCGTTGACGAGCAGGACCGAGCTGGCCGAGGCGGTCGTCAGCGTCGAGCCGATCTCGAAGACGAACTGCGCATTGGCGTCGCCCGCGGCGTCGAGCGTCAGCGCGCCGGTGAGTTGCGCCGAGGTGGAGTAGCTGTAGGCGCCGGCCTGGAGCGTACGGTTGCCAAGGTCGGTGCCCGTGAGGACGTTGCCGGGCGGGACGGGCTGCGAGGCAGCGACGTCGTAGGCCGTGGTGAGATCGAGCTGCGCCTGTGCGGCGACGCCGTCGGCGGCGTGCGTGGCGCCGTTGACCACGGCGGGCAGGCCGAAGCCCACCAGCGCCGTGCCGGGAGCGACCCCGAGGTCGCCGTTGAGCACCGACGGGCCGGTGTTGGTGGCCGTCGAGCCTGCCAGGACGACGAACGACTGGGCGGTGCCGAGGCCGACGGCGGAGGCCTGTGCGGTGACCGCGGCGACGACACAGGCAATGGCTGCGATCAGCACGAGACCGGCACGCCGGCCGCGCTTGGAGCGGATTGGGAATCGCATGAACTTCCTCGATTTTCGGGCGAGCAGCCCCTGAGCGTTCCGATGACGGGAGTCCCGGGTGCGTAGGGGGCGCCGAAAGCGAGTGAGATCTGCTCTGTGTCCTGTTTGCATCGGCAGATGCCGTCAGTGCATGAACAAGATGCCCCTATCGAGGAATCACGGCCAGGGTCAGTCGTGCCACCGAGGCGCGTAGGGGAGGGTCTCCATCTGGACGTGGTCGTGCCCGAAGACCATGAACGCGTCGCGCTCCTCTGCGAGCGCGACGAGACGATGGGCGCTCTCGCGCGCAGCCTCGGGATCGGCCTGGAGGCTCCAGCTGTCGCGCTCGACGTTCTCGCGCGACATGATGGCGTCGCTCGTCAGCACGAGGTTGCGCCCGCTCGCCAGCGAGACGAGCAGCGACTGGTGCCCCGGAGCATGCCCGGGCGTCACGACGAGCTCGACGCCCGGGAACAGCTCCTCGTCGCCGTCCAGCAGCTCGTACCGCAGGTGCGGGAGGTTCCAGTGCTCGTTCGCGAACTCCGGATTGCCGAGCGCTGCCTCGTAGTGGGCTCGCTGCACGTAGATCGGCACCTGGCCGAAGAGCCCGTTGTTGCCTGCGTGGTCGAAGTGCAGGTGCGTGCTGATGACGCTCGAGATGTCCTCCGGCCTAAGGCCGATCCCCGCCAGCTGGGCCTCGAGCCGGTCCTCCGGCGTCATGGTCGGCGTGAGGATGGCGGCGAAGTCCGCGTCGAAGCCGTAATGGGGGTCAGCGATGTAGATCGGGCTCATGCCCGTGTCGACGAGCACGTTGCGGCCGTCGGCCAGCTCGATGACGTAGGCATGGACGGGCGTCACGACGAACGTGCCGAGCGGCACCTCGGCCACGACGGCGGCACCCTTGTCGACGCGTGACGTCCCCAGCCGGAGAACGGCGACCCGATTCATGCGGAGCTCAGGCGCCGAACGGCTGCGGGCAGGCCGGGATCTTGGGGATCAGCATGCGCGCGATGGCCGAGAAGGGCGAGGGCTGGCAGGTCTGCGCGATCCCGAGGTCGCAGGCGACGGACATGAACATGAACGCCTCGTCGAGCGCGAAGCCCCACTGGTCGACGAGCAGGCGGGCGGCCTCCTCGGACGCCAGCTCGAGCGCCTCGCGGATGTCCCCGCTCGACGTCGCGTGGGCGACCCAGTGCCCGTCGAGCTCCGTCACCGGCCAGCGCCCCTGGCGCCCCTTGAGCAGCCCGAGGCGGAGGTCGACCTCGCCTGCGATCTCCACGCCCGTGCCGCTGATCTCGCCGTCGCCCATCGAGGCGTGCATGTCACCCGCGGCGAACATGCCCCCGGGCTGTCGTACCGGGAAGTAGATGCGCGACCCCGGCCCGTGCAGGTGGTTGTCGAGATTGCCGCCGTGCTCGCCGGCGAAGCCGTTGAGCACCTCCTCCGAGCCGGTCGCGACTCCCATCACGCCGAGCATCGGGCGGATCGGGAACGAGATGCGCTCGTTCATGTGGATCGTGTCGCCGTCGACCTGGAAGAGCTTCGTCCGTGCCTCGAGGCCTGCCCGGTGCAGCTGGCCTACGCCCGGGATCACGAGTGAGACGCCGGTCGGAGCGGTGCGGATGTCGAGGATGTCGACCACGAGCGAGTCGCCGGGCTCGGCTCCGACCACTGCGATCGGCCCCGTCGCGCCGTTCACGTGGGCGAGATCGAGGTCGGTCAGGATGTCGCGCACGAGCTGATCCTCGCGTGTGATCTGCCCGTTGAGGCCGTCCTTCATCGCGAGCGTGACGACGGTTCCCGGTTCGACCTCGAGTACCGGCGTCATGTCGGGGCCGAAGGCCCAAACGACCTGGTCGTCCGCGATGCGGTGTTCGATCGCGTGCACGCTCATCGGACTGCCTCCTCGACGTGGGCTGCCGAGCCTAGCGGAGGTTCGTACCGGCGGTATGCCTGACGATTGCGCGCGCGATGGGCGCCCAGTCGGCTCGCTCGACGCCGTGCCCCGCTCCCCCGAGCACGAGCAGCTCTGCACCGGGAATCTCCCGGGCCAGGGCCTCGCCATGCGCAGGCGGGAACATCGGGTCCGCCGTGCCGTGGATCACGAATGTCGGTACCGCGAGCGAGGACAGCGGCTCGCGCGGCAGCTCGCCCTCGGCGGCGAGGCCATGGTTCTCGGAGGCTGCGATGTCGTGCGCACGCTCGACGTCGCGGCGCACGAGCTCGCGCGTCGCCGCCTCGTCGAACGGGCGCACGCCTCCTGCGAGGATGCGCGCGTAGCCCACGAGGTACTCGACCACGGAGCCGGCGTCCGACCAGTCCACCTGCGCACTCGCCACGAACTGCCGGTATCGCTCCGTGGCCGGCGGGAGCTCGCGCTCGCCCAGCGTCGCGGGCGACGTGCTGATGAGGACGAGCGAGAGGATGCGATCGGGGTGAGCGAGCGCGAGCAGCTGCGCGAAGGCACCGCCCGCCGAGACGCCGACGACGTGCGCCGCCGGGACCCGGTAGGCGTCGAGGACGCCGACAGCGTCGGCGATCAGATCGGCGCTCGTGTATCCGGGGCTCCCTGCCTCACCGGTGGTCGATCGTCCCGTGTCCCGGTGGTCGTAGCGGATCACGAAGCGCCCTTCCGCGGCCAGCAAGCGGCAGAAGCCCTCCTCCCACCAGAGCATCGATGCGCCGATGCCCATGATCAGGAGAACGGGCGGGTCGGAGGGGCGACCGAAGGACTCCGTACAGAGCTCGGCGCCGTTCGTCTCGATCATGCGCTCGGCCACGCTGACGCCTCCTGCCACACGACGGTACGCGCTGTCATGTTCGCAGCGGTTGGTCGCTAACGTGCCGCTGTGCGCATCGCGACGTGGAACGTCAACTCGGTCAAGCAGCGGCTGCCGCGGCTACTGCCGTGGCTGGATCAGCGGCAGCCGGACGTCGTCTGCCTGCAGGAGACGAAGCTCGCCGACGACAAGCTGGCCGAGCTCTTCGGCTCCGAGCTCGACGATCGTGGCTACGAAATCGCGGCGCACGGCGAGGCGGCCTGGAACGGCGTCGCGATCCTCTCGCGCGTCGGGTTGGACGACGTGGTCGCAGGACTGCCCGGCGGCCCGGGTTTTCCGCATCAGGAGGCGCGCGCGGTGGCTGCGACGTGCGGAGGCGTCCGGGTGGTCTCGGTCTACGTTCCGAACGGCCGCGAACCGGACTCGGATCACTACCGCTACAAGCTCGCGTGGCTGGCGTCGCTGCGCGAGGTGCTCGCGGCCGCACCGGAGGCGACGGTGGTGTGCGGCGACGTGAACATCGCGCCGACCGATGAGGACGTCTTCGATCCCGGTGCCTACGTCGGCCAGACGCACGTCACGGCCCCCGAGCGGGCGGCGCTGGCGGCTCTCGGAGAGCTCGGCTTTCACGATGTCGTGCGCGATCGCTGGCCGCACGAGCGGGTCTTCACGTACTGGGACTACCGGGCCGGGATGTTCCACCAGGACTGCGGGATGCGGATCGACCTCGTGCTCGGCACCACCGCGGTGGCAGACCGCGTCCGGGCCGCATGGGTGGACCGCCAGGCCCGCAAGGGCAAGGGGCCGAGCGACCACGCGCCGGTGATCGTCGACCTGGATGAGGCGCCCGACGGTGACATCGGGCCCGTGGTGCCGCCGCCCTCGGCTCCGGTGACGGCGCGCGGCGCGAAGAAGCTGCCGCAGTCCCCGTAGTCGTCAATCCCGGGGACGATCGCGGTCGCGCGAGGGCTGGACGCGCTTCGGCTCGCCCGGCATCTTCGGATAGTCCGGCGGATACGGCATGTCGCCCGCGCCGTCGCCGGCGTCGCGCTCGTACAGGTCGAGCAACGGCTGCAGCGAATGGGCGACGTCGTCGATCGTCGCGTGACGATCGCCGATCTCGGCGAAGCGCGCGGGCATCGTCGCGACGGTGAAGTCCTCCGGCGCGACCTCGGAGAGCTCGTCCCACGCCAACGGCGCCGAGACCGGGGCGCCCGGCTTCGGCCGCACGCTGTACGCCGATGCGATCGTGCGATCCCGGGCGTTCTGGTTGTAGTCGACGAAGATGCGCTCGCCGCGCTCCTCCTTCCACCAGTTCGTCGTCACCTCGCCCGGAAGCCGCCGCTCGAGCTCGCGGCCGAACGCGATCGCGGCGTGGCGGACATCGGTGAACGTCCAGCGCGGCTCGATCCGGACGTAGATGTGGATGCCACGGCCGCCCGACGTCTTCGGGAAGCCCGTGTAGCCGAGGTCGCCGAGCAGGACGCGCGCCTCGGCGGCGACGCGCACCGCGTCGGCGAAGTCGGTGCCCGGCTGGGGATCGAGGTCGAGACGCAGCTCGTCGGGATGGTCGACGTCCTCGTCGCGCACCGGCCACGGATGGAAGGTGATCGTGCCCATCTGCGCGGCCCAGCCGACGACGGCGATCTCGGTCGGGCGGATCTCGTCGGCGTGCCGGCCCGACGGGAACGTGATCCGCGTGGTCTCGACATAGTCGGGGGCTCCGCGCGGGATGCGCTTCTGGAAGAAGGCATCGCCACCGCCGCGCTCCCGCGTCGACAGCACGATGCCCGGGTGCACGCCCTTGGGCCAGCGCTCGAGCGTCGTCGGACGCCGCGCCAGCGCGCGCATGATCCCGTCCTCGACGGAGAGGTAGTACTCGACGATGTCGAGCTTGGTCACGGCTGCCGTCCGCTCGGTCGCCGGGAAGATCACGCGATCCGCGCTGCTCACGCGCAGCTCGCGTCCCCCGGCGTCGATGGTCGTGCTGTCCTTCGCTGCCATGGTGGAGTTCTACGCGAGTCGGCGTGCGCGTGACGTCTTGAGCGAAGGCCGCCGTGAGTCGCCCGGCCGCGAACGGAGAAGGAGGGATTCGAACCCTCGACAGAGGTTAACCCCCTGTAACGCCTTAGCAGGGCGCCGCCTTCAGCCACTCGGCCACTTCTCCCGCGCTCCCAGGATACCGGGCGAGCGCAGGGAGGGGTTCGTCAGGCGAGCGGCTGGTGGACGGCGATCTCGGCGCGCATGCCGCGGGCCGCGAGTGCGGCGAAGAACGGTGTGACCGGCACGATCACCTCGGGCCCGCCGACGCCGGTGCGCAGCGCCTGGCCGCTCGCGAGCAGCTGCGCTGCGATCGACGGCGGCACGCCCGTCGAGTAGGTGCCCGAGTCCGTGCCCCACTCGGCGCACTGCGTGAGCGGAAGGTCCGCGTCGATCTCGACCCGCTCGCCGCTGCGCGTCCCGACGACGTGGGCGCGCAGGCGCTCGAGCGCGCCGGGATCCTCCGGCGCCCCGCCCTGGCGGGCGAGCACCGCCACGAGGACGTCGCGCGGGATCACGTCGTGGCCGTTCACGTGCACCGGATCGGTCGAGGCCATGCCGCTCGCCACCAGAGCACGCAGCGGCAGCGTGTGCGCGGGCGGCAGGCCGAGGCGCCACTCGACGCTGCGGATGCCGCGGTCGGCGTAGGAGCGGGGGAGGGTGGCCGGCTCCGAGTGGATCGTGTACACGCACTCGACGTCGCCCTCGGGCAGGTGGTAGGTGCGTGCCCCGCCACCGGCCTGCATCAGCTGCTCGCGGCCGTCGATGAACATCGGCGCCGGCCGCGTGAACTCGTCGATCAGCGTGTCGGGCGCGTAGGCGGGCACGTAGGGCTCGCCCGGGTCGTAGGGCCGGCCTGCCACGCAGGCGTCGATGACCTCGATCGACTCCACCGTGTCGAGCTCCGCCACGGCCGCCGCCGCCAGCATGTTCGTGATGCCCGGTGCGGCGCCCATCGAGATCGCGGCCGACAGCCCGGCGCGCCGGAAGGCCGCGTCCAGCTCGTACTGCTCGATCGCGTAGTAGTAGAGGCCGCCGAGGTCGGTGTAGTGCGCGCCGACCTCGAGGCAGGCCTCCATCACGCTGACGTTGAGGCGGTGCGTGGCGGCGTTGACGACGGCGTCGGCGCCCGCGAGCGCCGCGAGCAGGCCCGCGGCGCCCTCGCCCGGCTCGCGCACCTCGACGTTGCCGTACGCCGCTGCGACCTCGGCCGCGCTGCTCGCGTCGCGATCGACCAGGATCACCCGCTCGACGCCCTCGCTGGTCGCGGCGTCGGCCGTCGTGACCCGGCCCATGCCTCCCGCTCCGCCGATCACCGCAATACGCATCGCCCGAGCCTACCGATGCGGCGGCGGGGGTCACGTCACCGCGAAGCGCTCCGCGGGGAATCGCCGCAGCACCTGGCCGTCGTATCCGCGCAGATCGCGACCCGCGCAGAGCGCATTCAGCACCGCCTCCTCGGCTGCCTCGGCACAGGCCGCGAAGAGCAGGCTGAGGAGGTCGTCGCGCAGCATCCGCAGGTCCCGCGCCTCGGCCGTCTCGTCGCGCGCCATCAGGTTCGCCGTGGTCCAGGCGAACGAGATCTCCCCGGAGCCGTGCGAGCCGTGCGAGCCCGTGCGCCCGAGCCCGAGGAAGGGGCGCCGCGCGAGGCGCCGCAGCTGATGCGGGAGCAGCGGCGCGTCCGTGGCGACGAGGCAGATGCAGGAGCCCTCGCCGCTGGAGGCCGTCTCGCCCGCCAGCTCGATGCCCACGGGCCGGCCGCACAGGACGAAGCGCTCGGTCAGCCCGAAGTTCGAGAGCACGAGCACGCCGAGCGTGTGCCCGCCGACGACGCGCGAGGCCGTGCCGATGCCGCCCGCGAAGCCGAAGGTCTCCATGCCGACGCCGGCGCCCACCTGGCCCTCCTCGATCGAACCGCCGGCCGCCGTGTCGAGCGCGCGCGCGACGAGCGCGTCGTCGGGCTCGGGCCCGTCGCGCACGTCGCACCACGAGGAGGGATCGCACTCGCCGACGACGGGGATGATCACGTCGTCGCGGCCGATGCGCGGCTCGCGCGCCGTCAGGATGCGTGTTGCACCGGCGTACACGGAGCCGACGTACGACGTGGCCGTGAGGAAGACCGGCGTCTCCTCGTAGCCCCACTCGTCGATCGTCTGCGTGCTCGTCAGCTCGCCCGCGCCGTTGAGCGCCGCCGTCGCGCA
>Ga0207683_10003232_pt1 | contig 14221 bp, 10 predicted proteins | sample KBSM73metaG_FD_184333 | JGI IMG/M metagenome (GOLD analysis project Ga0207683, IMG submission 184333) | Miscanthus rhizosphere microbial communities from Kellogg Biological Station, Michigan, USA - KBS M7-3 metaG (SPAdes) (version 2) | ecosystem: Host-associated > Plants > Roots > Rhizosphere >...
TCCTCTAATTCCCACAAAGGGGGAGTACAATGCATAGCCCGCGCGTTTCGAAAGCCCACATGTTAATCGGAGGGTTCGAAAATGCTGAGCAGAGATGTGAAGTTGATGTGGTAGTGATAAAGTTGATTAAAGATATGCAACACCATCCTTCTCCGACCGGAGAAGGATAAGAGGATGAGGCCAAAGGCCGAGCAGCGAACAGAACGATGAACGGAGCGTCGCAACGGAAGTTGATAAAAGAACCGTAGTTGGACCAACAGAAAAATTAAAAAACAAAAAATATAATACCGACGTGAGAAGTGACTCACGACTCACGATTGACGATTCACGACAAAACCAACAGGCATGATAAAAAGATTTATTGAAAGACCGGTTTTATCTACAGTAGTATCGATCTTACTTCTGTTATTAGGATTAATATCATTATACTCTTTACCCATCACTTTGTTTCCGGATATCGCTCCGCCAACGGTACAGGTGACTGCCAGCTATCCGGGCGCCAATGCTGAAGTTGTGGCAAGAGCCGTTGCAACGCCCATTGAGGAAGCCATTAATGGTGTGGAGAACATGACTTACATGACATCCACCTCAAGCAACGATGGCTCAATGGCAATAAATGTTTTTTTTAAAGTGGGCACGAATCCTGACCTAGCTGCTGTAAATGTACAAAGCCGTGTGTCGAGAGCTGTAAGCCAGGTGCCGGCAGAAGTATTGCAGGTTGGTATATCAACGCAGAAGCAGCAGAACAGTATGATATTTATTCCATTGATCTATTCTACTGATGGAAGCTATGATGAAACGTTTATACAGAACTATGTCAAGATAAATATTGTTCCCGAGTTGCAACGCATACCGGGAGTCGGGCAGGCTTTTGTATTCGGCGCCAAAGATTACTCAATGCGTATCTGGCTTAAGCCGGAACGTTTAACCGCCAACAATCTCTCCCCACAAGACATTTTGAGCGCCATCAGGGAGCAGAACCTCGAAGCAGCACCGGGACGTTTTGGAGAAAGCAGCGCACAATCTTTTGAATATGTTATTAAGTATAAAGGAAAACTTTCAAGAATCCAGGATTATGAAAATATCATTTTGAAATCATCGCCAGACGGGTCTGTTATACGATTAAAAGATGTCGCAAGAGTTGAATTTGGTTCCTTATCATATGGCATAAACCTTACCGCGCAGGGAAAACCCGGAACAGGTATTGGTATTTTTCAAACCGCGGGTTCAAACGCGAATGACATTCTTATTGAGGCAGAAAGAGTAATGAAAAATGCGGCTGCCAATTTTCCTAAAGGCCTTGCATATTTTAATATGTATAGTGCAAAGGAATTTTTGGATGAATCTATCTCGCAGGTGGAAGAGACCTTATTGATCGCATTTGTGCTGGTGTTTATCGTAGTATTTATTTTCCTGCAGGACTTTCGGTCTACATTGATCCCCGCGATCGCGGTGCCGGTGGCATTGATAGGTACGTTTTTCTTCATGCAATTATTTGGCTTCACTATCAACCTGCTTACTTTATTCGCATTGGTTCTTGCTATTGGTATAGTGGTCGATGATGCTATTGTAGTAGTAGAGGCGGTGCACACGAAAATGGAACGAAGCGGTTTGCCGGCAAAAGAGGCCACGATCCAGGCAATGAATGAAATAACGAGTGCCATCATTTCAATCACATTGGTAATGGCGGCCGTATTTGTTCCGGTGGGGTTTATGCAAGGTCCCGCCGGTGTATTTTTTAAACAGTTTGCGTTTACTCTTGCTACCGCCATTTTAATTTCTGCTTTGAACGCTTTGACCTTAAGTCCCGCATTGTGTGCATTGTTTTTAAAGAACCCGCACACCGAAGAAGGACAAAAAAGAGGATTTATAAAAAGATTCTTTCGTGGATTTAATGCAGGCTTTGGTGCCACGACAAAGAGGTATGGGCAAAGTGTAAAATTCCTGATGAAGAACAAATGGATCGCGATCTTAACCCTGGTTATTATAGTGCTCACTACTTTTTGGATGGTGAGAAAGACGCCCACGGGTTTTATTCCTACCGAAGACCAGGGTTTTATTGTCTATTCGGCAAATCTTCCGCCCGGTGCATCAATGGACAGGACACAAAAGGTAATGAACGAAATAGATAGTCTCCTGAGCCAGGTTGAGGCCATTGAAAAACGAGGCGCCGTAACAGGATTAAACTTTATAGCGAATGCCTCCTCATCAAACTATGGTGTTGGCTTTATACATATGAAACCTCCCGGAAAAAGGGGCCGTGTAAGTAAAGTGGAAGACGTGATGGGAGTGATCAATCAAAAGCTAAGCGCAATAAAAGAAGCACAGGTTTTCCTGTTTCAGTTTCCCACTGTGCAGGGTTTTGGAAACACAAGCGGTTTTGAATTTATTCTCCAGGACAGAACCGGGGGGTCGCTGGAGAGATTGGCTAATACCGCCTATGGTCTCATGGGTGCATTGATGCAGCGAAAGGAAATTGCGATCGCCTATACCACTTTCAGCACCGGCAACCCTCAGTATTTGCTGAACATCGATGATGCAAGAGCAAAACAATTAGGAGTTTCGATCAGCGACCTGTTGCAAACACTACAGGTATATTACGGAAGTAGTTTTGTGTCCGATTTCAACCGTTTTGGAAAATTTTATCGTGTCATTGTCCAGGCGGACATTCCATATCGTGCAAGTTCGGCAACGTTGAATGATGTGTATGTAAAAAATAATTTGGGTGAAATGGTACCCGTGAATACCGTTGTAACCCTCCAACGGGTATATGGCCCCGAAACCGTTTTTAGAAATAACCTGTTTAACTCGGTCACTTTAAATGGACTCCCCAAACCGGGTTACAGTACGGGTGATGCCATAAAGGCCATACAGGAAGTAACTCAACAGGTTTTACCGAGAGGGTTTTCTTATGAGTGGTCGGGACAAACAAGAGAAGAAATTGGCGCCGGTTCCCAGCAAACATTGATATTTATTCTGAGCATTGTGTTTGTTTTCTTCCTTCTTGCGGCTCAGTATGAAAGTTATATTCTTCCACTTGCCGTTATCCTTTCGGTGCCAACAGGTATTCTTGGCGTATTTACATTCATCCAGCTCAAAGGCCTCGAGAATAATATTTATGTGCAGGTTGGTTTGATCATGCTTGTTGGTTTGCTTGCTAAAAACGCGATCCTGATCGTTGAATATGCTATTCAACGACGGAGAGCTGGCAAGGGCTTAATGGAATCCGCTTTGGAAGCCTCGCAACTGAGACTGCGTCCTATCTTAATGACCTCCTTTGCATTTATTGTTGGTCTGCTTCCACTCACGTGGGCGAAGGGAGGTTCTGCATTGGGTGACCGTTCTATTGGTACAAGTGCAATAGGAGGTATGCTTACTGGTGTGTTGCTGGGTGTATTTATTATTCCTGTTCTCTTTGTCATCTTCCAATGGATACAGGAAAAATTTACTGGGCCACCAAAACAAACTGACGAGGCAGCAAGCCATTTGGCCGAATAGATTTTACTAATGAACAAACAAATGATATGATGATTCAAAAGAAAAATTATAAAAGATATACAGATCTCATCCTCTTATCATTCTCCATTTGGAGAAGGACGGTGCTGCATTACAAATCCAAACGTTACAACTATCACATCAACTTTAAATCTTTACTTAGCATTTTCCAAAACTACTTATTGCCTATTGCCTGGTGCCTATTGCTTTTTATAACGTCCTGCAAAGTGGGCAAAGAATATAAACGTCCGTCTCTTGAATTACCCGATCAGTTTAACAAGGTAAGTTTTGCCGATACCAGCAGCATCGCAGATATTGAATGGAAAAAATTTTTCACCGATCCTGTTCTGCAAAACCTGATCTCAAAAGGACTGACTTATAATCATGACCTGCTGACAGCGATGAAGAACATTGAAATAGGTCAACAGCGAATGAAGCAGGCTAAACTTTTGTTATTGCCTGACTTGAATGCACAAGTAACGGCTCAAACTTACTATCCATCAAAGAATAGCCTGAACGGACTCAGCACGAATAGTTTTTTAGGGAAAAATCATGTTGAGAATTACCAGGCTGTTGTCAACCTTTCATGGGAAGTGGATATATGGGGCAAGCTTCGCAATCAAAAAGAGGCAACGTTAGCAGAATATCTTCAAACCTATGAAGCATCGAAAGCAGTGCAAACTCAATTGGTGGCTGATATTGCCCAGGGTTATTTTAACCTGCTGATGCTGGATAAACAACTCGAAATTGCAAGAACAAATTTAGCCTTAAATGACACCTTCTTGCGGGCTTCACAGTTACTTCGCGATGCCGGCCTGGCAAATTCATTAGCTGTACAGCGGGCCGCTTCCCAAAAACAAACAACTGAACTGTTAATACCACTGCTCGAACAGGATATTGCGATACAGGAAAATGCCTTGCAGGTATTAGCGGGGCAATTACCTGCTACCATTTCAAGAAGTGCATTACTCGAAGATTTTATTGTGCCCGATTATCTTTCTGCAGGCTTGCCGGTATCAATGGTAAGCCGTCGCCCTGATGTTCGTTCCAATGAAATGGCATTGATGGCGGCCAATGCACAGGTTGGTGTAGCGCAGGCGAATATGTACCCCGCGCTGAACATAACAGCCGGCGGGGGATTGGAATCATTCAAATCAAGTAACTGGTTTAATATTCCTGGTTCTTTATTTGGCATTGCTGCAGGGACAGTTGCTCAGCCCATCTTTCAGAGAAGGAGACTAAAAACAGAGTTTGAAGTTGCAAAGTTGCAGCGTGAAGAAGCTGTTATTCATTTCAGGCAATCAGTCTTAGTGGCTACGGAGGAAGTAAGCAATGCCCTGGTTCAACTGGATAAATTAAAACAACAAAGAAACATATCAACGGCACAAACCGACACTTTGCGACTCGCCGTGAATAATGCAAGACTTTTATACAAAGCTGACCTGGCAAATTATCTTGAAGTAATTACTGCACAAACAGCCCGCTTGCAAGCCGAACTTTATCTCGCTTCTGTTCAACGCCAGGAGTTAGGTGCAATGGTCGAGTTGTACCGTTCGCTGGGGGGAGGTTGGAGGTAAAGTATGGTTTGTTTAGTCAGAGGCCCCGTAGCAGTCATCTTTTAAGCAATTTATTGGTGAGTATCATCTGCATCACTTCTTCGTGATAATTCTGACTGACCGGTATCTCGGCAGTGCCAATGCGGATAAGGTTTCCCTCGATCGACCTGATCTTATGTCTGTTTACAATAAATGATTTATGAACTTTAATAAACAATGTCGCAGGAAGGGATTCCACAATACCTTTGATCGTTAAATAAACGATCATTTTATTACTGGTTGTATGGAGGATGACATAGTTAAGTGCAGCTTCTATATATAACAGGTCATCGTATAAAACCTTTTCTATGCGGCCGTTGCATTTGACAAAAAAATAATTTTCATTGTCGGTTGCATTTCTTCCCGCATGACTCTTCAATTGGTGATATTCTTTCGCTTTGCTACAGGCTTTCAGAAATCGACTAAACGAAAATGGCTTTACAAGGTAGTCCAATACGTCGAGCGTGAATCCCTCCAAAGCATGCTCAGCATATGCGGTAGTCATAATAACCATAGGCAACGAATTGCCTGTTTTTAGAAATTCGATCCCCGTTAGTTTCGGCATGTTGATATCTAAAAATATAAGGTCAATGGGTTCGCGGTCCAGGATGACCTGCGCCTTTAGAGGATTGTCAGCCTCTCCGGCTATTTCCAAAAAAGAAATATCCTCGATATATTCTTTTAATAACTTCCTTGCAACGGGTTCATCATCGATTATTATACATCTTAATCTCATACTTCAAGGTTTAACATCACTTCAAAAGAATGATCATTGTTTTGTATCATCAGGGCATGCTTGTCCGGATATAACAGTTCCAGTCTCCTTTTTACATTTGCAATTCCAATTCCCCCAGGATCGATCATTTCACGGCCATTGACATTTTCTTTTGTATTAAAGGTCTTAAAAAAGAGCTGGTTATTACTCCTGGCTAAGGATATCTGCACTTCATTCAACCTGTCCTCATGGTTACTTACATACTTAAAGCTGTTTTCAATAAAGGCCATAAAAATCAGTGGTGCGATCGTGATGCCCCTGACATCTTCCGAGACATTTAGTTGTATGGACAAATTTTCCGGTTTGCGTATTTGCTGAAGGCTGATGTAATTGCGGATATAACTGATCTCTTTTTCGATACTGATCACGCTGGTATTGCATTCATACAATTGGTAACGCAACATTTCTGAAAATATAAGCAGCATTTCGCGGGCAGTGGAATTGCTCTTATTGATGTTCCCATATATCGAATTGATCGAATTAAAAAGAAAATGTGGATTGAATTGCGCTTTCAAAAAATCCAATTCGTTTTTCATTTTTTCTTTTTCGATCACTTCAATGTATTTCTGAAAGCGGATCCGGTCGACGATCAGCTTGCCTGCGACCAGACAAATTGTCCAGATAAAGATATTGATGAGTGAATTGAAGAATAACTGGGAAAGCCCGGGTGGCGGTTTACCCGGCGCAAAATAATGTTGACTAAGATAAGTTGCCAGCGGCACCCTTAATAAGGATGCGGCAACAATTCCCGCCAGGAATAATAAGGCAAAGGCTGCATATTTTTTTCTATACAGAAAAACGGGAACAACATAGTAAACATTGAAGTAATAATTACCCGCAATAAATAAAAGATAGCAAAATTGAATGGTCATTGTTCTGGAAAATGAAAATGCTCTTTTCTGAAACACAACAACCCATAAAAGATAGAGACCTATCCACAACAATATATTGTACCAGGTTCTTTTTTGAGTCATACGGAGGAATTGCCGACTCAAAAGTATTACAGTATTTCATTCCCGTTGCAGGCTTTACACCATTACAGGAAAAAACTTGATGAACAAAAATCCTGGTTTAATCAAGAAGATGTACCGGATAATGTAAAAGATTTATTTCTGGCTCTTCCATTCATTTTTTTTGTGTACAAATCATTAATCAAAAAAGAAAATCATGAAAAACGACAATTTTATTGGCCTTGATGAAAATGATGATGGTATCGACCGGGCAGGCTTTCTCAAATGTATGGCTTGGGCAGGAACCGGTCTTTTTTGTATTATGAGCGGCGGAGTACTTAAGTCATATGGCATGAGTCAGCTCATTGACAAGGCCACCGGAAGAATTAAAAAGGGAATTGAGATTTCAAAGGGGGATTTCAGTTTTGCGCAGATCAGCGACAGTCACATCGGGTTCAATAAACCGGCTAACCCTGATGTGGTCGGAACTCTGCAGGCAGCAATCTCCAAAATGAATGCGATGCCTTCTTCACCATCTTTCATTTTGCACACAGGCGATCTGTCTCATCTTGCTCAGGCCGATGAATTTGACACACTTGACCAGGCACTGAAATCTGCAAAAACAGGGAAGATCTTCTATGTGCCCGGCGAGCATGACGTATTGAATGATAATGGTAAACAATATCTTCAACGCTACGGCAAAGACACAAAGGGCAACGGCTGGTATAGTTTTGATTTCAATGGGGTACATTTTATTGGGCTTGTAAATGTTGTTGACACCGCGGAAGGCGGACTTGGGGTATTGGGAAATGAACAGCTTCAATGGCTCGAAAACGATTTGAAAGGACTTTCGTCAAGCACTCCTATAGTCGTTTTTGCACATATTCCTTTGTGGGCCGTCTATCCACAGTGGGGTTGGGGCACAAGGGATAGCGAACAGGCGCTTACTTATTTAAGACGTTTTGGATCAGTTTCCGTGTTAAACGGTCATATTCATCAGACCCTACAAAAAGTAGAGGGCAACATCACCTTTCATACTGCCACATCTACAGCATTCCCCCAGCCACAACCCGGGATGGCTCCATCTGCGGGACCAATGAAAGTTCCGGCAGAGCAGCTACGCAATTTACTTGGACTCACGAGTGTGAACTATGTTGAACATGACCATACACTCGCCGTGACCGATCTGCCGTTAAGTAGCGCCAAAACGGACCAACCCGAACATCAATAACAGCCATTAAAACATCGCTCTTTATCAACTGACCTTTCAAAATCTGTGTCTATGTTTTTTAAAAAAAAGTATGTCGTGATATTAGGCCTGGGCAGCACTATAGCTATTGCCGGGGCTGCGTTGCCTTCTGCAAATAATGAATACAAAAACTTAAAGGTGTTACCTGAAAATATAAGTTCCAAGGATTTGTCAAAGATCATGATCGATGATTTTGAGGACGGCCTTGGAGTTTCATGTGCTTTCTGCCACTCATTGGGAAAAGACTCCCTCCGCTTAGATTATGCCAGCGATGCAAAACCTGAAAAACAAATAGCTCGTCGTATGATGACAATGACCCTGGGCATTAACAGGAAATACTTCAAGTTCAAACACCCAATGATTGGTGACTCGACATTGGTAATTAATTGCATTACCTGCCACAACGGACAACCCAGACTGGGTGATGTTGAAGAAAAGTAGGAGTAATATAGATCTCTTGAGGCCTTATAGGTGGGCCGCATAAGTCGTACTGTAATACCGATTATGCGATGCTTTTTAACGATTCATTTTTTAAACGTCTCGTAAGAATGTAGCCTTGTCTGTCAAAATTGGGCCGGTGATTTATCAAGATTTAATTTATTACACGAACAATGTCAACCAGCTGACTAAATGAAGAGATTATTAGACATCCAGATCTTTGTTTTTCGAGGAGTTGTATTTTGACAGGTCACGTCAACTTATTTTTCAAACCAATGATCCAGACAAAGGGTGAGACGGCTTGAACAAAGGCATAGACTATTCGACTTCGGTTTGCTATGAGAGGCAGTACCTGTACACCTGTATACGTGCTAGGCCGAAAATGAAAGGGGATGATTTTTATTGGAATCCGCCTGACTTGAATCTTCTGAAACGCCGGCTTCTGTGTCTTTTGGTGACTTTTTTCTGTTATGCAATTCTAATATCAGGTATTGGATATTTTTTTTACAGCTTTGATATTCTGGACTGTTTTTAAGGACGGGGTAGTGGCGGAAAAGTTGACTGAATCTTGTGGTTTCCTGTGCAAGCATGTCGATCAATACAGACGTTTCAATCGTTTTTAAGTCTTGCATGGTTAAGGGCGCTAGGGCTATGTAATAATTCCTTTTTTAGAGGTTAATCCAAAAAACATCAATATCTGTGCAATTTTTTTTTAAAACGGGAATAGTTAACCAACACCACGAGAATGAGAAATTGCTTCCACATAAAAGCAATGGGCTGTAGAAACAGCCCATTAACCATTAAACCTTATCCTATGAAAATTCGGGGCGAATATATAGCGCTATTCCGGGCTTTCACACTTATAACAAATGAAATTTTCTTTGGTAGAATTAATTCTACAAAAGACATAAGGAAAGTAGGGGAAACCCTTATTGATGCGACCTTTTATGAGAGTAGTATGCCACTATTTAGGTGGCCCTCTGCTGCTGCTATCTCTATTTCTTCCTCAAGTTCCAGACTGTAGAATTCAAGTAACATGATTTTCTATAGATGATGTGGTATTTCAGAAACCTTGTTTATAATACGTGCTTTTGGGTTAGCCAGTCCTTATAGACTCGTCAACGTTCATTTGGCATTGATTTTAAAAACTCGGTTAGTTCCTTTAGCAACTGTTCCTTTAGCCTAATTCTTTCCAGTATATCGGGGCCAGGGTTGGTCTTGTATGATTCTGCCAACTCGATTAGTTCAACGCATAATTTCATCATCAGTTCTTCGACAGAGTGTTTAGGTTCATACATGGTTCTAATAAGTTACGTAAAAATAATTGGACCGAGAAACAGGATTAGCCATCGTTTGAAGGGCCAGTAGATCCGCAATGATCTAAGGGGGTGGTGGATCTGCATTGGTATACAAAACCACAAAGAACTACTACGGACCGAAGGTCAGCAAAGCGTTGACCCGGTTGTATTTTTAAACTCATTCTGATCAGCCAAATTATATTGGCAGGTAAGCGTGGACACAACTCATCACGGCATCACGCAAATACAAGCGGACTATGCAGATAAAAAGACAGCCAACGGCATCATGGATGACAATGTAAAGAATCTCGGTCAGCTTTCTTTGGTGATAAATGGTCTGGCCACTTAAATGAGTGATGTTTACGTGTGTGTTATCGTTTCTACCCCAGGTTTAGGTATAGTCATTGTTGATTCACTCTTTATAAATAATTTTAACTGAAAAAAATTTCGGTTTCTTTTGAACTTCCGTTAATTCTAAAATATTAGCCAGCTTTAAAAACATTGCTAAAGAAACCCAGAAAATAAATTGACCGGATAAACAGAGGCGTTGCGAAAGATAGAAAAATCAGGTAACTAAAATTAATTCCGGAATCAGTCATATGTGTTCGTTTCAATTATCAATAAAAAGCAGTCTACAATAATGAAAGAAATAGAATTGACCTACAAGAAATTATTAGAACCGTCAGATGACCTGGTTTCAGAAATCGCCGAACTCAACGATGATATTCTCATCCTCGGTGTAGGTGGAAAGATGGGGCCGGCTCTTGCAAGACTTGCCAGGCAAGCGGTAGACAAAGCAGGAGTGAATAAAAAAATCATAGGTGTCGCCCGTTTTTCCGAGCCGGGTTTGAAAGAGGAGTTAAATAATGACGGTATTGAAACTATTTGTGCAGATCTACTGGAAGATGATCAGTTGCAGGCTTTACCAGATGTTAAGAATGTTCTGTACCTGGCTGGAACGAAGTTTGGAACTACAGGCAAAGAATCTTTTACGTGGGCGATGAATTCTTACTTGCCAGGTCGTGTTGCACAGAAATTTAGAAATTCACGCATCGTGGTTTTTTCCACCGGGAACGTTTATCCTTTAACCCCCGTGTTGATGGGAGGTGCCGATGAGACATTAACCCCGCAGCCTGTTGGGGAATATGCTCAATCATGTTTGGGAAGAGAGCGCCTGTTTCAATATTATTCTTTGAAAAACAATACGCCCATTCTTATCTATCGCCTTAATTATGCAAATGACGTAACGTACGGTGTGTTGCTTGATATAGCCCGGTCAGTTAAAGAAAAGCGTGCACTGAATTTAAGTATGGGTCATGTAAATGTAATATGGCAAGGCGACGCCAATGAGATGGCCTTACGAGCATTTCGTTATTGTGCAGTGCCTTCAAAAATTCTAAACATCGCCGGGCCAGAGACAATATCTATAAGATGGCTCGCAAAAGAGTTTGGAAAGCTTTTAGGAGAAACGCCGCAGTTCATGGATCATGAACAGGATACAGCATTATTAAGCAATGCCGCAGAATCATACAGGCTCTTTGGTTACCCGAAAGTGCCTCTCAAAAAAATGATTGAATTGATTGTTGACTGGATCAATGAAGATGGAAAGATCATTAATAAACCCACCCACTTCCAGGAAAGAACAGGTCAATTTTAATTAGACGATGGAGCAGATACCATTAAATACAGAAATCAGGGAATTACTTCATAAGGGTACTGTCATTCCTGCCCATCCATTGGTTTTAGATGAAAACCGCATGCTCGATGAAGAACGGCAGCGAAGACTTACCCGTTACTACATAGCATCCGGTGCCGGCGGCGTTGCGGTGGGTGTTCATACCACGCAATTTGAAATCAGGAAGCCGGAAGTAAATCTTTTGGAAACTGTTTTGAGATTAGCTACTGAAGAAATTGATAAGGCTAAATTACCTTATCCGTTTATAAAAGTTGCCGGTATCGTTGGTCCTACGCCCCATGCATTAAAGGAAGCAGAATTGGCGGTTAAGTATGGTTACAACCTTGGCCTTGTAAGCCTGGGCGGGCTTAGTGAGTATTCAGAAAGCAGCCTTATCGGGCACGTTCACGCAATATCAGAGATAATTCCTGTATTCGGATTTTACCTGCAACCTGCCGTGGGCGGACGAATTTTAAGCTTTAATTTCTGGAGACAGTTTGTTGAAATACCAAATGTTCATGCAATAAAAGTCGCAGCTTTTAACAGGTATCAAACAGTTGACGTAGTACGGGCAGTTTGCAATTCACAAAAACGAAATCAAATTGCTCTCTATACCGGCAATGATGATAACATAGTTGCGGACCTGCTTACGTCTTATCGTTTTAACGTAAATGGTGAGCCAGTGGAAAAAAGATTTGTCGGGGGCCTTTTAGGCCACTGGGCGGTATGGACAAAAAAAGCAACAGAACTTTTGGTTGCGATTAAAGAATGCCTTGCCAATAATTGTGAAGGGATGGACAATCTATTAGCCAGGGGCATTGAAGTTACGGATATGAATGAAGTTATTTTTGATGCAAGAAATTCATTCCATGGCTGTATTCCCGGGATACACGAAGTGTTAAGAAGACAGGGATTATTGGAAGGCAGGTGGTGTTTAAATCCGAAAGAAGAACTTTCTAACGGACAGATCGAAGAGATTGATCGCATTTATAAACAATATCCTGAATTTACTGATGATGAATTTGTACAACTGTTCCTTGCAGAAGATAAGAAAACTGTCGCATTGAGATCAAAATGACTTATGTTTTTCAAGAATCACTGGGTGCTTAAAAAATCAATTTGTGTTAATACACGAGATAAAGGAACTGGCAAATGAAATACACGGTTATGTAATTGAAATCCGCCGGCATCTGCATGCCCATCCCGAATTATCATTTCATGAGTATGAAACATCTTCGTTTGTAAAAGCACGTTTGGATGAAATGAATATTTCCTGGGAACCGGTTGCGGGCACCGGGATAGTGGCTTTGATAAAAGGAGAAAAATCGTCAGACCAGGTTATTGCTTTGCGTGCTGATATGGATGCTCTGCCCATCAAAGAAATCAACCGGGTTGATTATGTTTCTCAGAATAGTGGTGTAATGCACGCCTGCGGCCATGATGTACATACATCGTCTCTGCTGGGGACCGCCCGCATATTACAATCCATTAAAAATAAATTTGGTGGAACTATTAAACTGATCTTTCAGCCGGGAGAAGAAAAACTTCCCGGGGGAGCAAGCCTGATGATCAAAGAAGGAATTTTAAGTACGCCTCAACCTTCCGCTGTTATTGGACAGCATGTTTCGCCAATGGTTGATACAGGAAAAATCGCCATTCGTAAAGGAAAATTCATGGCATCTATGGATGAGATTTTTGTTACAGTTCGTGGAAAAGGAGGCCATGGTGCACAGCCGCACCTGAATATTGATCCTGTTATCATCACTGCGCACATACTTGTTGCTTTACAACAGATCGTAAGCCGCATGGCCAATCCAACACTTCCAACCGTTTTATCTTTTGGTAAACTTATAGCCAATGGAGCTATAAATGTAATTCCTGATGAGGTTTATATCGAAGGAACTTTTAGAACCTTAGACGAAAGCTGGCGTACCGAAGCGCATGAACGAATTAAAAAAATCGCAGAAAACATTGCAGAAAGTATGGGTGGTACCTGTGATTGTAAAATTGTACGCGGATATCCTTTCCTTATTAATGAAGAAAATCTCACCATACAGGTACAGTCTTTTGCTAAGGAATATCTTGGACCCGAAAATGTGATGGATGCAGATATCTGGATGGCTGCAGAAGATTTTGCCTGGTATTCACAGGCTGCAGATTCATGTTTTTATCTTTTAGGAATTGGAAATAAGGAAAAAGGAATTGTGTCATCCCTGCATACGCCCACTTTTAATATTGATGAAAGTGCGCTTAGCCTGAGCACGGGATTGATGGCTTATATTGCTCTGAAGAGATTAGGAAATTGAGAGGAAAGCATTTGCGAAACATTCATAAATCCAGTCACTATTTCTGGTACAATGAATTACTATAAATCAATGCCGGGAAAGTTTTTTTTTGTTTGCCATTTCATACTTGCAACAACAATAGTATACGGTCAGCATTTAACAACAATAAAATCAGATCAGGGTATAGAAATATTGGAAAATGATAAAAAGATTTTGTTTTACCAGGTGCGACCAAAATCGGTTGATGGTAAATACGAACGGGCCGGCTTTATTCATCCACTTTATAGCCTCAATGAAAAAAGTCTAACGGAGGATATGCCCGAAGACCATCCCTATCATCGGGGAATTTTTTGGGCATGGCATCAAATAATATGGAATAACAAACAAATTGCTGATGGATGGATTTCTCAAAACATTTCCTGGGAACCGTCAAAGATAACAGTACAACGAAAAAAGAAAAG
>Ga0207683_10003233_pt1 | contig 14216 bp, 10 predicted proteins | sample KBSM73metaG_FD_184333 | JGI IMG/M metagenome (GOLD analysis project Ga0207683, IMG submission 184333) | Miscanthus rhizosphere microbial communities from Kellogg Biological Station, Michigan, USA - KBS M7-3 metaG (SPAdes) (version 2) | ecosystem: Host-associated > Plants > Roots > Rhizosphere >...
ATCCTCGATGCGTCGGAGCATACCCACCGCAACGTCATGTACGACCAGTACAAGGCGCACCGGCCGCCGCCGCCCGAGGACCTAGTTCCCCAATTTCCGCTGATCCGCACCGCGACGCGGGCCTTTTCGATCCCGTGCATCGAGGAAGCGGGGCTCGAGGCCGACGACATCATCGCCTGCTACGTAATGGCGGCGCGGCAAGCCGGCTGGAAGGTGACCATCGTCAGCTCCGACAAGGACCTGATGCAGCTGATCGACGAGGATGCCGGGATCGACATGCTCGACACGATGAACGACCGGCGCATCGGACGGACCGAGGTGCTCGAGAAGTTCGGGGTGCCGCCTGAGAAGGTCGGCGATGTGCTCGCGCTGATGGGCGACAGCGTGGACAATGTGCCCGGAGTGCCGGGGATCGGGCCCAAGACCGCGTCGCAACTGATCCAGCAGTTCGGCTCCCTGAAAGCGGTGCTCGAGAATGCCGACACGATCGCCAAGCCCAAGCTCAAGCAGAATTTGATCGAGCACGCCGACAATGCGCGCCTCAGTCGCGAGCTGGTGCGGCTGGTGTGTGATTCCCCGCTCCCGGAGCCGCTCGATGCGCTCGAGCTCAAGAAGATCCCCGAGCAGCCCTTGCGCGAGTTCCTGGAGGACATGGGCTTCAAGGCGCTGCTCAATCGCCTCAACAGCGGGGGCTCCCTTGCACCGACGGGCCGGAGCAGCAGCGGCGGCGGAATCAATGCCGCCATGACGTCACTCGACAAGAAGCCTGCCGAGCCCCCGCCGGCAGAGCAGATCGAGGTCGACCGCTCAAAATATGAGACCGTGACCGACGAGGCGGCGCTGGACCGCTGGATCGCTGAGGCGACTGCCCAAGGTTATGTTGCGGTCGATACCGAGACCGACTGCATTGACTGCATCATCGCGCGCCTGGCTGGCATCAGCCTGGCGACGGCGCCGAACCGCGCCTGCTACATTCCGGTCGGGCACAGCGGCGCCGACCTCTATTCCGACGCGCCCGACCAGCTGCCGATGCAGCTGGTCCTCGACAGGCTGAAGCCGCTGCTCGAGGATCCGGCGGTCCTCAAGATCGGCCACAATTTCAAATACGACTGGATCATGTTCGACAAGGCCGGGATCGCGGTTGCGCCGATCGACGACACGATGGTTATGAGCTTCGACCTCGATGCCGGGCGGTCATTCGGCCACGGGCTCGACGAGCTGGCGAAGCTCCACTTCGAACATGAGACCATCCCTTACAAGCAGCTGTGCGGGTCGGGATCGAAGCAGATCACCTTCGACAAGGTGCCGCTGCCGCAAGCGACCGAATATGCCGGCGAGGATGCGGATATCGCCCTTCGGCTGTGGCTTCGGCTGAAGCCGCGGCTGGCGAGTGAGAACGTGACGCGGGTCTACGACCGAGTCGACAGGCCGCTGGTGCCAGTGCTCGGCCGGATGGAGCGGCGCGGGATCAAAGTCGATCGCGACTATTTGGCCCGCCTCAGCCGCGAATTCGCAGAGGAAACGGCGAAGCTGGAGGAGAAGATTTACGAGGCGGCGTGTGGGCCGTTCACGATCGGATCGCCGCAGCAGCTCGGCGAAGTGCTCTACGGGCGGCTCGGCCTGAAGGGCGGGCGCAAGGGCAAGAGCGGCCAATATTCGACCGACGTCAACGAGCTCGAGCGGCTGGCCGGCGAAGGCGTCGAATGCGCGACCCTGGTGCTCGAATGGCGGCAACTGACCAAGCTCAAGTCCACCTACACCGACGCTTTGCAGGCGCAGATCAATCCCGAGACCGGGCGGGTCCACACCAGCTTCTCGCTGACCGGCGCGCAAACCGGGCGGTTGTCGTCGAACGATCCGAACCTGCAGAACATCCCGATCCGGACCGAAATCGGGCGCAAGATCCGCGACGCCTTCGTCGCCGAGGCCGGATTCAAGCTGCTCAGCGCGGACTATAGCCAGATCGAGCTTCGGCTCGCCGCGCACATGGCCGACGTGCCGCAGCTGAAGGAAGCGTTCCGGAGCGGCGTCGACATCCACAGCCTTACCGCCGAGGAGCTGTTCGGCAGGGTCGACCGCGACACGCGCAACCAGGCCAAGACGATCAACTTCGCGATTCTCTACGGTAGCTCGGCCTGGGGCATCGCCGGGAGGCTCGGCTTGCCCAAGGACGAGGGCAAGGCGATCATCGACCGCTATTACGAGCGCTTCCCCGGCATTCGCGCGTTCAGTCATGCCACGCTGGCGCACGCCCGCGAGCATGGTTTCACCAAGACCTTGTTCGGGCGCAGGACCCACTTCGAGCCGAACATCCGCTCTCCCAATCCTTCGATCCGCGCCGGCGCCGAGCGGGCGGCGATCAACGCGCCGATCCAGGGCACCAGCGCGGACCTCATCAAACGGGCGATGGCGCGGATGGACAAGGCGTTGGCGGAGGCCGGGCTGGACGGAGTCCGAATGCTCCTTCAGGTCCATGACGAGCTGGTGTTCGAGGTGCCCGACGGACGCGAGGAGGAAGCGGCGGCGGTGATCAAAGCGGTCATGGCGGGCGCCGCGGAGCCGGCGATCACGCTCGACGTACCGCTCGACGTGGAAGTCGGCTGGGGCGAGCATTGGGGCGCCGCGCATTGACCCACGCCGAGGGGACGACAGCAACGGAAACCAACGGCGGTCCAGATGCGGATATGGCGACGCTGGCGCGCGGCGGCCGCCTCAACATCTTCGGCTTTGCGCTCCGGCTGGTGGCGCGCATCCCGTTCCTGTTCATCGCCGGCCGGATCTATGGCGCGGCTGCGCTCGGGCGCTTCGCCTACGCGGTGCTGATCGTCGAGTTCGGCGCGCAGATCGCGGCGCTTGGGCTAAGGCGCGGACTTGCCCAAATGCTGACCGACGCCAAGAAACCGCAGGCGTGCGTGGTCGCCGACGCCCTGCTGATCGCGGCGATCGGGTCGGCGGTTGGAATGGCGATCCTGTTCGCCTTCCCCAAGGCCATGTACCCGACCACGCCGGTCGGCGGGCTGGACCGGATGCTGGCGATTACCGTGCTCGCCGTCTCCTGGACCGACATAGCGCTCGCCGCGCTGGCTTATCACCACGATGTCGGAGCGACGGTCCGCGCGCGGTCGATCGTCGAGCCTTGGACGATCACCATCGCGGCGTTCGCGCTGTCGTACGTCCCAATCATGGTCAGCCGCGGCGACGGGCTGATCATCGCTTATGTGCTGTCGATGGTCACCGCGCTGATCGCGGCGCTGATTCCGCTGGTGCGCTGCTACGGGATTCCGCACGGCTGGAAGCCTGACCTGCCGACGGCCTGGGGCCATGCGAGGCGAAACATCCCGCTCGCCGCGGCTGACATCGTCGAATGGGCATCGCGGCGCATCGACCTTGCCACGCTCGGCGCCTTCCTGCCGGCGAGCTTCGTCGGTATCTATTATGCGGCGCAGCAGGTTGCCACCCTGCCTGCCAAGTTGAAGACCAGTTTCGAGCCGGTGCTGGGCCCGGCGATCGTCCGCAAGGTCGCCGCCAACGACCGTTCGGGAATCGCCGACCAGGTTCGCAAGGTCACCTATTGGATCATCGCCGCGCAGCTCGGAATCGCGCTCGCCCTGGGGATACCCGGCCGCGCTGTGATGGGATTGGTCGGCGAGAGCTTCACCGGCGGTACCGCGATGCTGGGCTTCCTGCTCGCGGCGGAGGTCGTCGCGGCGACGGCGGTGGTCAGCGAATCCGCGCTCATCTACCTCGCCCGTAAGCGGAACATGATGATCAGCCTGACCATGCTGGCGCTGGAAGCCATTCTCGCTGTCAGCCTGATCCTGGTCATGAGCAACGAAAAGCTGCCGCTCGCCTACCAGGCGACCGGACCGGCGATCGCCTTGTGCGTCGCGCTCGGCTTCTCCTCGATCGCCAAGTCGTGGCTGTTGAGGAGCACGCTTGGAGCGAGGGTTTCCGGCTGGCGGTGGGAGCTGGCGTGGGCGACCACATCTGGAATCCTGGCTGGCGTTGCGGTTCGGCTATGGCTTCCGCAATCACTTCAACTCGTCATCGGCGTGCCGGTTATCCTCGTCGCCTTCTTCGCGGTGCTCTGGACCAAGGGTTTCTCGCCCGACGACCGCGAGCTGTTCACGATGCGCAAGGACGAAGTGCGTGAGCTACGCGAGGCCGAGGCGGCGGCCCTCGCACGCGACGAGGTCACCGACGACGTCGTCTAGTGACGGAAGTGCCGCATCCCGGTGAACACCATCGCCAAGCCGGCCGCGTCGGCGGCGGCGATCACCTCGTCATCCCGGATTGACCCACCTGGCTGGATGACCGCGGTCGCTCCGGCTTCGGCCGCGGCGAGCAGGCCATCGGCAAAGGGGAAGAAGGCATCGGACGCGACTGCCGAGCCTACCGTGCGCGCCTCTGCCCAGCCATTCGCCTCTGCGGCTTCGCGGGCGCGCAGCGCTGCGATGCGCGAGCTGTCGCGGCGGTTCATCTGCCCCGCGCCGATGCCCGCCGTGACACCATCCTTCGCGTAGACGATCGCGTTCGATTTGACGTGCTTGGCGACGGTCCAGGCAAACAGGCAGTCGGCAAGCTCGCGGTCGGTGGGCTTGCGCTTGGTGACGATCTTCAAATCCTCGGGCCGAACGAAGCCATTGTCGCGGTCCTGGGCCAGGATTCCCCCGGCGATGATGGCGATGGTTTGCCCGCCGCGCGCCGGGTCGGGCAGCGCCCCCGCCAGCAGCAGGCGGAGGTTCTTCTTCTTCGCGAAGATGGCCTTAGCCTCATCGTCTGCGTCGGGCGCGACCACGACCTCGGTGAAGATTTGGGTTATCGCCTCGGCGGTTGCCGCATCGAGCGCTCGGTTGGTGGCGACGATGCCGCCGAACGCCGACACGCTGTCGCAGGCGAGCGCTTCGTTCCAGGCGTCCAGCAAGCCGGCGCGAGTCGCCACCCCGCACGGGTTGGCGTGCTTGACGATGACCACGGTCGGGTCAGCGTCGCGGAACTCAGCCACCAGCTCGAGGGCCGCATTGGCGTCGTTGAGATTGTTGTAGCTGAGCTCCTTGCCTTGCACCTGCTCGGCCTGGGCGACGCCGCGCGCTGCGGGGCCGATCGGGAGGTAAAGCGCAGCCTGCTGATGCGGATTCTCGCCATAGCGAAGCGGCATCTTGAGCGTGCTCGCGCGCGTCCAGGTCTTTGGAAAGCGCTCGCCCTGGTCGGCGAAAGCGAACCATTGCGAGATCGTCGAATCGTAGGCGGCCGTCAGCGCGAACGCCTTGGCGGCTAGCTTCCTGCGGAGCTCTAGCGAGGTCGCGCCGCCATTGGCATCGAGCACGGCGAGCAGCTCGGCATAGTCCGCCGGATCGGTGACAATCGCCACATGCGCGTGGTTCTTGGCCGCCGAGCGCACCATCGACGGACCGCCAATGTCGATATTCTCGATGATCGTGTCGCGGTCGGCGCCGCTCGTCACCGTATTGAGGAACGGGTAGAGGTTGACGATGACGAGATCGATCGGTGCGATGCCGTGCTCCGCCATCGCCGCCGTATGCTCGGGATTGTCGCGGACTCCCAGCAGGCCGCCGTGGACCTTGGGGTGTAGCGTCTTCACCCGTCCGTCCATCATTTCGGGGAAGCCGGTGAGATCGGAAATATCGCGGACTTCCGCCCCGCATTCCCGAAGCTTGGCCGCGGTACCGCCGGTCGATACGATCTCGACGTTGTACCGGGCGAGGCCGGCAGCAAGATCCTCTAAGCCGGTCTTGTCGGAAAGCGAGATCAGTGCCCGGCGAACGGGGACAAGGTCGGTCATCAAGATCCTCTTGGCTTAGCTGGCGCGGCGGAAGGTCCAGCCGATGTCGCCGCCCAATGCCGACACTTCGCCCACGATGACAAGCTGGATGACGTTGTGGGCGCCGCCGCGCCCATCGATCCAGATGCTCTCCTCGAGCGCGAGATTGCCGCCGCGGCAGCGGAAGTTCCACGGCGGCGCGCCTTTCGAGCGAAGGATCGCGCCCATGCCGTCGGCGGTGATCGTCGGCTCGATCCCGGGTGCGAGGTGGAAGCGGACCGCGTAGGGCGCGGCGTCGCGGATCTTCTTACGGCCCTTGGGCTGGAGCTGGTCGGCGCCGCGCAGCTCCTTGCCGTCATTGCCAAGCATCAGGCTGCGCTTGTGGATCATCCCGAATGCTCGGACGTAGCCGTCGTGGCTCGCTTCCAAGCGGCTGGCGTCATTGTCGTCGCTGCGATCGATGGTGACGTCCTCGACGCCCTTGCCGAGCATGCCGTCGGCGAGGAGGTTCGTCGAGTTGGTGTCGGCGAGGATCAGCGTCGAGTGGGCGGCGGTGGAGCGCAGGGCCTGGACCAAATCACCAGAAAGGCCGGAAGGAAAGGGCCCAGGACCGCCGCAGTTGACGACAAGTCGCTGCGATCCATCGGATAGCTCGAATGCAAGAGTCGAAGCGGAGCCCTGCTCGGCCATTTTTTGGGGTGGCGGTGGGGCCGCATCGAGCACCAACACCGTGCCAAGCGCCGACATCCGCTGATATCCCCAGCCGCGCGCCTGGCGCAGCGGACGGGCGCGCAGGCCGCAGCCGTCGATCAACGCCGTAAGGCGTGCTGCCTCGCCGGGGCCGCAGCCCTGCCAGCTCGACAAGGCCCCGTCGCCCATCATGATTCCGTGGAGCGCGGCGAGCGACGCTTGCGCCGCCGCCTCGATCCCTTCCGGCATGACCTGCTTGGCGGCCATGTAGCTGCCGCGTAGCAGCCCGAACCGGTCGACCAGCTGCGCCTGCTCGTAGGGCGAGCGGCTGATCAACCCGCCGTCGTCGAATTGCGCCGTGGCGAGCGCGCGGGCCAGCCCCGCTTCACCGCGAGCGACCCGCGGAACCCCGCCCTGCACGAGCAAGCCGGCGGCGACCACACCGCACCAAGCAGTCACCCGGTCGAGCCCGGCGGCGGCGCGGTCAGCGGTCGAATCGACATGCCGAGCGCCGCGCGCGAGGGTGTTGAGCAGCGCCGAGCGATACCCGCTGTCGCCGCTCGACAGGATATAGGGCGCGTAGGCGGTCCAAAAGAGAATTCGCTCGCCCCACAGATGCGGCGCCCACGCATCGTCGACGCGCGTGCCGTGCGCCAGCAGCCAGCGGCCGACGACGGCCTCGGCGAGCCGCGCACCCTTCTCGCGCGAAGCGGCGGCGGCGAGGTCGCGAAGCCAGGAAAAGCCCTGCAGCTGCTCCGCCAGCGGGCCGGTGGCCCCGACTGCGGTAAAATCAAGATCCTTCAGCGGCAGCGTTTCGCTGCCGACCGTGAAGCGTCCTGCGAGCAAACTATCGCCGCGCGAGCGCTCGCCGCGGACATGGTCGCGGGGAACGGCGACGAGCTTCAACGGCTGCTTCGAGGGCCTCAGCCGCGACAGGAACGAGCCGCGCGCGAGCTTGCTGACGACCGCGCGCTCGGCGGCCGAGCCGGCGTCGCTCACGAATTACCCCTGAGCGCCTTGATGTTGTCGGCGTAGGTGGCGGGGCTGCCCTTAAATACTGCAGTGCCGGCGACAAGTGCCGTCGCTCCGGCGCCGACGGCCTGCCGCGCGGTTTCCGGATCGATACCGCCGTCGACCTCGAGATCGACTTTGAGATTCTCCTTGGCGATGCGGTTCGCGATCGCCTCGATCTTCTTGAGCTGGCCGGTGATGAACTTTTGCCCCCCGAAGCCCGGGTTCACGGTCATCACCAGTACGAGGTCTACCTCGTCGAGCACATAATCGAGCGCCTTGGCTGGCGTCGCCGGATTGAGCGAGACGCCGGCCTTCTTGCCCAGCGCCTTCACCCGCTGGACGGTGCGGTGGAGGTGCGGCCCGGCCTCCGGATGTACCGTAATGATGTCGGCGCCGGCCTCTGCGAAAGCGTCGAGGAAATTATCGACCGGCGAGATCATCAGATGGACATCGAACGGCTTTTTGGTGTGCGGACGAAGCGCCTCCACCACGCCTGGACCGATGGTCAGGTTGGGGACGAAGTGGCCGTCCATTACGTCGATGTGGATCCAGTCGGCGCCAGCCTCGTCGATCGCGCGCACTTCCTCGCCAAGGCTGGCGAAGTCGGCGGAGAGGATGGAAGGCGCGATGATGGTCACGGCTTTGGTAAAGCCGGTTTAATCGGCGCGGACAAGGCGCGCCATGAAGAAGCCGTCGAAGCCGCCGTAGGCCTCGAGCACTCCCGGCACGATGCGGACCCAGCCTTCCGCCGAAACGGGGACGAAATCGGGCAGATCGGACGGCGCGTCGACGCCGAATTCCGAATGGCGCTCGAGGAAGGATCGGACGACGTCCTCGCCCTCCCCCGGTTCAAGCGAACAGACCGAATAAACGAACGTGCCGCGAAGCTTGAGCCACCGAGCGGCGCGGTCAAGGAGCTTGCCCTGGAGCTCCGCGCTTTCGGCGATGACACGCGGGCGGGCGCGGTACAGGACCTCGGGATGACGACGAAAAGTGCCGGTCGCCGAGCAGGGGGCGTCAAGCAGGATGGCGTCGAACTGGCTTTTAGGCTCCCACATCAGCGCATCGCCTTCGACCAGCGTCGCGTTGAGGTGGGTGCGTTCGAGATTCTCCTTTAGCCGCTCAAGGCGCGCCGCGGACGAATCGACCGCCGTGACCCGATGACCCGCGGCCGCAAGCTGCATCGTCTTGCCGCCGGGCGCGGCGCACAGGTCGAGCACGGCCTTCGAATCGCCAGGAATAAGCCGCGCGGGAAGCGAGGCGGCGAGATCCTGCACCCACCAACGGCCGGCCTCGAATCCTGCCAGTTCGGCCACTGCGCTGCTGGCGAGGCGAACATGGCACGGCGCCAGCGACTTGCCGTCGTGCGCGGTCGCATAGGCCTGTGCCTCCGCGTCATCGGCGAAGGTCAGGTCGAGTGCGGGACGGTGGCCAATCTGGCGGCGGGCAGCCTCGACCACCCGCTCCCCCCACGCCTTGCCCCAGCGCTGTTCGACATCGGATGGCAAAGAAGGTGCCTCAATCGCCGGGACGCCCCGCCGCAACAAAGTGCCAAGCACACCGTGAACGAGGCGGCGCGGGCCTCCATCGACCAGCGGCAAAGCGGTCGACACCAGCGCGTGCTCGGGCGTGCCCAGCCCAACTTTCTGCGCAAGCGCGAGGCGCAGCACCATCCGCGCCTTGCTGTCGTCGGGCAGGCGCTGGCGGGTGGCCCCGTCGATCAGTGCGTCGAGGTCGGGCAAGCGGCGCAGCGCCTCACCGGCGATGGCGACGGCAAGCGCGCGATCGGGCGGAGACAGCCCACGGACCGACGCGGCGGCGGCCTCGAGCGTTTGCCCGCGGCGCAGGACCGAATCGAGCAGCTGCAGGGCTGCCCGGCGTGCGCCGAGCCCTTCAACGCTTGGCATGATGGTCCGCAATACTCATCTTGGGTCCGTGAAACGCCCGAAACATCTCAAGGCCCCGGCCTATCTCAGCCCGTCGCCACCAATCCCCGAGCCTCAGCCGGTCGAACCTGCGCGGCCGCCCGCCGGCGAGGAAGACAAACTCGACCCGACGCGCTTTGGCGATTGGGAAAAGAAGGGAATTGCGATCGATTTCTAACCACCCGCGCTCACCCTGAGCCTGTCGAAGGGTAAGCGCTCGCGTTTCGACAAGCTCAACGTGAACGCAACAGCTCAAATCGCTTCCGATTTAGATGGCCGGGTCAGCAACGCTTCCAGCACTTCATCGACATCGGCGCGGCCGGCGATCAGGGCATCGACCGCATCGACGATCGGCATGTCGATGGCTTTCTGCTTTGCGAGGCGAGCCAGCACCGGCGCGGTAAAGGCTCCCTCGGCAACCGTCGTTCGGTCGGCGAGCAGCTCTGCGGCAGAGCGACCCTCGCCGATGCCCTTGCCAAGCGAATAATTGCGCGAGCTGGTCGATGAGCAGGTCAGCACCAAGTCGCCAAGGCCGGACAGGCCGGCGAGCGTCTCACGTCTCGCTCCGAAGGCGAGTCCGAAGCGCGTCATTTCGGCGAACCCGCGCCCGATAAGCGCGGCGCGGGCGTTCTGGCCGAGGCCCTTGCCTTCGACGACGCCGCAGGCGATCGCGAGCACGTTCTTGACGGCCCCGCCAATTTCGGCGCCAGCGACGTCCTCCGACAGATAGATGCGGAAGGCCGGCTGCTTGATGCGGTCGCGCAGCTGCTCGGCGATGCCATTGTCCTCGGCGGCGAGGGTGACGGCGGTTGGCAGGCCCTTGGCCACCTCGTGCGCGAAGGTCGGGCCGGACAGGACCGCGACCTGCGCGTTTGAACATGCCTGTTTCGCGACTCGGTGGAGTAATTCGCCGCTCTTCTCCTCGATGCCCTTGGAGCAAAGCACGAGCGGCTTGTCGAAATGACCGGCGCGTTCGAGCACGGCGCGCATGTGCTGTGCAGGCGTCACGACCAACCACGCGTCGCAACCGCCGAGTTCATTGAGCTCGGACGTCGCGCGGATCGCGGGATCTAGCGGGACGCCCGACAGGAAGGCGCGGTTTTCATGATCGCCGTTGATCGATTCAACAACGTCAGACTCGAGCGCCCACAAGATCGTTTCTTTTCCTCCCGCAGCCACGACTTGTGCGAGCGCGGTTCCCCAGGCGCCACCGCCAACAATTCCAAGTTTCATGCTTTCACCCCCGCGCCGCGCACCTGTTCGGCGCTTTCGTCGAGCGGCCAGCGCGCCCGCGCCGGCACGTCGAGATCGTCGGTGTCGCCATTGGCGAAGCGCTCCGCGCCGGCCCAGGCGATCATTGCGGCATTGTCGGTGCACAACCATTGCGGCGGGACGCTGAACTTGCGGCCGCTGGCGTCGGCGAGGTCGGCAAGGGCAGTGCGGATGGCCTGGTTGGCGGCGACCCCGCCGGCGACGACCAGCGCCGGCGCGTCGCTATTCGCGAGAGCGAGACGCGTACGGTCGACCAGGCAATCGACCACCGCCTGCTGGAAGCTCGCGGCGATATCTGCCGGCGCATACTCGCCCGAGGCGGACGCGCGCTGGACCGCGCTCTTCAGGCCGGCGAAGGAGAAATGCGGCTCGCCCGAGCCGACCAAGGGTCGAGGCAGCGGCACGGCCGAAGGGTCGCCTGACGTCGCCAGCTCCTCGATCGCCGGGCCACCGGGGTAGGCCAGGCCGAGCAACTTCGCCGCCTTGTCGAAAGCTTCGCCGGCGGCATCGTCGATGGTCGTCGCGAGACGGCGATAATCCCCGACGCCGCGCACCTCGAGCAGTTGGCAATGACCGCCCGAGACCAGCAGCAACAGGTAGGGGAAATCGAGGTCGGGGTCTGCCAGCCGCGGCGACAGCGCGTGCCCTTCGAGATGGTTGACCGCGATCAGCGGCTTGCCAGCCGCCAACGCCAACCCCTTGCCCGCGAGCAAGGCGACCATCACCCCGCCGATGAGGCCAGGGCCGGCCGTCGCCGCGACCGCATCGACGTCGGCGATCGACAGCTTTGCCCCGGCCAGAATCTGTTCGATCAGGCCCGGCAGGATCTCCACATGAGCGCGCGCGGCGATCTCCGGCACCACGCCGCCATAGGGCTGGTGAGCGCTGTTTTGCCCTACGACGGCCTGCGCGAGGATGCGCCGGTCCGCCGTGACCAGCGCCGCCGCACTGTCGTCGCACGAGGATTCAAGACCAAGGATGAGAGTCATTTCGTGTCCGGCCCTTTGCCTGATCGCGGAAATTTGCACTAGGGGTGGGCGATGCAAGGGCTTCGCCTCGGGACTCGCGGTTCGCCGTTGGCGCTGGCGCAGGCGCGCAAGGTGGCCGCGGCGATCGAGACGGCCCAGCGCTGGCCCGACGGCTGGGTGCAGATCGTCGAGATCAAGACCACCGGCGACAAGGTGCAGGACAAGCCGCTGGCCGAGATCGGCGGCAAGGCGCTGTGGACCAAGGAGCTCGACCGGGCGCTGCTGGAGGAAGAGGTCGATTTCTGCGTCCATTCGATGAAGGACGTCGAAAGCCAGCGACCTGACGGGATCCACCTGGCCGCGGTCCGGCCGCGCGGCGACGTCCGCGACCGCATCATCGGCGCAGAGTCGATCGATAAGCTGGAGCAAGGAGCAGTCGTGGGCACGTCATCGCCGCGGCGGGCGGCGCAACTGCTACGGATTCGGCCGGACATTAAGATCGTGCCGATCCGCGGCAATGTCGAAACCCGACTGCGGAAGGTCGAAGACGGTGAAGTCGATGCGACGCTACTGGCGTCGGCCGGCTTGAAGCGGCTGGAGATCGAAGCCGGGACGGCGATACCGACCGAGGTCATGCTTCCCGCGCCCGGCCAAGCGGTGATCGGCATGGAGTGCCGCACCAACGACACGCGCTGCCAGAGCGTGCTTAGCACGGTTAGCAATGGCATCACCTTCCATTGCGTAGCTGCCGAGCGGGCCTTTACGAAAGCCTTGGGCGGAACATGCCACTCGCCGGTCGCGGCCTTCTGCGCATTCGAGGACGGCGACCTCCGACTGCGCGCGCAATTGTTCAGCGAGGACGGCGCCGACATGGTCGAGGGCCGCGCGGCGATGGACTGCGGAGACTGTCACCCTGCCGAGGCGCTTGCGCAATCGCTTCTCGCCGACGCGCCGGAGTCGATCCGGAGGCTGTTCGGGGCTTGAAGCGCCTGCTCATTCTGCGGCCGGAGCCGGCCGCAAGCGCGGCGGTCGCCAAGGCCCGCGAGCGCGGGCTGGAGGCGGTCGCGGTGCCGTTGTTCGAAATCGAGGCGATCGAATGGGAGCCGCCAGAGGTGACCAGCTTTGATGGCCTGTTGCTGACCAGCGCCAATGCGGTTCGGCACGGCGGCGATGCGTTGGCAAAGCTGAGGAAGCTGAAGACCTATGCCGTCGGCGAAGCGACCGCGGCGGCGGCGCGCGAGGCCGGGTTCGACATTGCGGCTGCGGGCGATGCCGGCGTCGACCGCCTGCTCGGCTCGATAGAGCCGGATCTAAAACTGCTGCACCTGTGCGGCGCGGACCGCCGCGAACCGGACGGCGCAAAGCAGGAGATTGTGCCGATCGCCGTCTATCGCTCGAAGCCGGTCGACGCGCCTACGTTTGGCGAAACCAAAGGCGCCGTTGCGCTGATCCACTCGCCGCGCGCCGGGCGGCGCTTTGCCGAGCTGGTCCCCGAGCGAGGAAGCATTAGTATTGCCGCGATAAGCGACCCGGCGGCTGAGGCCGTCGGCGACGGCTGGAGAGGGGTGGCCGTGGTCGGACAACCGAGCGACGACGCGCTGCTGGCCCTCGCCGCGAGCCTGTGCGACAAGCCGGACCCGAAATGAACGGAAGCGCGAAGCGAATGGGTTGGGGCGCGCGGCTGCTGATCGGGCTCGTCTTTATCTTGGTCGGCGCGGGCGCCGCCATATGGAGCTTGGGCCATTATCCGCGCGCGGCGCGCGTGCTGGGCGTTGCATCACCTCCGCCGCAACCGCTGGTCAGTGTCCCGAAGCCCGCCCCGCAGCAAGTGGCCGACACGCCGACGGCGCCCCCAGCGAGCGATAATGCACGCATCGCGGCGCTCGAGCAGCGTGTTTCCGAGGTCGAAAGTGCAAGCCAGCGCGCAGAGGGCTTCGCCGGTCGTGCTGACGCCCTGGTCGTTGCCTTTGCGGCGCGGCGGGCGATCGATCGCGGAGTCGCGCTCGGCTATCTCGAGACATTGCTGGTCGACCGCTTTGGCGCGCAGCACCAGGCGGCGGTGGCGACGATCATCACCGAATCCCACCAGCCAGTGCGGCTGGAAGAACTACAGAGCGAATATGAAGGGCTCGGCTCGGTCCTGCGCAGGGGCGGCCCCCAGGACAGCTGGTGGGCCGGCTTCAAGCGCGAAATGGGGTCGCTGATCGAAGTCCACAGCGCCGAGCGGCCGGCGGCGAACCCGGAGGCACGGTACAATCGGGCGCTGCGGCGTCTGTCGACCGGCGACGTCGACCAGGCGCTGGCCGAGACGATGCGGATGCCCGGCGCGGCGCGCGCCAGCGACTGGACTGGCAAGGCACGGCGTTACGTGACTGCCCACCGGGCGCTCGACGAGATCGAATCGGCAGCGCTTCTTTCCGGGCCGGGCAGCCGATAAGCGCACATCGCCCGTTCAGCCGGATGACCTAAGGCGCTCACAAGGTTGGGGAAGTTGGGGTTAGCGACGCCATGACGTCACTTTGGAAACGGGTTGGAACCGGGCTGGCGCTCGCCGCCGCGGCAGCC
>Ga0207683_10003238_pt1 | contig 14210 bp, 10 predicted proteins | sample KBSM73metaG_FD_184333 | JGI IMG/M metagenome (GOLD analysis project Ga0207683, IMG submission 184333) | Miscanthus rhizosphere microbial communities from Kellogg Biological Station, Michigan, USA - KBS M7-3 metaG (SPAdes) (version 2) | ecosystem: Host-associated > Plants > Roots > Rhizosphere >...
GAACTGGTTGCGCTGAAGAGGCGGCTTCACGCCTCCATTCGGCTTGAAGTAGCCGACTGCGTTCAGCTCTGTGTTGCGCAGGAACTCGTAGGCCGAGCCGTGGATCTGGTTGGTCCCCGACCGCATGACGACGTTCACCACCGCGCCGCCCACACGCCCGTACTCCGCGCTGAAGTTGCTGGTGATCACTTTGAACTCGGCGACGCCGTCCGGCGCGGGGATCGCGACCTGGTTGGAGAAGCCCTGGTTGCTGGTGCCGTAGGCGTTGTTGTCGATGCCGTCGAGCAGGAAGTTGTTGTACGTGCTGCGCATGCCGTTGGCGTTGAAGGCGCCCTCGCGCGGCGTGGTGGGCTGCGCGGCGATCGGCGAGCGATGGACGTTCGTCGCAAGCAGGGCGAGGTCGGAGTAGTTGCGGCCGTTGAGCGGCAACTCGACGATCTGCTGGGTGTGTATGACCTGGCCGTGCTCGCTGGAATCGGTATCGAGAGCGGCGGCGACACCGCTCACTTCGACGGACTCCGTCATGGCGCCAACCTGCAGGGTCACGTTGACACGCTGCCGGGCGTTGACATTGCCGGCCAGTGAGCGCCAACCCTAAATTCGCTCCTTTGCTTCCCCATGTCCCCTGTCGTCCGTGTCCGTTCACAACCTGCGCAGCCCGCGAAATCCCCACGACACCTCCGCGCTGAATAGTTACGTCGGCCGGGTTCCGGTGCGATTCAACGCGCCCTAACCAGCAAGCTTGCGTGGTCCACGGCGCTGTGAGATTTGCCGTTCCAGAACCATGTGTGCCCACAATACTATGTGCATAAGCGATACGCCTGCCGTGCCAAAGGCGGTTCCGTGGTATAGAACTCTGAATAGCCCAGTGCGTAACTTCGAGAAAACTCGAACGGAATTCCAGGAGATACTCACCAAGCCCATTCGCGAACTCGGGCTCAAACTTGAGGGTTCTCCACTCGAACGATTCGTTCAGCAGCTTTATCGCGAACTGGAAGCCAAGGGCATCCACAAGTTCCGTCCGCTTTGTTATCTCACCGATGAATGGGGATGTCCTTCGGGTGAGCCCGTCATCGGCATTCCGTTTTATCTGGCCAACCCGGACCTGGCAAAGCTTGAGCACGACATGAACGACCTGGAAGACGCTCGCGAGATCATGATGTACATGCGTCATGAGGCCGGACACGCATTCAATTACGCCTACCAGTTCTACAAGTCAGCTGAGTGGCGCGGTCTCTTCGGCCCGTTTCGCCGCGCCTATCGCGACAATTACCGTCCTATACCATTCTCGCGGAAGTTTGTTCGCCACATGGCCGGGTGGTACGCGCAAAAGCATCCAGATGAAGATTTCGCGGAAACCTTTGCGGTCTGGCTCACGCCTCGCTCGCAATGGCGAAAGCGCTACAAAGATTGGGGAGCGCTGGCTAAGCTCCAATACGTCGATCGCATAGCGCGAAAAATCGGCGACGTCGAACCCGTCCGGCGTCGCGGCCGCACCGACATTACTGTCGATGAGATGGAATCTACGGTCGGCGAGTTCTATCATCTCAGCCTGCCGGAGGAGATTCCGGTGGAGGAACTTGCGCTGGATACCGACCTCGCGGATATCTTCAATATCTCCCTCAAACGACGGACAGGCGTGCGACCCGCACATGAGATGTTGAGCCAGCATCGCAAGCCGATTATCGACAAGGTCGCGTATTGGAGCGGGGTGCAACGTCCGATCGTGAAGCGACTAGTGGAAGCCATTTGCAAGCGTGTTGAGGAACTGGGTCTGCGCGTAGACCTTCGACGCGAGTCCGAGCACCTCACGGAATTCACCGTGTACACAACCGCACTCTCAATGAATTACCTGACCCGTGGGAAGTTCATTCATCCCTGAGGCGTGAAGGCAGCAGGCGTCACTCCGATTGGAGGTTACATGGCGAAGTTGAAAGTCACAGTGCTTTACGACTTGTGGGAAGAAGAGCCCGCTGAAGTGCAGGAGGAAGTTCCTCCACCGCGCAAGCGCAAGGGGCAAAAGAAGCGCACGAAGAAGCCTGTAAAGCACGACCGTGAAGAGATCTTCGAAGCCTTGGAGAAGCTGGGTCACGAGCCGTCATATTACGTTCTCGACGGCCGCCTGCAATCGCTGGTCGGACTCGCCAAATGTGGCGCCGATCTTATTTTCAACCTCACGGAATCCTATGCCGGCGATGACACCAAGGAGATGCAGGTCACGGCATTCCTCGATCTGCTCGATATCCCCTACACCGGCGCGGGACCGCACGCGCACATCCTTGCGCAGGACAAATCAATCGCCAAGAAGATGTTCGCTTTTCACGAAATTCAATCGCCCTGGTTCGCGACAGCCTATCGCGGCAACATCGACCACGCGCACGACATCTCGTTCCCACTCATCGTGAAGCCCACCTCAGAAGATGGATCCATCGGTATTGATGCCGCCGCCGTCGTTACCAGCGTGAAGGAGTTGATGGAGCGCGTCTCCTATATTCAAACGGAATTCGATTCTCCTGCCTTGATCGAGGAGTACATCGAAGGGCGCGAAATCTACGCCTCCATCCTTGGCAACTACGAAAATGCACATGCGCTTCCGCTTGTGGAACTTGACCTTTCGAAGCTTCCGAAAGGCATGCCCAGGATCGCCAGCCAGGACGTGAAATTCGAGAAAGACACCGAAGCCTATAAGCTCACGAAATCGGCGATCGCCGAAGACCTCGATGAAGAAACCGCAACCAGGCTCACCGAGATCGCGATCAGGGCCTACCGGGCCGTCAAGCTTCGCGACTATGGCCGCATTGACATGCGCATATCCAGCAAGGGCGAGATTTATGTCATCGAAGCTAATCCCAACCCTTGGCTCTCCAGCGGACAGGAGTTTGCCATGGCCGCGAAGAAATCCGGTCTCTCCTACACCCAGATGGTCGGGGAGATCGTAAGCCTCGCAATGGCTCGACACACCTGAGAGATCCTAGAGGCTTGTGCGCAACACACCACTCCCTCTAGCCGCAAATCGATTCCGCATCTGTCAAAAATAGCAGTGCGCAAGTCTTTTCCGAATGAAATACGCGACGACAGACCACGTCTGTCACAAGTGACAGTTGTGGTCTGATCATCTGCTCTGTACTGTGCACTACGGGTGGAGTTCCCCCAATTCCTTCCGCTCGTCTCTCTTGCTGACTCGAGAGCGGAAGCCAGCAGCGTTGCGCCCGATTACGGTCTTGGCTGCCGGAATCAATCCACCCGGAGCGACTCGATGCGAACAAAAAATGCACAGAAAGTCTTGTCGGTAGCACTTGGCCTTCTGCTCGCCACTGCTTCACCCCAGGTGTCATTCGGATATCAGGCCCCGAGTTCGACGGCTCCCAACGAAGCTGGCAGTCCAACTGACTCGGCTCCGCTCAGCTCAAGCCAGTTGCAGGCCCTCGTGGCGCCCATCGCGCTCTACCCAGACGCGCTTGTGGCCCAGGTCCTCGCGGCTTCCACATTTCCAGACCAGGTCGCGGTTGCGGAGTATTGGATCCAGCAGAACAAGAGTCTTACGGGAACGGCGCTGATGCAGGCCGTCGACAAGCAGTCATGGGATCCGAGCGTCAAGGCGCTCACTCAATTCCCTTCGGTACTCGAGAATCTATCGAAGAATCTCACCTGGACATCGTCGCTCGGAGAGGCCTATCACAATCAGGCCGCAGAAGTAATGACCGCTATCCAGACGCTGCGCTCACAAGCCAAAGAGAAGGGCAATCTCAAGTCGACCCAACAGATCACGGTCGTGCAGCAGTCGCCGCAAACGATTGTCATTCAATCGGCCAACCCGCAGGTTGTTTACGTTCCGCAATATGACCCCGCCGTGATTTACGGCTATCCCTATGTGGTCCCCAGCTATGTTGCTCCCGTTTACTCCACCGGAGACATGGTTGCAGCCAGCATGCTTTCATTCGGAGCTGGCATCGCGGTCGGAGCGATGATGAGCGGCGGATGTTGTGGCTGGGGATACAGCAGTTGGAACTGCGGCTGGCATGGCACCGCTGTCATTTATCACGGCGGAGGATACTACGGAAATTCAGCCTGGCACGGGGGCTATTACAACGGGGGCTACCACAATACCTACGGCTACAACAACGCCTATAACCACTCCGGAAATAGCTACAACAACTACCACGGCGGAAATACATACAACAAAAATACCGTCAACGTGAATCAACAAAGCGCAAAGAATTTTAACTCCGATCGCTCTTCCTCTTCGAACTCCTGGGCGCAGCACGACAATGCAAGCGGAAGATCGACCGCCTTTAGCGGCATGAGCGGGCACTCAGGTGGATTTGGTGGCTCCGGTGGCTGGTCTTCGAGGGCAGAAAGTGGTCGAGGCTGGGGAAGCATGCGTTCCAGCGGATTCGGCGGCGGCCGATTCGGTGGTGGAGGCGGCTTCGGCGGTGGCGGTTTCCGACGCTAGTCGCATTCGGCATCCGTAAGCGAGCGGTCAGAGAAAAGAGCAGCGGCAGTTTGGAGAAATCGATATGTCTCATCGGATTTGGACACTTGAGAATGCAGGTGCACGTCTAGCGGCGCTTATCGGTCTTCTCGCACTGGCCCTCTTGCTCGTAGCCTGCAAAAAATCAGAAGATGCCAAGCCCGCCGCTCAAAGAACTTTCGCATCGCCCGCAGAGGCAGGCGCTGCATTTGTAGATGCTGCCAAATCAGGCGACCAGCAAGCTCTACTTGCAATCTTCGGTCCCGAGGGCAAAGACGTGCTCTTCTCAGGAGATTCCGTGAAGGACAAGAATGCGCTTCAGGACTTTGTTGCCAGCTATGCCCAGATGAATCGATGGCGGGAAATCAAGGCCGGTGGCGAGACTTTATACATCGGTGCAGACAACTATCCCTTTCCAATCCCGTTGGCGAAGAATTCCACTGGGCAATGGGCCTTTGATACTGCAGCGGGAAAAGATGAAGTACTTGCACGTCGAATTGGCAAAGGCGAGTTGACCGCCATTGCCGCGTGTCTTGCAACTGCCAACGCTCAGCAGCAATACTTCAGCCGCACACACGATGGCGACAGCGTGAAGCAGTATGCCCAGAAGTTCGCTAGCGACGCGGGAAAGCAAAACGGGCTGTACTGGAATGCTCCACAAGGCCAGAATCAGAGTCCTCTTGGCGATCTTGGTGAATTCGCAAAGGCTATTGGCTACACCAATGCTGGCGAAAAGCCGCAGCCCTTCAATGGCTACTTCTTCCGGATCCTGACCAAACAAGGTGAAAAAGCGCAGGGCGGTGCCAAGGACTACATTGCTAACGGAAAGATGACCGGCGGCTTCGCCATACTTGCTTATCCCGTGGAATATCGGAATTCTGGAATCATGACCTTCCTGATCGGCAAAGACGGTACCGTTTATCAAAAGGACCTGGGAGAAAAGACCACCGATCTCGCATCTGTCATGACTGAATACAATCCTGGCGATAGCTGGAACGTGACAATGCCCAAGGAAGAATCTAAGTAAAAAGATCTCCAATTCGGAACAGATCAGCGATCGGTGACCACGATTGAGTCGGGTCGCTTTCCCCCAGGCAAACCGGACACTCTCCTCACCCTAAGCCCCGCCACAGCGCGATCATGGCCGCATGCTTTACACTTGCATGCCGTTGATGAAAAGCGGCCCAATCAATCGTTTATTCGGATGCCGCGCTAAAACCCGATGCAGCGGCTGTCCCGAACTTCGGCTCAACAGTCCAGCCACGGGCCGAGGGGGCAAGAAGTGACATCATTCAAAGAATCAAAACCCATGCGCGCGGCAGTTACCGCGTTGGCAATCGCTATTTTCGTGTTAACAGCAGCAGGTACGTTCGCTCAGACCGTGCCGGTAGTCACCGGCGACGCGCGCGTTGACAAGTTGCTCAGCCAGATGACTCTGGAAGAAAAGCTGACGCTCATCCATGGCACGCAGGAAGATCCTGCCGTTTACCAGGGACAGGCAGGCTATCTTGCCGGTATTCCTCGTCTCGGCATTCCTGGCTTGCGCTTTGCCGATGGTCCTCCAGGAGTGCTCACGCGCCACCCGTCGCAGGGTGAAACCGCAACCATGGGCGTGGCCGCAACATTCAGCCGCAAAACCGCGGAAGACAACGGCCTCGTCATCGGACGAGAAGATCGCGCTCTCGGCATCGACGTCTCCCTCCAACCGTTCGTCAACATTGACCGCGACCTCGAATTCGGACGCGGCTACAACACCTTTGGCGAAGACCCATTTCTGACTTCCGAAATGGGAGTGGCTGAGGTCAAGGGCATCCAGTCGCAGCACGTCATGGCGCAGATCAAACACTACGTCGCATACGACTCGGAGGGCACCAACATCTTCGTCGACGACCAGACCCTCCACGAGGTTTACGCCGCTCCATTTGAGGCTGCCATCCGCCGTGCCGACGTCTCGTCGATCATGTGCTCCTACAACCGCATCAACGGCACCTTCGCCTGCGGCAACGAGTCAACGCTCTCAAAAATCCTTCGTGATGAATTTGACTTCAAAGGTTTCGTAACTTCGGACTGGGGCGCGGTCCATGCCGTCAAGTTCATCAACGCTGGTCTCGACATGGAGATGCCCGGCGAACCCGGCAACGGCGGCTTCCAGCTTCCCTCTTTCTTTGATTCAAAGCCCGTTCCACCCCCGCCGCCGGCTAATGCCATGGCAGATATGATGGAGGGCTTCTTCGGGCACGTCCCTGAAGAGCCTAAACGCACCATGGGGAACCTTGGCGACTTCGGCAAAAAAGAAGACCCCAAAAAGATGCCCGAGGCTCTCAAGGACGGCACCGTCAACGAAGCTGCCATCACCCGCGCTGCCGGTCGCGTGCTCTATGAGATCGTCCGCTTCGGTTATCTCGACGGCCAGTCAAAGCACGAAGTCACCCCGCAGGCCATCGATGAAAATGCCAAAATCATTCAGCGCACCGGCGAAGAAGCGGCAGTCCTGCTCAAGAACGAAGGCGGTGCGCTTCCGCTTAAATCCACCGATCTCGATCAGGTTGTCCTCATTGGTCCCACAGCCGGCCAGGTCGACTCCATCGGCATCAACGGCGAGCGATCTGTCGGCCTGCCTGAGCGTCAGGTCGGCCCCTATGACGCACTCAAAAAGATCACCGGCAACGCCAAAATTCAGTTCGCAGTCGACGACGACATGACCGGAACGACCATTCCGGCCGCTGTCCTCAGCCACGATGGAAAGCCCGGCCTGGTGCGCACCGGCGACGGTGCCGAACAGGTTGATGCCACCATCGACTTCACGGCCAAGAGTGGCAAACCGCTTAGGCCGAATGCCACTGTCACATGGAAAGGCACGCTTACGATTCCGAGCGCGGGCACCTATTGGATCTACCTCCAGGCCCTGGGTACTAACGCCAGCATCAAACTCGACGACAAACGCCTCTCTCACACCGGCGTCTCCCAGGGCGGCGTCCACGGAGACATCCTTCAGGCCGCCCAGGACAACGCTATTCCCACCACCGACGGCATCGACAACGTCCGCCGCGCGATTGAATTGACCGCAGGCCCTCACGCAATTGAGGTCTCCACCACCCCCGACACCTCCGCCGCTCCCGTTCAGGTGCGCCTCAACTGGTACACGCCCGAGAAACGCAAGGCCGACCACGAAGCAGCCATTGCCGCCGCAAAGAATGCCAAGGTGGCCGTTGTCTTCCTGTGGACGCGTCTGCGCCCTGTCTTCGGTCTCCCCGGCGAGCAGGACAAGCTCGTCGAAGAAGTGGCCGCCGTCAACCCCAACACCATCGTTGTTCTCAACACCAGCCAGCCCGTTGCTCTCCCCTGGATCGACAAGGTCAAGGCCGTACTCGAAATGTGGTGGCCCGGTGATGAAGGCGGCTGGTCCACGGCTAACATCCTCGCCGGCAAGACGAGCCCTGCCGGACGTCTGCCCGTGACCTGGGGCAAGACACTGGCGGATTATCCCGCAACCAACCCCAAGTACCCCGAGCGCTCCGGCAAGGGCGTCGAGGGCAAAACCACCTACTCTGAAGGCGTCAATGTCGGATACCGGTGGTTCGACAAAGAAAGCATCGAGCCTCTTTTCGCCTTCGGCCACGGACTCAGCTACACGACCTTTGAATACTCCGGTCTCAAAGTCGACAAGGCGATGGATGGCGGTCTCGACGTAAAAGTCAAAATCAAGAACACCGGCAAAATGGCGTCAGACGAAGTGCCGCAGGTTTACCTCGGTGCACCGAGCGAGATTCCTTCAGGTGTCCAGTTCCCGGTGCGTGCGCTAGTAGCCTTTGACCGCATTCACCTCGATGCCGGTCAGTCGAAGACAGTCACTCTACACGTCGCACCTCGCCAACTCCAGTACTGGTCAACAAAAGATGGCAAATGGATGACGGCAAGCGGCAAGCGCACTGTCAGCGTTGGCGGCTCATCCCGCAATCTGCCCCTCAACCAAACGACCAACTAGAAATGTGCATCAGCACAAAAATGCCGGAGCATAAGCTCCGGCATTTTCTTTTATTCGATCGAAGTTCCCTACGTCGCCAGTCCCAATCCCACCAGGTTAGCTGCTGCGATAATCACCACGATTCCCACCCACAGGAGGCGCACCGGCCTGCTGCTCACGCCCGCCCACTCGCCGAGTGCGAGGCCAACGATTCCGCCAAACAAAACGTAGCCGCTCATATGCAGCATCCAGTTCACGTAGCTCAGGTGTTCCGGAATGTTAGCCTGGCCCCATGCATAGAAAAAGAACTGCAAGTACCACATGATGCCGCCCGTCGCGGCCATCACTGCGTTCTTCACCAGGGTGCCTGCTGGCTCGGCCAGATCGCGCCTCAGTGAAATCTTCTTGACCAGCGCGAGCCGCACGAAGCAGTAGCCCAGGTTCACCACTGCTCCACCACCCATGATGATCACGTAGGCGGGCAGAGCCGAATAGAGATGGTTTACGCCGAGATTCTCCGCAGCCTCCTTGATGGGCAGCGCCGCGTCCATGGCAAACGACATGCCCGACGAAAAGATACCGCACATCACGGCCAGCGCGAGCCCAAGCATCACGTTGAACTCACCGGGCTCGCCGGTCTTCAACTGCTCCTCTTTCTGGTGCCCCGCATACGACACCACGGCCACGCCGATTAGCGCCACGACCACACCCGCCATGTTGAAGAGACCGCTCCTCGTCTGAAACAGGCTTGCCGCCTGCCCGTGCATCAACGGCGGAACGAGCGTGCCCACAACCAGCGTCACGCCGATGGCCACACCAATCCCGAGCGACATGCCCAGGTACCGCATGGTCAGGCCGTAGCTCACATTTCCGACGCCCCACATGGCTCCGAAAAGTGCCACCTTCCACAGCACCTCCGTCGGGATCGACGAATAAAACGCGCCGAAATGCGGCAGCAGCAGAAAGCTCACGCCGATAGGCAGCAGGATCCACGAAAACAATCCTGCAACCGCCCACGTCGTCTCCCACGACCACTTCTTCACCTTCTCAATCGGCGCATAGAAAGAGGCGGCCGATGCCGCCCCAACCATGTGCCATCCAATTCCCGTCAAGACTCCCGGCATAGGTTCGTTACCTGCTTTGCGATGAGAAACCTTACAGCCATCCTAACGGCACATCGCGGCCCCTCCCCGAAATACTTGGCCTCCAAGGGATCATTTCGCGACAATGCCCTTTACACTCTCCCCATGGCCCTCAGTTTCTACGTAGCCACAACGAGCCAGGGCAAGCTGCTGGACTTTCAAACCGCCGCAAAATCCCATTCCATCGAGATCAATCCCTTGCCCGATCTGTCAGACATCCTCGCGCCTGAAGAGGACGGCGTCACCTTCGCTGACAACGCGACTCTCAAGGCCGTCTACTACTCCCACTTTGCGCCCGGCGAGTTGGTGCTCGCCGACGATTCCGGCCTCGAAGTCGACGCCCTCTCCGGTGCTCCCGGCGTTCGCTCAGCCCGTTTTGCTGCGGACTCCGGCATGATCGACTCCCCCGACGCCAATGACAATACAGACGTCTGGAACAACATCGTTCTTTTACAACGGCTCGAACGAATACCGGAGATGAAACGTACAGCTCGCTACCGCTGCGTACTCGTCGCCGCTCGCGATGGCCAGCCTGTGGAATCCGCCGAAGGCACGGTTGCGGGCCGCATTCTTTCAGCACCTCGCGGAACCGGCGGATTCGGCTACGATCCGCTCTTCTACCTGCCTGAGTTCGACTGCACCATGGCTGAAATAAACCTCGAAACCAAGCATTCCCTTAGCCACCGCGGAAGAGCATTTCAGAACCTGCTCTCCAAGCTCCGAGCCTGAATCCTCGCGACCCATTGCGCATATCGAGAATTGACCCTTGCCACGCCCTTGACGACCCCTGCATGCGTTCCCAATAATGCATGGGTAAAGAATCAAGAAACCTCAGTCCCTCAATCTGATACGCCCAGCTCCGGTTTCCGGACCCGCAGCCTTTAGGAGCCACATTCCAATGGCCACTGCCCAACATCCTGCCGCGCCCAAGGTTCGGGGCGGCGTTCAGCCGCTGCGCGCCGGCCAAGGCACCAGTTTTCTTTGGCGAAAGCTCCACTCGCTCCTGGGCATCATCCCCATTGGCGCCTTTTTCGTCGAACACATCGTCTCCAACTTCGAAGCGCTCAAAGGCCCCGCCGCATACGGTGCGCAAGTCAAGTTCCTCAATGCCCTGCCCCTCGTGCGCGTCCTCGAGTGGACATTCATTTTCCTCCCCATCCTCTACCACGGCCTCTATGGCATGTACATCTGGCTGCGCGGCAAGTCCAACGTCGTCTACTACCCCTGGGCCGGCAATTGGATGTACGTTGCACAGCGTTGGACCGGTCTGGTCGCGATCCTCTACATCGGCCAACACGTCCTGCGTCAGCGCTTCATGGGAATCAGCCTTCCTGAAAATCCCGGCGCTGCATTCGCAAAGGTGCAGCAGGAACTCGCCAACCCCGTCATGCTCGCCGTCTACGTCATCGCCATGATCGCCATCTGCTGGCACTTCGCTTACGGCATCTGGCTCTTCGCGGCAAAGTGGGGAATCACCCCCGGTCCTGTTGCGCGCAAACGCTTCGCATACGCATGCGGCGCTCTCGGCGTCGTCCTCTTGTTGATGGGACTGGCCAGCATCTGGGCCTTCGTCAGTCCTCAATACAGAAACGCACCCGAAAACGTAACGCCTGCAGCACTGCTGCACTCATCTGCACAACCGCACTATCAGTGCGTTTAGCCTAGCGACAATCCATGGTCAACACGGAAAGGACCAGGTAGAAAATGGCAGCACCCAGAATCATCGTGGTTGGCGGAGGCTTGGCCGGACTCGCGGCGGTTATCAAAATCGCTGAAGCCGGCGGCAATGTTGACTTGTTCTCCATCGTCCCCGTCAAGCGTTCTCACTCCGTGTGTGCCCAGGGCGGTATCAACGCCGCCAAGAATCTCAAAGGCGAAGGCGATACCACTGACAAGCACTTCGACGACACGATTTACGGCGGCGACTTCCTCGCCAACCAGACCCCCGTCAAAGCCATGTGCGAAGCGGCGCCCGCCATCATCGACCTGCTCGATCGCATGGGCGTGCCCTTCAACCGCACCCCCGAAGGCCTGCTCGACTTCCGTCGCTTCGGCGGCACTCTCTACAACCGCACCGCGTTTGCCGGCGCCACTACAGGACAGCAACTCCTCTACGCCCTCGACGAGCAGGTTCGACGCTACGAAGCCGAAGGAAAAGTAAAGAAGTACGAAGGCTGGGAGTTCCTCTCTGCTGTCATCGATTCCAAGGGCATAGCTCGCGGCATCACGGCGCTCGACCTGCGCACGATGGAACTGCGCTCCTTCGCATCCGACGCCATCATCCTCGCAACAGGCGGCATCGGCGCGATCTTCGGCAAAAGCACCAACTCCGTCGTCTGCACCGGCTCCGCGCAATCTGCCGTCTTTCAGCAGGGCGCCTATTACGCAAATGGCGAATTCATTCAGGTCCATCCCACCTGCATCCCCGGCGAAGACAAGCTTCGCCTGATGTCTGAATCGGCCCGCGGCGAGGGTGGACGCGTTTGGGTGCCTCGTGCCGCCGGTGACAAACGCCACGCAAAACAAGTTCCCGACTCCGAGCGCTGGTACTTCCTCGAAGAGTGGTACCCCAAGTACGGCAACCTTGTTCCCCGCGACGTTGCCACTCGCGCCATTCACAAAGTCGTCTACGAATATGGCCTGGGCCTCGACGGTCAGCCGATGGTCTATCTCGATCTCACCCACATCGATCGCGCAACCCTCAATCGCAAGCTCGAAGGCATTCTCGAAATCTACGAGAAGTTCGTCGGCGATGACCCGCGCGACGTTCCCATGAAGATCTTCCCCGGCATGCACTACACCATGGGTGGCCTGTGGGTCGACTTCAACCAGATGACGAACATCCCCGGCATTTTTGCCGCTGGTGAGTGCGAATACCAGTACCACGGCGCCAATCGTCTCGGTGCAAATTCTCTTGTCAGTTGCATCTTCGGTGGTTTCATGGCGGGACCGATCGCGCTCCGCTACGCGCAAAATGTCGCAGCCCCTGATGGCGACGGCGGCCACTCGGCAGAGTTGACCCGCCAGTCAGAGATCAACGAAAAATTGCTCAACAACGAAGGCACCGAGAATCCATTCAAGCTCTGGCGCGAACTTGGACAGGCCACAACCGAGCACGCGACCGTCATCCGATACAACAAGGGACTCAGGCAGGCCGATCAGAAGATTGTCGAGTTGCTCGATCGCTTCAAGAAAGTGAATCTCGCCGATCGCACCAAGTGGGCCAACACCAGCTTCGCCTTCGCCCGCCAGTTGAAAAACATGCTGGAACTGTCCCGCGCAGTCGTGCAGGGAGCGATCCTCCGTGATGAATCGCGCGGCGCTCATTACAAGCCCGATTTCCCTGAACGCAACGATGAGAAGTTCCTTAAGACAACGAAGGCCAGCTTCACCGGCTCTCTCGAAGGGCCGCGTTTTGAATTCGAAGATGTCGATACACAGTTCATCAAACCGCGCCCGCGCCGCTACGACGCAACGAAATGACAGAGTTATTATCCAAGCCGCTGGCGGTTGCTTTTGCTTCTATCAGCAGAAATTGGGTGCCCCATGTCTCGATTTTGAGACGCGGGAAATTGCCACTCTTAACTGTTTTGTGTCAGGGCACGAATCCAGTCGTGCTGAACGAGCAAGGATTTGAATTGGGGCTTTAGCCCCCGAGGGATCATGGCAAACAAGACCGTAGCATTCGAAATCAAACGCCAGGCCAGCCCCGATGCTCCCGCTGTGTGGGAAAATTTTGAGCTCGAATGGCGCCCCGGCATGAACGTCATATCTGCCATGATGGAAATCGCTGCGAACCCCGTCACTGCCGAGGGCCGCGCTACTACACCTATCACCTACGATTCCAATTGCCTTGAAGAAATCTGCGGCTCCTGCGCGATGCGCATCAATGGAAAAGCCCGCATGGCTTGCTCCGCGCTGGTCGACAATCTCGAACAGCCCATCAAGGTTGAGCCACTCTCAAAATTCCCGCTGGTCCGCGACCTGCAGGTTGACCGATCCGTTCTCTTCGATAACCTGATGGCCGTCAAAGCATGGGTTCCTGTCGACGGCACCTATGATCTCGGCTCCGGCCCGCGCGTCTTTCCGCAACAGCAAGAAGCAAACTACCCGCTCTCAAACTGCATCAGTTGCTGCTGCTGCATGGAGGTCTGCCCGCAGTTCAACGACGATACGAATTTCGTCGGCGCAGCCACCATCGCCCAGGTAAAGCTCTTCAACAATCACCCCACCGGAAAAGTTTTCAAGGAAGATCGCCTGCGTGCCCTGGCCGGCGACGGCGGTATCCAGGAGTGCGGCTTTGCGCAGAACTGCGTCGAAGCGTGTCCCAAGAGCATTCCTCTAACGGATGCCATCTCCGACGTCAGCCGCGATGTCCTGGTCCAGAAAGCCAAAGATTTCCTTCGCAGCTAGAGAGCACAGAAACCAATCCGGGTTCGTTAGTGTTTCACAGAACGGCGTAATTATCTGCAAATTTCCACAGAAATATTTATTTTACCCAGGGGTGGTAGTTCCCTTTCCAAGTGATCTGGATGCCCTGGGCTCCCGGCCTGGGCTCTCCCGTATTTATCGTGCGCCATTCGGGGTTAATGATCTGCAAAGTGGAAGAGTTTATTTTGAAGCGGAACGCGCG
>Ga0207683_10003246_pt1 | contig 14187 bp, 10 predicted proteins | sample KBSM73metaG_FD_184333 | JGI IMG/M metagenome (GOLD analysis project Ga0207683, IMG submission 184333) | Miscanthus rhizosphere microbial communities from Kellogg Biological Station, Michigan, USA - KBS M7-3 metaG (SPAdes) (version 2) | ecosystem: Host-associated > Plants > Roots > Rhizosphere >...
CCCTGACCCTCAACCAGATGCCCGAGGATGTCAGGAATCTTTGTCGTCTGGCCGACATTCACTCTAAATCGTTGCTTTTACAGATAGTTAGACAGTCAGACCACGATAAAATGGTGGCGCTCATCGAGCGGGCCTCTCGACAGGCCTCTGGCGAGCAGCCGGTGACGCGCGAAACCCTTCGCGCCGGCAAGAAGAAGGTCGGGCGTCCCAAGGCGTTCGTATTCCAGTACAAGGCTCCGACCAAGGCGTTCAGTCTGAAGCTGAATTTCCGCAAGGCCGACGTCCCCAAGAACGAAGTCATCTCGGCCCTCGAAGCGATCATCAAGGACCTGCGCGCCGACGCTTAGCGACAGCGCCAATCTCCCTAGACTCCAACCGCCAACTTCCAAGAAGACTTCTTGGGAGTTGGTCGTTGGTCGCTCGCGGTTCGTCTGCGCAGTGCGCGTATCGTCCGTGGTCGAACCATCCACGGCGGTCGCCGTAACTGGTTGGCCAATCCAGCCGGCCGCCGACGGGGCGACGCCCAGGCGCCAACGGGTGGGAGTTCAAGGTTGGACGCGCCTGGATTGGAGTCGGGAGTCGGAAGTTGGGAGCGGAGCCAGGCGAGCCTGGAATCCCCAGCGCGCGTATCTCTATGGTCAAAAAGTTAACATAATATGTCTTATCAGACTCTAGTTGTATGTCGCGAGAAAAGCACCTGTTGATGGTTTGTTGACGCGGATTTCCGGCTAATGCCCGAGACGGCGCTCCGCGGAAGCCGGAACTCGCCTGCCGCGACGCTGGTAAGCTGTGACGGCACACGATGTTGCGCATCCTGGACCGCTACGTCATCCGTGAAGTGCTGGCCCCGTTCGGCCTGGCGCTGTCGCTGTTCACCTTCATCCTGCTGGTCGACCCGCTGATGAAGGAGGCGCAGCGCCTCATCGAGAAAGGCGTCGGTGCGGTCACCATCCTGCGGATCCTGGCGACGCTGCTGCCGCAGGCCCTGGGGATCACGATTCCGGTCGCGCTCCTGGTCGGGCTGCTGATCGGGTTGGGCCGGCTCTCCGCCGACCGCGAGGCGGTCGCCCTCCAGGCCTGCGGAGTCAGCCTGACCCGGCTGCTGCGGCCGGTGGCGGCCTGCGCCGTGACGGCCTGCCTGGCGACCGGCTACGTGATGATCTGGGCGATGCCCGCCGGCAACCAGCACTACCAGACGCTGCTCGCCGAAATCGTCGCCGCCCGGATCGCCACCGAGATCAAGCCGCGGGTCTTCTTCGAGGACTTCCCGAACCTGACGTTCTACTCGCGCGACGTGGCCAGCGATGGCAGCGGCTGGCGGGATGTCTTCGTCGCCGACCGCCGGAACCCGGAACAGCCGCAGTTCCTGGTCGCCGCCCGCGGGCGCCTGGTCATCGACCAGAAGGCTCGCAGCGTCGACCTCACGCTCGAGGACGGCAGCTCACATCGGGCCGACCCCAAGGACCCGTCCAAGTACGAGGTCCAGCGATTCAGGACGCAGACGGTCAAGCTCGACGCCAACGACGTGTTCCCGAAGACCGAGGTCATGCACGGCGCGCCGGAGATGACCATCGCCGAGCTGCAGGCGGAGATCGCCAAGAAGAAGGCGCTGAACCAGTCGCCGCACAACGAGGTGATGTACCTGCACCAGAAGTTCGCCTTCCCGGCGGCCTGCCTGGTCTTCGGGCTGCTGGCGCTCAGCCTCGGGGTCTCCAACAGCAAGGACAGCAAGCACGCCAGCTTCGTGGTCGGGCTGGCGGTCGTCTTCGTCTTCTACACGCTGATGATGATCGGCTCGTCGCTGACCAAGGCGCACGTGTTTCCGGCCGCCCTGGCGCGCTGGCTGCCGAACATCGTCCTCGGGCTGGCTGGCATCGCGCTGCTGATCTACCGGCACCGCCATGCCGATGCCGGCGTCCAGATCAAACTGCCGTCGATGGCCACCGTCCGGGAGGCGATCGATCGGCGGCTGCCGTGGCGGCGCCGCGCCAGCCCGGCCGTTGAGGCGTCGGCGGCCGCGGCCCGGGACGCGGCGAGCCAAGCGTCCAGCCAGGTTCACGGCCCCGGCCAGCGAGACGCCCTGAGCCAGGCGAAGGCGCCGGCGGCGAAGGGCAGCCGGCCGGCGAAAGTCGTCCTGGTCCTTCGCGTGCCCCGCCGCGTCACCGAACTGGTGCGGCTCCCCCGTCCGACGCTGCTCGACGCCTACGTCGGCAAGGCCTACCTCCGGGTGCTGGCGCTCGCCTTCGCCGGCATGCTCGGGATCTTCTACATCGGGTCGTTCATCGACTGGTCCGACAATCTCTTCAAGGGCCAGGCGACGTCGTCCCAGCTTGCCCAATACATGTGGTATTCGACGCCGCAGTTCGTCTACTACGTGCTGCCCCTGTCGGCCCTCGTCGGCACGCTCGTCACCATCGGGCTCCTCACGAAGTCGAGCGAGCTGATCGTCATGCGCGCCTGCGGCGTCAGCCTGTATCGCACGGCGCTGCCCCTGATGGTGCTCGGCCTGCTGTGGAGCGGGATGCTGTTCGGCCTCGAGGAGTCGTTCCTGGCCGGCGCCAACCGCAAGGCGGCGGAGCTGAAGCACCTGATGCGCGGCGGCGCGCCGCGCACCTTCGACGTCCTGGCGCGGCAATGGGTGGCGGGCCGCGACGGGCGGATCTACCGCTACACCTACTTCGATCCACGGCAGAAGACGCTGACCGGCCTCGAGGTCTACCGCTTCCAGGAGAAGCCGTGGGGCCTGGCCGAGACGATGGCCGTCCGGTCGGCGTCGTATCGGGCCGCGGATGGCACCTGGCTCGCCGACCAGGGCTGGACCCGCCGCTTCACCAACGACGTGGTCACCGCCTACACGCCCATCTCGGAGAAGCCCCTGACCTTCGAGGCGGCGTCGTACTTCGGAACGGAGCAGCCAGATGCCGATCGTCTCAGCTTCACCAGCCTGCAGCGCTACATCGCGGCCCTGCGCGTGAGCGGCTTCGACGTCGTGCCCTACCGGGTCGCGCTGCACAAGAAGATCGCGTTCCCGTTCGTCGCGCTCGTGATGACGCTGATCGCCATCCCGTTCGCGGTCACGATGGGCCGCCGCGGCGCGCTGTTCGGGGTCGGTCTCGGGCTCCTGCTGGCGATTTCGTACTGGGGCCTGTCGGCGGTGTTCAGCGCCATCGGCGGCGCCGGACTGCTGGCTCCCCCGCTCGCCGCGTGGGCGCCGAACGTCCTGTTCATCTCGGCGGCGAGCTACCTGCTGCTGACCGTCCGGACCTGAGGCCGTACGCAGCACGAGGCGGCTGCCTTCGAAAGCGAGCCGCCTCGTGATGTCGATCCCGCGTGGCGCGGCCGCCGCGCTAGCTCGCCGCGGTGGCCGTCGCCGCGGCCTTGAGAGCGGCCGCCTTGTCCTTCTTTTCCCATCCGAAGCCGGCGTCCTCGCGGCCGAAGTGGCCGAACGCCGCGGTCTTCTTGTAGATCGGCTTGCGCAGGTCGAGCTCCTCGATGATGCCCTTGGGCGTCAGCTTGAAGTGCTCGCGGACGATCGTGGCCAGCACGTCTTCCGACACCTTGCCGGTGTCGTGCGTGTCGACCAGCACCGAGACCGGCTCGGCGACGCCGATGGCGTAGGCGAGCTGCACGGTGCAGCGATCGGCGAGATCGGCCGCGACGACGTTCTTGGCGATGTAGCGGGCCATGTAGCAGGCCGAGCGATCGACCTTCGTGGGATCCTTGCCCGAGAACGCGCCGCCGCCGTGCGGGGCCGCGCCGCCGTAGGTATCGACGATGATCTTGCGGCCGGTGAGGCCGGCGTCGCCGTGCGGGCCGCCGACGACGAAGCGGCCGGTCGGGTTGATCAGGATGCGCGTCTTCGCGTCCATGAGCGACGCGGGGACGACCTTCTTGACGATGTGCTCGGTGATGTCGGCGCGGAGCTGCTCGGTCGAGACGTCGTTGCTGTGCTGCGAGGAGACGACCACGGTGTCGACGCGGATCGGTGTGTCGCCGTCGTACTCGACGCTGACCTGGGCCTTGCCGTCCGGCCGCAGGTAGGTCAGCACGCCCTCGCGGCGCGCCTTCGAGAGGCCCTGGCACAGCCGGTGGGACAGCATGATCGGCAGCGGCATCAGCTCCGGGGTTTCCCGGCAAGCGTAGCCGAACATCAGGCCCTGGTCGCCGGCGCCGCCCGTGTCCACGCCCATCGCGATGTCGGGCGACTGGCCGTGGATCGAGGAGATGACGCCGCACGTGTCGCAGTCGAAGCCGTGCTCGGAGTCGGTGTAGCCGACCTCGCGGATGGTCTCGCGCACCAGCTTCTGCACGTCGACGTAGGCGTTGGTGGTGATCTCCCCCGCGACGAGGCAGAGCCCGGTCGTGATGAGCGTCTCGCACGCCACGCGGCTGGTCGGATCCTGGGCGAGGATCGCGTCCAGGATGCTGTCCGAAATCTGATCGGCGATCTTGTCCGGATGTCCTTCCGTCACCGACTCGGACGTGAACAGGTAGCGGCCTTTACGACTCATGTCTCTCCTTGCTGCTTCGGGTGCGCGTGCCAGAACCGGTCAATTTTACCTGAACCGCCGGAGCGGTCAACCACAGACGGCGTCATACGGGGCCCGGCGGCTAGCGGCGCGGGTGGTAGCGGTCGTAGACGGTCCGCAGGCGAGCCTCGAGCACGTGCGTGTAAATCTGCGTCGAGGACAGGTCGGCGTGCCCCAGCATCATCTGGATGGCGCGCAGGTCGGCGCCGCGATCGAGGAGGTGGGTGGCGAAGGAATGGCGGACGACGTGCGGGCTCAGCGCGTGCCCGACGCCGACCGCCCTGCCGTGCCGTTTCAGCAGCTTCCAGAAGCCCACGCGGGTCAGGGGCGTGCCGCGCGGCCCGGACACGAAGAGCCACGGCGAGGTCCGCCCGTTCAGCAGCGCGCCGCGGCCCTCGGCCAGCCAGCGGCGGACCCAGGCGATGGCGGAGTCGCCGATCGGCACCATCCGCTCCTTGCTGCCCTTGCCGATGCAGGTCAAAAAGCCCTGGTCGAGCGTGACGTCGGCCAGCTTCAGGCGGACCAGCTCCGACACGCGCAGGCCGGTCGCGTAGAGCAGCTCGATCAGCGCGCGGTCGCGGAGGCCGCGCGGGGTCGACGTGTCCGGGGCGCTGAGCAGGCGATCGACCTCCTCGGCCGACAGATAGGTCGGCAGCCCGGGCCAGGCGCGCGGCGCGCGCAGGTCGTCGGCCGGACTGTGATCCATGCGCCGATCGAGGACGAGGGACCGGTAGAAGCCGCGGACAGCGGCGACATAGCGCGCGACCGATCGCGGCGCCGCCCCGCCGGCCACCCGTTCGCGGACCGCCGTTTCCAGATCGGCGCGATCGAGGCCGCTCAACGGGCGCTCGAGGCCGGCCGCGAACCGCGCCAGGATGGCCAGGTCCCGGCCGTAGCTCTCCAGCGTGTGCTCGGCCAGGCGGCGGGCGACGCGGAGGTGGTCGAGATACGCGGCGATGTCGTCGGTCATTTGACACTCCCCGAAGCCGAGGAGTAGCGTAGCGGCGCGTGCCTCAGGATCTCCGGTCGGCCCAGGCATCGAAGTGGGAATCGCTGCCCACCGAAGCAATCAACCCGAATAGCCTCGGCCTCGATACCGCCCCGATCGGCGAGATCATCGACCTGATGATCGCCGAGGATCGCAAGGTGGTCGCGGCGGTCCATCGCGAGCGCGATCGCATCGCCCATGGCGTCGAGATCATCGCACAGGCGCTGCGCCGCGGCGGCCGCATCTTCTTCATCGGCGCCGGCACCAGCGGCCGCCTCGGCGTGGTCGAAGCGGCCGAGATGCCGCCGACGTTCGGCACCTCCCCCGCCAGCGTCCAGGCGATCATGGCCGGCGGCAAGGACGCCGTCTTCAAGGCCAAGGAAGGCGTCGAGGACGACTACGAGGAGGGCTCGCGCGCGATCGCGCGGCTGCGCCCGAACAAGAAGGACGTCATCATCGGCGTCTCCGCCAGCGGCCTCACGCCGTTCGTCCGCGGCGGCCTGACCCGCGCCCGCAAGAGCGGGCTGCGCATCATCTTCATCACCTGCTGGCCGGGCGCCGATCTGCAGAACTTCGTCGACCTGGTCATCGCCCCCAGCGTCGGGCCCGAAGTGCTCACCGGGTCGACCCGGCTGAAGGCCGCCACCGCGACCAAGATGGTGCTGAACATGCTCACCACCATCGCGATGGTGCGCATCGGGAAGGCCTACGGCAACCTGATGGTCGACGTCCAGGCCAACTCGCAGAAGCTGAAGGATCGCGCCCGGCGCATCGTCGGCATCGTCACCGGCATCGGCTACGACTCGGCCGACGAACTGCTCCGCCGGGCCCGCTGGAACGTCAAGGTCGCGGTCGTCATGCACCGCACGGGCACCTCGTACACGGGCGCCCTCGCCAAGCTGAAGCAGGCCGAGGGATCGACGCGCGACGCCATCGGCGAGGACATCGAGCCCAGGCTGCGCGCCCTGCTGCACCTCGACGAACCGAAGGCAAAGGCCGAGTAACAGACAACTCCCAAACGCCAATTCCCAACTCCCCAAACAACTGATTGGGAGTTGGTAGTTGAGCGTTGGGAGTTGATCCTGCTCTCAGGCGTTGGCGTACTTCGGTATCCTCGCGCCGCCGTTCGCTTCGGCGACGGCCAGCGCCACCGCGCCGTGCGCCGGCTCGCGCTGGAGCCGCTGGACGCGGCAGCGCGGCGCCAGCTGCGTGACGTGCGCCTCGACCTCCGCCGCCAGGCGCGGCACGGCGTGCATCACGCCGCCTGACAGCACCACGTCGAACGCCTCGTCGCGCAGGCCCAGTCGCACGATGACCGCGCGTGCGCTCGAGGCGAGCTCGCGGGCGCCGACGGTGAGGATCTGGAGCGCCAGCTCGTCGCCGTAGTCGGCGGCCGCCTGGACGGCTCGCGCCACCGCGGCGATCGCGGATGGCCGCAGCGCGCCGTCGTAGATCGCGTGGACCAGATCGTCGGGCCGGCTGGCGCCGAAGTGCGCCAGCACCAGCGGCGTCATCGCGGTGGCGTGCCCGCGCCCATCGGACTCGCGCACGACCGCGCGCAAGGCGTGCCGCCCGATCCAGTAGCCGCTGCCCTCGTCGCCGAGCACGTAGCCCCAGCCGCCGGCGCGCGCCGCCTCGTCGCGCGCGTTGCGGCCGTAGGCGATCGATCCGGTGCCGGCGATCACCACGATGCCCGGATCGTGGCCGATCGCGGCCACCAGCGCGATCAGCGCGTCGTTGGTGATCAGCGTCCGCGCCTTGAAGCCGATCCGCCGCATGACACGGTGCATCACCTGCCAGTCGTCGGCGCGATCGACGCCCGCCATGCCGAGCGCGATCGCCGACGGCGCCACCAGGCGATCGCCGATCACGCGATCCATCACCTCGTGCAGAATCTTCTCGACCTCGAGCTCCCCCGCCGCCTGCAGGTTGGCGCCGCCGGCGCGCGCCTCGTCGAGGACGCGGCCGTCGAGGTCGGCGAGCAGGCACACGGTCTTGGTGCCGCCGGCGTCGAGACCGATCACGTACGGCGCGCGACTGTCGGCGCTCATGGGTCGGGCGCTACTATACAATCCGGACGATGCGTGTCTGGACGCCGACCCGACGAGCCGGAATGGGCGCCATGCTCGCGCTCGGCCTGCTCGGCACGGCGCCCGGAGCCGGCTCCCCCGCTGCCCAGCGCGCCACCGCGGCCACGCCGATCCGCAGCCCGGAGCGCGGGCAGGAGATTCGGGCGCTGTGGGTCCTGCGCGGATCGCTGACGCGGCCCGATCGGATCGATCGCCTGGTCACCGCCGCCGCCCGCAGCGGCTTCAACACGCTGCTGCTCCAGGTCCGCGGCCGCGGCGACGCCTACTACGACAGCGCCATCGAGCCGCGCGGCATCGGCGTCGCCCCGAGGTTCGATCCGCTCGCCTATGCGATTGCCGCGGCCGGCAAATCCGGCCTGCGCGTGCACGTCTGGTTCAACACCAACCTGGTGGCGAGCACGGCGATGCTGCCGGCGAGCCGCACGCACGTCATCAACGCGCACCCGGAATGGCTGATGGTGCCGCGGCCGATCGCCGCCGACCTGGCGAAGCTCGGGCCGCGCGACAGGCGCTATGTGCCGCGGCTCATCGAGTGGACGCGGCGCAACGGCGGGGCCGTGGAGGGGCTCTACACCTCGCCGGTGACGCCGGAGGCCGCGCAGTACGTCGAGCGCGTCGTCACCGACATCGTCACGAGATATCCCGTCTCCGGCGTGCATCTCGACTACGTCAGGTATCCGTCGAATCTCTTCGACCACAGCCAGGCCGCGCTGCGCGCCTTCCGCGAGTCGATGCTGCGCGAGTTGCCGGCGGCCGATCGGCGGCGTCTCGACGATCGGCTGCGCCGCGATCCGCTGGCCTACGCCGACGCGTTCCCCGACCGCTGGGCGTCGTACCGGCGCCTGCGGCTGGCCGATCTGGTGGCCCGCGTCCGCGGCGCGGTCCGCCGGGCCCGGCCCGACGCCCTCGTCACCGCCGCCGTGATTCCGGACGCGCGGGAAGCCTACGAGCACAAGCTGCAGGATTGGCCCGACTGGGCGCGCCGCGGCCTGATCGATGCGTTCTGCCCGATGGCCTACACGGCGTCGCTGCCCGTCTTCAATCGCCAGGTCGCGGCGGCACGCCAGGCGGCGGCGCCGCGTCCCGTCTGGGCCGGCATCGGCGCCTACCGGCTGACCCCGGCGCAGACCATCGATCACATCGCCGCCGCCCGCAGCGCCGGCGCGGCGGGTGTCGTGCTCTTCAGCTACGACAGCCTCGCCGAATCGCCGGCAGGCGATCCGCTCGGCGACATCGGCCGGGGGGCGTTCGCGCCGTCGCGTGCCGCCGCCGATCCACCGCCATCGGCCTGGCCGCAGCCTTCCGGCAGTCGATGACGCCGATCGACTATCTCGTCGTCGGCGCCTATCTCGTCGGCATCACCGCGTTCGGCAGCTGGCTCGGCCGCTTCCACCGCACCACGGCCGACTACTTCCTGACGGGGCGGTCCGTTCCGGGCTGGGCCATCTGCTGCACGACCGTCGCGACCGAGACCAGCACGCTGTCGTTCATCGGGGTTCCGGCGGCGGCCTACACCGGCGACTTCGGCTTCCTGCAGCTCGCGGCCGGGTTCATCCTCGGGCGCGCCATCGTCGCGCTCCTGCTGGTGCCGGCCTACTTCGCCGGCGACCTGCTGACGTCCTACGACCTGCTCCGGCAGCGCTTCGGCCCGGCCTCCAAGAACCTCAGCGCCGGCCTGTTCATCGTCACGCGCTCGCTGGCCGACGGGATCCGGCTGTATGCGACGGCCCTCGTGATCGCGGTCGTGACGGGCGTCCCGGTCTCCGTGGTCGTCGTCGTCCTCGGCCTGGTGATGATCGCCTACACGATGCGCGGCGGCGCGGCCGCGGTGATCTGGACCGACGTCATCCAGCTGTTCGTCTACCTGCTCGGCGCCGGCATCCTGGTCGCGTCGCTGCTGACGCACATCCACGGCGGCTGGGGCGCCGTCGTCGATGCCGGCAGGGCCGCCGGCAAGTTCGCCGTGGTCGATGCCGTCTGGAATCCCTTCAAGATCTACACGCTGTGGTCCGGGCTGATCGGCGGCATGATCCTGACCCTCGCCGTCCAGGGCACCGATCAGTTCTTCGTGCAGCGCCTGCTCGCGGCGCGATCGCGCGCCGATGCGGCGTGGGGCGTGTTCGCGAGCGGCCTGGTCGTGTTCGCCCAGTTCGCCCTGTTCCTGCTGATCGGCGTGATGCTGTGGGTCTTCTACCAGCAGACGCCGCTGCCGGTGCCGATCGATCGCGCCGACAAGATCGTCTCGGTCTACGTCCTCCACAATCTCGGGCCCGGCCTCGCCGGCCTGATCATCGCGGCCATCGTCGCGGCCGCGCTGTCGCCGTCGATCAACGCGCTGGCCGCCACCACGGTCAACGACTTCTATCGCCCGTACATCCGGCCGGACGCGGATGATGCGCACCTCTTCCGCGTCTCGCGGATCGCGACGCTCGGCTGGGGCCTGGTGCAGGTGGCGGTGGCGCTGGCCGCCGAGCACATGGCGCAGAACGTCCTCGACGCCGGCCTGACCGTGCTCGGACTGTCGTCCGGGGCGGTGCTCGGCGCCTTCCTGATCGGCACGCTGCGGCCGTCGGTCGGCGGCAGCGCCGTGTTCGCGGGCATGCTGGCCGGCATCGCCACGGTCCTCACCGTCTGGTGGACGACGCCGATCGCGTGGACCTGGCACGCCCTCATCGGCACCACCGTGACCGTCGCGATCGCGCTGATGGTGGCGCCGCTGGTGCCGCCGTCGCGGCCGACGGCGCCCGTGCCGGCGCCGGCGTGATCGTGCCGGTTCCGCTCATGCCCGATCCCGCCGCGCTCGCCGCCCGCGTTCCCGCCGTCGAGGCCGTGGTCCGGGCGGCGCTCGCCGCCGGCACGGCGACCTGCGCCGTCGTCGAGATCGGCGATGCCGGCGGCGTCCGCGGCCACGTCGCCCTCGGCCGCCTCTCGACGGCCGCGAATGCCTCGCCGGCCGGCGTCGACACGATCTTCGACCTGGCGTCGCTGACGAAGATCCTGGCGACGCTGCTCGCGATGCGCCTCGCGGACGCGGGACGCTGCGCGATCACGGACCGCGTCGGCCGCTGGTGGCCGGCCTGGTACGGTCCCGGGCGCGACGACACGACGCTCGCCGATCTGCTCGCCCACGCCTCGGGCCTGGCCGCGCACCGGCCCCTCTTCGAAAGCCGTCGCGGCGCGCTGGCCTTCGCCGACGCGATCTGCCGCATGCCGCTGGACGCGCCGCCGCGCGCCGCCGCCGTGTACAGCGACCTCGGCTTCATCCTGCTCGGCGTGATCCTCGAACGTATCGGCGAGGCCGGATTGGCCGCGCAGGTTGCGCCCATGCTGCGCGCGTTGACCGGCGCGCCGCTCGCCTATCGCCCGCCACCCGCGTGGCGCGCGCGGACCGCGTCCACTGGATGGGACGGGTGGCGGCAGCGCGAGCTGATCGGCGACGTACACGACGGGAACGCGTGGGCGATGGATGGGGTGGCCGCGCACGCCGGCCTCTTCGGCACGGCCGGCGCGGTCGGCGACGTCGCCCGAGCCGTCCTCCGCGGGCTGCGCGGTGCGGCGGTCGATGGCCTGGCGAGTCCCGAGACGGTGCGCCACTTTGCGACGCGCCGCACCGATGTCCCGGGCTCCACGCGTGCGCTCGGCTGGGACACGATGAAGGACACCTCGTCGTGCGGACGCTTCATGAGCCCGACGGCGATCGGCCACACCGGGTTCACCGGCACGTCGCTGTGGATCGACGAGGCGCGTGATGCCTACGTCGTGCTGCTCACCAACCGCGTCGCGACCGGGGCGAGCGCCGACGCCATGCGTGCGCTGCGGCAGGCCGTCCACGACAGCGTGTTCGGGCCCGCGACATGAGCCCGACGACCGCGGCGGCGGCGCCGGCGCATCCGGGCCGCGCCCTCGCCGTGCTGTGCGCGATCTTCTTCTCGGCCGGTTTCCTCATGGCCGCGATCGGTCCGGTGCTGCCCGCGCTGTCGGCGCGGACCGGCGCCAGCCTCTCGGTGATGGGACGCTTGATGAGCGCCATCTTCCTCGGCTCGCTCGCCGCGCAGGTGGTGTCGGGCTGGGCGAGCGATCGCTTCGGACGGCGCGTGGTGCTCGCGGTCGGCCTGCTGCTCCTCGCGGTGACCGGCATGGCCATCGCGATCTCGACCGCGCTGCCGCTGACCCTGGCCGCCGGCATCGTCTACGGGATCGGCTACGGCGCGTTCTCGCTGTCGGGCAACGTGATGACGTCGGAGCTGGTGCCGGCGCGGCGCGCGTCGGCGGTGAACCTGGTCAACATGTTCTTCGGCGTGGGCGCGGTCGTCGGGCCGCTGGTCGTCAGCGTGCTGCTGCAGCGCACGGGCGCGGCGCTGCCGGCGCTCTGGATGGGTGGCGCGCTGCTGGTCGCCGCCGCGGTGGCGGCGGCAACGGCGCTGCCGGATCGACTGCCCGTCTTCAACGACGGCGGCTCCGTGCCTGCGGCGGACGGCGCGGCGGAGCGTCCGCCCTCGCTGGTGCGCGATCCCATGCTGCTCGCGTGCGGCATCTTCCTGATGCTCTACGTCGGCAGCGAGATGGCGGCCGGCGCGTGGACGGCCGTCTACCTGCACCAGTCGGCCGGCATGAACGAGGCCCGCAGCGCCGCCGCCACGTCGCTGTTCTGGGCGATGCTGACGATGGGCCGCATCGGCGCGGTCCTTGGCGGCATGCGCATCACCGCCGAACACCTGCTGAACGCGGCGGTCTGGATTACGTGCGCGGGCGCGGCGCTGTTGTGGGCGGGACACGGATCCGCGGCCGCCAGCGTCACCGCGTTCGCGATCCTCGGCTTCGGCTACGGCCCGATCTATCCGACCGGCGTCGCCGTGCTCACCAGCCGTTTTCCGCAGGCGGCCGGCACCGCGACCAGCCAGATGGGCGTGCTCGCGGCGATCGGCGGCGCGCTGCTGCCGTGGATCCACGGGCTGGTGCTGGCCCACCGCCCCACGGCGGACAGCGCCGCGCTGACGCTGGCCGTGGCGGTCGCCATGATCGCGGCCTGGGAGTGCACGCGGCGGCTCGCCCATCGCGCGCCGGCGCGCTGACGCTCACGGCCGTCCCGTCGGGCCGCGCGTCCAACCTACAGTCGCGGGTGCCGGCGGATCGATCACGGCATCGGGCGCGTCGGCATGCCGGGCGTCGGGGTCATCGAACCCGGCGACGCACCGGGCGCGCCGAACCCGGACCGGCCCGGTTGCTGGCCCGGTTGCAGGCCGGGCTGATCGGGTTGCGGCGTGCCGACGGCGCTCCGCGGCATCACGTCCTGGACCGTCACGATCCACTGGTTGTACTGACGCCGGTTCTTGAAGATCTTGATGGATGGCGCCGCGCTTTTGCTCACGACGGCTGCGATGCCCGCCGACGGACCCGCGGTCGGTCCGTTCGGACCGAGGGTGCTGGGACCGCCGATGCCGGCGCCCGGGCCGCCGAACGCACTCTGGCCGCGACCTGTCTCGTTCGGTCCGGGGACGGGTGGGCCGGTGGCGCCCGCGGCGCCCGGCAGCCCCGGCCGCGTCGTCGTCGTCATCGTCAATCCTGGCTGGGCCTGCAAATCGAGCGGCGACAGATACCGGAACTCGCCATTGGTGATCGGATCCTTGTATTTCTTGCGCAGGAACTTCTCGCGGAGCAGCACCTCGACGCTGGGGGGGAACGCGTTGGCGTACTTCCGCTGGTACAAGGCCACCGCCCGCGCATACTGCCCGGCCCTGAAGATGAGCTCGGCTTCCTTTTCGCGCTGGACCGACTGTTTCCAGACCGGGACGACCATCGTCCAGACGATGCCCATGATGGCGATGCCGGCCAGCAGCACCGCCATTGCGTATCCCGCATCGGGCCGCGTCCGCCGTCCGTGTTGACCCGCTAAATGCATGACGCTATTCTCGTTAGCGCGTTGAAAGCCATGATAGCACCCGCCACGTCCCTGCTCCGCCGGCCGGTTCCGGCCATCCTGTCGCGGCGGGCGCTGATCGCCCTCGGACTCGCCGCTGCCTTCGCCTCGGCGGGCTGCGACAAGGTTCCGCTGACCGCGCCCACCGGGTCGACGGTGACCCTCTTCAGCAATACGACGATCGTCCCGGTCAATGGGGCGGCGGACATCACCGCGACCGTCATCGAATCCGGGGGCACGCAGGTCCAGAACGGGACGCTGGTCACGTTCACGACCACGATCGGCCAGATCGATCCGGCTGAGGCGCGAACGCATGACGGCAAGGCCACCGTGCGCCTGCTCGCCGGCGGCCGATCGGGGCGGGCCGTGGTTCGCGCGTTTTCAGGCGGGATCACCTCGGGCGATCTGTCGGTGGACATCGGCGGCGCCGCCGCCGGCTCGATCAACCTGACCGCCAACCCGTCGAACGTGCCGGCCTCGGGCGGCACCAGCGCGCTGCTCGCGGTGGTCTTCGACGCCGATGGCAACCGCCTGCCGGGGGTTTCGGTCTCGTTCACGTCGACCGCAGGGGCGTTGTCGTCGACCGTCGTCATCACCAACAGCCAGGGCGAGGCGGCCACCACCATCACCACCAACCGCGACGCCACCGTCACCGCGTCGACC
>Ga0207683_10003250_pt1 | contig 14179 bp, 15 predicted proteins | sample KBSM73metaG_FD_184333 | JGI IMG/M metagenome (GOLD analysis project Ga0207683, IMG submission 184333) | Miscanthus rhizosphere microbial communities from Kellogg Biological Station, Michigan, USA - KBS M7-3 metaG (SPAdes) (version 2) | ecosystem: Host-associated > Plants > Roots > Rhizosphere >...
GCTCGCGCTGCTGCTCACGCAGGTCTGGTTCCCGATCCGTTACTTCGACCTCGTCCACTTCGACGAGTTCCCGTCGTGGGTGCTGCTTGCGCGCGACCTCGTCCTCGTCGCGCTGGTCGTCGTGCTCACGGCACCGGCACGCGCACCGGTTCGCAGCTGAGCGCCCGCCCGTCGGCGTCACACTCGACGAGCGCGCCCTCGATCCGCACGCCGCCGTCGGCCGGCTCGAAGCGGACGCCCATGCCGGTTCGCATCCGCGAGATCGCGAGCTCGGCCTTGACGCCGATCACGGAGTCGTGCGGCCCGGTCATGCCGGCGTCGGTGATCGCGGCCGTGCCGCCGGGCTGGACGCGCGCATCGCTCGTCTGCACGTGCGTGTGCGTCCCGAAGACGGCCGTGACCCGGCCGTCGAGCACCCGGGAGAGCGCGACCTTCTCGCTCGTCGCCTCGGCGTGGAAGTCGACGAGCACGATCTTCGCGGCAGCGCGCGCCTGCTCGACGAGCTCGTCCACGACCTCGAACGGGCTGACGTGCGTCTGCATGAACAGCTGCCCCTGGAGATTCAGGACCGCGACCGGCGTCCCGTCCTCGGCCTCGACGACCGTGAGGCCGCGCCCGGGCGTGGCGGAGGCGAGGTTCGCCGGCCGCACGACCCGCTCGGCGGTCTCGAGGTACGGCGCGATCTCGCGGCGCCGCCAGACGTGGTTGCCGAGCGTGAGCACGTCCGCGCCGGCCGCGAGCAGGCGCTCCGCGAGCCGCGGCGTGATCCCGGCACCGTCCGCGACGTTCTCGCCGTTGACGACGCAGAAGCCGACGCCGTGCTCCTCCTTCAGCGAAGGCAGCCGTTCCTCCACGGCCTTGCGGCCGGGCGTGCCGAACACGTCGGCTACGAAGAGGACGATCAGGGCAGGGAGAGCGTGGCGGGGTGAACCTCGATCGACACGTGGTTCCCCGCGTCCTGGGTCACGCGTGCGAGAGCCTGGCGCTCGACGCTCGCGAAGTCGATCACGGTGCCGACCTTCGAGGCCGTCGCGGTGAGCGTCGCGCCGACGTTCAGGTTCGGGTCGGGCCGGAGGTGCGTCAGCGAGACGACGAGCGAGGGGTTGCCGCTCGGCTGGATGTCGATCCGGGCGCCCATGTGCTTGCCGGCGAGGACGTAGGGCGTGATCCCGACGACCGTCCCGTCGACCGGCGAGTAGACGTCCGTGCCGACCGGCGCGCCGACGTCGAGTGACGTCGTCGCCGGCCCCGTTCCGCCGCTGAGAACGTAGTAGCGGAGGTTGCCGCTGCCGCTGCCGAAGAGGCTGCGGGCGACGCGCCCTACGAGGCCCTGGTTCACCTGCCTGCCGACCGCTCGCATCGGGAGAGCGCCGTCGCCGGAGGCGTGGTAGCCGATCGCCGTCACACGCGAGACCGGCTGCAGCAGCCGGATCGATCCCTGCAGCGCGAGCACCTGCGGCCTCGGCGGGCCGGCCGGCAGCAGGCGCGTCGCCGGCGCCGGCGCCGAGGTCGGGACCACGGCGTGGCCGCCCGATCCGAAAGCGGTCAGGAGGAGGGTGACGAGCGCGACCGACGCGAGCAGGAGAAGCCCCGCCAATCGCCTCTTCCGACGAGCAGCAGCGGCCGTTTCCGCCCGCCGCCGCCTCGCATGCGCGTGCGCAGAGGCGCGTGGCATCCGCGGCAGGGTAATGGAGGTGGCCTCCTCCTGCAACGAGAGGGGCGCGATCGGGTCAAGTGCCAGCGACCCCTCGACGGCGAAGTCCCAGTCCCAGGCAGGAGGCCTGAGCGGTACGACCCGGGAGGTACGATGGGCGACATGGCCGGGGCGCCCGCCGGGGCCGCGAAGTTGCAGATCCCGCGCTGGATCCAGCTGGTCGGCCTGCCGATACTGCTGCTCTTCCTGTGGGTCGTCGCGGGGGCGGCTCGTCACGTCGTCTTCCTGTTCCTCGTCGCCGCGCTGATCGCGTTCCTGCTGAACCCGATCGTGCGGACGCTGACGCGCGTCTGGATTCCCCGTGGGTTCGGCGTCGCGCTGGTGTACCTCAGCTTCCTCGCCATCCTCCTCGCCGCGGTCGTCGCCGTCGGCTCCGTGGTCGTCGACCAGACGAAGTCGAGCGCAAATCGCGTCAACAACTACTTTACGGTTGCCCACGGACACCCCTCGCGAACGAACGCCGACCGTGATGTCGACCGCTTCCAGCACTGGCTCGACACCCACCGCCTGAGCGGAATCGACGTCCAGAAGCGCGGGCACGACCTCGTCAAGCAGATCCGCAACAAGGACGTCTCGAAGTACACGGGCGACGTCGTCTCGTTCGTCGAGGGCGCTGCGATCGGGACGGTGAAGTTCCTCTTCGCGCTCGTGCTGACGATCGTGGTCTCGATCTACATGCTGCTCGACATGCCGCGGTTAGCCAGGGTGGTGGACCGGCGCTTTCCGCCCAATCCGGGCTCGCAGGCGCTGCTCACCCGCATCGAGCACTCGCTGGCGAGCTACGTCCGCGGGCAGTTCCTCCTCTCGCTGATCATCGGCACGAGCGCCGGCCTGGGGATGTGGCTGCTCGGCACGCTCGGGTGGGTCCCGGGCGCGGACAGGTACGCCGTCCTGTTCGGGGCGTGGGTCGCCATCACGGAGCTGGTGCCGTACATCGGTCCCTGGCTCGGGGCGATCCCGCCGTTCATCTACGCGCTGGTCGTGCACCCGATCTCCGCGCTCTGGGTCGGGCTGCTCTTCCTCGGTATCCACCAGATCGAGGGGCACATCGTCGTCCCGAACGTGATGGGGAGCGCGCTTCGGCTCCACCCGCTGCTCGTCATCTTCGGCCTGCTCGCGGGCGGCGAGATCTACGGGCTGCCGGGCGCGCTCGTGGCGCTGCCGCTGCTCGCAGCCGGACGGGCGATCTGGGAGTTCTTCGGCGAGCGCGTGACGCTGGAGTCCTGGGCCCAGGGCGCCGCCGTGCCCGTCGAGGTGGAGGTGGAGCAGACGCGGCCGGTCGCGCCGCTCCCGCCGCCCGAAGACCCACCGGCAGCGGCACGGCGTTGACGCGGGCGACACCGCTGCTCGCCGCGCGCGGCGCGGGCCGCCGCTTCGGCCACCGGGACGCGCTCGAGCCGGTCGAGCTCGAGATCTGGGACGGCGAGGCCGTCGCGCTCGTCGGCCCGAACGGGGCCGGCAAGTCGACGCTGCTGGCCCTGCTCGCCGGCGCGCTCGAGGCGAGCGTCGGGTCGATCGAGCGGCGCAAGGGCGCCCGCGTCGGGTGGGCCCCGCAGCGTCCGGCCCAATACGGCCGGCTCTCCGCTCGCGAGAACCTCGAGCTGTTCGCGAAGCTCGAGGGCGAGCACGACCCGCAGGGTGCGGCCGCGCGCCTCCTTCGCGAGTTCGAGCTTCCCGGCGAGCCGGAGCCGAGCGCGAACCTCTCGGTCGGCAACCGGCAGCGCCTGAACCTCGCGATCGCCCAGCTCGGCGCCCCGCATGTGCTCCTCCTCGACGAGCCGACGGCGGCGCTCGACCCCCCGCAGCGCGCCCGGCTCTGGCGGCGAGTGGCCGATCTCCGCGCCGCCGGAGGCTCCGTCGTGTTCGCCACGCAGAACATCGAGGAGGTCGAGCAGGTCGCCGACCGGGTCGCCGCGCTCCGCGAGGGCCGTCTCGTCTACGCGGGCTCGATCGACGACTACGACCGGACCGACGTCGAGAGTCTGTCGGCATGAAGCGCGTTCTCCTTCTGCTGCGCAAGGACGTGCTCGTGCTGCGGCGCTCGCCGCTGCTGCTCGGGATCCTGATCGCGTACCCGATCGCGCTTGCGGTGCTCGTCGGGCTGGTCGCGAGCTACGGCAGCTCGAAGCCGCGGGTCGCGCTCGTCGACGAGGACAACCTCCCCGCGACCGTCGTGCTCGGCGGCCACCGCTTCGACGTCGAGCGCACGATCGACGCGGTCAGCAAGAACGTGACGCTCGTGCGGCTCTCGCCGGACGAGGCATCGCGGCAGCTGAGGGACGGGCGCGTCGTCGGGGTCGTGACGGTCCCGCCGGGATTCGTCTCCACGCTTCGCGGGATGGTGCACAGCCCGCAGCTGCAGCTCGAGCTCTCGACGGGCACGATCTCGTCGCGGGTCGAGCAGCAGGTGCAGGCGCTCGTCTACTCGCTCAACCGCCAGCTCCAGCGCGCCTACATCGCCAGCAACCTCCGCTACGTGCAGCTGATCCTGCGCGGCGGCGACGGCAGCTTCCTCGGCGCGCCGATCACGGTGCTCGGGATCCAGAGAGCACAGCGGCTCCTGCGCGGAATGCCGCAGACGAAACGGACGGCCGTGCTGCTCGACTTCCTGCACGACGCGCGCCTGGCGCTCGCGAACACGAACGACGCGCTCAGCTCGACGGCGCACCCGATCGAGCTCGTGCGCGCGCCGGCGCGCGGGAGGACGTGGGCGCTCTCGGCCGAGGTGCAGGCCTATGCGCTCGGGCTGACGATCACCTTCCTCGCGCTGCTGCTCGCCGCCGGCTCGCTCGCGGCCGAGCGCGACGAGAACGTCGTCGGCCGGCTCGCTCGAGGGCTCGTCGGGCTCGGCCAGCTCGTCTGGTCGAAGGTTGCCCTCGCGGCCGCGGTGGCGCTCGCGCTCGGCCTCGCGATCTCGCTGGCGTTCGGGCTGGTGATCCAGGTGGGCGGCGTGACCGGCGGCGAGCCGTGGCGGCGGCTCCCGTTGCTCGTGGTCGGCCTCGTCCTCGCCGGGGGCTCCGTCGGCGCGCTCGGGGCGTTTCTCGGCGCGATCGCACGGGAAGCCCGCTCCGCGTCGCTGATCGCGGTCCTCGTCGTGATGCCGATCGTCTTCCTCGGCCTGATCCCGGCCGAGATCGTGCCGCCGGCGGGCTGGATCAGCGCCCTGCTGCCGTTCTCCCACGCGGTCGACTTCTTCCGCTCCGCGCTGTACGACCTGAGCCCCTGGCGCGAGGTCGCACTGCAGGGCTCGTGGCTGCTCGTGCTCGGCGCCGTCTTCGGAGGGCTCGCCCGGGTGGGAGCGCGTAGATTGTTGGCGTGAGTGCCTTTCCCGCGACGCGGCTGCGCCGGTTCCGCCGGAGTGACCGGCTGCGCGCGCTCGTGCGGGAGACGCGGCTCGACCTCGACGACTTCGTCCTGCCGTACTTCGTCGGGCCGCAGACCGAGCCGAACGCGGACCTTCCCGCGCTCGGGCGCTATTCGGTCGAGGACCTGGTCGCCGAGGGGCAGGAGGCGGCGGCTCTCGGCGTGAGTGCCGTGATCCTGTTCGGCATCCCCGACGAGAAGGACGCCGAGGGCTCGGGCGCGTGGGACGACGACGGCGTGATCCAGCGCGCGCTGCGGGCGCTGCGGGAGGCGTCGCCGGGGCTCGTCCTGCTCACGGACGTCTGCCTGTGCGAGTACACCTCGCACGGTCACTGCGGCGTGCTCGACGGCGAGGAGATCGACAACGACGCGAGCGTCGAGCTGCTTGCGCGAACGGCGGTCAGCCATGCAGCCGCCGGCGCCGACGCGGTCTGCCCGAGCGACATGATGGACGGGCGGGTAGCGGCGATCCGCGCGGCGCTCGACGAGCACGGCTACGGAGAGACGCCGATCGTCTCCTACGCTGCCAAGTACGCGTCCGCCTTCTACGGCCCGTTCCGCGAGGCGGCCGACTCGACGCCCGCCTTCGGCGACCGCCGCGGCTACCAGATGGATCCCGCCAACGTTCGCGAGGCGCTGCGCGAGTGCGCGCTCGACGTCGAGGAAGGCGCCGACGCGCTGCTCGTCAAGCCCGCCCTGCCGAACCTCGACGTGCTCCGCGCGGTGCGCGAGCGCTTCGACCTGCCGGTCGGGGCGTACAACGTCTCCGGCGAGTACGCGATGCTCAAGGCCGCGGGCGCGCGCGGCTGGCTCGACGAGCGCCAGGCCGCGCTGGAGTCGCTGACGGCGATCTTCCGCGCCGGCGCCGACCTCGTCGTCAGCTACTGGACGAAGGAGCTGGCGGGCTGGCTGTAGCGGTCCCCGTCTGGGACACGATCGTCCAGGAGGCCGCGCGCGAGAGTCGGCTCTGGCACGAGGCGCTGGCCGACGAGCCGGAGCGAGAGCCGGTCTTCTCGCCGCTGGGCAAGGAGCGCTACGCGCTCGGGCTCGAGACGATCTACGAGGGCTACCTGCTCCATTACGGGCGCCCGCGGCTCTTCGCGCCGGGCGACGACGACACGGCACTGCTGCTCGGCGACTACCTCTACGCGCACGGGCTCGTCCGCGTCGCGGAGGCAGGGCCGGTCGAGGCTGTCAGCGACCTGGCGGAGCTGATCTCGCGCTGCGCCCAGCTCCGCGCCGACGGGCTTCCGGGCGACGGCGTGGCGTGGGCGGCGACGGCGGCGACCCTCGGCCAGGGCGAGCCCGCGCGGCTCGAGTGGCAGGCGTCGCCGGCGTCCGAGCAGGCCATCGCGAAGCACCGGCTGCGGGTGGAGTAGGATCGCGCCGTGCTGCCGCTCGCCGCGAAGACCGCTGCGCAGGAAGGCAAGGAAGTAATCGAGGCGATGCTCGTCGTCGGTCTGATCTTCCTGGCCGTGATCCTGCTCGGCGAGTTCAGCAAGTGGCTTCGCCACCGCCGCCACTAGCGCTCGTAGACTGATCCGCGATGGCTCCGCCTCGCGACCTGCGCGACTGGATCTCGCTGCTCGAGCGCGAGGGCGAGCTGCGCCGCGTGTCCGCCGAGGTCGACCCTCACCTAGAGATCACCGAGATCGTCGACCGCGTCGTCAAGAACGGCGGGCCGGCGCTCCTGTTCGAGAACCCGAAGTCGCAGCACCGGCTGCTGATCAACCAGTTCGGCACCGAGCGCCGCATGTGCCTCGCCTTCGACGCGCCGAGCCTCGACGACGTCGGCCGCCGGCTCGGCGACGTGCTCGAGATGCAGCCGCCGCAGGGCCTCGCCGAGAAGGTGCGCGGCCTGAAGAAACTGAAGTCGATCGCCGACTCGCAGCCGAAGACCGTCCGCAGCGGCCCGGCGCAGGAACTCGTGCTCCGGGGCGACGAGGTCGACCTGCGCAGGCTGCCCGTTCAGACGTGCTGGCCCGGCGACGCGGCGCCGTTCATCACGCTCCCGGCCGTGATCACGAAGGACCCGCGCACCGGCGGGCGCAACGTCGGCATGTACCGGCTGCAGGTGCTCGACGAGCGCACGACGGCGATGCACTGGCAGATCCACAAGGACGGGCGCGCCGACTACCTGATGACCGACGGGAAGCTCGAGGTCGCAGTCGCCCTCGGGCTCGACCCGGTCACCGCGTACGCCGCGAGCGCGCCGCTGCCGAAGCACGTCGACGAGCTGATGCTCGCGGGCTTCCTGCGCGGCGAGGCGGTCGAGCTCGTGCAGGCGACGACGGTCGACCTCGAGGTGCCGGCGAACGCAGAGATCGTGCTCGAGGGCTTCATCGCCAAGGACGAGCTGGTCGACGAGGGCCCGTTCGGCGACCACACCGGCTACTACACGCCGCCCGAGCCGTTCCCGGTCTTCCACGTGACGGCCATGACGATGCGGCGCGACGCGATCTATCCGTCGATCGTGGTCGGCAAGCCGCCGCAGGAGGACGCGTGGCTCGGCAAGGCGACGGAGCGCATCTTCCTGCCGGCGATCCGCATGAGCGTGCCCGAGATCGTGGACTACGACCTTCCGGTCGCCGGAGCGTTCCACAACTGCTGCATCGTCTCGATCCGCAAGGCCTATCCCGGTCAGGCGCAGAAGGTGATGCACGCGATCTGGGGGCTAGGCCTGCTCAGCCTGACGAAGTCGGTCGTAGTCGTCGACGAGTGGGTGGACGTGCACGACTACGAGCAGGTCTTCTTCCGCGTGGGCGCCAACGTCGACCCGAAGCGCGACGTGCTGATCAGCGAGGGGCCGCTCGACCATCTCGACCACGCGCCGACGCTCCAGTTCTACGGCGGCAAGCTCGGGATCGACGCGACGCACAAGGGCCCGGCCGAGGGCGCGCGCGAGTGGCCGCCCGAGATCGAGATGAGCGACGAGGTCAAGCGTCTGGTCGACGAGCGCTGGGGCGAATACGGCCTCGGCGCCGCGCCGGAGCCGAATGGGAGCCGCCAGGGTTCGTTGCGCCAACTGTTACGTCGTTGACGGGGCGAACCTGCAACGATTGAATCCAAGCCGCCTCGACGTAAAGGGAGACGCTTGGAAGAACGCCCGGGGGACGATCGACCGCAGCTTCCGCCGCCGAGCCTCTGGCCGGTCGGCTTCGCCGTCGGCGTGGTGTGCCTGCTGGTCGGCCTGGTGGTCAGCTGGTGGGTCGCCGCGGCCGGCGCCGCGCTGGCGCTGATCTTCGGCTTCCTGTGGGTGCGCGACGTCGTGAGCGGCCGCGAGCGGGCGACTGGCCCGTCGTCGGACGAGCCGGCGACGGACGGCGCCCCGGCGATTCCCGAGCACGAGGCTGAGCGCTTCCCCCGGAGCAAGTTCCTCGAGGGCGCCACGCTCGGCCTCGGCGCGCTGATCGGCGCGCTCGTGACGCTTCCGGTGGTTGCGGCAGCCCTCGTCCCGGGCTTCGTCAAGCAGAAGTCCAAGCCGGTCAACCTCGGGCCGCTCGCGAATTTCAAGGAGGGCCAGTACTACGTCGCCACGTTCGAGCGGAACCAGAAAGAGGGCTACATCTCCCGGATGTCGGCGTTCATCCGCAACAACGGCTCGACGAACGGGAAGCCGAGTTTCACGTGCATCTCCAACCGCTGCGTCCACCTCGGCTGCCCGGTCCAGGCGGGCGGGCCGGTCTTCGACAAGGAGTCGAAGACGGTCAAGAGCGGTAGCGGCGAGGTCGACCTGACCCCGGCGCTGCCCGCGGCCGGCTTCATCTGCCCGTGCCACGGCGGCGCCTACGACCAGGAGGGCAATCGCATCGCCGGGCCGCCCGTTCGCGCGCTGAACCGCTTCGAGTTCGCGATCGTGGAGGACCACCTCGTGCTCGGCGACATGTACTCCGTCGCGAAGGTCGACGGCTCGGGCGCGAGCGCGAAGATCCACAAGTACGACCTCGCCGGGCCAGGCCAGCACGTCGACGGGCCGGAGCAGCTGCTCTACCCCCTGCAGCCGCCTCACTGATGGCGGTCACCAGCACCAAGAAACGGGGCAAGCTCGAAGGCGCGGCGATGTATCCGCTCGACTGGCTCGAGGAGCGCTCCGGGCTCGTCGGTGGGATCAAGTACTTCCTCTTCCGCAAGGTTCCCGGCGACACGAGCTGGTGGCACACGCTCGGCTCGGCGACGCTGACTGCATTCCTCGTCCAGCTCGTGACGGGCGTGATCCTCGCGATGTACTACAAGCCCGACGTCAACTCGGCCCACGAGTCGGTGCAGCACATCACCCACGACGTCTGGGGCGGCTGGCTCGTCCGCGGCATGCACCGCTGGGGCGCGAGCGTCTTCATCATCCTGCTGTTCATGCACATGGGGCGCGTCTTCCTGTTCGGCGCCTACAAGTACCCGCGCGAGCTGAACTGGATCGTCGGGGTGCTGATCCTCGCGACCGCCCTCTTCGAGGGCCTGACCGGGTACCTGCTGCCCTTCGACCAGACCGCCTACTGGGCCACGGTGGTCGCGATCAACATCAACGGCACGGCGCCGTTCGTCGGCCCGTATCTCGCGACGATCTTACGCGGCGGGGCTGAGATAGGCCCCGACACGCTGGCCCGCTTCTACTCGATCCACATGCTGCTCGTACCCGGCGCGCTGATCGGCTTGATCGGGCTCCACCTCTACCTCGTCGTGCGCCTCGGCGTCACCTCACCGCCCTGGTCGAAGGACGCCGCCGACCGCCCGCCCGACCCTGAGCCTTCGGCGCCGCCGCGCTCGGGACTCGTCCAGCCGGCACCCCGCGCCGCGGGTGTCCGTAGAAGGCCCTCGGAGTGAGCTCGCTCGACCAGCGCCGCGCCGGCTTCCAGCGCTACAAGGCGCGCGTCAAGAAGGACGGCAAGCCGTTCTACCCGTTCGCGATGTTCCACGACACGGTGATGAGCCTGGTCGTGGTCTGCGTGATCATCGGGCTCGCGGTCATCTGGAGGTACGGCATCTCCGGCAACCACATCCTCGGCTCGCTCATCGGCGCGCCGGCGGACCCGGGTACCCGCAACTTCGTTCCGCGACCCGACTGGTACTTCTACTTCCTCTTCTACCTGCTGCGGATCTTCAAGTGGCCCGAGTCGGTCATCCTCGCCACGATCGGGATCCCGACGCTCTGCCTCGTCCTGCTGCTGATCCTCCCGTTCGTCGACACGCGCACCGAGCGGCGCCTCTCGCGCCGGCCGGTCGCGATCGTGGCGGCCGCGCTCGTGATCGTCTCGATGGGCGTCCTCACGTACAAGGGCGCGACGGCCCAGGAGGCGATCGCCTCCGAGGTGAAGGCGGCGATCCCGAGCTGGGCGAAGAAGCAGGGCTTCCAGAACAACCAGGAGGCGCTGAAGGGCGCCAACCTGTTCGCCGAGTCCGGCTGTACCAACTGCCATACGTACCTCGGCACAGGCTCGTCCAACCTCGGCGCGCCCGACCTCTCTGCGGAGGGCGCGAAGGGCAAGGGCATCCAGTTCCAGATCGACCACCTGACGTGCCCGAGCTGCGTCAACCCCGGCTCGCCGATGCCGCCCTTCAAGGCGCTCGGCCCGGACAACCTCAAAGCGCTAGCCACCTTCCTCGAGGCCTCCAAGGGCTCAAAGTAGGCTAGGCGCGGTGCGCGTCTTCCTCGGCATCACGGGCGCGTCGGGGGCACCGTACGCGGCACGCCTGCTCGAGGCCCTCGGCGCGGCCGGCTGTGAGATCGGCCTGTGCGCGTCGCGCGCCGGAATCGAGGTGCTCGCGACCGAGCTCTACGGCGACGCACGGCTCTCGGCCGACGAGACGCTGGCGCGCCTGACCGAGCCGGTGCGCGAGGCGGTCACGCTCCACGACGAGCGCGACTGGCACGCGCCCTACGCGAGCGGCTCGGCCAAGGTCGACGGCTACGTGATCTGCCCGTGCTCGATGGGCACGCTCGGCACGATCGCCTCCGGCGCGATGTCGAACCTGATCCAGCGGGCGGCGAGCGTCGCGCTGAAGGAGGGCCGCAAGCTCGTGCTCTGCCCGCGCGAGACGCCGCTCTCGACGATCCACCTCGAGAACATGCTCCGGGTTCGCCAGGCGGGCGCCGTGGTGCTCTTCCTCGCGCCTGGCTTCTACCACGGCGCAGCTTCGGTCGGCGACCTGGTCGACTTCGTCGTCGCGCGCTGCCTCGACCAGCTCGGGCTCGAGCACGAGCTGACGCGGCGTTGGGGACAGTCGTGAGCGTCGAGTCCGGGAGGCTCGCGCCCGACGCCGTGCGGTCGATGTTCGACCGGATCTCGCCGGTCTACGACGCGATGAACCGGACGATGACCGTGGGCCTCGACCAGCGCTGGCGCCGGGCCGCCGTCGCTGCGGTCGTCCAGCCGGGCGACCGCGTGCTGGACGCGTGCTGCGGAACCGGCGACCTGGCCGTGGCGGCGCAGGAGGTCGGCGGCACGGTGACCGGGCTCGACTTCTCGGAGCGGATGCTGGAGCGCGCGCGCCGCAAGTCGGGCCAGGTCGAGTGGGTGCAGGGCGACGCGCTCGCGCTCCCGTTCTCGGACGGCTCGTTCGACGCGGCCACCGTCGGCTTCGGCGTCCGCAACCTCGACGAGCTCGAAGGCGGGCTCGTCGAGCTTCGCCGGGTGCTCCGCCCGGGCGGCCGCCTGGCGATCCTGGAGATCACGAAGCCGAGCGGCCTGCTGGCGCCCTTCTACCGGCTGTGGTTCGACGGCTTCGTGCCGCTGCTCGGGAAGCTCCTGCCCGGCGGGTCGGCCTACACGTACCTTCCCGCCAGCGTGCGCCGCTTCCCCGGACCGGACGAGCTCGCTGCGCTCCTACGCGGAGCCGGCTTCGAAGACGTCCGCTGGCGCACCTTCGCCGGCGGCATCGTCGCGCTCCACATCGGGAGGGCGCAGTGAGCCTGGCGACGATCCGCGAGACGCCGGGGCTCGACGCGTACCTCGGCGACCTCGAGGTGCGGCTGACCGTGGCCGTCGACGAGTACCCCGGCCTCGTCGCCGAGGTCGGAGCCGAGGCGCTCTCGGCCGGCGGCAAGCGCCTGCGGCCGCTGCTCGTCTTCCTGGCGGCGCAGCCGGGCGAGGCGCCGCTCGCAGCCGGAGCGGCCGTCGAGCTGGTGCACATGGCGACGCTCGTGCACGACGACGTGATCGACCGCGCGCACTACCGGCGCGGCCGCGAGTCGGCCTGGGCGAGCCACGGCCCGCAGGCTGCCCGCGCAGCCGGCGACTACCTCTTCGCTCGGGCGTTTGCCGAGCTGGCCGCGACCGGCGACGCCGCGGCCGTGGGCTGCCTGGCCGGCGCGACGCTCGCACTCGCCCGCGGCGAGGCGCTCCAGCGCGCGCAGACGAACGACCCGGAGACGAGCGTCGAGTCGTACCTCGAGCGCTGCGCGCTCAAGACCGGAAAGCTGTTCGAGGCCGCATGTCTGCTGGGCAGCGGCGGCGACCGCGGCCTCGGCGAGTTCGGGCTCGCGCTCGGGATCGCGTTCCAGATCGCGGACGACATCCTGGACTGCTCGGGAGAGACGATCGAGACCGGCAAGATCGCCGGCACCGACCTGCGCGAGGGCACGCCGACGCTGCCGCTGATCCTCGCCTCGCGAGAAGACGCCTCCGTGCGCGCCGCGCTGGCCGGCGGCCCGCTCGACGGCGCGCTGGTGCGCGTCGCCGAGACCGGCGCGCTCGAATCCTCGCGGGAGGTCGCGCTCGACTACGCCCGACGCGCCCGTGCCTGCCTCGACGGGCACCTCCGCCGCGAGGAGCTCGACGCCCTGACCGACGCCGTCGTCGACCGGGAGTCCTGATGCTGCGCCTCGGCCGCATCTCGTACGTGAACATGGCGCCGGTCTTCTACCGCCTCGACGCCGAGGTCGACGAGGTGCAGGGCGTGCCGACGGACCTGAACGATCGCCTACTACGCGGCGAGCTCGATCTCGCGCCGATCTCGTCGATCGAGTACGCGCGCCACGCCGACCGGCTGCGGCTGCTGCCGCGCCTCTGCGTCTCGTCCGAGGGCGCCGTCGAGTCGATCCAGCTCGTCTCGCGCAAGCCGCTCGAGCAGGTCCGCTCGATCGCGGTCACGCCGGAGAGCGCGACCTCGGTCGTCCTGACGAAGGTGCTGCTGCCGGAGGCGAGCCACGTGCCGCTGGGTGAGGAGGCCGACGCGAAGCTGCTGATCGGCGACGCTGCGCTGAAGAGCGCGTTCGAGGACCCGACGCCGCACCACGACCTCGGCCGCCTCTGGCTCGAGCGGACGGGCCTCCCGATGGTCTTCGCCGTCTGGGCATGCCCCGAGCCGGTGCCCGCCGGCCTGTCGGAGCTCGAGGCGGCGCTGGTCGACTCCGTGCTCCTCGCGCGCGCCGAGCCCGAGCGGCTCGCGCACGAGTCGAGCGAGCGGTACGGCTACCCGCCCGGCTTCTTGGCCCGTTACTTCGAGAAGCTGCGGTACCGCTTCGGCCCGCGGGAGCGCGCGGGCCTGCTGACGTTCCTCGAGCTCGCCCATGACGTCGGCGAACTGGACGAGGTGCCGGAGCTCCGCTTCGTCGCCCACGCCGAAGCTGCCGTCTAGGCATCACGCGACAACCAGCGTGGCCCAGGCGAGAGGTCGGCGTTACCGAGGTGGTTTACGTAATCGAGTCGCCCTCATCAGAGGACGCTCGCCCAGGGTCATTCCTGGGTCTGGGTACGTTTACTGCCTGGTGGATCGCCCAGGCCGCTGCCGAGCGTGCCTAGGAGGAGTTGGCCGCAAGCTGTGCGGCGTTCTCACGTGCCAGCATCGCATCAAGCGTTGCGTACTCGGCCTCGACGATCGCTGACAACGCAAAAGCGATCGCGTCCTCCGCGTCGGCCTCAGCCCAGCCGGCGTCACTGTCAGCCACCTTGGCGTCGACTACCGCCTTCTTGGCATCCATGCGCTGCCGATCACGCTCGATGTGGCGCTTCAAGTCGGCCTGCATCTCCCGCCAATGGCTCTCGCCCTCCCTGGCGGCCTCGTCACCCTTGGCCCGCAGCTCGGCCGCACGTTCATCAGCGTCCCGCCTCGCCTCGTCCACCTTCGCCTGAATCTCTGTCTGATTCTGCTCGGCCGCAGCCTTGATGG
>Ga0207683_10003254_pt1 | contig 14168 bp, 10 predicted proteins | sample KBSM73metaG_FD_184333 | JGI IMG/M metagenome (GOLD analysis project Ga0207683, IMG submission 184333) | Miscanthus rhizosphere microbial communities from Kellogg Biological Station, Michigan, USA - KBS M7-3 metaG (SPAdes) (version 2) | ecosystem: Host-associated > Plants > Roots > Rhizosphere >...
TATCGACGAAATCGCGAGGGAATCCGGCTTCGGACACTCGGTTCTGTTGCGGCACCACTTTACGAAGGCGCTGGACACCAGCCCGCAGTCCTACCGGCGCACGTTCCGCGGGCACCTGGCCACGGCATAACCGGCAGCGGCTAGCCAAAGCCCGGCGGCGCCGCTTCCTCGGCCGCGGCCCGTGCGCATTCGACGAGGTCGCGCCACGGGCCCGTCAGTTCACGCTCGGGCAGGACCGCCCGGCGTTGATCGGCCCTGATGCTGTACATGAACCGGTCCGGCTGGCCGGATGTCCCGCTGGTCCCGGCGACGTCGTCCCAGGGGCAGGCCTCAATCAGCGGCTGCCACCGGTCGGTGTCCTCGGGCGGCTCGGGCCGGACGGTCCACGTCCTTTTCATTCCGGCCACGCCGCCACTGCGCTGGACAGTTATCTTCATCGGACTCGGATCTCAATTGGACTCGATTTGCGGGGCTTGGCTTATCGCCGGGCCCCCGGGAACTTTACTTTCACAGTTTCCCACGCGGAGCGCACGGCGTCATGTTCCTTGGAATCGTCCCCGAATAGCTCCTTGGCAGAGGCGGCAGTGGCCTTGGCGAAGGCACCGAACGTGGCGGTGGGGGACAGCGTGCCGCCCGTCAGGGTCTCGTACCAGATCTGTGCCGGTGCGTCCCAGGCATTGCCGCCCAGGGCCGTGGCCACCAGGCAGAACGCGCGGTTGGGGATGCCGGAGTTGATGTGCACGCCGCCGTTGTCCGCGCTGGTGCGCACGTAGCCGTCCATCGAGTCCGGCTGCGGGTCCTTGCCGAGCACGTCGTCGTCGTATGCCGTTCCCGGAGCCTTCATGGATCGCAGGGCGGACCCCTGCACCTGGTCGGTGAAGAGGCCTTCGCCGATCAGCCAGCTGGCCTCCGCCGTCGACTGCTTCCGCACATACTGCTCAACGAGGGCCCCGAAGACGTCGGACATCGATTCGTTCAGGGCGCCGGCCTGGTTGCGGTAGACCAGCCCGGCCGAGTACTGGGTCACGCCGTGGGTGAGCTCGTGCCCGATGACGCTCAAGGATTTCGTGAACCGCTCGAAGACCTGGCCGTCACCGTCGCCGAAGACCATTTGCTGGCCGTCCCAGAAAGCGTTGTCGTACAGGCGGCCATAGTGGACCGTGGCATCAAGGTGCAGGCCTTTGCCGTCGATCGAATTGCGTCCGAAGGCTTCGGCGTAGAGGCGGTGGGTATGCCCCAGCCCGTCATAGGCCTCATCGGCGGCGGGGTCGCCGGTGGGCGGTTCGCCTTCTTTGCGGACCACGCTGCCGGGCAGCTTCTCGGTGGACTTGGCGTCGTAGACCGTCCGTTCCGGCGGGGACGGCTTGAGTTCCCGCAGGCCCGGACGGCTGCCGGGCCCTGGCACTGTGCGGGAGGCCTGGAAGCTCGGGACGTGTTGCAGGGCCTGCTTTGCCCCGTGGGCGGCCCGGGAGAGCTCCGGCTTTTGCTGTGCGGCCAGTCTGCGGAGCAAATAGGGCGGAACGATAGAACAGGACGGAGTTGGATAGAACATGTGAGACCCCCTTCACGCTTCGGAGCGGGCAGGGTAGCCCGCCACCGATGAAAACAGCCTACGAGGGAGCACCGACAATCGGCAGGGGCAATGCCGCTGGTTTTCCGCGGTCTTTTGGCGGGATCGGGGCACAAAAAACCCCGCCGTTTCAAACGGCGGGGTTTTGTTCGTGCCCTCGATTGGAATCGAACCAACGACCTTCTGCTCCGGAGGCAGACGCTCTATCCCCTGAGCTACGAGGGCATCCAGGGATCCTGCCGTTGCGGGCGGGACGTCCTAGAGCTTAGCAGGAAGTTGGCCTCCAACGGAAAACCATGGAAAACGGTCGCTCATTTATAGAGTCAAGTGGAGTCAAGCTGCAGTCAAATGTGTCCTGGGTGCGTGGCAAGTCCCGCGGATTGGCCGGCGGCTCCGTAGCCGGCTCAGTAGCCGGTGAACGTATCCACATGGACCCGCCGGGCGCCCGCGCCACGTGCCGCGGCCCGCAGCGATCGCACACTGGCGGGCGAGCCGGAGACGAAGACCACCCGGCCGCTGATGTCGGGGACCAGCTCCTTGAGGGCCGCCGCATCGATCCTTCTTGAACCTGCGTCCTGCATGAACTCCGGCGGCGCCGAACCGTCCGCAAGCCGCGCCAGGACGCGCGCCCCGGAGCGCTGCAGCTCCTCGGCGTAGCCCAGCTCGGCGGCATTCTTGGCCAGGTACAGGAGGACAACGTCGCGGTCCCCGGACGGGGTTCCGGCTGACGCCGCGGCCAGTTGGGCCATGTAGGGGGTGATGCCGATTCCGGCCGCGATGAGCAGCACGGGGGTGGCCGGGTTCCGCGGCAGGAGGAAGTCGCCGTTCACCGTGGTTGCGGTGAGCCCGTCGCCCGCTTCAAGGGCCAGCAGCGAGCGCTTGGCTGACGACACCGGCTCCGCCGTCCCCACCCCGATCGTCAGCAGGGAGGCGTCGGGCGCGCTGGTCAGGCTGAACACGCGCCGGATTCCCTTCCCGTCACCCTTGCCGGCCGACTTCCCGTCACCCTTCCCGCCGGTCGTGTCCGGGGGCAGGTGCAGCTCCAGGGCCTGTCCGGGAGCGAAGCGCACCGGACGTTCCGGGCGGAAGCTGAATTCCGTCGTCGTCGGCGTCAGCGGACGGCTCGCGACGAACGCCAACCGGACCCCGCCCCGCTGTCCGACGGCGAAGGCAAGCGCGTTGCCTGCGAGCAGCGCCAGCTCGGGGGAGTTGGCCACAAACCCCAGGTTGTAGGGGACGGCAAAAAGGGCCCCGACGACGGCGGCCAGCGCCAGTTGCTGCCAGCGCCGCGGGGGCAGGGTGAGCGGCTCGGTGAGCATGAACCCGACGAAGAACAGCACCGGCCGCTGCGCGAGCGTCTGCCACAGGGCCTCGGGGAGATCCATCCCGGCCTGGAGCAGATCCGCGGCCACGATGGACACGGCAACCACGGTGAAGACGGCGGCCATGGCGAACTTCCGGGTCCGGTAGAGCACCAGCAGCACCCCTGGCAGCACCAGCCAGAGCATGGCCGGCGTCGCGGCCCACCAGGTGGCAATGTTGAGCCCGGTCAGCCCGGCCAGGAACGCGCCGGCCGCGGCCGGATTGAAGATGTGCCGGCCGCGCCAGGCCAGCGCATACTTCGAGGCCGAGGCCAGGACGCAGGCCAGGGCGACGCCGGCGATCTCCGCCAGCTGGAGGCCCTGGGCCGGCTGGCTGGGCCAGAAAAGCTCGCTGGGCCAGAAAAGGAAGTACAGCAGCAGGCCGGTGATGAGGGAGGATTCCGTGTGCGGCCGCACACGGAACAGGGCGGCCAGCCCCTGGCTGGAGGCGTACGTCAGGCCAAGGCACAGGGCAAGGTGGACCAGCATTTCCGGCAGCCCGAACGTCAACCAGCCCAGCACATTGAGCAGCAGGCTGTAGCCGGCCAGGACGGCCAGGACCCACAGCACCAGCCGGTACATCGTGAGCCGGCCCAAGGCGGTGTCCAGCCTCGAGCCAAGGGCGGTGGTGGTGATGGCAGTCATGAGAACAGGGCCCCTTCGAAGTCGGCTGAATATTCCGCGTGCCCGTCCGCATAAACCGTGAGCCAGGCGCAATCGAACTCCTGCTCCAGCCGCGGACCGTCGACAAAGAACAACGCAGTGGCCAGCGCATCGGCCACCATCGCTGTCCCGGCCATGGCCCAGCTGGCGACAACGGTACGCACCGGAGCTCCCGTGGTGCCGTCCAGGACATGATGGAACCCGTCGCCCCAGGCGCGCCGGTTGGCGGCGGAAGCGCACAGGGCGCCGGCCCCCAGCTGGACGGTGCCGATTGCCCGGGTGGGATCGTAGGGGTGCTCGAGGGCAACCACCACCGGATCCGGCCCCGGATTCAGCAGGTCCCCGCTGGCATCGATGAAATGCCCGGCGCAGCCGCCGTCCCGGAGCCGGGCGGAGAGCAGATCGGCCAGCTGGCCCTTTCCGGCCGCGCCGACGTCGATCACCACCGGAACCGTGGTGGTCAGCGCGGTGCCCTGCCAGTCCAGCGCATCCTCCCACCGGGGCGCGGGAAGCGGCGCGCCGCCCGGGCGCAGGGTGTAGGTGGCGTCGTAGCCCAGTCGCTCCAGGCTCCCGCCGATGAGCGGGGTCATCGCACCCTTGGTGAGCCGGTACAGGGTGCCGTACAGCGCGCCCAGGGCGGCCCCTTCGGCGGGCAGCTCAATGCGGCCAGGCGTCCGGGCTGCGTCGGCAATGAGCGAATCGGGGCGGAACCGGGACCACGCGGCGTCGTACTCCTCCACCGTGGCGAGCAGGCCCCGGCGGAGCTCGCCGGAGAGCCGGGACGGGGTGGAAATCTCCCAGCGGGTCCCGATCCCGTCAAAGCTGAAGTGCGTCCAGCCCGGATGCGCCACGATTCCTCTGTCCCTTGCTGGGCTATTGGGCCTGTGACTTGATCTTCGCCACGGCCTGGTTGAAGCCGCCGCTGGTCAGCGAGGATCCGGCCACTTTGGAAACCTTGATCTCGTCAAGCTTCTTGCCAACAACCTGGGACTGGATGCCGCCGGCGAACTCGCCCTGGAACTTTCGGGTGTTCGGATTCGAGGGGTGCTGCGTGATCTTCACGTCGGACACGGCACCGCCGGCCAGCGTCAGCTCCACGCCCACGGTCTCAGTGCCGTTGGGGGAGGTGTAGTTCCCGTCGGCGCTGTACGTGCCGTCCTTGTAAGAACCGGTACCGGCAGCGGACTCGGATGCCGGGGGCGCGCCCTGTGCGGCCGGGGCCTGGGCCGACGGGGCGCAGCCAGCCGCTGTTCCGGCCACGGAGAGGCCGGCAATGCCGACGAGGACGCTTTTGCGGAGGGCGGTATTCATGCGGGACTCGATTCTTTGCGGGGATCGGACAGCGAACAGTATGGAGGCATGACAGGGTTGCAGACGTTGAATTCAGGGTAACGGTTCACCCTGGGCGCGAGGCCTTGATGACCTCGGGTCTTCCCGTAACCGGCCCCGCCGTCATGCCGGGCGCCAGATTCCGCCGCACTCCGGGCCCACCGGTAGGCTAGAAGTGTGACCCCAGAAGAACTCTCCCTCGCCATATCCGCCTGCCTGAAGGACGCCGTCGCCGCCGGTGACATAGCCCTCTCCGCGGCCGACATTCCGGATGAGGTGCGCGTGGAGCGCCCCAAGAACAGGGACCACGGGGACTGGGCCACCAACGTCGCCCTCCAGCTGGCCAAAACGGCGGGCACCAACCCGCGGGAGTTCGCGTCCGTCCTGAGCGCCCGGCTCAAAACGATCGACGGCGTGTCCGCGGTGGACATCGCCGGCCCCGGCTTCCTGAACATCACCGTGGACGCCGCTGCCGCCGGTGCCCTCGCCAAGGCGATCGTCGAGGCCGGTGCGGCCTACGGCACCAACACCGCGCTCGCCGGGCACGTGGTCAACATGGAATTCGTCTCGGCCAACCCCACCGGCCCGCTGCACATCGGCCACACCCGCTGGGCCGCCCTCGGCGACGCGATCGCCCGCGTCCTCCGGGCCTCCGGTGCCGACGTCACTGCCGAGTACTACATCAACGACGCCGGTTCCCAGATGAACGTGTTCGCGAACTCCGTGTTCGCCAGGCTGCACGGCCGGGACGTGCCCCAGGGCGGCTACCCGGGCCAGTACATCGCGGACCTCGGCCACGAGGTGCTCACCGAACACCCGGACATCCGCGAACTCACCGAAGTGGCGGCCCTGCCGGTGATCCGGGGCGCCGCCTACAAGGCGCAGATGCATGACATCAAGCAGACGCTGGCCGAGTTTGGCGTCGACTTCGATGTCTACTTCTCCGAGCAGGAGCTCCACGACGCCGGCGCGATCGAGGACGCCGTCGCCCGCCTGCGCGAACAGGGCCACGTGTTCGACGACGGCGGCGCGGTCTGGCTGCGCACCACCGACTTCGGCGATGACAAGGACCGCGTGATGGTCCGCGCAAACGGTGAGCCCACGTACTTCGCCGCCGACGCCGCCTACTACCTGTCCAAGAAGGACCGCGGCTACACCGAGAAGATCTACCTCCTCGGCGCCGACCACCACGGCTACATCAACCGGCTCAAGGCCATCGCGGCAGCCGCCGGGGACGACCCCGAGGTCAACATCGAGGTCCTGATCGGCCAGCTGGTCTCCGTCAACGGCGCCAAACTGTCCAAGCGAGCCGGCAACATCATCGAGCTCAAGGACCTCATCTCCTGGCTCGGCAAGGACGCCGTCCGGTACTCGCTGGCCCGGTTCCCCGCCGATTCGCCGCTGACGCTGGACCCGGAGCTGCTGAAGAAGCACAGCAACGAAAACCCGGTGTTCTACGTCCAGTACGCCCACGCCCGCTCCCGCGGCGCCGCCCGCAACGCCGTGGCCGCCGGCGTGGAGCGCCGTGTGGACGGCATAGACAGCTTCAACGCCGCCCTGCTGGAGCACCCCACCGAAAACGAGCTGCTCTCGCACCTGGGCAGCTATCCCTCGATCGTGGCCAAGGCCGCCGAGCTGCGCGAGCCGCACCGCGTGGCCCGCCACCTCGAAGTGATCGCCGGCGCCTACCACCGCTGGTATGACGCCTGCCGCGTGGCGCCGCAGGGCGAGGAACCCATCACCGACACCAACCGCACCAGGCTGTGGCTCAACGACGCCACCAGCCAGGTGCTGGCCAACGGACTGGAACTGCTGGGCGTCTCGGCGCCGGAACGGATGTAACCGCCATGACCGCGAATTCAGGACAGTCCCCGCTCGCCCCGGACTGGCTCGAGGTCCCCGCCGACCTCAATGCCCTCCACGAACCGCTGTGGGCGGGCGGTGTTGCACGCAACGACGACGGCGAGCTCACCATCGAGGGGCTGACGGTCAGTGAGCTGCAGCGCCAGTACGGCACGCCGCTGTTCGTGCTGAGCGAGACCGACTTCCGGGCCCGGGCCCGGGCGTTCAGCGACGCCTTCAACGACGCCTTCGCCGATATTTGCGGGGGAGTGGACGTCTACTACGCCGGCAAGTCCTTCCTCTGCACCTCCGTGGTCCGCTGGGTCGAGGAAGAGGGGCTGCGCCTGGACACGGCGTCCGGCGGCGAACTCGCCGTGGCCTTCCGCGCCGGCATCCCCGGCGCCGACGTCGCCCTGCATGGGAACAACAAGTCCGACGGCGAAATCCATCGGGCGCTGGACATGCAGCTGGGACGGATCGTGGTGGACAGCCTCGACGAGCTCGAACGCGTCGCGGCGATCGCCGCCAACCGGGGCGACACCGCCAGGGTGATGCTGCGGCTGACCCCCGGAGTGCACGCCCACACCCACGAATTCATCGCCACGGCCCACGAGGACCAGAAATTCGGCCTGTCCATGGCCGGGGACTCCACGGACCAGGCCGGACTGTCCGCCGCAGAGGAAGCCGTGGCCGCGGCCACCGGGCACGCCAGCATCGAACTGCTGGGCCTGCACTGCCACATCGGCTCGCAGATCTTCGAACCGGACGGCTTCGCCCTCGCCGCCGAGAGGCTGCTGGACTTCCTGGCAGCGATGCAGTCGAAGTACTCCATCGTGCTGCCCGAGCTTGACCTCGGCGGCGGCTACGGCATCGCCTACACCCCCGTGGACACCCCGCGCCCGGCCGCCGAAATCGCGCAGGCGATGGCCGCCGTCGTCCGTTCCAAATGCGCTGCCCTCGGCATAACCGCCCCCCGGATTTCGATCGAACCGGGCCGCGCGATCGTCGGAAGCACCACCTTTACGCTGTATGAGGTCGGCACGCTCAAGACCGTCCGGGTGGATTCCCCGGCCTCTGCTGGTGCCGCGGCCGGCCACGACGGAGCCGGGGACGTTACGCACCCCCGCCGCTATGTGTCGGTGGACGGCGGGATGAGCGACAACCCCCGGCCGGTGCTGTACGACGCGGATTATTCGGCGATTCTCGCCTCGCGGAGCTCCGACGCGGCGCCGCAGCTGTCCCGAGTGGTGGGCAAACATTGCGAGAGCGGCGACATAGTTGTTAGAGATGTATATCTGCCCGAGGACGTGGCAGCCGGTGATCTGCTTGCTGTACCGGGGACCGGCGCCTACTGCTGGGCCCTGTCAAGCAACTACAACTATCTGGCCCGGCCGGGCGTTATCGCTGTCAGCGACGGATCTGCCCGGCTCATTGTCCGCGGGGAAACCGAAGAAGATTTGCTCAACCGCGACATGGGAGTCTGAATGTCTGAATTGCGAACCCTGAAAGTGGCCCTCCTGGGCTGTGGCAACGTTGGGGCCCAGGTTGCGCGGATTCTCATTGACGACGCCGACGCCCTCGCCGCGCGCACCGGCGCCCGCCTCGAACTGCAGGGCATCGCGGTGCGCAACCTCGATGCCGAGCGCGACGTCAAGCTGCCGCAGGAGCTGTTCACCACTGACGCCGAAGTCCTCGTCAAGGACGCCGACGTCGTCATCGAACTCATGGGCGGCATTGAGCCGGCCCGGACCCTGATCCTGACCGCCATGCGGCACGGTGCCTGTGTTGTCAGCGGCAACAAGGCGCTCCTGGCCCAGGACGGCCCCACACTGTACGAGGAAGCGGACAAGGCCGGGGTGCAGCTGTCCTACGAGGCCGCCGTGGCCGGCGCCATCCCCATCCTGCGGCCCATCCGTGACAGCCTGTCCGGCGACCGGATCACCCGGGTGCTCGGGATTGTCAACGGCACCACCAACTTCATCCTCGACCAGATGGACTCCACCGGCGCGCAGTTCGCCGACGCGCTGGCCGAGGCCCAGCGCCTGGGCTACGCGGAAGCCGACCCCACGGCCGACATCGAAGGCTACGACGCCGCCGCCAAGGCCGCGATCCTCGCCTCGCTGTCCTTCCACACGCGGTTCGCCCTGGAAGACGTCTCCTGCGAGGGCATCACGTCGGTCACCGCGGCTGACATCGCCGCGGCCAAGGAAGCCGGCTTTGTCATCAAGCTGCTGGCCATTGCCGAGAAACTGGTTGACGAGGACGGCAAAACCGGCGTCTCGGTCCGTGTCCACCCCACGCTCCTGCCCCGCGAGCACCCGCTCGCCGCTGTCCGCGGTGCATTCAACGCCGTCTTCATCGAAGCCGAGAACGCCGGCGAGCTCATGTTCTACGGCCAGGGTGCCGGCGGCACCCCGACGGCGTCCGCCGTGCTGGGCGACCTCGTCTCCGCGGCCCGCCGCATTGTCCTGGGCGGCCCCGGCCGCACCGAAACCACCACGGGGCACGTGCCATCGCTGCCCATCGACGCGGCCGTCACCAGCTACTACATCGGACTCGACGTCGCGGACCAGCCCGGCGTCCTGGCCAGGATCGCGCAGCTCTTCGCCGAGCACGGCGTGTCCATCGAAATCATGCGGCAGACCATTCACCGCGACGCCGACTCCAACGTGGAATCGGCCGAGCTGCGGATCGTGACACACCGTGCACGCGAAGCCGCACTTGCAGCAACCGTCGAGGCCGTCAGGCGCCTGGACGTCATCAATTCCGTCACATCCGTACTCCGGGTAGAAGGAGTCTAAGTGGCTCACCAATGGCGCGGTGTCATCCGCGAATACGCCGACCGTCTTCCTGTCACGGAAGCGACCAAGGTCATCACCCTGGGCGAGGGCGGCACCCCGCTCGTGCACGCCCGCCACCTCTCCGAGCTGACCGGCAGCACCGTCTACCTCAAGGTCGAAGGCATGAACCCGACCGGTTCCTTCAAGGACCGCGGCATGACCATGGCCATGACGGCAGCGGTGGCCGCCGGCGCCAAGGCCGTGGTCTGCGCCTCCACCGGCAACACCTCCGCCTCCGCCGCGGCCTACGCGACGGCGGCCGGGCTGCAGTGCGCGGTGCTGGTCCCGGAGGGCAAGATCTCCATGGGCAAGCTCAGCCAGGCAGTCGCGCACGGAGCCACGCTGCTGCAGGTGGACGGCAACTTCGACGACTGCCTCGACATCGCCCGCAAGCTCGGCGAGTCCTACCCGGTGTTCCTGGTCAACTCCGTCAACCCGGCCCGGATCGAAGGCCAGAAGACCGGTGCCTTCGAAGTGGTGGATTCGCTCGGCGACGCCCCCGACTTCCACGTGCTCCCGGTGGGCAACGCCGGCAACATCAGCGCGTACTGGAAGGGCTACAAGGAATACGCTGCGGCGTTTGAGTCGCCCACCGCCGGGTCACTGCCCGCCGTGTCCACCAAAACACCCGTCATGTGGGGCTTCCAGGCCGCAGGGGCGGCACCCTTCGTGGCCGGCCACCCCATCACCGAGCCCGACACCATTGCCACCGCCATCCGGATCGGCAACCCGGCCTCCTGGGACACCGCCGTGGCGGCCCGGGATGAATCCGGCGGCGTGATCGAGGCCGTCACGGACGAGGAAATCCTGTCCGCGCACCGGTGGCTCTCCGCCCGGGAAGGCGTTTTCGTGGAGCCCGGCTCCGCTGCCGGCGTCGCCGGGCTGATCAAGAAGCACGCGGCCGGGGAAGTGCCGGCAGGCAAGACGATCGTGATCACGGTGACCGGTCACGGCCTCAAGGACCCGCAGTGGGCCCTGCGCACCGAGGACGGCAGCGACGTGCAGCCGGTCAAGGTCTCCAACGACGTCGTCACCGTCGCCGCAGCACTGGGACTGGAAGAAAAATAACGTTGGAAACAACCCTCACCGTCCCGGCCGAATCAGCTGCCGGCTCCCCGGCCGTTCCGGCGGGCCAGCTGGTCACCGTGCGTGTCCCGGCCACGAGCGCCAACCTGGGCCCCGGGTACGACAGCCTCGGCCTGGCGCTCACGCTGCATGACACGCTGACCGTGGAAACCCTGGCCAGCGGTGAACTTGAATTCGAGCTCAGCGGCGAGGGTGCCGAGTCCCTGCCCCGCGATGCGACGCACCTCGTGGTCAAGGCCTTGACCGAGGCCCTGCACCGCCTGGGGTTCCGGCACGAAGGCCTGCGGATCACGGCGGACAACGTCAACCCGCACGGACGGGGCCTGGGCTCCTCGGCCTCGGCCGTGGTGGCGGCCGTCAGCGCCGCCAATGCCCTGGTTCCGGAGGCCTCCCGGCGTGGCCGCGACTGGATCCTGCAGCTCACAAGCGAAATGGAAGGCCACCCGGACAACGTTGCACCCGCCATTTTCGGCGGACTGGCGCTGTCATGGCAGGACAGTGACCAGTACAGCAGCACGTGCGCGTCCGTGGCCGCCTCGGTGATTCCCGTGGTCGCCGTGCCCGACTACGAGCTCTCCACTGAGGCCGCCCGGGCCCTCTTGCCGGCCTCGGTGGGCCACCATGCCGCGGCCATGAACTCCGGCCGCGCCGCCCTGCTGATCCATGCCCTGACCACGAACCCGGAATTCCTGCTGCCCGGCACCGAGGACTACCTGCACCAGAGCTACCGCGCCGAGGCCATGCGGCCCAGCGCGGAACTGATCGGCGCGCTGCGCCGGGCAGGGCACGCCGCCGTCGTATCCGGCGCCGGACCCACCGTGCTGGTCCTGGCCAACGGCGAAGCGGAAGCCCGTGAGGTCGTGGACTTCATCGGCGCCCACACCGCGGGCAACACGCCGGAAGTGGGCTGGCGCGTGATGAAGCTGGCCGTGGACGTTGAAGGTGCTAAAGTGGAAGTGCACCGGCGGTAAATACGCAGGCGGTAAATTTAGTAACCGTTGTAAGACCGCGATGTTGGCCACGTAGCCTCTCTCATCTTTCACTGCGCAATATTTTCCGGTGCCACCTGCTTTCGGTCTGACGCAGGAATCAGCAGAATTGATCTGCCCCCTGAAACTCAGCCCGCCGTTCCTCATTTCTCGGATCGTGCATGGTGAAGCAATATCCGGCCCTGCTGGCCGATATCCATCCGGCAAGGCCGAAATCCCGGCTGCAGATCTGAACTGCAGCCCAGATCAAATCACCGCGTCCAGCTCTTAGCCTGGACGCCGTCGAGGGGGAAGGATCCTTCGTGACCGAAACCACTGAGCTGTCTCCGGCTGTGGATACATCTTCTGCTGCCGAATCAACGACAGCACCCGCCAAGAGCAGCGGCCTTGCAGGCCTTAAGCTCGCCCAGCTCCAGGCCCTCGCCAGCCAACTGGGGATTTCCGGCGGTTCCCGCATGCGCAAGGGTGATCTGGTCACGGCCATTTCCGCCCACCGCGCAGGCACCCCGGTAAGCAAGGCTCCGGCCCGCGCTGCCGAAAAGGCGAGCGACAACGGCACCGTGTCCCACGCAGCGGCCCCGGCAGCTGCGCCCGCAACGGTGCCCGCCGCCGAGGACGAGTCCCTGGCAAGGGAAAACACCGCCCAGGAAAGCCCCCGCGCCCGCCGTGGCCGCAGCCGCCGTGCAGGCAGCGACGGAGTCGTCACGGCTCCCGCCGTTGAGGCACCCGCCGCCGCCCCGGCTGAAGCCCCCGCGGTTTCCACCGAGTCCGGCGCCCGGGAATCCGCCACTGCAGAATCCGGCGCCGCCGTTTCCGGAACGGAATCCGGCGACCGCACGAGGCAGCCGCGCACCCGCAACCGCCGCCGCGGCGAAGCCGCAGCCCAGGCCACGGATGCCGGCCAGAACGCCGTCGAGGCCCCGGCCGAACAGCCCGCCGCTGAACAGCGCACCGAGCAGCGTGAACAGCGCGATCAGCGCACCGAACAGCGTGAACAGCGCACCGAACAGCGTGAACAGCGCCAGGGTGAGCCCAGCGAAGACGGCCAGCGCCGTGACACCCGCACCCGTGGCGGCCGCGACGACTCGGCCGGCACCCGCGAGAGCACCCGCGAGAACACCCGCGACAGCGATGATTCTGACGGCGGAAGCCGCCGGAACCGCCGCAACCGTCGTGACCGCAACGACCGCGGTGACCGCCAGGGCCAGCAGGACAGCCGCGACAACTCCTCGCGCAACGATCGCTTCCGCGACCGCAACGACCGCCGCCGCGGACGTCAGCAGGGACCCGACGTCGACGACGTCGAGGTCACCGAGGACGATGTCCTGCTGCCGGTCGCCGGTATCCTCGACGTGCTCGAGAACTATGCGTTCATCCGCACGTCCGGTTACCTGCCGGGCCCGAACGACGTCTACGTCTCGCTCGCCCAGGTCAAGAAGTACAACCTGCGCAAGGGCGACGCCGTCGTCGGCGCCATCCGTGCACCGCGCGAAGGCGAAGCCCAGCAGGGGAGCCAGCAGCAGTCCGCCCGCCAGAAGTTCAACGCCCTGGTCCGCGTCACCTCGGTGAACGGCAAGACGCCGGAAGAGCTCAAGGACCGCGTCGAATTCGCGAAGCTCGTCCCGCTGTACCCCTCCGAGCGCCTGCGCCTCGAGACGGACCCGAAGAAGATCGGCCCGCGCGTCATCGACCTCGTGGCCCCGATCGGCAAGGGCCAGCGCGGCCTGATCGTTTCGCCGCCGAAGGCCGGCAAGACGCTCATCCTGCAGTCCATCGCCAACGCCATCACCACCAACAATCCTGAGGTCCACCTCATGATGGTGCTCGTTGACGAACGTCCCGAAGAAGTCACGGACATGCAGCGCACCGTCAAGGGTGAGGTCATTGCCTCCACCTTCGACCGTCCCGCCGACGACCACACCACCGTGGCCGAGCTTTCCATCGAGCGCGCCAAGCGCCTCGTGGAAATGGGCATGGACGTTGTGGTGCTCCTGGACTCCATGACCCGCCTGGGCCGCGCCTACAACCTGGCAGCACCGGCCTCCGGCCGCATCCTGTCCGGTGGTGTGGACTCCGCAGCGCTGTACCCGCCGAAGCGCTTCTTCGGTGCAGCCCGCAACATCGAAAACGGCGGCTCGCTGACCATCCTGGCCACCGCGCTCGTCGAGACCGGTTCCAAGATGGACGAGGTCATCTTCGAAGAGTTCAAGGGCACCGGCAACATGGAACTGCGCCTGTCCCGCCAGCTCGCGGACAAGCGCATCTTCCCGGCCGTGGACGTCAACGCGTCCGGTACCCGCCGCGAGGAAAACCTGCTTTCCCCCGAGGAAGTCAAGATCATGTGGAAGCTGCGCCGCGTCCTGTCCGGACTCGAAACGCAGCAGAGCCTTGAGCTGCTGACCAACAAGATCCGGGAGACCCAGAGCAACGTCGAGTTCCTCATGCAGGTGCAGAAGACGACGCTTGGTGCGAAGTCCGATAACGACAA
>Ga0207683_10003255_pt1 | contig 14168 bp, 8 predicted proteins | sample KBSM73metaG_FD_184333 | JGI IMG/M metagenome (GOLD analysis project Ga0207683, IMG submission 184333) | Miscanthus rhizosphere microbial communities from Kellogg Biological Station, Michigan, USA - KBS M7-3 metaG (SPAdes) (version 2) | ecosystem: Host-associated > Plants > Roots > Rhizosphere >...
GAACGGAACGGTCAGTGCGTTCGCCCTGCCGGCGTCGGTGGCCCTCATCCCACAGACCGTGCCGGCCGAGCAGCTCGTTCCGGCGAACGCCTTCGCCCGGATGGGCGCCAACGCGGCCAGTTTGCTGGGTCTGCCGCTTGCTGGAGTCGTCGTAGCCGGGCTCGGGTCGGCCTGGGGCATCGCCGTCGACGCGGCCAGCTTCGCCGTGGCCGCGCTCTTCTTCGGTCTCGTGCGGATCCCCGCCGTAGAACGCGCGGCGCCGGGCGAACGCAGCGTGCTGCGCGACCTGATCGACGGTTGGCAGGCGTTCATCGCCCGCACCTGGCTCTGGGTCGTCGTCGCCGCCTTCGGCGTCCTCAACATGGCGTTCGCCGGTGGGGTAACCGTGCTCGGCCCGGTGGTGGCCGACGAGACGGTCGGCCGACGGGCGTGGGGCTTCGTGCTGGGCGCTGAAGCGGTGGGTTTCCTGATCGGCGGCTTGTTCGCGCTGCGCCTGCGGATGCGCCGGCTGCTGCTATTCGGCGTCGTCTGCATGCTGCCGCTGGCGCTGCCCCTGTTCGCCCTTGCGGCCTACACCGCACTGCCTGGGCTGCTGGTGGCGTTCTTCGTGTCCGGACTGGGCGTCGAGCAATTCTCGGTGGCCTGGCAGACCTGTATGCAGCGGCATGTGCCACCGGAGCTGTTGGCTCGCTTGACGTCCTACGACATGGTCGGCTCGTTCATCGCCATTCCGGTCGGGGAGGTCGCGGCCGGTCCGGTGAGCCACGCCATCGGCGTCCGCCCCACGCTGATTGCGTGCGGGCTGGTGATCGTCGTGGCGGTCGTCGCGATGATCGCCAGTCCGAGTGTGCGCAACCTGCTCGAGACCGCGAACGGCGCAACCGTCGAGACAGTCAGCCCGTAGCCTCGACGTCGTGTCGCTCGACCCGTTTAGATCGCGCCGGCGGTGATCTGGTCGATCTCGGCCAGATCGCTCTCGGAGGGCTCCCAGAGACCGGCCCGGGCGTTCGCCGCCACCTGATTCGCCGACGTGGCGCCCGCGATGACCGAGGCGACAGTGGGTTGGGCCGCAAGCCCTCCGATCGCGACGTCGAGCACACTGAGCGATCGTTCCTCGGCAAACGCCGTCAGCCGCTCGACCATATCGAAGGTCAGGTCGGTGAGCAGCCCTTGCTTGCCCCAGGCGATGATTCGGCTGCCGGCAGGCGGCGGCTCGCCCCGATGGTATTTCCCGGTGAGCAGCCCGTTGGCGAGCGGATAGAACGGAAGCAGACCGAGGCCGTAGCGCACCAGGGCTGGAACCAGCTCGTGCTCCGCGTCGCGTTTGAGCAGGTTGTACTCGTTCTGGGCGCTAATGAACCGGTCGCGGCCCGAGGTCCGGGCGGTCCATTCCGCCTCGGTGATCTGCCAGGCGGCGAAGTTGGAGTTGCCGAGATAGCGAACCTTGCCCTCATGGACCAGATCGCTCAACGCCGACAAGGTCTCCTCGATCGGTGTGCCCGGATCCGGCTTGTGCATCTGGTACAGATCGATCCAGTCCGTCCGCAGCCGAGTCAGGGACGACTCGACCGCACGCCGGATATACCGGCGCGATCCTCGCGCACCCCAATCGACACCGTTGGACAGCCCGCGCCGGCGCACGTCCGAACCGAACTTGGTCGCGATGATGACGTCGTCGCGCCGACCTTCCAGCAACGTGCCCAGGCGTTCCTCGGCCGGCCCGTAGCTGTCGGACGTGTCGAACAACGTGATGCCGTTGTCGATGGCCGCGTCGACGACTTCGCGGCATTCCTCCATACCGAGCTTCATCCCGAAGTTGTTCGTGCCGAGGCCCACGGCGGATACCACGAGGCCGGAGTCGCCGAGCCGCCGGTAGGTCATGTCGCTTGGGTAGCCCATTGCCGTCACGATAGTGAGGGCCATTACTCGATGACATGAGATTCCGCGCGGAAGTTCGACTCGGCGGGAAGACCGCGACCGGCTTCCGGGTGCCGGACGAGCTCGTCGGGTCGCAGCGCCGATTTACGCCAGGTGCACGTTTCTTGCGATTCGAGGTGTCACTGACCGAGTAGCCAGCCGTCGGGTGCGGCCAGCTCGGCCGCTGCCGCGGGGCCCCACGAGCCGGGTGGGTAGGGGAGCGGCTCAGGCCGGTTGCGGAGCAGCGGGTCGGCGACCTGCCACACGGCGGCCAGCCCGTCGGGTCGGGTGAACAGCGATCGGTCGCCGAGCAGGACGTCATGGATAAGCCGCACGTACGGCGGCAGTGGGTCTGCGCCCGGCAGTCGGGAAAGCGGGATGGTGGCTTGCGCGACATCGAGGGTCAGTGTGGGCCCGGGTTGTTTGGCGACCAGGGACAGATCGATTTCACCGCTGCCGAACATCGAGAACGCCAGCACGTTGCCGTCGCTTGGCAGCGCCGTGATCGGCCCGACGGGCGAACGCAGCAGCAGACTGACGCGCTGTCCCGCGGCGGCCAGCCGCTTGCCGGTTCGCAGCAGAAAGGGCACGCCCCGCCACCGGTCGGTGTCGATCCACAGCCGGGCGGCGACGAATGTGTCGGTGCGCGAGTCGGCCGCGATGCCTGGGGTGGTCCGGTAGCCGTCGTACTGGCCGAGCACGACCTCCGATGGGTCGAGCGGGCGAAACGCGTTGATCACTGTCTCCCGGGCCGCCTGCAGGTCGGCCGCGTCCAGGGTCGCCGGCGGCTCCATCGCCACCTCCGCGGCGACCTGGAACAGGTGGGTGACCAGCATGTCCAACACCGCGCCGGTGTGATCGTAGAACGCGGCCCGGTCGGCGATGTCCAGCGTCTCCGGCACGTCGATCTGCACCGCGCGCACATGTTCGTGGTTCCACATTGCCGCGAACAGCCCATTGGCGAAACGGAGCACATGCAGGTCCTGGGTGGCCTCCTTGCCGAGGAAATGGTCGATCCGGTAGACCTGCGGCTCGTCGAGCACCGAGTGCACCACGTCGTCCAACTGCTCGAAAGCTTCCTGCGAGGTGCCGAACGGTTTCTCGTAGACGACGCGGGCCCCGGCGGCCAAGCCGTGCTGACCGATCGCCTTCGTGAGCTCGGTGAACGCCACTGGTGGCACGGCGAGGTAGTGCACCAGCTGGGCATCGCTGCCCATCTCGCGCCGGGCCTGCGCCAGCACCTCCAGCAGCGTCCCCGGCTCGTCGCTGTCGAAGCCACCGCCGGCGAACAGCAACCGCGAACTGAATTGCTCCCACGGACCCGCCTCCGGGCGCGGCCCGAACTCGGTCAGCACATCGTGCACGTGCTTGCGGAAATCCTCATGGGCGACGTCCCCGCGGCCGTTGCCCACCAAACGCCACCGCTCCGGCAATAACCCCTCCTTGGCGAGGTTGAAGAACGCCGGCAACACCATTCGTTTGGACAGGTCGCCAGTAGCGCCGAAGAGCACGAATACGGTCGGGTCGGGCTGCATGATGCCAGACGCTACCGGCCTCAGGTGGGGGCCAGCCGGCTGTGCGTACCCGAGATGGCGGGTTGCTCGAATTGCAGAGGCCAGCACCGACCGGCCGGATCGCCCCGGCCTTGCGGAGACGTGCGGGCGGGCTAGGCGACGAGCGTCTTGGTGGCCGCGACGAGATCGGCCAGGCCTTTCTTGGCGTCGCTGAAGAACATGCTGGTCTTGGGATCGGTGTAGAGCTCGTTGTCGATGCCGGCGTAGCCGGACGCCATCGACCGCTTGATCACGATGATGGATCGGGCGTGGTCGACGTCGAGGATCGGCATGCCCGACACGGCGTTGCCCGGCCGGCGGGCCGCAGGATTGGTCACGTCGTTCGCGCCGATCACCAACGCCACATCCGTTCGGTCGAACTCGGGATTGACGTCGTCCATCTCCTTGAGCTGGTCATACGGCACATCGGCTTCGGCGAGCAGCACGTTCATGTGTCCGGGCATCCGACCGGCAACCGGATGGATGGCGTAGGAGACATCGACGCCACGGGATTCGAGCAGCGCGGCCAGGTCGCGAACCTCATGTTGAGCCTGGGCGGCCGCCAGCCCGTAGCCGGGAACGATGATCACCTTTTGGGCGTACGCCAGCTGGAGGGCGACGTCGTCGACCGCGACGGGCCGGACGGCGGCGCCGGCGCCGGGGCCGGTCTCGATGCCGACGGCACCGGTGCCGAAGCCGCCCGCGACGATGTTCACGACCGACCGGTTCATCGCGTCGGCCATCAGCTTGGTCAAGATGCCACCGGATGCTCCGACCAACGCGCCGGCGATGGTCAACGTCGCGTTCTGCAGGACGAAGCCGGCCATGGCCACCGCGGTTCCGGTGAACGCGTTGAGCAGCGAGATCACGACTGGCATGTCGGCTCCGCCGATTGGCAGCACCATGAACACACCTAGGCCGAGGGCGGCAATCACCGCGATCAGCAGGATCGGCAGGCTCTGGGCGCCGGCGATGACAGCGATGCCCGACCCGATGGCGACGAGGAACAGTGCGGCTGAGATCAGCCGGCCACCGGGCGGTGAGATCGAGCCGCTCCAGTACCCCTGCAACTTGGCCGCGGCCAGCAACGAGCCGGAGAACGTAATGCCGCCGATCAGCACATCGAGAACGGTTGCCGTCGCCGTTCCGGCGGATATCCGCGGGTCGTGGTCGTAGTCGGCGATGGCGATAAGGGCGGCAGCTCCACCACCCACCGCGTTGAAGAGGCTGACGAGTTGCGGCATCGACGTCATGGGAACCGCGCGGGCTGAATAGAGCCCGGCCGCGCTGCCGACGAGAATCCCGGCGAGAAGCACGAGCCAGCGGGCCGCCGACATCGTCCCGCCGTGCGCTACCTCGACGAAAACGGCGGCGAGCGCGACGGCCATACCGAATGCGGAAACCTGGTTGCCCCGGCGCGCGGTTGCCGGGGAATTCATCAAGTGCAAGCCGAGAACGAAGCACACCGCTCCGCCCAGTGACGCCAACCGGACGGCCGTGTCCACCCCATCAGTCACGGCTCGTGCGCTCCTCGGCCGGCCTCGGCAAGGGGCGGCGGCGGAACATGCCCAGCATGCGGTCCGTCACGAGGTATCCGCCGACGACGTTCGCGGCCCCAAATGCAGCCGCGATGAACAGCAGGATGTAGCCGAGCGGACCGGTAACGAAGGCCGACAGGAGCACGACCCCGACGAGAACGACACCATGGATCGAGTTGGCGCCCGACATGAGCGGCGTGTGCAGGGTCGCCGGTACCTTGCTGATCACCTCGAAGCCGACGAGCAGGGCGAGCACGAAGATCGTCAGGTCGCCGACGAATCCGGAGCTCATGAGCCCGATCCGGTATTCGAGTCGGCAACCCGACGGCCGGACGGGTCGGACTCATCCGGACCATCGACCGGCAGGTTAGGGGGGAGGTGCAGCAGGGCGCGCACCGCTGGGTGCACCACCTCGCCGCCAGATGTCACCACAACGCCGCGCTGGATCTCGTCGCTCGGGTCAATGACGACCTCGCCCTCGCGGACGAGGTACAGGAACAGTGCCGTGATGTTCCGGGCGTAGGCAGCCGAGGCCGCATTGGCCATCGACGAGGGCAGGTTCGGCGCGCCGACGATGGTGACCCCGTTCGTCGTCACGACGGCCTCGTCGGGCCGAGATCCCTCCACGTTTCCGCCCAGCTCACTCGCCGCCAGGTCGACGATCACCGACCCGAGGCGCATTGCTTTCACGGTCGCCGCCGTCACCATCACCGGCGGCACCTGTCCCGGCACCTGAGCGGTGGTTATGACGACGTCGTGGCGCGCGATGTGCTCGGCCAGCTCGGCTTGCATGGCGGCCTGCTCCTCTTCGGTGAGTACCCGCGCGTACCCGCCCTCGCCGGCTCCGGATTCAACGGAGGTCAGCTCGATGAACTTGGCCCCGAGGGATGCCACCTCGGAACGGGCGGCCGGACGCACGTCGTACGCGCTCACCACGGCACCGAGCCGGCGGGCGGTGCCGATCGCCTGCAGGCCGGCGACACCGGCGCCGAGAACGAGCACGGCGGCCGGCTTCGACGTGCCGGCGGCCGTGATGAGCAACGGGAAGAAGCGGTCGAAGTGATTCGCGGCTACCAGGACGGCGCGGTAGCCCGCCACGCTGGCCTGCGACGTGAGAGCGTCCATGGTCTGCACTCGGGTCAAGGTCCGGGGCAGCCCGTCGAGGCTGATCGCGGTGATCTTGCGGGCGGCGAGGTCGCGCATGAGCTCGGGCTGGAGCAGCGGACCGAGCAGGCCGATGACGGTCTGCCCGTCCCGGATCTGCTCGGGAGGCGGCGGTTGGACGCACAGCAGCACGTCGGCCATCTGTCGCACGGACGCGGCGTCGACGATGCTGGCGCCGGCCTGGGCGTATTCGTCGTCGGGGTACCAGGCGCCGTCGCCCGCGCCCGTTTCGACGAACACGTCGACGCCCGCGTTACGTATCCGGCTGACGACGTCCGGAGTGAGGGCAACTCTCCGCTCACCGGCAGTGGACTCCCGGAGAACCCCCACCCGCGCCGCCGCCATTGCCGGCCCCTCCGATCCTGTCGCCATTCCGGCCCTATTTGCACAGTAGCCGTGACCGCCTCGCGGCGTTGGACCGCCGACCTGGCGCGATCCGTCGAGCCCGAGATCATGGACGTAACGCGTTCACGAGCACGGAGTGCTGGGTGAGCACGGCTAGCCACGCGTTCATCCGCTCGGCGTTGGTGAGATCACGCCAGTGGGCGAACAGGCCGGCTGCGTCGCCAAGCGGCAGTCTCGCCTCGACCTGATGAATCTCCAGGGTGAGCGAGACTACATCTGGCTCGAAAGCCCGCGTTGCTTCCAGGATCGCCGCCAGGCCGGCGACCCCGTAGAGCGGGTCGAGTGATCGCTGGCCGCGGTAGGTGAACGGGATCGCCAGCCGATTCTGGAAACCAAAGTGATCAGATAAGTGTGGAATGAGCGGATGCCCGTCATGCAGGTGGTAGTGCGTCGGAGTCCCCTGCTCGACGAGCGCTGCGGTAAGCGTCAGCACGGCCGGCAGGCCGGCCGCTACGGCCGATTGCACATCGTCGACGAGATCCGGTAACCGCGGGTCCGTCGGACGGAGCCGCGCCAGGTCGAAGTTGATCTCCGGGCGAATCCGGGCAAACGCGCGGCGGGACTCGCGGATGCCGACGTGGCCGGTGTCGATACACAGCCCGACCCGGGGGATGCCTTCGAGCGCGGCGCCCAGCGCAAGGAACTCCGCGATCTGGGAACCGGCTGCGTACTCGACAAACAGCGAAGCCGGGCCAGATTCCACGAGCGCGCGTGACAGCTGGGTCGCGGCGACCTGGAACTCGCCGAGCCGGGCCGGCATTTCCAGCCGGTCGTGCACGACGAAACCCGACACCCGGTCACCGAATTGCCGCACGATCGCGCTCACCGCGGCGCGGTCGGCCTCACGAAGCACGTCGATATGCCGGGGCAGGTGCACGATCGAGCGGCGGACGTCGCCCGGGACGAATGCCAGCGTATGGTCCAGCTCTCCGGCTGACCCGCCATACACCTCGGCCGCGAGGCCGAACTGTTCGAATCTCAGCCGGGCCAGGCGGAGCAGGGCATCGTCTCCGTCCACGCGCTGCTGGAACAGGGCATGCAGCGGTGCCGGCGCGCCGTCGTCATAACCGACCATGGCCCCTGCCTACCACGCAGTTGTCCCCGGCAGCGCGGAGGCGACCAGTCACGGTGGGGCGCTGGTGACGTCGGTCGGTGGCAGGGCAACGATGTGGATCGACTGGTCGGTAACTCGTGTCCGATTCGGCTGACCGCGCTTGGCGCGGTCCGACACGACAGCCAGCCTCTGATCGTCCAGCCAGGACACCCCTTCGACGTTGGCATAGCGGATCCGTCCCCGCTGTGTGCGCGGAAACACATAGCTCGCGCCGTCATCTACGACATCCCAGGTCGATGACGAAAGCCCCCCGACCCACAAGGCCGAACTCTCCTGCGACACAACGGCAATTCGTTCGCCCCGCACGCTGACGCTGCTGTAGTCGGTGAACGGCAGGCTGGCCGGCAACCTGATCGTCTCGATCCGACGCCAGCGGTCTCCGTCCTCGACGAACACGTGGACCCGGCCGCCCCCAGGGCGTCGCCCCGCACGCCCAGCCAAGCAATTGTTTCCTTCGCACAGGGCGAGCAGGTGGACGCGGCCGTCCCGGCGCACGCACGTCAGCCCTTCCATGCCCTTGTTCGGCGAAGGGAGCGAGAAGTCCAGCGACCGGACGCGAAGCGGCGTCAAGTCGCCGGCAAATTCGCGCACGCGCGCGGCATACCCGGCGCCGGTCGGAACAGCCTCGACGAGCACGTAATACCTGCCGTCGATATGGTCGAACGCGATGTCCTCGTAGCCCAAATCCTCCGTGGAACAGAACACTTGGGTATCCGGGTGGCCCGGCGACAGGGTCGGGTGGATCCGCGCGATCATCGGTGAGTTGTCGAAGATCACCCAGAGCATGCGGTCAATCGCCACGACGCCGCTGGCCTCGAATCGCGGCAGGTCAGAGGCGACATTCGCGAGCAGATCTTGGACCTTGGCCTCGTGCAGGATGTGCAACGAACTCGATGCCGCAGTGCCGGGCCGGCGGCTCGCCGCTGCCAACCGGGTCATGCCGTCGCGAGGTGGTGCGCTGCGAAACTGGCACCGCTCGAGCCGACGGGATCGCGCCGGCGTAGCTCATCGAGTTGCTTGCGAGCGCTGTCGTAGCGCATCCGGACGTAGTGGTTGACGCCTAGCACGAATGTCTGGCCGTGCCGGAGCTCGAACTGTTCGAACCCGGTTTGGTACACCTCGTCGTTGGTGTATTGGCGTCCGGTGAACGGACTACCGTGCGGCGAGTCCGACTCCAAGTACGCGCCCGGCACGACCCGGCGCCACAGGTTCGACGCGCCGATCATGGCGTCGATGGCTGGTCGGTTGAACGAGGTGTCAAGGAGATGCTCGAGGTGATCCAGGTAGTACCGCCGAAATCCGGTGTGCCGCAACAGGTTGGTGATGAGAGGCAGCTGCGATCGACCCCCGTGGCCGTTACGGCGCCAGTAGTCGCCGGTGTTCGATGCCCAGTCGAGCAAGTCCGTGTACTGCCACGCGGTACCGAAATAGTCGATGCCGAACGTGTTGTCGTAGTCCCACGGGATGAACCTGAAATACGGCGCGCCGATGACATCCGCGTGATCTCCGCGGCCGGCGTTGTAGAGGTAGTAGTTGGCAGGCGTGGCAAAGTAGTTGTCCCAGGCGCCGACCAGGATGTTCACCCCGGCCCAGCGCAGGAACATCTCCACGTCGAACACCTCGCGGACCCCGGCGGCGAACGCGTCGGTGTCGTATCGGTCAGCTCCACCGGGTAGTCCGGTGCCGTCGATCGCCCGGCATAGCTGCGCGAGGTCGTCGTAGCTGTTCGCGTTCGGGGCATCCGAATAGGACTTGAGCCGGTACGTCGCATCGTCGGCATTCTTCGAGCGGTACTGGCGGCCACTGTCGTCTCCGTCGGCCCCGACCCGCCGCTGCAGCGTCCCCGGGCCGAGGTCGCCACAGTAGACCTTGAACAGATTGCCCCGTGGTTTGCCCGCGAAACGCTCGCGGAGAAAGGCCTTGTCCACCTGTTCGATCAAGGCGAAGAGTCCGAGGTAACGGTCATTGATCCCGAGCCGGGCGTAGGTGTGGCGGGAGGCCGGCACGCCGGCGGTCCGGAACAGTCCCCAGGCCAGTGCCTCTCGCATCTGGGACGGGTCGTTGTACATCGACTTGAGGTTCAGGGTGGACATACCGGCGACCCGGCCGGGGTCCAAATCGACTTTCCACGATCTCTTCGGCGCCATCAGCGTGCGGTTGCCGCTGTTGACCAGGCTGAACTGAGCGGTTTCCAGCACGGGCGGCCGGTCAGCCAGTGGCGGGAGGCGCCGTCCGTCCTCCGGGGCGATTTGCCACAGACGCAGTCGGGCCCCTTCCGGCGCGGTCACCGGGTCGCTCAGCGGCTGCCGGGGGTAGACCCGGTCGGACGGCCACCCCTGCACATCCAGCGCGTACATCGCCGCCTCGTAGAAGGCCTCCTGCGCGCTCGCCGCCGCCCGCAGGTGCTGCCCAGCTGCCGCCATCTGGTTCCCCAGTTCTAGATCATTTGCGATTGGTCGGGTCAGTAGAGCGGAGCTGGCCGCCGCGACCGTAATACATGGCCGTTCCCGCTCGGCTCGCCAGCCCGATCCCGTCCGGACCGCGACAGCGCGAGGCAAGCGCGGATTCATCGACCTGATCTCGCTGCGCGCCTGGTCGTGCTGGCTTCGTCCCATTTCCCCGGCCGCCCTCATCTGACGTCTTCATGACGGCCAGATGAGGAAGCCGTCATGAATGCCACCCGCTGGGTCGCTGAGGGCCGACGATCACCCCGAATGTCGGTCGGGTGGTCCACCGTGCCTGGGAAGGCGGACAGCGATGCGCGCACGACAGCGGAGTTGGACGACGCCGGGAACGCTCTCGATTAGTCGAGGCGGTGCCGGTTTCAGGCGAGGAGGTCCGTGGGGGAGGAGCCGTCGCCGATTGTGGATCGCGTGGCTCACCACGCTGGTCCTTGCGATCTCTTTCCTGCCCGCCACGGTGTGGCCCACGACCGCCCCGCGCGCGAAGGCGGCGACAACCTGCGGGGCCGGCTGTCACGTCACCGTCAATGGGCTCGAGTTCAGCTCAGGCGCAGCGCTGACGAGCTTCAATTTCATCGTCAACGTCGACAACTCGAAGCTTCCCGCCGACCCGCTCTCGCTGAGCACGGAGAGCAACAGCCCCATTGTTGCTACCGGCGATCAAGATCACCGCACCGTGACGCTGCCCGAGGGGCGATACCTGATCTCGATGCGATCGCTCGACCACAAGATGTGGGGCAACTACATCACGCTACCGGGTGACGCCGACGCCAGCGGGAACCTCACCGTCAACATGGAGCTGACCACGCAGAGCGCGGATAACCCGCTGCCGCTCGGCAAGATCCGCGTCTTTGTCTTCAACGACAACGCGTGGACCAACGGTGCTCCCGACACCGAAGAAGCCGGCCTCGGCGGATTCCAAGTCGGGCTCGAGGAGCAGACCGGGAGTGCGGTCACGGTCGACTACAACAACAACCCGCTCTGTGGCGGTATCTGCAAGACGTCGGGCGCCGCCGCGACGCTCGGCTTCGTCGAGATCAACAACCTCGGCCCCGCGACGTACTTCATCGACGTGCACCCGCCGGACCAGCCCTGCAACAGCGATCCGAACAGCCGCTGGTACCAGACCACGACGATCGACGGCGGCCTACAGCTGATGGCGCCGACCGAAGAGGGCGCCGATGGGACCGGTGCGCCGGGCGAGCAGCTGTGGGAGCCCCCGAACGTCCGCACCGCCTACTGGTTCGGTTTCGTGTGCTCGCCGCGGCCGTTCACCAACCCGGGGACCGGGCAGATCACCGGCACCGCGCGCAACTGGGTGGAGTGGGCCCCGTACACGACCGGCACCTTCACCGACCCGGTCGAGAACCCGTTTGTGGCGCTCTCGGACGCCTCGACCGACCAGACCGTTTACGTCGGCCAGGGCGACGGAGCCGGCAACTTCGACATCCAGAACGTCCCCGCGGGTGACTACAACCTGGCCGTGTGGGACGAGCAGCTCAGCTACATCATGCGGTTCAAGCCCGTCCATATCGATCCGGGCCAGACCGTCGACGTGAATGAACTGGGAGACGATGGCAGCATCGGGCTGGGCGTCTCGCGCTGGTTCGCGTGGCTCGGCGGCAAGGTCTACAAGGACCAGAACGGCAACGGCCAATACGACGAGGGCGTCGACACGCCGATCCCGAACACTGACATGGACCAGCGCTGGCGCGACGGGTCGATCAAAGAGTCGACGTTCACCGACCCGAACGGTGACTACGTCTACCCCACTGCAGAGGGCGGCGCGCTCGGCCGGTGGATCATCAACGAGCAGGGCTTCGCGCGCTTCTCGGCCGACCCGGGTGCGTCCGTCCATGACGAGCGGAGCGGCGACGTGACGCCGTCCTGCCTCGTCGACGGCGCCCCGGTCGATCCCTGCATCCCGAACTCGCAAGGTGGCGGCCTGCTCATGAACCAGGCGCTCCTCGAAGGCCACCGGGCGACCGTGGACTGGGGCAAGCGAGACTATCCGGCGGGCACGCCTGGTCAGATCGTCGGCATCACCTACTTCGCGACAACTCGCAACGAGTTCGACGCCCGGTTCCAGGCGCACGAAGACTACGAGGCCGCGATCCCGGACGTCACCGTCTACCTCGAAAGCCCGGGCCCGGACGGCGTCCCCAACACCGATGACGACGTCATCGTCAACGCTTACGTGACGGACCACTGGCAGCAGCCCAACGCGAGCCAGGACCCGTTGGATCCGGCCAACTCGTTCCGGCAGAACTGCAACCCGATCCGCGACTTCGCCGGAAATGACATCACGAACACGCTCAACCCCGACATCGGGCCGAACTGCCTCGAGGTGCCGCTGATGGGGCAGCAGACCAAGGAAGGCGCCTTTGACGGCGGCTACGCCTTCGCGAACTACTGCCCCGACGGCTACAACCTCGACACCGAGCACTGCAACGACAATTCGTTGCCGGACGACCACCCGCTCGTGGCGGGCGACTACATCGTGCACGCGATCATGCCTAAAGACGGCACGGACACCCGCCCGTGCAACCCCGGTGCCGGCGAGAGCCAGCGTGTCACCGATACCCACGGGGCGGTTCCGGGTGGTGGCAACGGCTGCCTGTACCACATCGTGCGCGAGGAGGACGTGAACGTCGATCTCGGCAACCAGTTCGCACCGCAGATCCCGCCGCCGCCGTGTAATGGTGACGACCATCTGATCGACAAAGCAACGCTCACGCCGCGCAGCAATTTCTTCCCGGTAGCCGGCGCGCACGCGCCGCTGTGCGACAAGCACCTGGTCGTGCTCAACAACCAGCAGAACGCGAATGCCGACTTCTTCATGATGACCAACTTCCGGACCGACCCGAACGGCGAGGACCCCACGGACATCCGGACCGGAGATGTCGAAGAGCCCGGTCGAGTAGTCGGCCAGGTCTTCAACGACATCTACTTCGAGCGCAACCAAATGTCGAACTGGTACGGCGAACCACGTCCGATCGCGAACATTCCGGTCGGGATCTACGCCCGGGTGGACACTGTGCCGAACGTCAACCAGCCGTTCAACCGCGACAATTGGCGGCTGATCAAGACGGTCAACACGAGTGCGGACGGCGCTTACGAGGCACTGCTGCCCTCGACCGAGACGCTGAATTGCCCCATCCCGCAGGGACCGTGCCCGGGCATGTACATCGCCATCGTCGACGATCCCGGCACCAAGCTGCACCCGAACCCGAACTACAACCCCAACCTGCTGACGGCTAACACGCCGTTCGAGGTATGGCCGGGCCTTACCGATCAGCTCGATACCCCGGTGGACCCGATCTCGGGAACGGCATGCCAAGACCCGGCCGGAGCAGCCGGCGGAGTCGCACCGGACCCGTCGGATCCCGCCCGGCCTGAGCTATTGCAGGTCTCCACGCCGGTGGTGGGCCCGACGGGCAGCCGTCAGATCACGATCCAGGGCGACTTCATCGGCATCGCCGGTGCGACGGGTGCAACCGGCGGCCGGGTCACGCTGACCGACGTCCGTACCGGCGCGGTCACCACCTTGACTAGAGCAAATGGTGGAATCGCGAGCTGGACTCCGGGAACCACGAGCACCGCCGACGCAATCGTGATCAATGTGCCGGCCATCTCGGCCGCATTCCCACCTGGTCCTAAGCAGCTCGCCATCATCACGGCGAACAACAATCCTGGCGGCGGTGGCGTTTCCAGCGTCAACGGCATCACCATCCATGCGCGGGGCACGGGTGGCGGCGTTACCTACAACCCGCCGGTCGTGAACGTTCCGCCGCCACCACCGGGACCGGGGACGAGCCCGACCGCACTTCAGGACGCGATCAATAGCGCGGCGGCCGGCAGCCTGCTGGTGCTGTCGCCTGGCACCTACAACGAGAACGTCCTCGTCTGGAAGCCATTGAAGATTCAGGGTCTCGGCCCAGGCGGCATCATCGGTGCGCACGAATTCCAGGGCCGCGATCCCGAGGACCCGCGGTTCAACATCAAGGGCAGCATC
>Ga0207683_10003258_pt1 | contig 14156 bp, 14 predicted proteins | sample KBSM73metaG_FD_184333 | JGI IMG/M metagenome (GOLD analysis project Ga0207683, IMG submission 184333) | Miscanthus rhizosphere microbial communities from Kellogg Biological Station, Michigan, USA - KBS M7-3 metaG (SPAdes) (version 2) | ecosystem: Host-associated > Plants > Roots > Rhizosphere >...
GCGTCAATGGCTTGGCCGTCGATCAAAAAGAGATCGACGCTCAGGGCCGCGCCGCGATCCGCGCCATCGTGCAAAAGCAGATCGAGACCGGCCTCGACGTGATCGATGACGGCGAGCAGTCGCGCGAATCGTTCGTGCTTTACATGCGCCATCGTCTCACCGGCCTGGGCGGCGTCGGCTCGCGCCCGATGCACGCCGATCTCGACGCCTATCCGCAATACAAGAGCGCGTTCCAGAGCCGCGTGACCTCGGCCGACAAGGTCACCAACCGCACGCATCTACCCAAGGCCATCGGCGCAGTCTCCTACGCCGATCCGTCGCTGATCGAAGCCGAATGCGCGGACTTCCGCGCCGCGCTCGCCGAGCAGAAACGCGCATATGTCGAATCGTTCCTCACCGCGCCCTCGCCCGGCATCATCGCGTCGATCGTGCAGAACGAGCACTACGACAGCTTCGAGCGCTATCTCGATGCGCTCGCCGCGGCGCTGCAGGTCGAGTACGAGGCGATCGTGCACAACGGATTTTTGCTGCAGCTCGACTGCCCCGACCTCGCGCTCGAGCGCCACACCTCCTATCGCGACCGCCCGCTCGCCGACTTCGTCGGCTTCGTCGAACTCGTGGTCGCGGCGATCAACAAGGCGGTGGCGAACATCCCGCGCGAGAAAATCCGGCTGCATGTGTGCTGGGGCAATTACGAAGGCCCGCACGATCAGGACGTCGCGCTCGCCGACATTCTTCCCGCCATCCTGCAAGCAAAAGCCGGCGCGATATATCTGCCTTTTGCCAATCCGCGCCATGCGCATGAATTCCGCGTGCTGGAGAAGGCGCCGCTCGCAAACGATCAGCTGATCATCGCCGGCGTGATCGACACGCTGACCAATTTCGTCGAGCACCCGGAAGTGATCGCCGACCGCATCGAGCGGATCGCGGGCGCGGTCGGCGATCCGCGCCGCGTGCTCGCCGCCACCGATTGCGGCTTCGATACCTCGGCCGGGATGGGCCGCGTCACCGAGGACGTGGTGTGGGCGAAACTGCGCGCGCTGAAGCAAGGTGCACAGTTCGCGTCGCAGCGGCTGTTCGCCTGATCAACCAGCGCAAGCCGCTGAAATATAGCGATTTCACGTGGTCGGGCTTGGCGGGGCGCTCTGCTTGCCGGTCAGCATCACCAGCGTGCGGAACGCCTCGATCGTCGCCGACGGATCGGCGACGCCCTTGCCCTGGATGTCGTAAGCCGTGCCGTGCGCCGGCGTCGTGATCGGGATCGGCATGCCGCCGAGGATCGTGACGCCGCGCTCGAAGCCGAGCAGCTTGAGCGCGATCTGCCCCTGGTCGTGATACATGGTGAGCACGGCGTCATAGTCGCCGCGTCGCGCGCGCAGCCAGACCGTGTCTGCCGGGAACGGCCCGTCGACGACCTCGCCCTGCTTCGCCGCCGTTTCCACCGCGGGCGCGATCACGTCGATCTCCTCGCGGCCGAACACGCCGCCTTCGCCCGCATGCGGATTGAATCCCGCGACCGCGATGCGCGGCCGCGCGACGCCGGCGCGCCGCAAGGTCGCGGTGGTCGCCTCGATCGCCGCGACGATGCGCTCCTGCGTGAGCAGGTCGGCGACGTCGCGCAGCGGCTCGTGCGAGGTCACGCGCGCATTCCACAGATCGTCGAGCTTGTTGTATTCGCTGCACGCGCCGTTCCAGCCGAGCAGGTCGGCGGCCCAGCGGATCTCGTCCGGGTACGGGTTGCCGGCGCGCTTGAACGCGAGCTTGTTGAACGGCGTGAACATGATGCCGTCGAAGCGGCGCGCCTTCGCGGCGAGAAGCGCCGCGCCGAAATTGCGCATCGCGAATGCGCCGCCCTCCGCGGTAGCCTGCGCCATCGGAATGGTCGCCGGATCGAGATGCGCCAGGTCGACGAACACCGGCCGCGACGGCTGCGCCGCGGCGCTCTCCAGCGCGCCGGCCGTCTCGATGTCGAGCGCAATCCCCGCGGCTTTTTCGCCGAGCGCGAGCACGCGCCGGTCGCCGATCACGGTGACGGCGGCGAGTTCCATCAGCTCCGGTCGCCCAAGCAATTTCGCCAGCAATTCCGGGCTGATCCCGGCGGGGTCGCCCATCGCGATCGCGAGCCGCGGTGCGTCGTCGGCCATCTGTCAACCCCCGATATGCCCTGTAAACTGCGCCGGAATTGCATATTGCATTCAATCCGGGAGCAGAAGAGACTTTTCGCACAAGAACGCGGGACCGCCCGCACACAATCGAGGGAGGATTCGCATGTCAAGCCTTGCGCGCGCCGCCGCGTGTCTCGCCGCTGTCCTGGCGTTTGCCGTACCCGCCTACGCGCAACAGAAGACGGTGTGGCGCTACGCCCATGTCGGCGCCGAAGGCGAGTCGCAGACGCGCTACGCCACCGAGCTTGCCGAACTGGTCAAGCAGAAGACGCAAGGCCGCATCGAGATCCGCGTCTTCCCCGGCTCGCAGCTCGGCAATCTGAGCGAGATGGTCGACAGCGTGCGCATCGGCTCGGTGCAGATCGCGCATCATGACTTTTCTTCGCTCGACCGCTTCGACAAGGACGTCGCAGTGTTCAACGCGCCGTTCGCGTTCCGCAATCCCGAGCACGCGATGCGCGCGACCGCCGAGGCCACCTCGCCGGTGCTGCAGGAGATCAACCAGCGCCTGGTCGACAAGGGCGGCGTGCGCATCGTCGGCAACTTCTATCGCGGCGCGCGCCAGCTCACCGCGCGCTACCCGGTGAAGTCGCCGAAGGACATGGCCGGCAAGAAATTCCGCGCCGTGCCGGTCGCGCTGTGGAATTCGATGATCAAGGGCATGGGCGCGGTGCCGACGCCGGTGGAGATTTCCGAGATCATGCCGGCGCTGATGACCGGGCTGGTGGACGGGCAGGAGAACCCGCTCAACAACATCATCGCGCGCAAGATGTGGGAAGCGAACAAGTTCGTGATGATGACGAGCCACATGGAGTCCGTGCTCGCGGTGTTCGTCAACGAGGCGGCATGGAAGGGCCTCGCTGAGACCGACCGCAAGCTGTTGCAGGAGGCGTTCAACGAGGTCGGCCAGCGCTCGCTCAAATGGGCCAAGGACGCGGAGGCCGGCGAGGTCGACATCCTGAAGAAGAATGGCGTGACGATCATCGACGAGAAGAGCGGGCTCGATCTCAAGGCGTTCCGCGATTCCGTGACCAAGCAGATCCTCACCGACTTCCCGACCTGGGGGCCGTATTTCACCAAGCTCAACGACGTGCAGGGGTAGCGCGCACGGCCGTCGCGCACCGCGCTCGCCACCCTCTCCCGCAAGCCGGAGAGGGTTGAGCGGAGCCTGCGGCTCGCACCTACGATGACGAAATAGGTAACCCATGACCCGGCTCTGGCCGCTGATCGAGCGCGCGCTCGCAACCATCGCGGTGGCGGCGCTCGCCTCGCTCGTGCTGCTGCCGTCGCTGCAGGTGATCCTGCGCGATTTCTTCAACGCGCCGCTGATCGGGCTCGAGGAGGCGACACGCTGGGCGCTCATCATCCTGGTGTTCCTCGCTGCACCCCTGCTGCTCTCGACCAACGAACAGATTCGGCTGAGCGAATTCATCGACTACCTGCCGCGGCGCGCGCGCCTCATCCTGGAGCGCGTGATTCTTCTCATCAGCGGCCTCTCGGTCGCGGTGATCGCCTATGCGGGCGTGCTCTCGGTGATGCGCAACATGAGCACCCGCACCTCCACGCTCGACATCCCGTTCTGGCTGTTCGCCGCGCCCATGCTGGTCGGCTTCGCGCTCGCAGCGCTTGGCTACATCTGGTTCGCGCTGCGGCGGCAGGACCCGCCGCTCGGCGGCGGCACGCAAATCTAGGGCGAGATTCATGGACCTCGGCTTCGCCGTCCTGCTCGCCTTCTTCGTGCTGTTCGTGCTCGGTTTTCCGGTCGTGTTCGCGATCCTGATCCCGTCGATCGCCTACATCGCGTGGGAGGGCATCCCGCTCGCGACCGTGGCGCAGCGCGTGCTCTATGCGCTCGACTCGTTTCCGCTCGTCGCGGTGCCGGTGTTCATCTTCGTCGGCAACCTGATGAACACGGCCGGCATCACGGAACGAATTTATCATTTCGCCAACACGCTCTCCGGACGCCTGCCGGGCGGGCTTGCGCAGGTCAACATCGTCGGCAGTCTCATTTTCTCGGGCGTCTCCGGCGCGGCCCTCGCCGACGTCGGCGGCATCGGCCGCATCGAGATCAAGGCGATGAAGGACGAGGGCTTCCCGGTGCCGTTCGCAGCAGCCCTCACCGGCGCCTCGGCGATCGTCGGACCGATCTTCCCGCCGTCGATTCCCGTGATCATCTACGCGGCCGCGACCTCGATCTCGGCGATTCAGTTGCTGGTCGCCGGCATCATCCCGGCGCTCGTCTGCGTCGCGATGCTGATGATCGCCACCGCCATCGTTTCGTACCGCCGCGGCTATCCGCGCTCGGCGCGCTGGCCGACATTCCGCGAATTGTGGGACTCGTTCTGGCCGGCCTCGCCCGCGCTGTTCGCGCCGGTACTGCTGGTCGGCGGCATGCTGTCGGGCAGCTTCACGCCGACCGAAGCCTCGGCGGTCTGTGTTGCCTACATCCTTTTCGTCGGCATCGTGTTCTACCGCGAGATGACCTGGCGCTTCGTCCTCACCGCCGCGGTCGACACGGTGCGCACCTCCGCGGCCGTGCTGATCATCGTGGGTGCCGCCGCGATGTTCGGCTGGATCCTCGCGGTCGAGCAGGTGCCGCAGGAGTTCGCCGCCTGGTTCAAGGACGTCACCACCAATCCGCTGATGATGCTGCTGATCGTCAACATCATCTTCTTCATCGCCGGCATGTTCGTCGACTCGACCACCGCAACCCTGCTGCTGGTGCCGATCGTCGCGCCGCCGGTGGTCGCCGCCGGCGTCGACCCGATTCATCTGGGGATGGTGGTGATCTTCAATCTGATGATCGGCACCATCACGCCGCCGTTCGGCCTCTCGCTGTTCCTGCTCTCGAGCATGACCGGCGTGCGCATGACGACGCTGTTGCGCGCCATGCTGCCGTTCTACCCGCCGCTGCTGATCACGCTTGCAATTTTGACTCTGTTTCCCTCCGTCGTGCTGCTGATACCGTGGATGATGCGGTGACGAAGATCCTTTTCCTCGGCGAGCCGCCACCCGGGCTGGAGAGGTTCGCAAGATGAGCACACGCATCGGCTTGATCGGCCTCGGCCTGATGGGCACGGGCTTCACCAAACGGTTGATCGCGACCGGGCACGCGGTCACCGGGTACGATCCGGATGCGGCACGGACGGAGGCGGCGGTGCGGCTCGGCATCAGCGCCGCCGCGAGTGCCGCCGAGGTGGCGCAGGCCGCCGACATCATCCTGATGTGCGTGATCAACACCGCGGCGGTCGAGGATGCGACCTTGGGCTCGCGCGGCATCGCGGCGGGCGACATCACGAGCAAGATCGTGGTCGATCACTCGACCACCGAGATCAAGGCGACCTTGCGCATCGCCGAACAGCTGACGGCGCGCCGCGCGTCCTTCGTCGATGCGCCGGTGTCGGGCGGCCCCGGCGCGGCCGAGAGCGGCACGCTCGCCATCATGGCCGGCGGAGTGGCGGACGCGATCGCGCGCATCGCGCCGGTGATGGCGCATCTCGGGCAGATGACGCACATGGGCGGCACCGGCGCCGGCCAGGCGACCAAGCTGGTCAACCAGACCATCGTGCTGACGAACTACTGCGTGCTCGCCGAGGCGCTGCGGCTTGGCGAAGCCTACGGCGTGGACGTCGGGAAGATCCCGCAGGCGCTCGCGCCCGGACACGCCGGCTCGAACCTGCTGCCGGTCGCGTTCCCGCGCATGGCGGCGGCCGACTTCGCGCCGCGCGGCTATGCGCGCCAGGTGCTCAAGGACCTCGAGATGCTGCAGGCCGCTGCCGCCGACGAACACGTCGCGATGCCGATGGCGGCGCAGGCGCTCACACTCTACCGGTTGCTAGTCGCGAGCGGGCACAGCGAACGCGATGCCGGCGCGGTGGTGACGCTCTATCCGAAGACGATAGAATGATTGGCCGACGGCAAGCACGAACTCGCACGGAGAGTTTATTGATGCCCCCATCTCGCCGACACGTTCTGCATCTCGCCGTGGGCGGCGTGCTCGCGAGCGCACGTCTCGCGTCGGCGCAAAGCTATCCGGAGCGTCCGATCCGCCTCGTCGTACCGTTCCCGCCGGGCGGCGCCTATGACGGGCTCGGCCGGCCGTGGGCGGACAGGATCAAGCCGCTGCTCGGCACCGTGGTGGTCGAGAACATCGGCGGCGCCGGCGCCTCGATGGGCGCCGCCGCGGTCGCCCGCGCGAAGCCCGACGGCTACACGCTGTTGCTCGGCGGCACGCTGCCGCACGTCAACGAGACGCTGCTCAAGAACAAGCCGCTCTACGATCCGGTCAAGGACCTCGATCCGATCATGCGCATCGCGGTCGGGCATCTGGCGATCGCGGTGCATCCGTCCGTGCCGGTGAAGACCTTGGCTGAACTGGTCGCGCACGTGAAGGCCAATCCCGGCAAGGTCTCCTACGGCCATGTCGGCATCGGCTCGACCAATCACCTCACCGGCGAACTGTTCAAGTCGCTCGCCGGCATTCCCGACCTCGTGCAGATTCCTTACCGCGGCGCCGGCCCGGTGATCACCGACCTGATCGGCGGGCAGATTCCGATCGGCGTCGTGGCGGTGACCGGGCAAAGCCTCGGTCTGCATCGCGCCGGCACGTTGCGCATTCTCGCGGTGACGAGCGCGCGACCGCTCAGGGCCGAGCCCGCAATTCCGACGACCGCGCAGGCGGGCTTTCCCGGCGCCGCCAACCAGTCCTCCTACGGACTGCTCGCGCCCGCCGGCACCCCGAAGCCGATCATCGAGCGGGTCGCGCAGGCGACGCGCGCGCTGCTCTCAACGCCGGACTACCAGCAGCTGATGACCGACGCCGGATTCGAGGCGACGCCGGAGTCGAGCCCGGAGGAATTCCGCGCGATCCTCGCCGCCGACGTTGCGCTGTGGACACCGGTGGTCAAGGCGCTGGGGTTGAAGATCGATTGAGGGGTGAGAGCGCGCTCACCAATGCGGCTGATCTATTCCGCCGGCTGGACGGACGGACTGTCCGCGTACGCGAGACCCTTCCACCGCTCCGCATCGGACTCCGCGAAGCGCACAGCCTCATCGAATGCGTCCTGGCTGGCATAGAAGCGCTGCCACCGTCCCGAGCTGCGAAGTTCGGACAAATGCGCGAGGCGCTTCAGGGACAGGGCCCGCCACTTGTGAACCGTGATAGCTGGAATGCCGGTCATGCCCCTCAATGAGCCGAAAAGGCAGCGGCCTTCAATCGCCCTTATCTCAGCATTTTAAATCATGGTTACTTTGGAACATGAAGGAATTGCAGACTTGATGCGATGGCGCGCGAGCCTGCTTGCACAACTGCTCCGAGGCGAGGCTGGATGAAGTGACAAAGCTGGGGCTTACGCCGTCGCGCTGGACGCGTTACATGGCTGGCGCATCGCCGCTGGAACCCCCGTGCCCGACCCGAAACCCATTCTCGAAGTCCTCGCGCGCCGGCCGCAGGCCACGCCGCCGGTGTGGTTCATGCGCCAGGCCGGGCGTTATTTGCCCGAGTATCGCGACCTGCGCGCGAAGGCGGGAAGCTTCCTCGATCTGTGCTTCACGCCCGAGCTCGCGACCGAAGTGACCTTGCAGCCGATTCGGCGCTTTGGTTTCGACGCCGCGATTCTCTTTTCCGATATTCTGGTCGTGCCGCACGCCCTCGGCCGCAGCGTCACGTTCGAAGTCGGCGAAGGGCCGCGGCTCGAACCGCTCGACGATGCCGCCAAGCTCGGCACACTCGCGGTCGAGGCGGACGAGACCGTGTTCGCGCCGGTGTACGAGGCGGTGCGGCGCGTGAAGGCGGCGCTGCCGCCACAGGTCGCGCTGCTCGGGTTCTGCGGCGCGCCGTGGACGGTTGCGACCTACATGGTGGCCGGGCGCGGCACGCCGGACCAGGCGCCGGCGCGCGTGCTCGCCTATCGCGAGCCCGATGCCTTCGCGCGCATGATCGATGTTCTGGTCGAGGTGTCGTCGCGCTATCTGGTCGCGCAACTGAAAGCCGGCGCTGACGCGGTGCAGATCTTCGACACCTGGGCCGGCGTGCTGCCGCCCGCCGAGTTTGCACGCTGGAGCATCGCGCCCGTGCGGCGCATGGTCGAGACCGTGCGGCGCGAAGTCCCGGACGCGAAGATCATCGGCTTTCCGCGCGGTGCCGGCGCATCGCTTGCCCATTATGTTGATCAGGTGCCGGTCGACGCGGTGAGCATCGACTGGATGGCCGAGCCGTCTTTCGTGCGTGAGCGCGTGCAAAGCCGTATCGCGGTGCAGGGCAATCTCGATCCGCTCGCTCTGCTCGCCGGCGGCGCGGCGCTCCACCGCGCGGTCGACGACGTGCTGGAGAACTTCGCCAAGGGCCCGCTGATCTTCAATCTCGGCCACGGCATCCTGCCGCAAACGCCGATCGCGCATGTCGAGCAGACCTTGCGGCGCATCAGGGGCTGAATCGCCTGACGCGCTTCGTACAGGAGCAAACGAATGACCTTGCTGGTGACCGGATCGAGCGGCTTCGTCGGACGCGCCATCATGGCGCGCCTGCCCGATGCGATCGGCCTCGATCCGGTGGCGGCGCCGGGCACGCGCGTGATCGATGACCTGTCCGACCGCGCGCGGCTGCGCAATCTCATTGCGCGCGAAAAGATCACCCACATCATCCATGCAGGCGGCGTATCCGGCCCGATGGTGCTGGCGGACGATCCGGCCGCCGTGTTGGCGATCAACGTCACTGGCAGCATGAACCTGCTGTATGAGGCGATGGCCGGCGGCGTGACGACGTTCGTCTACTGCTCGTCGGTCGCGGCGATCGGCAATTACTACGAGGCGGAGCCAATCGGCGAGGATTATCCGCTGCGGCCGAATTCGACCTACGGCTGCTCCAAGGCCGCGATGGATTACGTGCTGCGCGGGCTGTGGCGGCGCGTGCCGCTCGACCTCTGCTCGCTGCGCCTCACCGCGGTCTACGGGCCCGGGCGGCAGACCGAGTTCAACGTCGACACCATCGTGCGCGCGGCGGTCGCAGGGAAGCCTGCGCGGCTCGATCCGCTCACCGACTGGCCGTATGTCTATGTCGATGACGCCGCCGAGGCCGCGATCGCGGCCTGCTTCTCAACGCAGCGCAAGCAGCTTGCCTATTTCGTGGCGCATCCGGAGCGCGTCACGCCGGACGATATCGCGGCGGCCTGCGGCGCTGCCGGCAAGCCGGTGCGGCTCGAGATCGACAGCTCCAAGCCGAAGGCCGCGCGTGGGCCGGTGGACGTGGGGGCTGCCGCGCGCGATTTCGGCTTCCGCGCGAAAGTCGGCTTGCGCGAGGGCATTCGACGCATGATCGAAGCGGCTGGCTGACACGCGCGCAAGACTGTTGCTGCCGCCGCGCTGCCGTCACATAGTCCCAGTCCCCGCCTTCCCCACGGAGCCATCATGGACCTGAAGCTTGCAGGAAAGACCGCGCTGATCACCGGCGGGTCGAAAGGGATCGGCCGCGCCACCGCGGAGATCTTCGCCGCCGAAGGCTGCAACGTGATCATCGTGTCGCGCAGCGCCGAGACGCTGGCGCAAGCGAAATCCGCGATCGCGCAGAAATCCAACGTGCGCGTCGACACCGTCGCGGCGGACCTGTCAGACAGCCGGAACGTCGATCAGTTGGCGAAGGATTTTCCCGGCGTCGACATCCTGGTGAACAATGCCGGCGCGATTCCGGGCGGCTCGCTGCTCGACGTCAGCGAAGACACCTGGCGCAAGGCGTGGGACCTGAAAGTATTCGGCTACGTCAACATGTGCCGGCGCTTCTATGCGCTGATGAAGGCGCGCAAGGCCGGCGTCATCGTCAACGTGGTCGGCAACGCGGCCGACACACACGATCCGGACTACATCTGCGGCGTCGCCGGCAATGCGTCGCTCACCGCCTTCACGCAGTCGCTCGGCTGCGTCAGCGCGCGCGACGGCATCCGCGTCGTCGCGCTCAGCCCCGGACCGGTCGAGACCGACCGCATCGTCACGTTGATGAAGAAGAAGGCGAAAGACCGCACCGGCGACGAAAACAACTGGGAGGAGCTGCGCAAGCCGCTGCCGTTCCAGCGCTGCGCTTCCCCCGAAGAGATCGGCGCCGCGATCGCGTTCCTCGCCTCGCCGCACTCGGGCTACACCAGCGGTTCGGTGGTGACGATCGACGGCGGCCTGTCGGCGCGCGCCGGCGCATTTTGAGGAGAGCGAAATGCCGCATCTGGCTACCGACGACGGCGTAAAGCTCTACTACGAGGAGACCGGCAAGGGCATTCCAATCGTGTTCATCCACGAGTTCGCCGGCGACTGCCGCTCGTGGGAACAGCAGGTGCGCTGCTTCGCGCGCTACTATCGCTGCATCACGGTGAATGCGCGCGGCTATCCGCCATCGGACGTGCCGAAGGACGGCGCGAAGTATTCGCAGGAGCGCGCGCGCGACGACATTCGTGCGGTGCTCGATGCGCTCAAGATCGACAAGGCGCATGTCGTCGGCCTCTCGATGGGCGGCTTTGCCACGTTGCATTTCGGCTTCACCTATCCGGATCGCGCGCGCTCGCTGGTGATCGCAGGCTGCGGCTACGGCGCGGAGCCGGACAAGCGCGCGCAGTTCGCGGCGGAAGCCGAGGCCTCGGCCAAGCGCTTCGAGGAGCTGACCATGGCAAAGGCGGCCGAGGCTTACGCGCTCGGGCCGACCCGCGTGCAGCATCAGAACCGCGACCCGCGCGGCTGGCGCGAGTTTGCCGATCAGTTCGCCGAGCATTCGACCGAAGGCGCGGCGCTGACCATGCGCGGCGTGCAGGCGAAGCGTCCGTCATTGTTCGAGCTCGTCGACAAGATGAAAGCCGTCACCGCGCCGACGCTGATCATGACCGGCGACGAGGACTGGCCCTGCATCGAGCCGGGCGTGCTGATGAAGAAGACCATCTCCACCGCCGCGCTGGTGGTGATGCCGAACGCCGGCCACAACATCAATCTGGAAGACCCGGCGGCGTTCAACGCGCATCTCGCCGAGCTGTTCGCCGCGGCCGATGCCGGCACCTGGCCCACGCGCGACCCGCGCGCGATGGCGGGATCGATACTGGGGAAGTAAGCGCCCCTTCCCTGCGTTGCAGAACCCGCGGGCGATCGCGCGCAGACGCATTGCCGGCACTCCGCAAGATCGGCGCCGCGAATTCTGCGGTAGAAGCGGCGAAATTCCGCCGCAGATCGCACAAAAAAGGCGGCGCCGCGGCGCGCCGGGTCCGCTAATATCCGCCTGCGCACGTCAGCTTGATGGAAACCGCCATGCACCGGCCCGATCATTTCCGCGTCGAGGATATCGCGCAGATGCACGGGCTGATGCGCGCGCGGCCGTTCGCCGCGCTGGTCTCGTCGACATCCGCCGGCCTCTACGGCACGCATTTGCCGACCGTGCTGAAGGACGACGGCGCCAACGGCACGATCGAATGCCACCTGGCGCGCGCCAATCCGCACTGGAAGGATCTGGCCGAGGGCAACGAGGCGCTGATGATCTTCCAGGGGCCGCAGGGTTACATCACGCCCAACTGGTATCCGTCGAAGGCGCTGCACGGAAAGGCAGTGCCGACCTGGAATTATGCGATCGTCCATGCCTATGGCTGTCCCGCGGTGGTGCAGGACAAGGATTGGCTGCGCCGCCACGTCGGCGAGCTGACGACCCAGCAGGAGGTGAGCGAAGTTGCGCCGTGGGCGGTGTCGGATGCGCCCGAGGCTTACGTCGATGTCATGCTGCGCGGGATCGTCGGCTTTCGCTTCGCCATCACGCGGCTCGAAGGCAAGTGGAAGATGAGCCAGAATCGCGAGACGCCGGACCGCGAGGGCGTCGTCTCGGGCCTGAACGAACGGGCAAGCGGCGAGGATCGCGAGATCGGGCAAGCCGTCGCGCAGGCGATGACGGCGGACAAATAGCACCGGCTTTCGAACCTTTTGCGCCGCCACAGCGACGAACCGGTCGTGTCCGATTCCTGTCGAACCCGGTGGCGACCCCACATGCGCCGAAATACCTCCCTGGTGGCCCTCTTGGTGGCCAGCACCGCATTTTTGGCCGCCGCGACGCTGCCGGCGCGCGCGACGTCCAATGATCCCGAAATCTGCCGCAAGACGTCCGGCCTGATTGCGATCGCGGCCTGCACGCGCGCAATCGAGTCAGGGAATTATCAGGGCCGCGCGCTGGCCGAGCTGCATGCCGACCGTGCGACCGAATATCAGAACAAGGGCGAGCTCGACCGCGCCATCGCGGACCACGGCGACGCGCTGCGCGCCGACCCGACCTACACCGACTCCCTCAACAACCGCGGCACCGTCTGGCTCGCCAAGGGCGACTACGATCGCGCGATGGCCGATTTCGACGCGATGGTCCGCCTCGTCCCGAACGACCCGGACGGATTCTCCAACCGCGGCGCCACCTGGAAGCTCAAGGGTGAGCCGGACCGCGCCATCGCCGACTTCAACGAGGCGATCCGCCTCAACCCGAAAGATCCCTGCCATTTCTACAACCGCGCCAGCGTGTTGCACGACAAGGGTGACAACGATCGCGCCATCGCGGACTTCCATGAGGCGATCCGGCTCGACCCGAATTACGCCGTCGCCTACAACAACCGCGGCCTCGTCTGGAGCGACAAGCGCGACTATGACCGCGCCATCGCCGACTACGATGCGACGATCCGGCTGCAGCCGGCATTCGCGGGCGCCTACATCAACCGCGGCAACGCGTGGAGCCGCAAGGGCGACGTCGATCGCGCCATCGCCGACTACAATGCGGCGCTGAGGCTCAACCCGAAAAGCGCGACCGCACTCTACCTGCGCGGCCTTGCCCGGCAGAAGACCGGCGACAGAACCGGCGCCGCAGCCGACATCGCGGCGGCCAAGCGGATCGACCCGGCCATCGGGAGTTGAGGCTCCTCAGCAATCGTCGCCGATGACGAAGCATTGCGAAAGACTACGTCGCGTTATAGCCGCCATCGACCAGCATGTCGGCGCCGGTCATGAAGCTCGCCGCGTCGCTTGCGAGGAAGACGGCCGCTGCCGCGATCTCGTGCGGCTGGCCGAGGCGCCCCAACAGATGTTTCGGCCCGGAGATGCGCCGCGCGGTGTCCATGTCGCCGAAGCGGCGCACCATCCGGATCGTCTCGACCGCGCCGGGCGAGAGCGTGTTGACGCGCACGTGCTGCGCCGCGTGATCGGCCGCCATCGTCTTCGCCAGTTGAATGAGCGCGCCCTTCGACGCGCAATAGACCGCGCGCCCCGGCGCCGCAACGCTGCCGTGCTGCGACGCGATCAGGATGACGCTGCCGCCGCCGGCCGCGATCATCGACGGCAGGAACGCGCGGCTCAGCAGGAATGCGCCTGCGACGTTGACGGCGAACACCGCGTTCCACTGCGCCAGGGTGAGCTCCAGCACAGTCGCGGTCGGATCGTGCCCGGCCGCGCCGCTGACCAGGACGTGAATCGCGTCGAACTCCGACAGCACTTTCTCGGCCGCGGCCTGCACGCCGTCCTCGCGCGAGACATCGCAGGCGACAGCGATCGCGCGTCCGCTTTTCGCAGCCTCGGCAGCAGTCGCCGCGGCGGCATCGCCGTCGAGATCGAGGCAGGCGACCTGCGCGCCGGCGTTGGCGAAGGCGAGCGCGATGGCGCGGCCGATGCCGGAGCCCGCGCCGGTGACGACGGCGTTCTTGCCTGCCAGCGAATATGGATCGCTCATGAGGCCTCCGCTCGTGCGGCGCGTCCGAGGTAGGCCTCGCGCACGCGCGTGTCTTTCGCAAGCTCCGCGCAGGTCCCGCTCACCATGATGCTGCCGGTCTGCAGCACGTATCCGCGGCTCGCGGTTTCCAGCGCATAACGGGCGTTCTGCTCGACCAGCAGCACGCTGGTTCCTGACTCGTTGATGGTCCGGATGGTGCGAAAAATGTCGCGCACCACCAGCGGCGCGAGGCCGAGCGAGGGTTCGTCGAGGCAGAGCAGTTTCGGCTCCGACATCATGGCGCG
>Ga0207683_10003261_pt1 | contig 14150 bp, 16 predicted proteins | sample KBSM73metaG_FD_184333 | JGI IMG/M metagenome (GOLD analysis project Ga0207683, IMG submission 184333) | Miscanthus rhizosphere microbial communities from Kellogg Biological Station, Michigan, USA - KBS M7-3 metaG (SPAdes) (version 2) | ecosystem: Host-associated > Plants > Roots > Rhizosphere >...
CGCGGAGCCGGACGATGTCGCGCGACTCAGGCGCCGGCGCGTACGTCCAGTCGGCCGGAATCGGGGCGCGATCCTGCTTTCGCTCGAGCTCGGTCACTCCGCGGCCAAGCTTAGCCGCCCTCCCGAACGCTACGAGGAGGCGCGAAACGCCGCGGCGACGGCGCCGGCACGCGTCCTGACGCCGAGCTTTTCGAAGACGTTCTCGAGATGCTTGCGCACCGTTCCCGGCGAGATGAACAGCCGCCGGGCGACCTCGCGGTTCGTCAACCCCTGCGCAACCAGCTCGAGCACGTCCTGCTCCCTCTTCGTCAGCTGGGGCGGCCGCGGCGCACGCTCCCAGCGCGCACGCAGGCGCGCGAGGTGGGGACGCACCAGCCGCAGGAGATCGACGTCGCGCGCACTGAAGTCCGTGCCCGGGCCGCGGGCGAAGCAGAAGGCGCGCGCGTGGCCGGGCGGCGCCGGCAGCCAGAGCTTCAGCTCGTACTCGACACCGAACGGCCGCATCAGCACCGCATAGGTCGCGGACTTTCGGAACGCCCCGATCGAGACGAAGTCGCTGAGTCGGAGTGGCTCCGGCGACGTCGCGTGGTGCGTCGTGTTCAAGGGGTAACCGGCGCCGGCGCGAGCAAGCAGCTCGTCCAGCTCCTCTTGGGCAGGCCAGACCTCGTGCCTGACCATGCTGACCGCCGGTGCCTCGCCGAACCGCCGTTCCAGGTAGTCGACGGTGAGCACCGGAATCGCCCCGAGCATCGCATCGAGCAGCTCGACGCCGAACGGCGACCCGTTCTGCGTAGCCGCACCCGCCTCGACGATCCCCAACGCCAGGCGCACATCGCGTTCCGCAAGCGCCATTCGCGGAGACTATGGCGGGCGGAGCGGGCGAGCAAGCTGGACTCGCGCCTTCCCTAGGGGTACCGTCTCCGGTCGCTGACTATCTGGGGAGGGTCAACATGCGGAGCAGGCTTTTCATTGCGGCAACCGTGCTGGCCGCGGCGGTGGCGATCGTCGCCGTGGCGGGCGCGGGCAAGATCGGGAACGGCACCTCGACCGGCAGTGCGCTGGTGTTCGTGCCGAACCCGGTCCAGAGTCTCGGCGACGAGTCTCTGACCGACCAGAAGGACTCGGACGCGGCGGTTCCTGCCGCGGCTTACCACGCGGTCACGCTGACGAACCTCGACGGCAGTGGCTTCTTGCAGGGCGACTACGCGGACGTCTACAGCTCGACCGGCGACCGCGCGTTCTCGCCGACGAACACGTTCGCGTATACGCGCAGTGACGACCGCTTCGAGCAGGTGATGGCGTACTACTGGATCACCGAGGCGCAGAAGTACGTCCAGAGCCTCGGCTTCGGCTCGAGGCTTCCGGCGGTCAACGACGAGCCCCAGAACGTCCGGATCAACCAGTACGGGGTCGACAACTCGTTCGAGACGACCCACCCGAAGGACGAGCTGCGCTTCGGCAAGGGCGGCGTCGATGACGCCGAGGACGCCGAGGTGATCCTGCACGAGTACGGACACGCGCTCCACGCGGCGCAGACCTTCAACTTCGACCCGGAGCAGAACGGCGCGATCAGCGAGGGCTTCGGCGACTACTGGGCCGTGACGGTCTCGGATGTGCTCTCGCAGCAGCTCGGCGTGCCGGAGCAGGAACCGCTTCCGTGCGTCGCGGACTGGGACTCGACCTCGTACACGAGCACCGTTCCGCACTGCCTTCGCCGGGTGGATACGAACCTGCACTACCCAACCGACCTGAACGGCGAGGTGCACCACGACGGGCAGATCTGGTCACGCGCGCTCTGGGACATCCGTCAGGCGCTGGGTCACGTGAAGGCCGACACGATCATCCTGCAGGGGACGAACGGCTACACGGGCACGACCATGCCGGATCTCGCGAACCGCACCGTCGCGGCGGCGCAGTCGCTGTACGGAAACGCGGCAGCCAACGCCGTGCACCAGGCGTTCGCCGATCGCGGGATTCTCTGAAAAACGCTGAGGGGCCCGGCCTCGGCCGGGCCTTTCAGTCGATCGTGAAGTAGTCCGGGCTCTGGTAACGCCCGGTCTTCTCCTTGCGCAGCTGCATGAGGATGTCGTTCAGCAGCGAGGACGCGCCGAAGCGGTAGAGGTCGGGCGTGAGCCAGTCGACCCCCAGCGTCTCGTGCACGAGCACGAGATGCTGGACCGCCTGCTTGGCGTTGCGGATCCCCCCGGCGGGCTTGAAGCCGACGCGCCGGCCGGTCTCCTCGTAGACGTCCCGGATCGCCTCGAGCATCACCAGGGCGACCGGCAGGGTCGCGGAGCTCGAGAGCTTCCCGGTGGAGGTCTTGATGAAGTCCGCGCCGGCGGCGATGGCGAGCAGCGAGGCGCGGCGGACGTTGTCGTACGTGCCGAGCTCGCCGGTCTCGAGGATCACCTTCAGGTGCGCCTCGCCGGAGGCCTCCTTCACGCGGACGATCTCGTCGTAGACCTTCGCGTAGCGGCCGGCCAGGAACGAGCCGCGGTCGATCACCATGTCGACCTCGTCGGCGCCGTGCTCGACCACCCAGCGCACCTCGTCGAGCTTCGCCTCGAGCGGCGACTGCCCGGACGGGAACGCGGTCGCGACCGAGGCGACCTTGACGCCGCTGTCGCGGAGGCGCTCGACCGCCGTCGGCACGAGGTTCGGGTAGACGCAGAGCGCCGCCACCGACGGCACGCTCGCGTCGGACGGATCCGGCCGCACCGCCTTCGAGGCGAGCGCGGCGACCTTGCCCGGCGTGTCCGAGCCCTCGAGCGTCGTCAGGTCGGTCATCCGCACCGCGAGCTCGAGCGCGAATACCTTCGCCTCGCGCTTGATGCTCCGCTTGGCGAGCGCGCCGGCCCGCTCCTCGAGCGCGACCTGGTCGATGCTGCCGATTCGCGGCAGCCGCGGCTCGAGCGGAAGCTCGAAGCCGGTCGGAAGCGCGGGCGCCTGTGCCATTGCTCGAAGTCTAGGCCGCGGAGGTCAGCAGGCGCGAGACCGCGCCCTCGAAGCCGGACGCGTCGACGAGGATTGACCTGATGCGCGCCTCTTCGGCGCTGCTGGCGTCGATCGAGGTGTCGCCAATCTCGACCGTCGCCTCGGCTGGCCAGTCGCCGGCGCGCTCGCGTGCAATGTGGATCAGTTCGGTGCGCGACTCGGCGTCGCAGCCGAAGGCACCCTGTCCGGGCGGAAAGAACCGGGCGAGACCCAGGCGCTCCATCCGCGCCCGCGCCATCGGCTCCGGGTTCCCGGTCAGGAGCGCGAGCCGGTGGCCCGCCTCGGCGAGCCGATCGAGCGAAGCCTCGGCACCTGGTGACGCCTGCCAGCCGCTCGTGTTGGCGACGGCCAGCAGCTCGCAATAGCGGGCGGCGAAGAGCGGGCACCAGGCGGCGAGGCGCGGCGTGATCTCCTCGTCGGCGAGGCCGGCGTCGCGCAGGACGAGGCGGGCGATCCGGAGCGCCGTCTGGCCCGCGTGGTCGACGCGCTCGGCGGCGTCGTCCGGCAGCTCGACGCCGTAGAGCGACTCGAGCGTCACCCGCAGCGCGGTTCCCGCGAGGGGGTCGTGCGTGAGGAAGAGCGTGCCGTCGACGTCGCACAGCACGAGCAGGCGTGTCACAGGCCGAGTCGCTCGAGCATCGCCTCGTCGCGGCGCCAGCGAGGCCGGGCCTTGACGTTCAGCTCGAGGAAGACCGGATGTCCGAGCACGTGCTCGATCTCCGGCCGCGCGCGCGTGCCGATCTGCTTGACGACGGAGCCGCCCTTGCCGACCACGATCTGCTTCTGCGACTCGGTCTCGACGAAGATCGTCGCCCGGACGACCTTCTCGCCCAGCTCGTCGACCTCGACCGAGATCGCGTGCGGTACCTCCTCGCGCGTCAGTTGCAGCGCCTTCTCGCGGACGAGCTCGGCGACCTGCAGCTCCGGCGCGAGATCGGTGCGCTGCTCGACCGGGTAGTACGTCGGCCCCTCGGGCAGCAGCGAGACGAGGTCGTCGCGAAGCTCACCGATGCCGTCCCCGGTGACCGCGCTGACGGGATGCAGCGAATGGAACTCGCCGAGCCGGGCCGCGTTCTGCATCTGCTCCGCGATGTGGCCGGGCTTGAGCCGGTCGACCTTGTTCAGCGCGATGACGACCGGCGGCCCGAGCTCGAAGACGCGCTGCGCGATGTAGCGGTCGCCCGCACCGATCCGCTCTCGAGCCGAGAGGACGAAGAGAAGCGCTTCGACGTCCTCGAGCGACTGGTCGACCGTGCGCTGCATGCGCTCGGTGAGCGCGTCGCGCGGCCGCTGGAAGCCCGGGAGGTCGGCGAGCACGAGCTGGTAGTCCGGGCCGTTCGCGATGCCCATCACGCGGCGGCGGGTCGTCTGCGGCTTGTCCGAGACGATCGCGACCTTGCCTCCTGCGAGTGCATTCACGAGCGTCGACTTGCCGACGTTCGGCCGACCTGCGACCGCGACGAACCCGCTGTTCAAGGTTCCATACCCCCGCCCAGGGTGGGGAAGCATGCCCGCCGCCCTCGGCGGTGACGATAGTCGCGCCCGGCGCACGTGTCTGTCACGGGACCGTGACGAATCTGGAACTTCTGACCCGGCGCGCCGGGGCCGCCGGTGGCGGGGCTCAGTCCAGCTCCCACGTGTCCGGCAGCAGCTCGGCCGGCGTGTAGCTGACGATCTCGCCGTCGGTGTTCCGGAACGTCACTCGGTCGAGCCGGAACTCGTAGAGCCACTGCCGGCAGCCGCCACACGGCGACGCCGTGATCCCGATCGCCTCGAGGTCGCCCGGCCGGCACCCGGCGACGACGGCGCAGCAGATCGCGCTCTTCTCCGCACACACGCCAAGCGGGTACGCCGCGTTCTCGACGTTCACGCCCTCGAAGACGCGCCCGTCGCGCGCCCGCACGGCCGCGCCGACGAAGTAGTTCGAGTACGGCGCGTACGCCCGCTCCGCGACCGCGACTGCCCGCTCGTACAACTCGTCGGTCATGCCAGCACCTGGAAGACGACCAGTGTGACCAGCGCGCCGAGCAACCCGCCGTAGGTCACCTCCAGCGCCGAGTGGACTCCCGACTCGACTCTTGTCTGCGCCACGAGCAGGGCCATGATGAACGTCAGCGACGAGATCAGGAAGCGATGCGCGTCGCCTGCGATGTACGTCGCGGCCATCCAGCCGGCGAAGCCGACGGCCGCGTGGCCCGACGGCAGGCCGCCGCGCAACGGCGTGCCGCGCCCGGTGTAGGCCTTGGTCGCGATCACGACGATCACCGTCAGGACGAGCGCGATCAGCGTGACCTGCGCGGGCGCGTCGCGAACACGGTCGAGCAGTCGCGAGCTCCGGTCGGCCACGTCGCCCGAAAAGACGAGGTAGCCGATCGCCACCGCGTTCACCGTCGCGATCAGGACGGCGCCGGCCGCGATGTCCTTCGCCAGCTTCGCGAGCGGGTCGAACGACGTGGTCGCGACGTCGATCGCCTGCTCGATCGCCGAGTTGATCATCTCGGTGATGAAGACGAAGGCGATTGCGAGCAACAGCGCGATCAGCTCGAGCTTCGAGACGCTGACGACCACCGCGACGACGAGGACGATGACGGCCGCCAGGAAGTGGATCCGCAGGTTTCGCTGCGTCCGAAGGACATGGATGATCCCTTCGAACGCGAAGTTGAAGCTCTCGAGCAGGTTCTGGGCCCGGCGCCGCGTCACACGCTCCATCGCGCCTCCTTCGCCTCCATCTCCCGCCCGTGGTCGTGGCCGAGCAGATGCAGCAGGCCGTGGACGAGCGGCTCGCGCCAGGCATCGCCGACGACCTGCGGGCAGAGCACTGCGTCGCCGAGCTGCCGCGGCACGCCTGCGCCGAGCTGCTCACGGCCGTCGATCGGGAACGAGAGCACGTCGGTCACTTCATCGATGCCGAGATGCTCGCGCTTGAGCGTGCGGATCTCGTCCGGGCCGACGAAGTGCAGCCCGAGCTCGCCGTCGTCGACGCCTTCGCCCGCGAGCACCTGCCGCGCGAGCTCGGCCGCCGCGTCTTCCTCGACCTCCACGCCGCTGCGGTTCGACACCTCGACCGAAATCATGGCGCGCTCAGCGGCTGCGCTGAGTGCCCGTCTCCTCCGCGTGGAGCTTGTAGGCCTCGACGATGCGCTGCACGAGCTTGTGCCGCACGACGTCTTCGTGGCCGAAGCGGATGAAGGCGATCCCGTCGATCGAGCCGAGGATGTCCTGTACTTGGATCAGCCCGGAGGCCTGCTCGCGGGGAAGATCGATCTGCGTGACGTCGCCGGTGACGACGACCTTGGAGCCGAAGCCGAGCCGGGTCAGAAACATCTGCATCTGCTCCGGGCTCGTGTTCTGGGCCTCGTCCAGGATGATGAACGAGTCGTTGAGCGTGCGGCCGCGCATGAACGCGAGTGGCGCGACCTCGATCGTGCCCTTCTCCATGTAGGCGGCCAGCCGGTCGGGGTCGAGCATGTCGTAGAGCGCGTCGAACAGCGGGCGCAGGTACGGGTCGACCTTGGCCAGCATGTCCCCCGGCAGGAACCCGAGCCGCTCGCCGGCCTCGACCGCCGGGCGCGTCAGGATGATCCGCCCCACCTCGCGGTCGGAGAGCGCCGCGACGGCGAGCGCCATCGCGAGGTAGGTCTTGCCGGTGCCCGCGGGGCCGATCGAGAACGTGACGGTGTGCCGTCGGATCGCGTCGACGTAGCGCTTCTGCATGACGGTTTTCGGTGAGATCTTCTTGCCGCGGTGGCGCCAGACGACGTCTTCGAACACCTCGCGGAGGTCCTCGGCCTGGTCGAGCGCGGCGAGGACGGCGTCGACGGTGCTGGGGCCGATCTCGTGGCCGCCCTCGACCAGCTCCGTGAGCCCGTCGACGACCGCGCGGGCCTGCGCGACGTTCGGGTCGTCACCCTCGATCGTTAGCCGGTTGCCGCGGAGCGCGAGCGTGATCCGGAGCCGCTCGCGCAGCGCGTCGAGCACGCCGTCGCCGACGGTCGCGAGCTCCGCCGCGACGTCGTTGGAAACCGAGAGAACTTCCTGCATCCGGGCTCAGTGTAGGGACTCGAGGCGCGGGCGCGGCCGCCCCGAAAGTCACACAATCGGCACGATTCGGCGACGGACACGCGCGCTTTCCCTGGATACGCTCGCAGCGGGCGGCGGGTGGAGCTTCTTCCCCACCCGGGGTGGGGCCGCGCGGGCGTGAACCTAGTAACCGGCGGCGGCCGCTTGCGGTCCTACGCGAGCTTCTCGCGGACGAGCTGGCTCACCGCGGAGCCGTCCGCGCGGCCGGCGACCTGGGGCATGACGTCGGCCATCACCCGGCCGATGTCGCGCATGCTCGTCGCGCCGACCTCGGCGATCGCGTCGTCGACGATGTCCTCGAGCTCGTCCTCCGAGAGCGGCTCGGGCATGAACTCCTCGAGCACCGCGAGCTCCTGCTCCTCGCCCTCGGCCTGCTCCTCTCGACCGCCGGCCCGGAACGCCTCGGCCGCCTCGGTGCGCTTCTTCCGCTCACGCTGCAGCACCTGCAGCTCCTCGTCGTCGTGGAGCGGCCGCTGGAGATCCTTCTCCGCCGAGCGGAGGCTCGCCAGGATCAGCCGTAGCGTGTCGCGGCGGTCCGCGTCGCGAGCCGCCATCGCGTCCTTGAGCTCGCCTTCCAGCCGCGCGATCAGGCTCACCGCCCCATCCCCCACATGCGGCCGCCGAGGACGTGCCAGTGCAGGTGAAACACGGTCTGCCCGGCGCCCTCGCCGACGTTGACGATCACGCGGTAGTCGTCCAGCCCGGCCTCCTTCGCGGTCTCGGCGACGAATTCCAGCATGCGCTTCGACTCTTCGGCTGGGAACTCCGAGATCTCGCGGAAGCTCGAGACGTGCCGCTCCGGCAGCACGAGCAGGTGCGTGTCCGCCTTCGGCGCGATGTCCTTGATCGCGACGAAGCCGTCGCCCTCGTGGACGTGCTCGCCTTCGCGAACAAGCTGGCAGAACAGGCAGTCCTCAGGCAGCCCGGATCCCCTCCTCGGTCACCTCGGCGCCGCGCACCCGCACGAGCTCGCCGACCCGCGCGTCGACGAGCCACGGCGAGTAGTCGTCGCCGTAGCCTCGGCCCGGGCGGTCGACGAGCACCACGTCCTCCCGTCCGAGCTTCTCGCGCCAACGGGCGAGGCTGGCCACACGCGACGCCTCGCGCAGTCGCGCGCTCCGCTCGCGCTTCGCCTCGAGCGGCACAGTGTTGGCTGCAGCGGTCCTCGTGCCCGGGCGAGGCGAGTACGGGAACACGTGAACGTTGCTGATCGCCGCGGCGCGCACCACGTCCAACGTCCGGTCGAACGCCGCCTCGTCCTCGGCCGGAAAGCCGACGATCACATCCGTCGTCAGGTTGAAGTCGTTGAGCGGCTCGAGCCGGCGCAAGTAGGTCCCTGAGTCGTAGCGGCGGCCCATCGCCCGCAGCACACGGTCGTCGCCGGACTGCAGCGGCACGTGCAAGTGGCGCGCAACCGCCGGCGTCTCACGGAGCGCCGCGACGAGCTGGTCGCTCACGTGGTTGATCTCGATCGACGAGAGCCGCAGCCGAGCGAGCCCCGGCGTCGACCCGGCGTCGCGCACCAGCCGGGGAAGCGCGTAGCCGGCCTCGCGGTCGCGGTAGCAGCCGAGGTTGATCCCGGTCAAAACGACTTCCCGGTGCCCCTGCTCGACGCGGCGGCGCACCTCGGCCAGCACGGCCGACGCGCGCCGGCTGCGCGAAGGGCCGCGCACCTGCGGGATCACGCAGAACGAACACGAGAAGCTGCAGCCGTCCTGCACCTTGACGAAGGCGCGAACGCGGTCGAGCCGGGCGTCCGCCTGGACGCAGCCGATCGCGCCCACGTCGCGCGCGACGGCCGCGGGCGTCTCCTCGCTTCGGCGAGAGACGACGACCACGTTCTCGGGCAGGCCCGCGAAGCCGTCGGCGTCCAGGTTCGCGCCGCACCCGGTCACGTAGACGCGCCGGTGCGTCCGCGCCGCCCGCGACGCGGCATGCCGGGACTTCCGAACGGCCTCGTGCGTGACGCAGCAGGTGTTCACGACGGCGACGTCCGCTCCGTCCGCGACCTCGGCGTGGCCGTCCGCGAGCAGGCGCTCCCGGATCTCCTGTGCATCGACGTGCGAGACCTTGCAGCCGAGGAAGCGGACCGAAAAGGTCGCCACGGCGCGGGACCTTACTCCTCGCGCCGAAACAGGTCCGCCGCCCAGCCGTCGGCGGCGACGCGTCGCTCGTGACGGAAGCCGTCGCCTTCCGGCCGGTCGCGCTCGAGGTAGCCAGAGGTGACGACGGTGTCCGCGTCGAGCCCCGGGAGGATCTGGCCGACCGCCTCGGGCGAGATGTTCACGAGCGCGACGTCCGCCGCGGGGAGCCCGCCGGCGAAGGCGTCGACCAGGGCGCAGTCGAGCTCGACGCCGTTCGCGGCGGCGTTTCGCCGCGTGGCCTCGACCGCCGAGGTGTCGTGATCCACGGCCGTGATCGGCGCGTAGCCGAGCTTCGCGGCGGCGATCGCCAGGACGCCGGAGCCACAGCCGACGTCGAGCAGGCTCCCGCGCGAGAGCTCCCCGAGCAGCCCGAGGCAGAGCCTGGTCGTGGCGTGCCCGCCCGTGCCGAAGGCGCGACCCGGGTCGACCACGACCGCCTCGACGTCCGGCGGCGGCGTCTCCCACGGCGGCCCGATCCAGAGGCTGCCGATGCGCACGGGCCGGTGGAAGTCGCGCCAGCGCTCCTCCCACCCCGCGCCGACGTCCTCGGCAGCGACCTTGCCGAAGGCCGCCCAGAGCCGCTCCTCGCCGGACGCGTCCGTGTAGGCCACGAGCTCGACGCCGTCGGAGTGGTCGAGCTCCTCGAAGCCTTCCGGGAAGAGCTCGAGCATCAGCGCGCGCGCAACCTCGGCGCGCTCGACCGGGACGGACGCAGAGACGCGGCGGAGCCGGGTCAGCGAAACGCGCTCTTCAGCTTCTGGAAGAACCCCTCGTCCGCTTCGTACGTCTCGACGCCGGCGGTGCGGTCGAACTCCTCCAGCAGGTGCCGCTGCTCCTCGTTCAGCCGCCGCGGCACTTGGACGTTGACCAGCACGCGCTGGTCGCCGCGGCCGAAGCCCTGCAGCACCGGCATCCCGCGGCCCTTCAGGACGCGCAGCGTCCCCGGCTGCGTCCCCGGCCCGAGCTCCAGCTCGGTCTCGCCGTCGAGTGTCGGCACCGTGACGGTCGTGCCGAGGGCGGCGTCGGTCATCGTCAGGTCGACGGTGCAGAAGATGTCGTTGCCCTCGCGCACGAAGCGCGGGTCGGGCTTGACGCGCACCTGGACGTAGACGTCGCCCGAGCGGCCGCCGAGCATGCCGGCATGGCCCTCGCCCGAGATGCGGATCTGCTGGCCGTCGTGGATGCCGGGCGGCACGTCGACGTCGAGCGTCCGCTCCTCGACCGTGCGGCCGGAGCCCTCGCAGTCGAGGCACGGGTGCTCCACGACCTGACCCGTCCCACCGCAGGCGGGACAGGTCTGCGAGCGGACGAACTCGCCAAGCACCGTCCGCGTCACCTGCTGCAGGCGCCCACGGCCGGCGCAGGTCGCGCACGTGACCGGCTGGGTGCCTGGCTTCGCGCCGCTACCACTGCACGTCGCGCACTCGACCGTCACCGGGAACGGCACCTGGCGACTCGCGCCGGTCGCGGCCTCGGTCAGCTCGATCTCGACCTGGGCGACGACGTCTGCGCCTCGCGCGCGGCCGCCGCGGCCGCCCATGCCGAAGATGTCGTCGCCGAAGAACGCGCCGAACAGGTCGGCGAGGCTGCCGAGGTCGAAGCTCGTCGGAGTGAAGCCGCCGCCGCGCAAGCCGTCGTGGCCGTAGCGGTCGTAGACCTCGCGCGTCTCGGGCTTCGAGAGCACCTCGTACGCCTCGACGACCTCCCGGAAGCGCTCCTCCGCGTCGGGCTCGGTCGAGACGTCCGGGTGCAGTGTCCGCGCAAGGCGACGGAAGGCCTTCTTGATCTCGGCCTCGTCGGCCGTCCGGGAGACGCCGAGGAGCTCGTAGTAGTCGCGCCTGCTCGTCGCCATCCTGAGCTGAGCGTAGCGCCCTTGCTAGTTGTCGTCGTACAGCTCTTCGACGAAGCGAGAGAGCTCGGCCGCGGCGGCCCGCACCGAGCGGATCGCCTTGTCGTAGTCCATTCGCACGGGCCCGAGCAGCGTCACGGCGCCGAGTGTGCGGTTGCTCAGCCCGTACGACGCGCCGACGAGCGAGAGCTCACGGAACGCGGGATGCACGAGCTCGGGGCCGACGCGGACGAACGGCCGCTTGGGCTCGAGCGCCTGGCTGAGCACCTCGAGCAGCGCGGCGCGCTTCTCGAGCACCTCGAGCAGCTGGTGGTAGCTCGCGAGCTCCTCGCCGCGCAGGTCCTCGAGCAGCCCGGCCGTGCCGCCCACGTAGAGGCTCTGCTCCTCGGCCGCGAGCGCTTCCTCGAACAGCGGCCGCAGGGAGGCGACGAACGCGCCCTCGCGCCGGCCGAGCTCCGGTTCGTCGAGGCGGCGGCGGAGCAGGTTGCTGCCGAGCTCGAGCCCCGAGACGCGGTCGTTCAGGTACTGCGTCGCCCACTTGACGAGCCCGTGGTCGACGAGGTCGGCGAACCGGAAGACGCGCTTCGTGACGCTGCCCGTCGAGGTGATCACGACGACCATTACGACGTGCGGCTGGAGCAGCAGCACCTCGACGTGCCTGACGGTCGCGGTGCCCAGCGGCGGCGCCGAGACGAGCGCGAGCAGGCGCGTCAGCTCCGAGAGCATCTCGGTCGTCTTCTGCAGCGCCGCGTCGACCTCGTTGCGAGCGGCCGTCAGGTCGAGCGGGAACCCACCGGGCTGCGGGTCGAGCCGCTCGAGCAGTCGGTCGGCGTAGTAGCGGTATCCCTGCTCGGTCGGCACGCGACCGGCGGAGGTGTGCGGGTGTGTGAGCAGGCCGAGCCGCTCGAGTTCGGCAAGCTCGCTACGGACGGTCGACGGCGAGACGTCGAGCTCGACGCGCGTGACGAGCGTGCGCGACCCGACGGGTTGCCGGCTCGCGACGTACTCCTCGACGACGCCTCGGAGAATCGCCCGCTGCCGCTGGGTCAGGTCCGGCTGTGTGAGGTTCCCTTCCACTTGCAGGGATTTTACGCCAGCAGCTCTGCCGTAACGCCGCCGCCGAGGAAGCGGCCGCGCTCGGTCAGCGCCAGCTCGCCGCCGTCGTCGGAGCGCGCGACGAGGCCGAGCCGTTCGAGCCGCTCCACCGCTGCGGCGTCCACCGCGTCGTCGAGCTCCGCAAGCGAGAGCGGCTCGTCCAGTCGCAGGCCGAGCAGCACGCGCTCCGAGCGACGGATCGGTGCAGGCAGCTCTTCGACCTCGCGCTCCGGCCGCTCGCCGGCGTGCAGCGCCGCGAGGTAGCGGCCGAGCCGCGGCGTCGTGCGCCAGCGGCGGCCCTCGATCGTCGAGACCGCGCCGATCCCGAGACCGAGGTAGTCGCGGCCGCGCCAGTAGGCAAGGTTGTGCCGCGAGCGGAGGTCGCGCGTCTCGCCACGGCAGAAGTTCGCGGTCTCGTACCAGCGGTAGCCCGCCTCGGTCAGCCGCCCGACGACGCGCTCGAAATACGACTCCATCTGCTCGGCCTGGCGCGCGAGCTCCGCCCCGTGCGCGTGGGTGAAGCGCGTGCCCGGCTTCGCCTCGAGCTCGTAGCAGGAGAGGTGCTCCGGCTCCAGCGCGAGGGCCTCCGCGAGATCGGCCTCCAGATCGGCGGCGCTCTGGCCCGGGATGCCGTAGATCAGGTCGAGGGAGAGGTTGTCGAATCCGGCCTCACGCAGCAGCGCGAACGCCTGCCGCACGTCCTGCGGCCGCGCGCGCCGCTCCAGCACCTCGAGCAGCCGCGGCTGGAACGACTGCGCGCCGAGCGAGACCCGCGTGACGCCGGAACGCCGCAGGAGTGCCGCCAGCTCCGGGGTGACCGTCTCCGGGTTCGCCTCGACCGTCACCTCCTCGGCCGGCGGCAGCGCGCGGAGCAGCCGCTCGAGCGAGCGCGGCTCGGTCAGCGTCGGCGTCCCGCCGCCGAGGAAGACGCTCTCCAGCCGCGGCGCGAGCGCCGCCCGCTCGAGCTCGAGCTCCGCGAGCAGCGCGGCGACGTACGCGTCGTGCTGCCCCGATCGGCCGACGACCGTGACGAAGTCGCAATAGCCGCAGCGCGAGGCGCAGAACGGCAGGTGCACGTACAGGTGGCGCGCGCTCACTTCTTGCCCCCGTCCAGGTTGAGCACCGCGAGGAACGCCTCTTGCGGCACCTCGACCTGCCCGACCTGCTTCATCCGCTTCTTGCCCTTCTTCTGCTGCTCGAGCAGCTTCCGCTTGCGGGTGATGTCGCCGCCGTAGCACTTGGCGAGCACGTCCTTGCGCTTCGCCTTGATCGTCTCGCGCGCGATCACGCGGGAGCCGATCGCCGCCTGGACCGGCACGTCGAAGAACTGCCGCGGGATCTCCTCGCGCAGCCGCTCGACCAGAGCACGGCCGCGCGCGTAGGCGCCGTCGCGGTGGACGATCAGCGACAGCGCGTCGACGACCTCGCCGGCGATCAGCACGTCGACGCGCTCGAGGTTGCCCTCGCGGAACCCGACCACGTCGTAGTCGAAGCTCGCGTAGCCGCGCGTGCGCGACTTCAGCTGGTCGTAGTAGTCGAGCACGATCTCGGCGAGCGGCAGCTCGTAGACCAGCAGCACCCGCTCCTCGGAGAGGTACTCCATGTGGTCGAAGCGCCCGCGCCGCTCGGTGTTCAGCTCCATCACCGGGCCGACGAAGTCCTTCGGGACGATGATCGACGCCTTGATGTACGGCTCCTCGACGCGCTCGATCTCGCGCGGCATCTCGGCCGGGTTGTGCACCTCGACCTCCTCGCCGGCCTTCGTCAGCACGCGGTAGGCGACGTTCGGCGCGGTCACGATCAGGTCGAGGTCGAACTCGCGCTCGAGCCGCTCGCGGACGATCTCCATGTGCAACAGGCCGAGGAAGCCACAGCGGAAGCCGAAGCCGAGCGCCTGTGAGGTCTCCGGCTCGTAGAAGAGCGCCGCGTCGTTCAGCTTCAGTCTTTCCAGCGCGTCGCGCAGATCGGGGTACTCGTCCGAGTCGGTC
>Ga0207683_10003268_pt1 | contig 14130 bp, 7 predicted proteins | sample KBSM73metaG_FD_184333 | JGI IMG/M metagenome (GOLD analysis project Ga0207683, IMG submission 184333) | Miscanthus rhizosphere microbial communities from Kellogg Biological Station, Michigan, USA - KBS M7-3 metaG (SPAdes) (version 2) | ecosystem: Host-associated > Plants > Roots > Rhizosphere >...
GAAAAACATCAATATCCAGCGGGAGCAATGAGTAATTAGGCACTACGGTTATTGGTATTTCCAGCGTTTTGATTTCAATCCCTGCAGAAGCCGAATTCGGGATGCCTTTAATTATAGCCGGCTTGTTATTACAAAGTTCAGCATCATAATTAGCAGTTAGTTTAAGCGTGACCATGTTACCATCACTCGGATTTGGTAAAAAACTGGCGATCATACCACGAGGCAGATTCTCTATTTCAAAAGCGATCTTGCCAGATGACCCCCAACTCCTTGTGATTTCAATCATTTCTTCTATCGATTGTAACGGACGAAGTCCTACCGGAAATGAAGAATCCTTACGGGCAATTTTAAATGTAGGTACAACGGAAGAGGCTTCTTCGTCATAAATAATGGCGTCGATAGCGATTTTAGCTGTAAAAGGTGGCGAAACAACTATTATGTTGCCGATATCATCTTGTTCCCTGGAAACTTCCAGGGCCATACTTAATCCGTCGAATTTGCTTACCTCTGTTTCTATTTCCTGCAGAAAATTCATTGCACCATCATACACCTTGAGTATAACTTTAACAGTTTCATCCTTCAAATTCCTGGTCATAAAAATCACCTTACTGTGAGGCAACCTAAAGTTGCACAAAACAGCCGAAGTTCCGAATTCGCCCGAAGTTGCGATTGACAATGTCTTAGTTCCATCTTCCAATTTTTTCACTACAGGCAAACCCGAGGAATAGTAATTTGCGTTTTTAAATAAAAGTCCCTGTTCCAAGAATTGAGATTCTACTTTGGCGCCATCCGCCAAATCATTAAATGTTATTACAGTATCCATGTTTTATTGATTTAAAAATGAAAAATCAAAAGAATGCCCGTTAGGATTTTGCAACAACTATCAGCACGATCATCGTTAAACTCTTAAATCAATCTCACTCTGAATGCTTCAATACAGCTCTTGTTTTGCAAAACGAATAATAAGAATGAAAATAATTACAGAGTACGCTTGCGTATAATTGAATTTTGCGGTTAATGATTTTGAGTTTGCAGTTTTTGCAAATCTCTCGGCGATGAACGATAAGTAACAGGGGAACAAAATCTTTTTTGCTCCCCATGCTGTCCGTAGTTTCAAATAAAACAAAAACTCTTCGAATGCTATCCGGATGTCTTTGACTCCGGATCAAACCCGAAGGGTTTGTCACGTTGCCAAAAAAGGAAAGTACCTGTTTTCGAGTTCAGCATTCCTGCTATTAATTCCTCGAAAACACTGATTAAGAGCGGATGACTACATTCTGCATCGGAAAGTAAGAAAAGGTTATACGCTATTTGGATGTCCTGTGGCGCAAATATTTCTGTGTCAGATTATATTACTTTTCATAGCAGAATGTAATTTGTTTTCGCATCCTCTATTCGTTTTAGCCTTAAAAGAATCTACGTTCCGCAGACATTACATCCTTTAAAAAAGAAAAGCTATTTTTGCCAGATGAGATCATTTGCACTCATAATGGCTTTTCTTGTATTGGCGTTAAGCATAGTGCCATGCGCCGATAGGGATGGCTCTGCAAATGACAATATAAAATCGGAGTTGGTTAAATCAACTCAACAGAAGGGTGATCCACAGCAGGACGATTGTTCTCCATTTTGTCATTGCACCTGCTGCGCTGGTTTTTCTTTTAATAATAACATAGCTACGATTAGTTCACCCGCCATTATTATTCTCACTGATTTTTCATCGTTCTTACCCGCAAATCTCATTGAAAGGTCACTCCCCGTCTGGCAGCCTCCCAAAATATGATCCTCCTCTTTTAGAAAGTATCAATTGCATTGCAATTGCAGTGCTTGCATTCAATTAATTCTATTACTATGGCTTCCTCTTTAAGCAAAAAACCATTTTTTAAAAAATGGAGAATAGGTGTGATTCTCTGGATAGTTCTTTTTATCCTGCTGACCATTTTTATTTTATATGTCTTTTTTAAAGAATCAAAAGATGAGGAGCAATATCAAAATCATATAAATGCTGAACACCATCATCCGGTTTAGTATAAAGCAAAAATTGATCGTTGGCATTTTTACTCTTGCATTAATCGTATGGGGCTTGTGGAGCGCCAATAGGCTTCCTGTAGATGCTTTACCGGATATTACCGATAACCAGGTACAGATCATTACGCAAACCCCGACACTGGCAGCACAGGAAGTTGAGCAATTTGTCACCTATCCTATTGAAAAGGCAATGGCCAACCTGCCTGATATTGAAAAGATGCGTTCTTTTTCACGATTCGGCCTGAGTGTGATCACCATCGTATTCAAGGAGAAAGTGAATATCTACTTTGCCCGGCAACTGATCGGAGAAAAATTGAAACAGGCCGAGAAAGATATTCCTGAGAATATGGGCAGGCCGGAACTGGCTCCTGTAACCACCGGTCTCGGAGAAATTTATCAATACGTGATCCATCCAAAAAAAGGCAGTGAAGAAAAATATTCTGCAATGGATTTAAGAACAATGCAGGATTGGATTGTAAGCCGGCAATTATATGGCATTCCCGGCGTGGCCGAGGTAACTGGTTTTGGCGGCATCACCAAACAATATGAAGTAGGCATCAACCCTGACAGGTTGAAAGCAATGAATGTGACTATCCCGGAAGTCTTCGATGCGCTTGAACACAACAATGAGAATACCGGTGGCGCCTACATTGATAGAAAACCGAATGCCTATTTTATTCGTGGTATCGGTATGGTAAAGTCCATTGCCGATATTGAAAACATCATAATAAAAAATGCTCCCAATGGCATTCCGGTGTTGATTAAAGATGTGGCCAAGGTACAATTCGGCTCACCTCCCCGATACGGCGCTCTTACATACAATGGAGAAAAAGAGGTTGTTGGAGGAATAGTGTTGATGCTGAAAGGCGCTAATAGCGCGGCAGTCGTAGAACATGTAAAAGAGAGGATGATAGCTGTTCAGCAATCCCTGCCTGATGATGTAATCATCGAACCTTTCCTGGATCGGTCAGACTTAGTGAAACGGGCAATTAAAACTGTTGAGACGAATTTGATCGAAGGAGCTCTCATTGTCATTTTTGTATTGCTTCTCTTCCTGGGAAATCTTAGAGGTGGGTTGATCGTGGCCTCGGCCATTCCTCTGTCGTTGTTATTTGCTATGGGCATGATGAATCTTTTCGGTGTAAGCGCCAATCTTATGAGCCTGGGGGCAATTGATTTTGGATTAATAGTCGATGGAGCAGTCATTATTGTAGAAGCGTCTATGCACTTGTTAGTCGCAATGAAATTTAGCGAACGGTTGACGCAACAACAAATGGACGATGCCGTGGAGAACAGTGCAAAAAAAATGATGAACTCAGCCGCATTCGGTCAAATCATCATCCTCATCGTGTATTTACCGATACTTACCCTAAGAGGTATTGAAGGCAAGATGTTTGTTCCTATGGCACAAACGGTAAGCTTTGCCATTATGGGCGCTTTGATCTTATCACTTACCTACATACCTATGATGAGCGCCCTATTTCTCCCGAAAAAAGCAATTCGCAAGCGAAGCCTTTCTGACAGGATGATGTCCTTTTTCCAAAATGCTTATCAGCCTTTTCTACGAAGAGCGATTAAAGCAAAATATTGGGTTGTGGGTATCACCGTTTTGCTTTTTGCTGTCAGTGTCTTTATTTTTTCGAGGATCGGCGGTGAATTTATTCCGACGCTGGAAGAAGGAGACTACGCTATTGAATTTGTACTGCCGCAGGGCACGTCTATCGGGCAAACTGTGGAGACATGTTTGCAGGCAGAAAGAATTTTGAAAACATTCCCTGACGTGAAAATGGTGGTTGGGAAAACGGGCGCAGCCGACGTTGCTACGGATCCTATGCCAATGAATGCAAGCGACCTGATAGTCGTCATGAAGGATAAAAAGGATTGGACAACGACAGATGATTTTTACGAACTCGGTGAAATGATGAAGGAAAAATTAGAAAGCATTCCTGGCGTAATAGCCGAACCATCGCAGCCGATTCAAATGCGGTTCAACGAACTTATGACTGGAATACGGCAAGATGTTGCTATCAAAATCTTTGGTGAAAATCTCGATACTTTAGCTGCGTTAGCGCCCAAATATGCGAAAGCCATTCAAAGGATTGATGGTGTGTCAGAGCCATTAGTTGAACGCACTGCGGGTTTGCCTCAAATAACAATCGAATATGATAGAGCAAGGATCGCCGGCTATGGTTTAAATATTAAAGACGTTAATCAGGTGGTGTCAACTGCCTTTGCAGGAGATGCAGCAGGGATAGTATTTGAAAACGAGAGAAAATTTGAACTGGTAGTTCGCCTGGACAGCGCTTATCGCGTTTCATTGAATGATGTGGCGAATTTGTTCGTACCCACAAAGGAAGGGAATCAGATTCCACTATCGCAAATTGCCTTTGTATCTTTTAAAGAAGGACCTGCGCAGATAAGCCGTGAAGACGGAAAACGGAGAATAGTCGTCGGTTTCAATGTCAGGGGCAGAGATGTCGAAAGTGTTGTGAAGGATATACAGGAAAAGTTGAAAGAACCGCGATATAAATTGCCATCTGGCTACTACGCAACTTTTGGAGGTTCATTTGAAAATTTACAGAAAGCATCTGCGCGACTTAGAATAGCCGTTCCTGCTGCGCTGGCGCTTATTTTTCTACTGCTCTATTTCACTTTCAATTCTGTAAAGCAGGCCGCACTTATTTATACAGCCATTCCGATGAGCGCAATCGGGGGAGTGTTTGCATTATTGATAAGAGGAATGCCATTCAGTATTTCAGCAGGCATTGGTTTCATCGCATTGTTTGGAGTAGCGGTGTTAAATGGCATAGTATTGATAAGCACCTTTAATCAACTTCAAAAAGAAGGAATGAATGACGTCTTGCAGCGGGTGATAGAAGGGACCAGGATCCGTTTGCGTCCCGTGCTGATGACTGCGACTGTGGCGTCATTCGGCTTTATACCAATGGCGCTAAGTCATGGAGCGGGTGCTGAAGTGCAAAAACCGTTGGCAACTGTTGTGATCGGTGGGTTAATAACCGCCACATTTCTTACACTTATCGTACTACCCTGTTTATATATCATTTTTTCAAGTAAAAGAAAGAGCAAAATGAAAGCTACGCCATTTGCTGCGACTGTGTTACTTCTGTTATTTAATCCTTCATTACTGAAGGCACAGCAACCTGCCCAGCGAATTACTATTGGTGCCGCAATAGATACTGCATTAAAAAACAACATGCGGTTTGCTGTCAACCAGTCAGAGATTGAACGAGCTGGCCTGGAAGTGAAAACAGCAAAAGAATTTCCAAAGACGGGTGTGTTTGCAGAAAATGAAGACATGCGACAATCCGAAAAGACCGGGATTCTCAAAATAGGAGTTTCCCAAAGTTTTGCCTGGCCTGGTTTGTACAAGGCAAGAAAAGAATATTTTACTGAGCAACTAAAATATCATGAGCTCAATACCGTCGCTCTTAATGCTATTGTAAAAAGAGATGTGAGGACTGCATATTACGAGCTTTGGTATAACCAGGATAAGCTTTTGTTGTTCCAAAGGCTTGATAGCATTTATACATCGTTGTTCAAAGCAGCAGAGTTACGTGTAAAGACCGGCGAGGCTGCAGGACTTGACCGGATTGCAGCCGAAGCAAGAATGAGAGAAGTACAAGCACGGCTGGTAGAAAACGAGAAAGAGATGCAGGTGCAGCAGGAGCAACTGATGATGTTATTGAATATAAATGCTTTTCTTTTACCTGTAAATAAGCCACTGGAAAAACTTGCTCTTTCAATAGCAAGCAATGATTCGACTCATCCCACCCTGGCTTTACAACAACAGACTATCAGTATTGCCAATTCTACTATTAATGTTTTAAAAAATGCGAACAAGCCAGAATTTTCAGGAAGATTTTTTTCGCAAAGTTTGTGGGGTGTCAATGACCCCTATTCCGGGTTCTCAGTTACAGCGGCCTTTCCATTGCTCGGTAATCGAGCGTACAAGAACAAAGTAAGAGCTGGACAGGCCGAGGCCGAAATCCAACAAAAACAATTTGATTACCAGACCCAGCAACTGAACACTCAACGACTGCAAACATTGACAGAGATCGAAAAAAGCAGTGCTATGCTTCTGTTCTATGAGACTTCGGGGTTAGGACAGGCTGAGGAAATCATTAGGGCTGCGACGCTAAGCTATAATTCCGGTGAGATAAGCTTTGCTGAATTGAGCCAGTTTCTTAGCCAGGCAATAGATACGCGAAAAAATTATCTCGAAGTGCTGAATAGATATAATCAATCAGTCATTCAATTCAACTACTACAACAACAATTAAAATATTTCATGATGAAAAATGCTATTATCATAGCGGTTACAGTATCTGCAGCAATAACTCTTTGTTCATGCGGCGGGAAGAGTAATGGCGAAAGCACAAAAGAAAAACCACAGGAAGATAGCAGTGTGATGCGGACCACTGAAAACAGCACAACATTAACTGAAGAACAAGTAAAAACCATTGGCATTAGGTTCGGCGTGATTGAGCAGAAGGAATTGACCAATTCAATAAAAGCAAACGGCATCCTTACCGTACCAAACCAGAATAAAGCCTTCGTTACTCCCCTGTATAGCGGTGTCGTGAAATCATTGCATGTTCAACCGGGAAGTTTTGTAAAACAGGGACAGGCTATTGCTGCTATTGTAAATCCTGATTTGTTAGCAATGCAGCAACAGTTGCAGCAATTGAACACACAAATTTCTTTATCAGAGATTGAAGTAAACAGGCAAAAGGAATTAGTTGAAGGGAATGCAGCGCCCCTTAAAAAATTGCAGCAGGTTCAGACCGAGCTTGAAACCTTAAAAAGCCAGCGGAGTGGACTGCAACAGCAGTTGTCGACCGTTGGGGCATCACAAAACTTTTCTTCTTCAATAATAATAAAGGCTCCTATCAGTGGCACCATTAGCAAAGTAACCACCCAGCTTGGGAGCCATGTAAGTGTAACTACTCCCATTGCAGAAATTGTAAACAATTCTCAACTGCACCTTGATTTATTTGTTTATGAAAAAGATTTGCCAAAGCTGAAGGCAAATCAAACGATTCATTTCACTCTAACGAACAACCCCGGTAAGGAATATGATGCGACGATCTATTCTATTGGTACTGCTTTTGAACCTGATAGCAAAACAATTCCTGTTCACGCAAAAGTGATGGGTGATAAGGCTGGTTTGATAGATGGAATGAATATCACAGCTCTTGTCAGTCTTGACAATTCAACTGTGCCTGCTGTGCCAACTGATGCGATTGTAACCCACCAGGGGCAGGATTATATTTTTGTTCTTTCAAATCAAAACAGAGAAAAAAAGGATTCAAACCAAATCGTTTTTGAAAGAGTTCCGGTAGCAAAGGGAACGACAGATGTTGGATATACAGAAATAACCCCGCTAAAAGGTATTCGAGAAAATGCAAAGGTGGTAGTTTATGGCTCTTATTTCATCTTAGCTAAAATGACAAACACTGAGCACGAAGAATAGACAAGAGTTTAAATGAGGTTCGTCAAATAGAAAAGTTATGGAAACAATAAAAATTGATCTTGACATAATATTGCCAGATGTGCGTGATGAAAAAGATGCCTGTGTGCAGCGCATTATTTCTTCAATGGAAACCAAAAGGGAATTGAGAAAGTTCATATCGTGGCTGAAACAGACCCGCAAACGCGAAACTTTGTTTTCATTACAACCCTGGTGAGATTTCAATAGCGGGGGTTCGGAAACTTGCAGTGCAAGCCAGCGCTGAAATTACTGAAAGGCTTGGCATCTTTTGTTGGAAGTAAAAGGTATTCGTTATGTAAGACATGCCCGTGTTGTTATAGATTTGGCTTAAAAGATATGAGGAGAATTATATCAGTTTCAGTATCGGCAACAGGATGGATAAATATTGAGTTTGATCAGCACGAAATTACTCCATCTTGTGCATACGCACTATTTGCAACTAAACCTTTTTCTGTAACTCTCTTAAGAATCAGATCAATAAAGCTTATCGCTCATCCGTGAATTTCACTAATCGTACCACAGCACTACTTCCTTCTGTGCTTTCAAGTCTTGCCTCATACATTTTATCAGCAACAATCGCCACCATATAGGAGGTGTTCGGAGGAATAGAACCCAGATTCTCTGCCACCATAATGAGTTCATTGGAAGAGTTTAATTCGCTGACTGATAGCTTAATTGAATAAGCTTTGTCGGTTAGCCGGATATGCTCGAAAATTAATTTATCGTTCAAGAAAAGAGAAATAGAATCTCCATCAACTTGTCCATTATCGTAGAAATGAAGTTCTATAGAATCACCACTAACAGGAATTTGAGCAGCAAAAACTTTTTTGCGCGCAACATATTTTTCTTCAATGCCTGATGGTTTGATTGACTCAACCGGCATAACTGTAATTGTAGATTTTGTAAATTCAATTTGTATCGGTGTGGGCTTAGGTATTGCGATAACGGAGTCCGCGTCACTGAAACGTTTCGCCGGCTGATCTTCAATGATTTTTTTTGCTGCTACGACGCTAACACTATCAATGATCTGAGGATTATTAGCTTCTATCGTAAAACTTTCCAGCACAAAGTCCCATTCGTCTGTGAAGTCTGACCAATCTGTATTGTCCAGGGTGCCTTCACGAGCCCGTTGAAGTTGCTTATCCACTTTGGAAGCCTTTTCGCCCAATACCATACGACCATAACCGGGACAATTGAAATGGGCTTGTGCCAAGAGGCGTGTGTCCCCTCCTGACGATCCGTGACCTTTTTCTTCAATTAACTGATCATCCCACCACACTGCTTCCTTCGTGCGGGAATTAAAATATCCTTTGACACGGTATCGCATGTAAATATTGGGTGATTCATAATAACAGGTAGTGCCGGTCAAATCAGCACCCTTCAGAACGATGCTGACTTCAACTTTTTCTGGGTTGATTTTTCCTGTCCATACGGCAGTTATCGTCTGGGCTTTGATAGTCGCAGCTCCACTAATAAAAAAAAGAAGAAAGCTGATGGTGAACTTTAATTTTTCCACGGCGGTACGGTTTGGTTAAAGAGTAGAAACAGCTTTGAAAAATTCTTTTAGAAGGGAAACCAAATCTTTGCCAAACTTGTAAAAACCCTTTTGAATAACAATAAGCTTTGTTTAAGGCGTATCTTTCAGTAGTATGATTCTAACTTTACACGAATTTTTATATAGGCAAATCCCTTATTTATTTTACTACAGAAAAATGCCAGGCCTTGTCACCGCTGTTATCTCTTTGTGCCGCAGTGACAGGCTGCTGGCCGAGGATTGAGCAATATAAAGCAACAACCGCTGCGGGGTAGCAATTTTTGTTTTTAGCGGCAGTAAAAGCCTGTCTCATTTTCTTTAACTACCTGTTGTACCGTAGCCTGCCTTGCTAATAATCAATCAAAGTTCAATTTAGGATCATGCACAGGTAATTTGAAGTATAAATAGGAAATCCTGGCTCCATTGAGGATGTCATTATGATGCTCTTCATTAAATTGTCTGAAGAAGGCTTATGTATTCTTTCCAATTTTGGAACATTTCTGGGTCTAATTATGGTTATTTGGGGAAATGATTTCTCATATTCTCTTTATCTGCCTGTGATCTCTGCGTTTAAAAAACTTGCACGCAAATTGCGTAATAGATTCTAATAGAAATTTGGCAATTTCTTTCACATAAGTTTTAGAGGCTTGGAGGGCTGGATCAGATTCAGCCCTTTCTCATTTTATTAAAAAGAGCGCCAGATGCTGAACAAAAAAAAGATCATTATATAGTTTGCAAAAGAATTTAAAAAACCGGTAAAGCAGGCTGACGCTTCAGCATAAATAACAATGCCCCATAAATCCCCATCAAAACTCAAACGCATTTTAAAAGTCCTTGGCCCTGGTCTCATAACAGGCAGCAGTGATGATGATCCCTCCGGCATTGCTACCTATTCACAGGCAGGCGCAAAGTTTGGACTAACCACTTTATGGACCGCATTGATCACTTTTCCATTAATGGCATCAATACAGGAAATGTGTGCAAGAATTGGAATTGTCACATCCGTTGGCCTCACCACTACTTTAAAAAAACACTACCCGAAATGGCTTTTGCACGTTATGATGGTAATCAGTATTCCCGCGATCATATTAAATATAGGGGCAGACATTGCCGGGATGGCGGCGGTTTCCCATATGATTGTCCCCTCGGTGAAGCCCGTCTTTTTCAGCATTGGGTTTACAATCCTTTTATTATGGCTGATTGTGTATTTGCCTTACAATAAAATTGTTTCCGTATTAAAATATCTATGTCTTTCCATATTACTATACATCGCTGTTCCATTCTTTACATATCCAAATTGGGGAGCCGTGTTACGGCATACTTTTATTCCAACTATTTCGATGAACAAAGATTTTTTTGAAGTGCTTGTCGCACTGTTGGGAACAACGATATCTCCTTATTTATTTTTCTGGCAGGTGACCATGGAAGCTGAGGATGTTAAAAAAACAAATCGTGTAGTCCTGGCCAGAAGGAGACTTGTGAGGGACAAAAATTCAACATCTTATAAAAGGGAACAAAATTTTTTCCGACTGCTGATAAAGAAGATGCAACTGGATGTAAATGTTGGCATGCTGCTATCAAATATGGTTATGTTTTTTATCATTCTTGCTACGGGCACAGCTTTATTTAATAATGGAATAAGAGAAGTTGCTACTGTAGAGCAGGCTGCAAAGGCTTTGGAACCTGTGGCGGGTAAAGCTTCCTATATTCTTTTCGCTATTGGAGTACTCGGAACAGGATTTCTCGCTATTCCTGTTCTAAGCGGTTCACTTTCCTATATCGTTTCGGAAACGTTCGGATGGAAAGCAAGTCTTGATAAAAAATACTGGCAGGCAAAGAAATTTTATACCGTCATCGCTCTTTCACTCGGCTCGGCGCTTCTTATTAATTATATTGGTATTACTGCCATCCAGGCACTTTTTTACACCGCTTTACTCTATGGGCTCACTTCGCCTGTCCTAATCGCCATTATCCTGCACATTGGAAATAGAAAAAAAATTATGAAGGAATATACAAATAGCCGGCTATCGAATGTACTTGGTGTTTTAACCTTTATCCTGATGCTGGCCTCAGCCATTGCACTCATCTGGTTCCAGTTTTCCTGAATACTCTAAAATTTAAAGCAGTGAAAAAATTCATACTTCTAACAACGTTCATTTTGACAGGCAAGAATTTATTGAAAAATCGAATCTTCAAGATTGACAGACTGAGACTTTGGGGGAGTTTGAATTAAAGGGAAATAAATACTTCTATTGAATTGTTCGCATTAAAAATTTAACGGTATGCTTATAATGAATCGATGTAATATCGTCATAAACAGACATGGAGCGTTTGTGTTTGCGGCTAATTCGGGACATGTACCTCCTGTTACATTTAAAAGTTTAAAATGAAGAATAGTACAATGCTTCAATATTTCCACTGGTATCTCCCTCCTGATATTTCTTTGTGGAAACAAGTCGGCGACAATGCGGATGCTATAAACAAGCTTGGTATAAATGCTGTTTGGTTGCCACCTGCTTATAAAGGGATTAGTGGAGGATATTCAATCGGCTACGATACGTATGATCTCTTTGACCTGGGTGAATTTGATCAGAAAGGTTCCATCGGGACTAAGTACGGAACCAAGGAAGAATATATTGATGCTATCCGGAAGTTGCATGCAAAGAATGTCCAGGTATATGCGGATATCGTTTTGAATCATAAAGGAGGGGCAGATGAAAAGGAACTCATTCAAGTCATAAAATCAGATTCCGAGGATAGAACCAAATTTATCAGTGAGCCATTTGATATTGAAGCGTACACAAAATTTACTTTTCCCGGGCGTAAGAATAAATATTCAGACTTTATATGGGATCATCGTTGTTTCAGCGGCGTGGACTATGATGACCTGACTAAGGAAACTGCAATTTATAGTATAGTCAATGAATATGGAGATGGATGGGAAGAAATGATTGATATAGAAAAAGGAAATTATGATTACCTTATGTATGCTGATGTTGAATTCAGAAACCCGGCGGTAAGGGAAGAATTAAAAAAATGGGGTGAGTGGTATATAAAGGAAACCGGTATTGATGGGTTTCGGCTGGATGCTGTAAAACATATGTCTCCGGGTTTTTATCGGGAATGGCTTGATCATATGCGAACAATGAAGCCTGGCTTGTTTGCCGTGGGTGAATATTGGGCGCCGGGAGAACTTGAATTGTTACTTAGATATATAGATGCAACGGGAGGCCGGATGTCCCTCTTTGATTCTTCCTTACATCATAATTTTTACCATGCATCTAATGGCGGAAAAGATTTTGACCTCCGAACAATTTTAGATGATAGCCTGGTTAAAGTAAAGCCTGAACTGGCCGTAACTGTAGTTGACAATCATGACACACAACCGCTACAATCGCTCGAAGCGCCAGTGGAACACTGGTTTAAACCGCTCGCCTATGCATTAATTCTTCTTCGGGAAGGAGGCTATCCCTGCGTTTTTTATCCAGATCTCTACGGAGCACATTATACTGACAAAGGTCGCGATGGGAACGAGCATGAAATATTTCTGGACAAATGTGAGAATATCGAAAAAATGCTGGAGGCAAGAAATCAATTTTCTTACGGTACCCAGCGCGACTACTTCGATCATTCCAATTGTATAGGGTGGACGCGGGAAGGAATAGGGGAAGAGCAAAAATCGGGTTGTGCAGTTTTACTTTCAAATGGTGACGATGGAGTGAAGAAAATGGAAATCGGAAAAAGACATTCAGGCAAAACTTTTATCGACTACCTGGGAAAACATCCTGCTAAAGTTGTAATTGACGAAGAGGGTATGGGAGAGTTTTGCGTTACGGCGGGATCGGTATCTGTATGGGTTACCAAAGAGACAGTTGAATAGATGATTTATTAATACATTTAACACAAGGTCAATATTGCCGAAATGTAATTACTCAAATGTGGTTTTGAAAACTGAAATAATAGTTACAAGCATCTTTCTTGTTTTTGGCCAAATAGTCTTGTCGCAGAAAAACGGGCAGGTGCAGGTTCTTCGGGTCTCTTCGAATCATACATCCTTTCCCGATTCAGCAAGAGGACATGGATACACTTATGATAGCAGTTTTTACAATGTAAGTGAACATTATAACGATAACTCCGTTTTGCTCACCATCCCCCGGCATTTGAATAAAACGGGAAAAATTGATTTAGTATTTTGGTTTCATGGCTGGAACAATAATATAGACACTGCCATAAAATTTTATGAGATTGAAAAACAATTTATCGAATCAAAACGAAATGCTATCCTGGTGATGGTTGAAACCGCAAAAAACGCCCCGGATAGCTATGGCGGGAAATTAGAAAATCCCGGTGTGTTCAAAGCTTTAGTTGCAGATATTATGGCTGAATTAAAAGACCATGAAATTATTAACCAAAAATCTGAACCCGGTAATATTGTGCTTGCCGGCCACAGTGGTGCCTATAGAATAATTGCATTTATTCTGGAAAAAGGAAAAGTCCCGGTTGAGGAAGTATATTTATTTGATGCCTTATACAGCCTGACTGATAAATTTATGTCCTGGATACAACAGGACAAAGAACATCATCTTGTCAATTGGTATACAAACCACGGAGGAGGAACAGATGAAATGAGCATTAAAATGATGCAGCAATTAGATGATGATAGTTTATCATATACACTCATAGAAGAGCAATCACTTAATTCGGTAAATGTAAAAACGAACAGGATTTTGTTTGTACACAGTATGCGGGAACATAACGTTATTATTAATCGGCCGGATAATTTAAAATTATTACTGGAAAATAGCTTTGTCCTTAAACCCCTTCTTAACCAGGTTAACTGAGCTTAAGCTTTAACATTCTCTGATTTTCATTAACCTTAAATAACAATCACCTTAACTATATCTTGCCAGTTTTTTGGCATGATGGCATCTGCTTTGAATAATAGTCACTAACCGGAAATAAATGAATCTGTTTTGCAGACCTCCGGAAACCCTGCAGAACAACAACAATAAAATTTAATGAAATGAAAAAGATTTTTACACTTATTTTCTCCCTCGGTC
>Ga0207683_10003269_pt1 | contig 14129 bp, 9 predicted proteins | sample KBSM73metaG_FD_184333 | JGI IMG/M metagenome (GOLD analysis project Ga0207683, IMG submission 184333) | Miscanthus rhizosphere microbial communities from Kellogg Biological Station, Michigan, USA - KBS M7-3 metaG (SPAdes) (version 2) | ecosystem: Host-associated > Plants > Roots > Rhizosphere >...
AGACGCCGCACCGGGGAAGCGGCTCGCGAATCTGGACAGACCACGACAGCGAAAGCCGCTCACCGGGGCTCACCGTCGGCCCCATCGGAGCGTCGATGTCGCCCGACACAAGCCGGACGCTCGTCAACCGCAATCGCGGATCAAATGAGGGAGCCTGGCCGCGGGAGTAGGCACCAGCGACCGTGGTCACGTCGTCGAGCAGCGGGTCCTCGTGCGGGCGAAGCAGGAGCGCCGATGTGCAGAGGCTGGCGATAGCCTGCATGTTGTGCGACACCAGCACGATGGGAACGCCGCTCTGTTTGAACGTCGCCAGCCGCTCGTAGCATTTCTGCTGGAACGTGAAGTCGCCAACCGCCAGGACCTCGTCGATGAGCAGCACGTCCGGCTCGAGATGTGCCGCGATTGAGAAGCCGAGCCTGGCGTTCATACCGGAGGAGTACCGCTTGACTGGTGTGTCGATGAACTCGGACAGGCCCGCGAATTCGACGATCGCGTCGAAGTGCTTGAGTATCTCGGGATGGCGCATCCCCATGATCGTGCCCTGCAGGAACACGTTCTCGCGTCCGGTCAGATCCGGGTGAAACCCTGCAGCAATCTCAATGAGCGCGCCGACGCGACCGCGAACGACGCAACGGCCTTTCGTCGGTTTGAGGATCCGTGTCAGTACCTTCAGGGTCGTGGATTTGCCGGCCCCGTTCGGGCCGATGATGCCGAGCGCCTCGCCCGGCTTCACCTCGAACGAGACACCCTTCAGCGCCCAGAACTCCTGCTCGCCCAGTTCTGCTGAAGTGTTTCGACCGAGCGCACGCTTGACGAGCGATGGGACGAGGTCGCGGAGGGTGTCGTGCCGCTCACCCCTTCGGAACTTCTTCCAGACGCCATCGAAGACGACCGCCGCTTCGGCCACTAGATGCTCTCCGCGAACTCGAACTCCGCGCGGTGAAACACGATCCAGGCGATGGCGAGGAGGAGAAACGACACTACCGTGGCGAACGCAAAGGCCGGGGTGAACGGGCTCTGTCCATACAGGATCGTCCGCCGATAGCCGTCGATGATCGGTGTCATCGGGTTGAGGAGCATCAGCCGGCCGGTGCGCCCGCCGAGCAGTTCCACCGGATAGAGCACTGAGCTGAGGAACATCCACACGACCGCGACGATCTCGAAGAGGTACTTGACGTCGCGGTAGAAGAGGTTCCCCATCGCCAGCAGCAGCGACACGCTCATGGTGAACGCGATGTGAACGACGAGCACGGCGGGGAGGAGCAGGAGCGACGAGGTCACACCGACACCGTAATACGCCATCAGGCCGACCAGCACGAGCGCGGCGACCGCAAAGTCGACCAGCGACACGATGACCGCGGAGAAAGGAAAGATCTCGCGGGGGAAATATACCTTGGTCACCAGGCTGCTGTTGCTGGTCAGCGAATTCACCGAGAATTTCAGCGACGAGGCAAAGAAGTTCCAGGTGAGCAGGCCGCAGTACGCAAACACCGGATAAGGCACCGGTGTCTGGATCGGGGCGACGCGCATGAAGATGACGGAGAACACCGCGGTGTTGACCAGCGGCATGAAGATCGCCCACGCGAAACCCATCACGGTCTGTTTGTATCGCAACAGCAGATCCCGCTTCGTCATCTGGTAGAGCAGGCCCCTGAACTGGACCTGCTCCTCGAGCATTTCCCTGACGTCGCTGGCAAGAGAGGACATTGGATACCGGGTGGCGCTACAGCGAAGACAACTTCTGACGTGCGTCGTCGGCTCCAGGGAAATCACTCTGGAGTTTCAGCGCCTCCTGCAGCGCCGCCCTGGCTTTGGTAAAGTCGCCGATTTTCGCGTACGCCATGCCAAGGTGGTAGTGAAAGAGCGCGTTCTTCGGCGCCCTGTCAACGCCTTCCCGAAGGGCGGTAATGGCCTGGGGCATCATGTTCTTCTTGTAGTAGATCCAGCCGAGTGTGTCGTTCACCTCGGGGTTCGTCGGCAACTTCGCCTTGGCGGTTTGTGCGAACTGCAGTGCCTGGTCAAGATTCTCGTTCGCCTCCACCATTATGTAGGCCAGGTTGTTCGCGGCCACGGCTGCGTTTGGGTCCTTCTGCAGAATCTGTTCGTAGCGCGCCTTTGCATCCGATTCGCGGTTCTGACTCTGGAGAATCATCGCCGACATCGTCGACGCCCCGACCGCCGATTGCGGCTGCTTGGCCGCCATCGCGTCGAACTGGTGCCGCGCGTCCTCCAGCCGCTTCTGGGTCAGGTAGAGGCTGCCAAGCAGCTGATACGCGGCCAGGTTCGAGGGGTCCACCTCCAGCGCCTGCCGGAACAACTGCTCGGACCCGGCGATGTCGCCAGCTGCGAAGTAGGTGCGGCCCGCGAGTAGCAACAACGTGACATCCCGAGGCGCGGCGCTGATCGCCGAGTCAACGCGACGCCGGGCGGAGGCCATGTCTTTTCCCGCGACATCGAGGGCGACCAGGCCATTCAACGCTTCGACCGAGCGCGGGTTCAACTGGAGTGCTTTTTCGAAGTAACTCCTTGCCGCAGCTGGTTCTTTCTTGCCGAGCATCAGCGTCCCCAGTGAGGCCTGGACGGCCGCGGAGTTCGGGTTGCCGGCGACCAGCGCCTTCAACTCGTATTCCGCCCGGGCCGTGTCCCCCTCCGCCAGGGCGGCTCGCACCACCAGCAGGTGGTTGTCTGGGTCGTTGGGGGCGCTCCGTACGGCATCTTCCGCAAATTTGCGTGACGTTGCGGGGTCGCCCTGCGAGTAATAGATGCGCGCGAGCTGTGCCTGCGCCGCGCCTGCCCGAGGGTTCAGGCGCAGCGTTTCCTGGAACGCGGCAGTGGCGCCTGCCGTGTCGTTCCTGGCGAGCTGGATCAGGCCCTTGAGGTACTGCGCTTCCGCGGAGCCATTGTTCGACTTGATGGCGGCGTCGCTCTCCTGCAGCGCTTCGTCGAGCTTCTGCTCGTTGAGCAGGAATCGCGCCTTGAGCAGGCGTGCGTCCTCGTTGCCTGGCTCGGCCGACACGACTTCATCGACCTGCTTATGCGCTGCCGCAGTGTCCTGCTTATCGTACGAGAGTGCTGACAGCCTCAGCTTCGCGAGTGTGACGACGGTCTTATCTTTGTCGGCCGACAGCTCGGTGAAGACTGCGGCTGCCTCCGCCGGCCTCTGCGTCAGGACGTAGTAGTCGCCCAGCATTATCCGAGCCTCGGTCGTGCCGGCGACTTCTGCGGCGGTCTTAAAGAATGGTTCAGCTTCCAGCGGGCGCTTGGCGGCAAGCGCGAACAGGCCCATGGCGCGATTGGCCAGGAGGTCTTTGGGCGCCACCTGAAGTGCCTTCCGAATCATGGCCTCGGCGTTCGGACGGTCGTCGGTCGACCAGTAGAAATTGCCAAGCGCAAGGTAGCCCGACGGCGACTCCGGCGCCAGGTCGACCGCCTTCTTGAGGGCGGCTTCCGCACCAGCACGGTCGCCTCGTGCGGTCTGCATCGCACCGAGGCTTGCGTAGGCCCGCGAATCGGTCGGGTCGATTTGGATAGCGTGCTGGATCTCGTCCACTGCACCGTCCAGGTCTTTCAATCCGGCGAGTGCGTTGCCGAGAAGGATCTGGGCCTCGAGATTCTTCGGGTCCTTCTGCAGGATCTGCTGAACCCGTGTCTTTGCATCTTCGAACTGCCCGGCCATCATCATCAGGGTGATGGCCTTGATCTGGACGTCGATCCTGTCCGGCAGCAGGTCCGCGGCGCGAATGTACTCCCGATAGGCGTTCGGGACGTCGGCGGCAAGCGCGTACGTCTCTGCCAGCTTGAGTCGAGACTCGCCGGAACGGGGAGCCTTTTGCACAGCGTTGCGATACTGGATGACCGCCTCGTCGTACTTCTTCTGCTCGAAGTAGCCATCGCCGCTCGCCATGTAGGCTTTGCGTGCGACTTCCGGATCCGTCTGGCATGCACCCGCGACAAGAGCCGTCCCGACGAGCGCGGCAACGGCCACCGCGTTTCTAAATTTGATGTTCATCGCTTCGTTTGTGAGCAACTTCTGGACAAGCCTGACGAGATTTCTCCATTACTGTATCGGTCGAAGGTGAAAACGCGAACAGTTGGAGCCCGGGTGATCTTATGGCCGCCGCTTCTGAGGGCCACACAAAAAGAAGAGCCGTCGCATCGCGACGGCTCCTCGGTTCGATTACGAAAACGCCGAACCACGGCCCGAAGCGCTACGCTCTGCGCGCGGCGACGACGAGCGGTGGCCGCTGCCCCGATCAACCCTGTTCCGAGCAGCAGCGTACGCGCCGGTTCAGGATCAGGTGCTTTCTCTGAACGGCACTTAGACTGACCGACCAGGAAGCCGTCGGTTCCTCCGCCCTATGAGGTTTTCCTAGGTTACGCACCCGGTTCAGCAACCGGTGTACCACACGCGACCTCTATCCTTTGGTCAATGGACTGCACCGGAGATGTTGTTTAGATGTCTGAGTTTGGACGGGACACCTGTTTCGACTGAAGCGACTTGGGCGAGATTGCCAAGCCGACAAAGGCTTCTGCCTGGAGGACTTTAGTTCTGCGCAACGGAGACAGGCAGAACTAACCAGAGGCCCAGATCAGAGGGTATCTGGGCCTCTCAGCCTGGAAGATAGTCGGGGAGCAGCGGCAGAAGTCCTTCGATGAACCCTATGGCTCTGGTCTCTGCATCACTCTCGTTCTGCGGTTCGCTGCCAACAGGGGCCGTTACGCGAACGATTGCTCCGTCGGTCCGGTTCAGGCGGAAGGCATCGGCAATCAGGTAGAACTTGCCCCAGTACTCGCTCGCCACGACCCGCCCATGCGCCTGATACCAGTACAAAACAAGCTGACGATCGAGCCCCTTTTGTATGACGTACCGGTTTACTGCGATACGTCCGCCGGCAGCTATCCGGGCCGGCGCGGCCAGATCAATGAGCCGGTTCGACACAGGTTCCCAACCGGCCCCGGGCAGGCAATTCTGTGGAGAATGCATCGTGTCGCCCTGCCGCTGGCTTTCGTAATAGCCAACGTAAAGGCCCACCCCCTCGCCCCGGGGATTGCGGTAGATCCGGGTCAGGTAGTCGTCCACGCCGAGGACCGCGAGCACGTCCTTGCTGAATGGCGCGTCGTTATTGCCGGACCAGTCGCCGATTTTCAGTGGCACCCGTTGGAGGGGTTGCCGCAACGGCACAATTTCCGGCCGGTCAGCCCGCGCAATGACGCCGGCGCTGACCATGAGGCAGGCGAACAACGCGATTACCCTTCGGGTCATGAAGCCTGCCTATGCCGCGGCACGCGGCAAAGATTGGGTGGATGCGGGCAGAACCCGGACGATGAACTGCTGCAGCGCCATCATCAGGAGGAACGCGACGACGAACACCATCCAGCCCGAAAATTCGTGAAGAAAGCCCTGGGCGACCGACGGTCCCCAACGGTGGGCCGCGATTCCCGTCCCGGCCACCCTGGCCGCGTTTGCCACGATCGCGACGGGGACGGTTGACAGCGCAATCATGGTTCTGACCCACCAGCGCTGGTCCGTGAAGTAGCCGAACACGATCCCCAGGGTCAGCAACGAAATGAGCGAGCGAATTCCGCTACAGGCTTCCGCCACTTCGAGTGAAGTGTTTGCCAGGACGAGCACGTTCCCTTCGCGGAGAACCGGTATGTCAGCGGTGCGGATCGCGACTTCTCCAACGCGAGAGGCCAGTATCTGCAGCGGGAATGCAATCTGGTTGAAGACGAGCGCCGGCAGCGGAACCATCAGCAACAGGAACAGCAGGGGAAAGGCGAGCACCATGAGGTGCCTCCACCCATAGAGAAGAATGACCCCGCCCGCGAGCACACCCAGCAACGAGATGCGGGTGAGAAAGAGCTCCGCTCCGAGAATTCCGGCGAGCAGGACGAGAATGCCTCCAGCAAACACGCCCAGGCCCAGCCAGCTTGGGCGTGGCGTCAGCTCCTGCAGCCGCTGTCGACGCTCCCAGACGAAGTACAGCGCCACCGGGACGATCAGGAACCCGTGCGAGTAGTTGTCGTCGTGCGACCAATCGAAGACGAGCTTCCGGAACACCGGCCAGTAGACCAGGACCAGTCCGCCCATCAGCAGCGCCGCAGCCGTCAGCTTCTTCGAGTCGAGCATAGGGACGGCACGATTCTACGGCACGAGGAGCCTGGTCCACCGTCGGCTTTTTGCGGAGGCTCAAACTGGGCGAGATGGAAGCCGGTGGATCGAAGGCGGCCGGCGAGGCGAACCAGCTGGCGCGGTCCCGGGTCGGCGACCTGCCGATCCGGGACCGCGTTTCTACTCAGAACGTCACTGACACAGCCGGTGAGCAGCTCGTACTGCCCGCTTCGCAGGCTTTGTACGAGTAGGAGCCGCCCCCCTTCGCGTTAATGGCGTCAGTCTGCGCGCCATCATTCGGCGTAGTAATCACCTTGCGGCCGTTCCGGTATACGTCGACCGAGCCGCTGGCAAAACCGCTCCACGTCAAGTCGACACGCTGCGCGCCCTTGACCTTGTAGGCGCGGGCGCTCAGCGACGGCCCGGGCGACTGGCTCGAGCCGACCGTCACCGTCACCTGCGCGGAGCCGGTCAGGCCGGCTGTGTCCGTTGCTTTGGCCGTGATGGTGTGCGTGCCGGCGGACAGTGCCTTTGAAAAGGACGCGCCCGTTCCGAGCTGACCCTGGAGGCTCGACGTCCACACCAGTGTCGCGCTGATGTTCCCGTCAGTCGTATCGCTCGCATTTCCAGAGAAGGAAATGTTGCTCGCGGTCGGATACGAGGAGCTCGTGTAGGGCGTCGCGATAGAGACGGCCGGGACGGTTTGCGGCGGCGGTGGTGGTGGTGGTGGCGCTGGCGCTGGCGCTGGGACCGCCGCTCGGAAAGGGCGGTAGAGCGGATCGCCCACGTTCACGATCATCCAGTTCAGCGCCTCCGTATGCCGCAACATCGCATCGCCAACATTGGCACCCTCTAACACGTCTTTGAAAAACGAGTCCAGATGGGGAATGAGTCCCAGATATGGCTCTGATACGGCGCCAGTCGTCACCGTAATGCCCCGCTCAATCGCTCCCCCTCCCCAGCTTGTTGAATCTCGCGGACTCCACAAGGACAGACTATCGAGATGCCAACCCATGGCGCCGGTCGTCCACGTGAACGCATCGTTGTAGAAGTCATAGCTGTACCAGCCGCCGTAGAAGGCAGCCCCGTCACAGCGATTGTCTGCGTTGAACTCCGCCGGATTGGTGTCCAGCGTGACTGGAAACCCTGCGCTCTGGACAAAATCTGCCGCCCTCTGAATGTCCCAGTCTCCGGCTTCGTAGCTCGTATCCGTGCCCAGCGGGTCCGCATAGCGACGATCAAAGCATCCGCGCCCGGTGATACCGTAGGCTTCCACCGTCATCGCCTTATCAATGAGTGCCTTAGCCTGCGCGGCAGTGCGGGCATCCAGTCGCCACACGGAATAGATGCGATCCGCAGGATTGGCTGCTCGAAACTGCTCCAACGAGACGAACGGGATGTAGACGTTGTCGGCTGACTGCTCTGACGTGCTGTACGGATTGATCGTCAAGCTGCTGTCATTGACCGACCACACATCAGCCACAAGACTGTCGATGGCTCTGGCGGCATACATCGGGTAGGCGGCATCGTCAAACACCTTATCCGGCGTCAGATAGGTGAACACGATGTAGAGGATCTTGTCGGCGCCGACCGCGTTCAAGCAGTTCTGGATCGGCGTCTTCACGGCTTGCTTGTATGCGGCGGCACTACCGAATGCGTACCAGCCGTCGCCACTCGGCGCATCAATGGGGCAGCGGTTGCTGGCGGGAATCTGACGCTGGCTGATGTAGTAATCCGCCACGTCCACCGACTCGGGATAGCGGGTGTTGTAGACGACGAGCACCTTGTCAGCCAGCGGATCTTTCATTGCTGGTGGAGGTGTTTGCGCGGAGGCGACGCTAGCTGCGCCGGCGAATAGTACAAATGTCATCAGCCGTTGAATCATTGTGACCATGTCCTGGGCTCAGAATTTGACAGTGACGGATGGCGAACAGAGGCTGACAACGCACACCTGGTAGACGAACGTGCCCCTTTGGTTGATCTGGTCGGTCTGGGCGCCATCGTTCGGCGTCGTAATCAGGTTGCTGCCGTTCCGGTAGACGTCGACCGAGCCGCCGGCAAAGCCGCTCCACGTCAAATCGACACGCTGCGCGCCCTTGACCTTGTACCCGCGGGCACTCAGAGACGGCCCGGACGATTGGCTCGAGTCGACCGTCACCGCCACCGTCACCTGCGCCGAACCCGTCAGTCCGCTCGCGTCCGTTGCTTTGGCTGTAATGGTGTGCGTGCCGGCGGACAAGGCCTTTGAAAAGGACGCGCCCGTTCCGATCTGACCCTGGAGGCTCGACGTCCACACCAGCGTCGCGCTGATGTTCCCGTCAGTCGTATCGCTCGCATTTCCAGAGAACGAAATGCTGCTCGCGCTCGGATACGACGAGTTCGTGTAGGGCGTCGAGATAGAAATGACCGGAGCGCTGGGAGCCAGGGAAGAGGATGCGGTCTGAGCCGACGCGATGTTCGAGAAGGCTGACGACCCGCTCGCGTTCACGGCCCGGACGCGGTAGTAATACGCCATTCCTGCGCTGAGCCCCGAGTCGGTGAAGGACTGAACGTTCGCACCGACTGAGCTGATCGCCACGAAGCTTGTTCCGTCAGCACTGCGATCGATCTGGTAGCTGGTCTCGGTGGTTGCGTTGTCCCTCCAGGAGAGGCTCAGCGACGTGGACGGCGACGACGCGTTCTGAACAGCGGTCACTTGCGTTGGTGTCGCCGGGACCTGCGCGGACGGATAAAGCGCCTCGATTCCCGCGATGTCGTCCGGATCCAATGATTCCTGGGACGTATCGCACCACGCCGGCAGGCTCGGATACATCGTCGCGCCAACTGTTGCGGAATGTCCGAGGCCGAGCGCGTGCCCGAACTCGTGGATCGCCACATCCTCGACGTAGACACCGGAGTCCACGCATCCGGAGAACGCGTAGTAAGGGTAGTTTTCGTGAAAGACGATGTCGGCATCAACGAGGTTTCCTGAACCGTCCCTCCAGCGGTACGTTTCGGCCAGAGCCCCGCTCGTGTCGTTCCGGAAGAAGACCTCGTTCCTGCCGTTCATCTGCATCGTGGAACCAGACGTGGGTCCTCCGTAAACGAGCTGCACGTTCGCGCTGGTTTGCTGCGTCCAGGCATCGGCCGCGGACTGGATGGCCGAGGCAGCCAGGGACGGAGACACCCAGACGCTCTGTGGGTTCACGTAGTAGACGACCTGGTTGGTGGCCCAGCCCTGACCGCTGGTGGCGTAGCCGAGAAGCCGGGTGGCAGGAAAGCCGACGGCTATGAGACCGGCGCCGACGGCGAGAGCGGCTCGATAGGAAAGAGTGTGTCGCATGATCGCTCCTGCCTTATCTGCCGACCTGGCGTGCGATGCCACGGATGTCTTCGAGCTTGAGGCTGCTGCCCCTCACCACATCGTCGTCACCGAGTTTGAGGATGCCGAGTCCGCGGAGGTGCGGCTGGAAGGTGCCCGAACCCGAGTCGTCGAGGAAGAACACCGCGCGCTCGCCCCTGCCCAATGCGGGCAGGCTCGACACCTCCATCGAGACGCCGTCTACGGAGCCGCCTTCGAGGTCCATGACGACCTGCCGGTCGGCCCGCCCCTTCAACGTCTCCTGGACCTCCAGGACGACGCGGGAGACGATGATGCGGTCGCCCCACTGGTTGGACCGCCACGCGGGCTTGACGTCGGCGGCCCGAGCCACAACCACCCGTGCGGACCCGTTGACCCGTTCTTCAACGCTGACGGGACGTCCGTGCGATGCGGCCTGGAGATGGACCGATGGTCCGGTGGTTAGTAAGACGGCGGCGGCCAGAAGTGCTGGTCTGAGTCGGTATGACGGCATGCCTGATTTCCCTCGTAATTCCACGGCGCCTTCCGCACCGTGATGGTGCGGCGGGACGCCGCCGGGACCCGGCTCAGGCAAAGGCGGGTCCGCTCTGGTCGTTCAAAAACGAGGCTGGCGATTAACTCGTTGATCTGCAACCAGATAGTTTTGTCGGAGGGCTACCGATTGCGCGTCGTTTTGGCGGATGCTGCTGACGATTCTCTAAGCGAATCCGAAGAACTGTATTGAGGAGGTGTGAAAGGGTGTCAGGTTGCGGCTTACAAAACAAAACCCGGACGGGCCACCCTGGGTGGCAACCGTCCGGGCTCAGTTTTCGAATACGCCGTCGCTACTGCTTGCGGGAGAAACGACGTCGGGTCGCTGCGCCAATAGAGAGGAGGCCGGTTCCGAGCAGCAGCATGCTGGCAGGCTCTGGAACTGGCGGTGTGTCGTCGAAAGTCTCCGGGTTGCAGTCAAGGCACCTGAAGATTCCGGGTGTCGTGTTGGGAACGGTGCCCCACAGGAAGGTCACGTTCGTCACGCCCGTGAACGAGCCAGCACCGCCGAGTGAGAAGATAACCGGTCCGAGCAGGAACGGGTTGTGCTGGTCGTTGCCAAGGTTGCCATTGCCATTGCCACTCAGATCCCAGTGTGAGTTGATGATCGCGAATGGGTGCAGCTGGTTGAGGGCCAGCCCGGTCGAGCTGTAGCTCCAGCCATACGGCGACGACCCCAGGTTCGATGGAAGGCAACTGACATCGTTCGAGCAGTCAAGCACGCCAGCGGCCGTCACCGTGACGAGCGTCTCGATCCCAGTCACCCCGGTCAACGTGAATTGCAGGCCCGTAATCTCCTGGACTGTCATGGAGACGGTGGGGGTTAGATTCCTGATTGTCACGGTGTTTGCGGTGGTGTCGAACACCGCCGACGCGGCGACAGGATTACCGCCGATACTTCCCGCCGTCGAGAAGACAATCGCCGAGGCCTCAGCGCCCGGCGCAAATGCCAACGCGCACACCGCAACCGCTCCAGCAATGCTCGCTTTCAAATTGAATCCACCCGTTCGCATTTTTCCCGCTCCTTCACAACGCCTGGCAAATTTGCCTTCTATCGACACCTGATCCGCAGCAAGCACGCGGCCAAAGGACGACTTCCTGTAAGTCATTGAAAAATAACGAATTCAGAGTGTGTTTACGGCTGTGAAGTCTACCCGGATGAGGACTAATGGTTTATATCGCACGGACTAGAAGATTTGACGACCCGCGTTCGGTTGAAACTTCAGGTGCCCTTGGGTGAACTCGCTGGCTTGCCTCGACGTTCGACGATCGCCCTGGCTTCACTCGCTTCCGGAAAGGCGGGATCAATCAGCAGCGCCTTCTGAGCGGCGACCATCGCATTGTCGGCCTGCCCCGCCGCCGCGAAGGCCTGTGCCAGATGCAGTTGTATCGTGGCGTTCTTCGGGGACGTGTGCACCGCGGCTTGAAATTCAGGAATCGCAGAAGCGGGCAGTCCTCTCTTCATCAGGACGAAGCCCAGCGTATCGGTGAAGTTCGGATTCTCCGGTTCCGCTCGTTTCGCCGTCCGGGCAAGTTCGAGCGCGGTGTCAAGGTTGCCACCTTCCTCAGCATAGATCCACGCGAGGTTGTTCGCCGGCACTGCAGATTGAGGATTGGCGGCAAGCGCTTTTTCGTACCGCTGCTTGGCGACGTCCAGCTTCCCCTGGCCGTGCGCCAGGACCGCCGCGAGAATCAGCCCGTACTCTACGTCCACGCCCTTGTCCGCAAGGGTCGCGAACTGCTGCTCGGCGGCCTCGAGGCGACCTGAGTTGGCGTACATGCGGCCGAGCGCGTCGTAGGCGTCGTTGTTACCGGGATTGATTGCCAGAAGCTTCTGCCAGGCCCCCTCCGCCCGTGCCTGGTCGCCCGCCGCCAGGTAAACCTGCCCGGCAACCAGCAATGCCCTCTGGTCGTTAGGATCCCTGGCCAGCCGACTATCCAAAAGCTCAAACGCACTCTTGAAGTCTTTCCGGCCCACGTTCACCGCAAGCCGTCCTTCAAAAGCTTCTGTCGAGTTCGCATCCAGCGCCTCGATGCGATCCAGGGCTTTCAGCGCCACCGGCCAGTCCGATTGCAAGATGGCAAGGTGGGCGGCTTCGTCATGAGCCGGGGTCCAGTCTGGATACGATCGGGCCAGATCGGCGATCTTTCGATTGGCGGCCGCCAAATCTCCAGATGCGCGATCCGCTTGAACGATTGTCAGACGGGCGCCGGGGTTACCGGGCGCAAGGTTGAGGACATCCAGCGCGATATTTCGGGCGGCCATCACCTTATTGTCGAGGAGCTGCAGTCGCGCGAGGTACAGCCGCGCCGGGACCGCCCGCGGATTGAGGGAAACCACCTCGCTGAAGGCTTTGGCTGCCTCGCCGAAACGACCAAGCTCCAGCAGCACCCGTCCTTTCAAGAAATGCGCTTGAGCCAGTCGAGGATAGTGCGTGGTCAGGGCCTCGACCGCCGACATTGCTTCGGTCAGCTTGCGGGCATCAAATGCCAGTTGAGCCGAAAACAGCTGGGCATCTGCATCATCCGGATGCGACGCCAGCACGGCTTTCACCAGGCTCGCGGCTTGGGGGCGGTCCGTCCGATAAAAGATCGATGCAAGGCGCATGTCGATCAGCACACGACTTGACCCTGTCGATTTCAACTGTTCCAGCACCCGCACCGCGTCGGCGTCCCGACCGAACCAGACGTAGAAGTCAGCCAGGAGGATCGCGCTGTCTGGCCTGGGATCGTGCTGGGCCGCGTCCGCCAGGAACGGCTCGGCCTCTTTGGCACGATTGGCCACGGTGAGAAACCAGCCCATTGCCCGTAAGGCGGGAACATTCGTGGGTTCAACCGCCAGAGCCGTCCGCAGACTCTTCTCGGCTTCGTCGCGCCTGCCGGTGGCGCTCAGGTAGTTTGCGAGCGCCAAATGAGCCGCCGCCGATTTGGGCCCCTTCTCCACCGCCTGGCGGAAGACCGCCTCGGCCTGCTCGGACCGGCCTCGAATCGCCTCGAACCACCCGAGATTGTTGTAAATGCGGGGATCCGCGGCATCGAGTCTCTGGGCAGCCTGCAACTCCGCGATCGCGCGGTCGAGATCGTTGAGCCCTGCGCTGGCATTGCCGACCAGAATGAGGGCTTCGACGTTTTTGGGATCGAGTTCCACCACCTTGAGCGCCATGGCCCTCGCATCATCGAACTGCCGGGCGGCAATCAGGTAGTTCGCGGCGCGGAGATGCGCTTCGATGTCCGTTGGCATGAGGTCAGCGGCGCGGATATACGCCCCAATGGCGCCCGAGCCATCCTCCTGCTTTTCGGAGATCTCGCCGAGCTTGAAGTAGGCGGAGCCCATCTGGGCGTCGTATTGCAACGCGGTCCGGTATTCGATCGACGCCTCCGCCAGCTTCCCTTCTTTGAAGTATGTCTCTCCCTTCTGGAAGTGGGTGTCGCGCAGCACTTGCGGGTCGCGTGAACAACTCGCGGCCAGGGCCCCACCACACACGACAAGGCACAGAACTTGGAGCGTCTTCATGGCTGACATGATGGCACTACGGGCTGAGAAGAAAGAAGAAAAGGGCGGGGACATCGAGTCCCCGCCCTGGTAGTCCCCGAGTGGTGGAGGTGGTATCACATCGTTTACAACCAGCTCTTACGGCGTCGTTTTATTGAACCGGCGACGCCCAAAGCGCGCGAGGCCCAGGAGGCCGGTGCCAAGAAGCAGCATCGAAGCGGGTTCCGGCACGACCGGGACGCCGACGATGTTCGCCTGCGCGTTCGAGGTGTAGGAGTTGATGGCACTCGCGTTGAGGATAGTGAACGTCGTCCGCGTAGTGATACCGAATGGAGGGGCACCCGTCACACCAATGGCCGCATTCGGGCCGTTGCAGGAATCCGCAGGCGTCGTGACAAGGTTGCAATTAATCGAGCCCGGCGAGACCGATCCCGCCGGTGGGAAACCGACGATGCTGGCGTCCGAGAACCATCCCTGAAAGGCCACGTTTGCACCCGCTGTGGGACCAGACGAGGTGGCTGACAGCGTGTCTGTGAACGTGTAATTTGGCCCAACAGGCAGGTTATAGCCTTCGGCGTTCAGCCAGATGGTCAAGTCGTTCCCTTGTGCGCCATTGGTGGTCGTAAGCCGCTGGACGCTGATCGTGGTCGTCG
>Ga0207683_10003270_pt1 | contig 14127 bp, 12 predicted proteins | sample KBSM73metaG_FD_184333 | JGI IMG/M metagenome (GOLD analysis project Ga0207683, IMG submission 184333) | Miscanthus rhizosphere microbial communities from Kellogg Biological Station, Michigan, USA - KBS M7-3 metaG (SPAdes) (version 2) | ecosystem: Host-associated > Plants > Roots > Rhizosphere >...
GCCGTCTGGCCCCGGCTCGTGTCCATCCGCATGTCCAGGGGCGCGTCGAAGGAGTAGGCGAAGCCGCGTTCCCGCTCGTCCAGCTGGAGCGACGATACGCCGAGGTCCATGAGCACACCGTGGACTTCGGTGAAGCCCAGGTCTTCGAGGACGTCCGGGATTTCGTCGTAGACGGCGTGAACGAGGTCGGTCCGGTTCTCGAAGGGCGCCAGCCGGGCCCCCGCCAGTGCCAGGGCCTCCTCGTCGCGGTCGATGCCGATCAGGTGAAGGTCCGGGAAGCGCTCCAGGAGGGCCTCGGAGTGTCCGCCCATGCCGAGCGTCGCGTCGATCACCACGGGGGTCTCGCCGCGGCTCCGTGCGGCCTCGATGCCGGGGGCCAACAAATTGATGCACCGGTCCTTGAGGACCGGTACATGGCGTTCGGACGTCGGCTTCGCCTGGTCGGGATCCGTCATGCCTTCGTCCTTTCGTTGGCCTTGTTTGTTTTGAGCTTTGCTGGTTGAGCTTTGCTGGTTGCGCTTTGCTTGGTACTGCTCTTACGCAACGTTCCTTGGTCCAGATCCCCATCCGCGCCTATCCTGCGCCGGCCTGGCTCCGGGGAAGTGAGCCAGGACAACAACCGGATGGGCGGCTGGAGATCTCGATCAAGGAACGTTGTTTGCTGGTGGATCAGTGGGGGTTCAGAGAATCCCCGGGATGGCGTCGTCTGTTTCCGAGAAGGCGGTTTCCTTTTCGGCCAGGTACTCATTCCAGGCTTGGGCGTCCCAGATCTCTGCCCGGGATCCTGCGCCAATGACGGCGAGTTCCCGGCCAAGACCTGCATACTCCCGGAGCGCCGGCGGAATCGTCACGCGCCCCTGCTTGTCAGGTACCTCGTCCGAGGCTCCAGAGAGGAAAACACGGATGTAGTCACGTGCCTGCTTGGAGGAAATTGGAGCCTCCCGCATCTGCTCGTGAACCCGGCCGAATTCCGCCTCACTGAAGACGTAGATGCAACGCTCCTGGCCCCTTGTGAGAACCAGCCCGCTGGCAAGTTCCTCTCGGAACTTCGCGGGGAGGATAATTCGACCTTTTTCATCCAGACGCGGCGAATGTGTGCCGAGAAACACGGCCCACCGCCTGTCTGTTTTAGGAAGTCCAACGTCCCCTGTGCTGCCACTACCCTCTTACGTCCTCCACATTACTCCACATCGCTCCACAGTCAACGACACGCCCGGGATGTTTGGACAATTCTGCGGATGTTTATCCCCCTTCTTCCCAGCATTTGCAGGGAATCGGGACTGATGGGGGAAAGTGGAGCGATTTTTGCCTGCTTGCCTCCTGACCCGCACCGATTGATGGTGCGCACCGGCGCGGGAGCGAATAATTCGGCGCGGTTGACCCTTTTGCGGCGCCATCGAAGCCAAATTCCCGCAAGGCTTGCAGCAAAGGTGCCGGAAATTGCCGCGTTAAATGGCGAAAGACCCGCCGAAGCGGGTCTCGCGCCGCTCCCCGGCGGACCGGTGGCGGGAAGTGGAGGACTTTACGGGGCCGTCACTGAGCGGTTTAGGACTCGCCCCCGTGCCGTTCGTCCCAGCGCTGCTCGAGGTTGCTCATGAACGAGCTCCTGGGCTTGCCCTGCTTGCGTCCGCCGGCTGCCCTGGCCTTGCCGACCGCAGAACTGCGCATCGTGGCGAAATAGACGCCGGCGCCCATCACAACAAAGCCGAGGACCCCGACAAAGATGTTCTGCATCGACACCCCGACCAATAACAGCAGCACGCCCGCGAGAGTCGCGAGCACGCCGATGACAAGGTGGCGGGTGGACCATGAGCGTCCGGGGACCGATCCCATTGAGCTTGCAAACTTTGGGTCGTCCTCATGCAGCTGCTTCTCAAGTTGCTCCAGCAACTTCTGTTCGTGTTCCGAGAGCGGCATCACGACCTCCTCAAGTCTGCCAACGTCCGGGCATGACGTGGCCATTGCCCTAATTCCCTAACGCCCGGGATTCCGAAGTGGTTCCCCCGTCACCGCCATTGGTGAAAAGGGGGTCAATTCAGCTCTCCCGCGCCGGTCTTAGCTGGCCAGGTCGCCCGAACGGTCGATCCAGTAGTCCTAAACCTAGGTATTAATAAGGATAGATTGTTGCGGCCTGTTCTGAAAGACAGTCTTAAGGCCCTTTCGCCGCCGGAACCCTTGGGAACGGGCGGCCCGCCGGGGTTCCTGCCGGGCTTACTCGGTGGCGCCCCCGGAATCCAGGAGCCGGGCCGGAAGGACTGACTTGTTGCCGAACTTCCGGGTGACAGCATCGAGGGCTTGTTCGGCGGCCCGCCAGTTGTCGTCCCGGCGGTCAAGACTGAGCTGAAGCGGGGCATCGGCGGCCTCTTCCAGCTGCTCGGCGCGGATGCCGACCAGCCGGACCGTCATGGGCCGCTCACCCACCGATTCCAGGAGCTGCACTGCCACCGCGTACAGGAGTTGGGCGCTGTCGATCGGTGTGCTCACGGTGCGGCTGCGGGTAATAGTGGAAAAGTCGGCGTAGCGCAGCTTGAGCGCCACGGTACGGGCGTGCATGCCGGCACTGCGGAGGCGCTCCGCCGTCCGGTGCGAAAGGCGCAGCAGCTCCCTGTGAAGCAGCGCGTCATCCGCGGTGTCAGTGGCGAACGTCTCCTCGGCACCAATGCTCTTTTCCAGGCGGACCGGCGTCACGGGCCGCGGATCGATGCCCCAGGAGAGCCGGTAGACATGCTCCCCCGATGCGCCCAGCAGCTTGCGCAGCGAGGGCAGCGGCGACGCGGCGACGTCCGCCACCGTCCTGATGCCCCGGCGGGCCAGCACCTCCACGGTCTTGCCGCCGACTCCCCAGAGCGCACTGACGGGAAGGCTGTGCAGGTAGGGGACGGTTTCCTCCGGCCGGATCAGCAGCAGTCCGTCCGGTTTGCAGCGGGTGGACGCGATCTTGGCCACAAACTTGCTGGCGGCGATGCCCACTGATGCCGTAATGCCCAGCTCCCGGAACACGCGGGCCCGGATGAGTTCGCCAATCTCCCGTGGCGGCCCGAGCCTCCGGATGGCTCCCCCGACGTCCAGGAACGCCTCATCCACGCTGAGCGGCTCGACGAGGTCGGTGATGGAACCAAAGATTGCCATGATCTGGCCGGACACTTCGTAGTACAGCTTGTGGCGGGGCTCGATGATGACAGCTGAGGGGCACATCCGCGCCGCCACCACCATGGGCATCGCTGATCTGACGCCGAAGGCGCGGGCTTCATAGGACGCGGAGAGCACCACGGAGCGGTCCGCGGGGTAGCCCACAATCACGGGCTTTCCCTTCAGCTCGGGCCGGCTGCGCAACTCCACGGAGACAAAGAAGGCGTCCATGTCCACGTGCATGATGCTGCTGCGCCGCAGTTCCAGCAGGGAGTCCCCGCCCAGGCTGACGGCGGCCTGGATCCGGGGCTGCGCATTCGAGGGCCCGTTGGGGTGCATATTCCTCTGCGCTCCCTGCTGATTCTCTGCGTCCGGCCCCACGTCTTCAATCCTATGCCCGGGGACTGACTAAACTGGAGGCTGATTCCGCTTCAACCCCAGGAGGAAAGTCCCTGTGAAGGTATTTGGACAGCGCAAACGTGCCGCAGCCGCCATCGCGGCGGCTGGCGCGCTATTGGCCTTGGCCGCATGCACGCCTGCCGGCACCGGGAGCCCGGCGGCGTCGCCGGCGTCGACCCCGGACGCCTCTGCGCAGTCCTCCACCACGGCTCCCCCCAGCCCTTCCGCGGAGCCCGGCACGTCAGCCACGGTCGGCGCCCTCGTGCCCGGCTTCCCGCAGAAACTCCTGCCGCTGATGCCCGGGGCACAGGTGGTCTCCAGCAGCTTCGACAAAACCACGGTGCCGGCAACCGCGGCACTGGTCGGCAGCATCACCGCCCCCGCCGCCGATGTCCTGGCTTTCTACGCCAAGGGGCTGCAGGCGCAGGGCTTCAAGCCCGTACCCGGGGAAACCGTCGGCGCCCTGCCGTCCAAGGACTTCCTGCGCGGGGACAACGAAACCGTGAACATCTCCGTCATGCAGACAACAGGGGTGTCCACGTTCACGATCGGTGCGAACGTCGCTGCCGAGTCCGTCAAGTGAGTCTCGCCGAACAGCTACGGCTCGAGCAGGCGGATTACGTGGCCGCCGTCGCCGGCAAGCTCACCGAGTTCCTGACCAGCCGCCAGGCCATCATGGCCTCGATCTCCCAGGACATCGATCCGCTCATGGGCTCGATCTCAAACCTGGTCACGGGCGGAAAGCGCCTGCGGGCGCTCATGTGCTACTGGGGATGGCGCGGCGCCGGCGGAGAAGCCGGCGCGGCCGAGGTGGTCACGGCCGGCTCGGCCCTGGAGCTGTTCCAGGCCGCGGCCCTGATCCACGATGACATCATTGACCGCTCGGACACCCGCCGGGGCGGACCCAGCGTCCACCGCAGGTTCATTGAACTGCACGAGGCCCAGGGCTGGGCGCTGGACAGCGAGCGGTTCGGCCACGCGGCAGCGATCCTGACCGGGGATCTCTGCCTGTCCTTCAGCGAGGAATCGTTCACGGAGATCGGACACCGTGCCGCCTCCGGCAGCCCGGCACGGCTGATCTTCAACCTCATGCGCGCAGAAGTCATGGCCGGGCAGTACCTCGACATCCTGGAAGAGGTCGCCGGGCCCCGGCGGGACCGTGCCGGGGCCGTCAGCCGGGCCCAGTCCATCATCCGGTTCAAGTCGGCCAAATACTCCACCGAACACCCGCTCGCCCTCGGCGGCGCCCTGGCCGGCGCCGGCGACGAGCTGCTGCGCGGCTATTCCGCCTTCGCCCTGCCGCTCGGCGAGGCGTTCCAGCTGCGGGACGATGTCCTTGGCGTCTTCGGTGACCCCGTCACCACCGGCAAACCTGCCGGGGACGATCTCCGTGAGGGCAAGCGCACGGTCCTGGTGGCCTTCGCCCTGGACCAGGCCTCGGCGGCCGAATCAGAGTTCATCGACGCCAAGCTGGGCAGCCCCGATCTCGGGGATGCGGACATCGAGGAGATCCGGCGGATCATCGTGGACTGCGGCGCACTCCAGGCCACGGAAGTGCTCATCGACGAGTTCGGCAAGGCCGCCTTCGCCGCCCTGGACCTGTTGCCGCTTCAGGAACTGCCCAAAACCGCGCTCCGCAGGCTGGCAGAAGCCACGGTCAGCCGCGCGGCTTAACCCTGTCCTCACGGCGGTAACGCCTTTTAACCGGTAACGCCTTTTAAAAGGTGCCTTGAAACGCGGCGGGCCGTGCACTGCGCTTGCGCTGTGCACGGCCCGTGATGGCACGTCCGGGGGATGCTGCCGGCGCAGTTGCTGCCAGTGTGCTTTTACCAGGCCAGTGATTGTGCCCTGCGGCGAATTTCGGTCTTGCGACCTTCCCGCAGGGCGTCAATGGGCCGGCCGCGGAGGGAATCGTCCGGCGTAAAGAGCCAGTTGATCAGTTCCTCATCCGAGTATCCGGCGTCTGAGAGAACAACAATGGTGCCTTTCAGGCTCTCCACCGCATGCCCGTCCTGGATGAAAGCCGCAGGCACGGACCGGATGCGCCGGTCGCCGATTCTCACGGCCGCCAGCGCACGCTCGTCCAGCAATGCATGGACCTTGGTGATAGATACGTTCAGAAGCTGTGCGACATCGGGCAGGGGCAGCCATTCGCCCACGAGGCTTTCTACATTACTCACGCATAAAGATTGCCATGGCCGGTGCCCCGCCGCCTAGTCGGCATCCGCAGAATTCACGCTGCGGCCATGGCCGGTCCCGCCGCGCCGGAATGCTGCCAGGCTTCACCAGGGACTCCCGTGGAACGACTTTCGGGCGACACTCCACCGGAAACGGGTTTGCGGAATGTCAAACGGTTCTTGTGCTAATTGCCAATTCATGAGAGATTCACATAGATCACATTTGTAACAGAAATAACTTTTGTCACACTGGTAACACCAGTTCTACCGGCCTGACCGCAGCGTTGCCGCTGAGAAGAGGATCTTTCCAATGACAACCTCACGTTCGCCACAGCTCCGTCCGGGGCGCAGCCTGCCGCTCATCGCGGCGACGACGGCGGCGCTTCCCGCCGTCGTGCTTTCCTCCCTGGCGATCGCCCAGCCTGCCGCAGCCGAATCGCGGGTGCGCTCGGTCCCGGCAACCCTCGCGGCCGCCATGCGTGCCCAGGCGAAGGCTGACGCGGCGACATCCCTGAAGGCGGCAGTGATCCCGGCCGCCTCCGTCCCGGTGACGCTGCCGAGCGCCTTGCGGCCCGCGCAGCCTGCGGCTCCGGCCGTCTACACGATCGCCCGCGGCGACACCATCAGTGCCATTGCCGGCCGCTACGGCCTGGACACGTTTGCCGTGCTCAAGCTGAACAACCTGCAGGCGAACACCATCATCTACCCGGGGCAGAAGATCAAGCTCACGGGCTCGACGCCGGCGCCGGCAGCGCCCAAACCGTCCGCACCGGCGAAATCGACGCCGACAACGCCCGCCTCGGGCGGCGGCAGCGTGTACGTCGTCAAGTCCGGCGACACCCTGAGCGCCATCGCCACCCGCCACGGCGTTGGTCTTTCCGAGATCTTCAAGTGGAACGGGCTCGGGATGAGCTCCGTGATCTATCCCGGCCAGAAGGTCAAGGTCGGCGGCGGTTCCAGCACGCCGGCCCCCTCCGCACCGGTGACGGCCGCCGCACCCAAGCCGTCGGCGCCCGCGCCGGCCAGTTCCGGCTCCTACACCATCAAGGCCGGCGACACCCTCTCCGGCATCGCGGCCCGCAACGGTGTCAGGCTCTCGGACGTCCTGTCGGCCAACCGGCTGACAATGTCGAGCATCATCTACCCCGGCCAGAAGCTCGTCATCCCCGGCGCGTCGACCATCGCACCGGCATCGAGCACGCCTGCCACCACCACGCCCCTCGTGCCCAGCACGTTCCTCGGGTTCAGCTACCCGGCCGCGGTGGTCAGCTCGGCCAACCAGAACAAGGCGCTGCTCAACGCCTCCCCGGTGCCCACCCGCCAGCAGATGAAGTCGATCGTGGCGGACACGGCCCGGCGCATGGGCGTGGACGCCAGCCTTGCACTGGCTTTTGCCTTCCAGGAATCCGGCTTCGACCAGCGTGCCGTGTCACCGGCCAATGCGATCGGCACCATGCAGGTCATCCCGTCCTCCGGCGAATGGGCCTCCGATCTGGTGGGCCGCAAGCTGAACCTGCTCGATCCGTACGACAACGCCACGGCAGGCATCGCGATCATCCGCCAGTTGGTCCGCACGAGCCCGGATGTGGACACCGCAATCGCCGGCTACTACCAGGGCCAGTACTCGGTGAGCCAGAACGGCATGTTCGAGGACACCAAGGGCTACGTCGCCGCCATCAAGGCCAACCGGCAGCTGTTCGGCTAAACCCGGCCGTTCGGCCAACTACAGACTCCAGCACAGGCTCCCTTTCGGCGGAGCGTGACGCTACGGGCCCGGATCGCATGTTGATTCGGGCCCGTTTCTGTCCAGCGACTACGATTGTAAGGTGCAGGAATACGTGTCGGACGCTCTCGTAGGGAACCTGGTGGACAACCGCTACCAGGTTCAATCCAGGCTTGCCCGCGGCGGGATGTCCACCGTGTACCTCGCCACGGACCAGCGCCTTGAGCGTGATGTCGCGCTGAAGGTGCTCCATCCCCATCTGGCCGACGACCCGCAGTTCCTCGATCGGCTGGGCCGCGAAGCCAAGGCTGCCGCCCGGCTCTCCCACCCGCACGTCGTGGGCGTCCTGGACCAGGGCGAAGACGGCCGGCTCGCCTATCTGGTCATGGAATTCATCAAGGGCCACACGCTGCGGGATGTCCTCAATGACAAGGGCGCCCTGTCGCCGCGGCTGGCCCTGGCGCTGATCGATCCGGTCGTCGAAGGCCTCGGCGCCGCGCACGCCGCCGGAATGATCCACCGGGACATCAAGCCCGAAAATGTCCTGATCGCCGACGACGGGCGGATCAAGCTTGGCGACTTCGGCCTGGCACGCGCTATCTCGACGTCCACCAGCACGGGCGCCCTGATCGGGACTGTCGCCTACATCTCCCCCGAACTTGTCCTGGGCAAACAGGCAGACGCCCGCAGCGACATCTATTCGGTCGGGATCATGCTCTACGAAATGATCACGGGCCGGCAGCCGTTCGAAGGCGACGTGCCCATCCAGGTCGCCTACCAGCACGTCAATTCCACCGTCGCAGCGCCTTCGCTGGAGGTGCCCGGGCTGGCTGCGGAGATCGACGAACTCGTCCAGTGGTGCACGGACCGGGACCCGGACAAGCGCCCCGTCGACGGCAGCGCCCTGTTGTCCGAGCTCCGGCACATCAGGACCAACCTCAGCGACGCCGAACTCGACCTCCAGCCGCCCGCGGCCCGCAGCACCCTGCCGGCCGTGGCAGCACCGCCAACCCGGCCGCCAGGCGGTACCGGTCCGGCGTCGGACGCGCAGGCAACGGCCCACGTGCTGCCGCCCACCGGAATGCCCACGGAATTGCAGACTGAGGTATACGGCAGCCTCGCCCGGCCCACCGAGATGATTTCCCGCACCAGCGGCAACCCGACCACCGTGATGTCCGGTGCCCCGCGGCGTCCGGCCTACGGACCGTTGTCCACCCCGGACGAGGCGGCCTACGACGGCGCCGGGTATGACGGCCCGGCGGAGAGCGCGGTTGCCCCCAGCAAACGCGCCCAGCGCAAGCTGGACCGGGACGAGGAGAAGGCGCGCCAGCGCGCCGCCGCCACGCCCACCAGGACCCTGCACGAGGGCAACCCCCGGCGCCGCGGCTTGCTGTGGATCGTCCTGCTCGTCGTCGCGGCGCTGCTCGCCGCCGTCGCCGGCTGGTTCTTCGGCATGGGTCCGGGGTCGCCGGGAACGATTCCCCCGGTGGCGAACAAGACCGTTGCCGAGGCCCAGGACCTGCTCCGCACCGCCGGCTTCCAATCCACCGTGAAGGATGTCTTCGACGACGACGTCTCGCCCGGGCTCGTGGTCGGCTCGGAGCCGACCGCCGGCGAGGTCATCCGCAAGTTCCAGCCGGTGTCGCTGGCCGTGTCCAAGGGCCCGGAGCTGTTCCCGCTGCCGGAACTGGCCGGCAAGAGCCTGGACGAGGCCAAGACCACGCTCAACGGCGCCCAGATGGCTTTGGGCCCGATTACCGAGACCTTCGACGAGAAGGCGCCTGCCGGAACCGTCCTTGCCCAGGCTCCGCGCAGCGGCAACCCGGTCAGGCACGGGACGCCCGTGGGCCTGACCGTCTCGAAGGGCCCGCAGCCCATCCCGGTCCCGGATGTCCGCGGGCAGGGGCAGGACGCCGCCGTTAAGTCCCTTGAGGATGCAGGCCTGAAGGCCGTGGTGGCCCCGGAAGCAGTCAACGACAGGAATGTCCCCGAGGGCGCGGTGCTGGCGCAGGACCCGGCCTCCGGCAACCTGACCAAGGGCGGCACCGTCACCTTGACCATCTCGAAGGGCCCGAAGCTCGTCGAGGTGCCCAGCTTCATCGGCAAGCAGGCCTCGGAGGCCCAGGAAGCCCTTGAGAAACTCGGCTTCAAGGTCCAGGTCGATAACATCCTCGGCGGTTTCTTCGGCACGGTCCGGGACCAGAATCCGGTGGACACGAAGGCCCCGGAAGGTTCGACCGTCACGCTCACCGTCGTCTGACCGGCACCCCGCTCCGGCCCCTGCCGTCGCACAAGAAAGCTCCGCCCGGCTGCTGTAGCCGGGCGGAGCTTTTTCTCAGAATGCGTTCTGTGGGAAACGTTCTGTCGGAATGCGTTCCGCCGGACGCATTCTGCCGATCAGTGCGTCAGCGCTTGGAGAGCGCTCCGGCCACCAGGAACGCCATCTCGAGCGACTGCATGTGGTTCAGGCGCGGATCGCAGACGGACTCGTAGCGGTCCAGGAAGGCTTCCTGGTCGATCGGGTCGGCTCCGCCGAGGCATTCGGCGACGTCGTCACCCGTCATCTCCACGTGCAGGCCACCGGGAACGGTGCCGAGCGCGTGGTGGACTTCGAAGAATCCGCGCACTTCGTCAATGACGTCGTCGAAATTGCGGGTCTTGTAGCCGTTGGGCGAGGTGACCGTGTTCCCGTGCATGGGGTCGGTGACCCAAAGGACCTGGGCTCCGGAGGCGGTGACGCGCTCGACGATCGCCGGCAGCTTCTCGCGGATGTTGCCCGCACCCATGCGGGTGATGAAGGTGAGCCGGCCGGGCTCCCGGTTCGGATCCAGCTTGTCGATCAGGCGCAGGGCGTCGTCGCCGCTGGTCGACGGGCCGAGCTTGACGCCGATCGGGTTGCGGACGCGGGAGAGGAAGTCAACGTGTGCGTGGTCCAGCTCGCGGGTCCGCTCCCCGATCCAGAGGAAGTGCGCGGAGGTGTCGTAGGGCAGCCCCGTGCGCGAGTCGATGCGGGTCAGGGCGCGCTCGTAGTCCAGCAGCAGGGCCTCATGGCTCGCGTAGAATTCCACCCGCTTCAGGGCCTCGAAATCGGCACCGCAGGAGGCCATGAACTTGATGGCGCGGTCGATGTCCCGGGCCAGGGACTCGTAGCGGGCGTGGGCCGGGTTCTCGGTGAAGCCCTTGTTCCACTGGTGCACCAGGCGCAGGTCCGCGAAACCGCCCTGGGTGAAGGCGCGGATCAGGTTCAGCGTCGAAGCGGAGGTGTGGTAGGCCTTGAGCATCCGGCCGGCGTCGTGGGCGCGGGACTCGGGCGTGAAATCGTAGCCGTTGACGATGTCGCCCCGGTAGGCCGGCAGGGTGACGCCCTCGCGCGTTTCATCGTTGGAGGAGCGGGGCTTGGCGAACTGGCCAGCCATGCGGCCCATCTTGATGACGGGCATGGCCGCGCCGTAGGTCAGGACAACGGCCATCTGCAGGATGGTCCGGACGCGGGCGCTGATCTTGTCCGCCGTCGCGGCTTCGAAGGTCTCGGCGCAGTCGCCGCCCTGGAGCAGGAACGCCTTGCCCTGCGCGGCGGCGGCGAGCCGTTCGCGAAGGATGTCCACTTCGCCGGCGAACACGAGGGGCGGGAGGACGGAAAGTTCCTTGACGGACGCCTCGAACACAGCCGGGTCCGACCAGGTGGGCTGCTGCGAGGCCGGGAGCTCCCGCCAGTTGTCCAGTCCGGGATAGTTGGCGGCTCCGCTCTGGGCGGTGCTGGTCAGCGGGGAAACTGGTTTCTCAGATAGCTCGGTCACTATCTAAGGATAGTAGTCCCATCAAGGTTCGGGGGCCCTGCCTGTCATTGACAGCCCGGCTGCCGTCATATGGCGCCCGTGGCCCGCTCATGCGGGGCCGGGAACCTCCGGCCCCGCGTCCCCGGCAGCGGTTTCATTCGGGGTTTCCGGTGGGGCCGTGTTTGGGGCTTCGTTCGGGGTATTGCCGGCGGCCGCATCCTGCACCGCGTCAGGGCCGGCAAGGGTTTTGTCCGGGGCCGCGTCCTGCGCTTTGCCCGCCAGGCGGAGCTTTACGACGGCGGCGTACTCATCCACGTATTCCTGGCCGGAGAGGCGCATGAGTTCGTACATGATCTCGTCGGTCACTGAACGCTGGATCAGCCGGTCATCCTCCATGCCGTAGTAGCGGCTGAAGTCGAGCGGTTCGCCAAAGATCATGCCGATGCGGCGGATGTTGGGCACCCGCTTGCCGATCGGCTGGACTTTGTCCGTTCCGATCATTGCCACCGGGATGACCGGAACACGGGCCTGCAGCGCAAGGCGCGCAACCCCCACCTTGCCGCGGTAGAGGCGCCCGTCGGGGCTGCGGGTCCCCTCGGGGTAGATGCCCAGGAGGGAACCCTTCTTGAGCACGTCCATGCCGGCGTTCAGCGACTGCGCGGACGCGGCGCCCCCGGACCGGTCCATGGGGAGCTGGTTGGTGAGCCGGAAGAAGGCTGCCGTCAGCCTGCCCTTGATCCCGGTGCCGGTGAAGTACTCGGATTTCGCCAGGAACGCGACCGGCCGCGGCACCATGACCGGCATGAAGATGGAATCCGAGAAGGAGAGGTGGTTCGAGGCAAGGATCGCGGCGCCCTCGGCAGGGACGTTGTCAAGGCCCTTGACCCAGGGCCGGAACAGCAGCCTGAGTACCGGCCCCAGGACAAACGTCTTCATGAACCAATAAAACACTCGGTGACCTCTCCGGAAGGCGTCTGGCCTGCGGCCCGAACCGGTCCGGCCAGGCTTCAATGGACACCTTACTCTAGTGAGTTTTGGCGCTAAGGGTGACACGATGGGCTCATGACTGAAAGCAGCACTCCCCCTGCGCCCGCCGCTTTCAGCTACCCCGGCCACGGCCCCAACGCCCGGACCGGTGTGGCCATCTGCCACGGCTTCACAGGCAGCCCGCTCAGCGTCCTGCCGTGGGCCCGCCACCTCGCCGCCCAGGGCTTCGCCGTATCGGTACCGCTTCTGCCCGGGCACGGCACCCACTGGCGGGACCTCGCCCGGCAGGGCTGGCAGGACTGGTACAGGAGCTTTGAAACGGCGTACCTGGACCTGGCCGCCCGGACTGATGACTGCTATGTCGCGGGACTGTCCATGGGCGGCACGATCGCCCTGCGTACCGCGGCCCGCCACAGCGTGGCCGGCGTGGCCGCCGTCAACCCCGGCCTGAGCTTCTATGACCGCAGGGTCCGGATCGTGGGACTGCTCAAGTACTTCCAGCGCACCACCACGCCCATCCAGGAGGAGAATTCCACGGCGGCCACCACCGACGACGGTGACTACTCCCTGACGCCGCTGGCCGCCGTCCACCAGTTGCGCCGGCTGTTCGCCGCGACCCTCCGGGACCTGCCGTCCGTCTCCGCCCCGGCCCTGGTTTTCAAGTCGGACACCGACGCCGTGGTCCCGCCGTCGTCCCTGGCGCTGCTGCGCAGGCGGCTCGGGTCCCGGGAACTCACGGTGGTTCCCCTCCCGCACAGCGGGCACGTTGCCACCCTGGACGCCGATGCGCCGCTACTCTTTGAAGAATCAGTGCGTTTCTTCCTGCAGCACGCCCACGCCATTTCGCCGCCCCGCGCCCCCTCGGAGACCCCATGAGCATCCTCCCGGACCACTCGCCGTTCAGCAGCCCGTTCACGGGAACCATCCCCCGGACCGGCGTCGTGGTCTCGCACGGCTTCACCGGCAGCCCGCACGGTGTGCGGGACTGGGCGTTGTCCCTGGCCGGTGCCGGGTTCGCCGTCCGGCTGCCCCTGCTGCCGGGGCACGGAACGAGCTGGCAGGAGCTGGCCAAGACCCGGTGGCAGGACTGGCATGCTGCCTTGGACGCGGCCTACCTGGAGCTTGCGGAAGAATGCGACGTCGTGGTCGTGGCGGGGCTGTCCATGGGCGGCGCCCTCGCGTTGCGGATCGCGGCCACCCGCCCCGTGGCGGGGGTGGTGGTGGTCAACCCCGGCCTGGTCATCGATGATCCCCGCGCCCCGCTGGCGGGCGTCTTGAAGTTTGTCCTCAAGAGCACCCCGGCGATCGCCAATGACATCCTCAAACCGGGCATGGACGAGTGCGCCTACCCGCGCACTCCGGTGGCCGCCGCGCACGAGCTCAACAAGATGTTCAAGGACACCGTGCGGCTGCTGCCCCGCGTCACGGCTCCGGTCCGGGTCTACCGTTCCACAGTGGACCATGTGGTGTCCGAGTCCAGCATGGAGGCCCTGCGCCGCGGGTTGACCAACGCCCCGCTCGAGGTGGTCCGGCTGGAAAACAGCTACCACGTCGCTACCATGGACAACGACGCGCCCGAGATCTTCCGTGGCACGGCCGAATTTGTCCGGTCCGTTGCAGCCGCAGCCGGTCCGGGCGCCGCCCGCGCCAGCCGGAAGGACACGGCCAATGACTAAACCGGACCCCGGCGTCCCTGACCCCGAGACCCCTGACCCCGACGACGCCCGGTCGCCTGGCGCTGACGCATCCGGCCTCCAGCGCCCGGGCACCACCCCGCCCCCTGAGGCGCAGGACCCGGCCGCCGCGGACGCACCGCTTGCCGATGACGACGCCGTGTGGCTGGATCTCGTCGCCAGGCTGGAAGGGGTCGGGGCAGCCGGGGACGATGCAGTCGGGGGAACTGACGGCCCGGCCGGCGGAACGGACAGCGCCGCCG
>Ga0207683_10003271_pt1 | contig 14120 bp, 8 predicted proteins | sample KBSM73metaG_FD_184333 | JGI IMG/M metagenome (GOLD analysis project Ga0207683, IMG submission 184333) | Miscanthus rhizosphere microbial communities from Kellogg Biological Station, Michigan, USA - KBS M7-3 metaG (SPAdes) (version 2) | ecosystem: Host-associated > Plants > Roots > Rhizosphere >...
CTCGCCAGCGGGCGGCATGCCGGTCGACGGATCGACGCCTTTCGGCGCGCCGATCGCGCACTCGGTGGAGACGTCGCAGCCGTCGAGCAGGCGGTCGCGCAGCGAGGTGGCCCAGTTGACCTCGAAGTAGCCCGGGTTGATCGAGACGAGATACGAATAGAAATCGACGCCCTGCGCGTGCGCGACGACGTAGACCGTGCCGTCGGGCCCGACGGCGGGCGCCGAATTGAACCCCGGGACCAGCGGTCCGCAGTCGTACAGCGGCGGCTTCTGCACCGCGCCGTCGACGATCACCGGCCACGGCGGAGGTGTCATCGTCGCATCGTAGCTGCCGTAGCACTTCGTTGGCGCGCCGGGCACGAGGTCGGTGTAGCGCACCTTGTGCACGTGGCCGTCACCGTCGATCTCGACGAGCCACGCGTCGATCGCGCGGCCATATGGGTCGTCGTGGTCGAACGTCGCGGCGTTGTAGTAGACCGTGTCGCCGAACGCGGTGAGCACGCCGATCACGTACGTGTTCGCATCCGTGCCGAACGGCTGGATCGCGCGCGCGAGCCTGCCATCCGCCGGATCGAGCAGCGCCACGCCGCCACCGGCGACCGGCACCGCGATGTGCGCGCCGGCGATCACCGGCTGGAACACGGTCTCGCGCCTCGGCGGTGGCTTCCAGTCGCTGAGGAACGACCACTGCTCGACGAGCGCGCCGTTCTGCCACTGGTAGCCGACCTCGGACCACGTCTGGCTCGCGAACCGGTAGAGGTCCTCGGGGTGGCGGCACCGCATCGTCGGATCCATGTCGGCGACGCACGGTGTGAACGTGCCGCCCTTCTTCACCATCGCGACGCGGTCGCCGTCGATCAGCGGCGCCTGGTAGTGCACGACCAGGTCGCCATCTGCATCCGCGATCTCGTCGGGCACGAGCGGATCGATCTCGACGTTCGCGAGGATCTTCTGCAGCGGCTGCCCGACCGAGCAGCTCGCGCCGGTGTGCTGCGCGTTGCCGCCCCACTGGTGCCAGTCGGCGCAGTGCGGATCGGGAGCGCGCGCGGCGTTGTCCCCGCAGCCGGCGAGCACGAGCGCGAAGACCACTCCTGCACGCGTCATCACTTCGCCTCGCCGTACACCGACCAGCGCCGGACCGCGACCGGCTCGCGCAGCGCCTTCGATTCGTAGACCAGGCTCTCGAGCTCGGCCTTCTCGCCGGTGATGAAGTCCGCCACGCCCGCGGCACGATACGTCGCCTCGCTCATCGCGATCTGATAGCCCTCGGCGAGCGCCTGCAGCTTCGCCGCGATGTTGACCGTGCCGCCGAAGAAGTCGGCGTTCGCGTTGAGCCGCACCGCGATGCACGGCCCGGTGTTGAGGCTGATGCGCAGCCGGATCGGCGTGTCGTTGCGCTGCGGGTGGAAGGCCTGGTGGATCTGCTGGCTCGCGCGCACGGCATCGACCGGATTGACGAACGTCGCCATCACGGCGTCGCCGATCGTCTTGACGACCGCGCCGCGATTCTTCGTGACGATCGCGAACACCTCGTCGAAGTGCTTCTTGATCTCGACGAACGCCGCCGGATCGCCGCGCGACGCGTAGAACGCCGTCGACCCGACGACATCCGTGAACAGCAAGGTCTGCTCGCCGACCGCGAGCTTCACGTCGGCGCCGATGTAGTCCTCGCTGAACAGATCGCGGAACTCCTGGAACGACAGCAGGGCGCCCGGGCGCAGCGCGTCGTCGCTCCACGTCGCGCGCTCGATCGTGAACGTCTCGGTCTCGGCGCCGTCGTTGACGAACGTCACGGCCGGCTTTGCGGCGGCGCGCACCACGGTGCCCTCGGGATGATCCTCGTAGGTGAGCTCGCCGGGGCCGTCCTCGTCGACGTCGAGGTACCAGCCGCCGCGATGCCCGGCCCACACCGTGTAGCGGCCCGGATCGAGCCGCGGATGGATGACGGCCTTCGCACCCGGCGCGACGCTGGTCTGCACGCGGATGTGCTCCTTCGTCGCCGGCTCGGCGCTGCAGTACAGCCGCTCGGGGATGTCGCGGATCGACGGATGGACGCGGAACGTCACCTCGACGGCTTCGATGCTGTCGGTCGTGAAATCGACCTGGCACACCTCGCAGTGGCCCTCGGCCTCGAGCGCCGACAGCTTGCTCGACTCGTCGCGCACGCCGCGGCAGTGCGGACAGATCGTGTCCCAGCTGAGATCGAGCAGACCGGCGCGCGTCGCGTGCAGCGCCGTCCGCAGCATGTCGATCTCGGGCACCTTCCACACTCGTGCGCGCTCGCGGACCTGGATGCGGTGGAGGTCGGCGTCGTCGCCGGTGCGGATCCAGTCGACGAGCGCGTCGATACACTTGGTGTCCAGCCCCTCGGCGACGAGCTGCTCGCGCCCGGCGCGCAGACGGCCCTCGGCGTCCTCGGCGAGCGGCGGCGTCGGCAGCTGCAGCACGTCCGGCCGCAGCCGATCGAGCTGTGCCGCGAGCGCCGGCAACACGCGGCGGTAGGCACGCTCGAGCGTCGGGAACCCGATGCGGATCGCCGCCGCCGACAGCGCGCCGCGCGGCACCGCGCCGAAATACAGATAGACGCGCGTACCGGTCGCGGTCGGCTCGAGGCGATGGATCGCGTACATCACCTTCATGAAGCCGCGGTCGTAGATCCGCGTCGAGGTCAGCCACTGCTCCGCGACCCAGTTCCACGGCACCTCCATCCACTCGTGCTTCACGCCGCCGGCCTTCGACGTGCCGTAGCGCTTGCCGTCCTTCTCCGTGAACGTCATCTCGGCGGTGCCGAGCGCGCGGTTCATGCGCGACGTATCCGAGATGAACGGCCACAGCGCCTGCGGCGTGCCGGGGAGCTCGAACGTCCACAGCCGTTCGATGCGTTTCTCTCGCGCAAATTGCCCCGGCCACGGGTGCAGCTCGAGGAGCTGCGCCATGGTCAACAGTCCGGACTGCGCGGAAGTCGCCATCCCGAGGAGGGAGCATACCGTGCTAACAATCCGCGCGTGAGCGTCGGTGAGCTGTTCGTGCGGCTTATGGAGGGCCGTCCGCACCCGACGGCGATCTTCGAGCGTTCCGCGAGCGGCGAGATCTTCATCATCTGGGCGAACGCCGCGGCGGCTCAGCGCCTGGGCGCGTCCAGTGGCTCGATGCGCAGCATCAATGCCGAGTACCCGCGCTGGGAGGCGGCGTGCCATGCCGCGCTCGTGAGCGGCCGGCCGCTCGAGATGGATGCCGAAGGCCGGCTGTTCACCGTCACGCCGCTCGACGACAAGACGGTCTCCATGGAGAGCCGGCCCCGCGACGAGCGGTTCAACATGCTGTTCTCGCAGCACGTCGACGGCGTGTTCTTCATGACCCTCGACGAGCCGATCGACTGGCGCACCGGCGACCGCGAGGCGCTCCTCGACTACGCGTTCCATCATCTCCGCATCACCGAGATCAACGAGGCGATGTGCGAGCAACTCGGAGCGTCGCGAGGCGAATTACTCGGCTCGGTTCCTCACGATCGCTGGCCGAGAGATGCGCAGCGCTGGCGCGCTCAGATGCGCCCGCTCTATGACCAGGGCCAGGTTCATCACACGCTGCGCGCGTCGCCGGGCGAGGGCCGTTACATCTGGGTCGAAGGCGCCTACGTCTGCACCTACGACGCCGAGGGCCGCATCACCGGCCACTACGGCACGCAGCGCGATGTCACCGAGCGCCGCGGCGCGGCCACCGAGCTCGCGGCAAGCCAGGAGCGCCTCGAGCTCGCGATCGCGGGCGGCGACATCGGCGTCTGGGAGTACGATCCGATCCACCGCACCGTTCACTACGATCCGATCTGGTTCGCGCGGTTCGGCTACGACATGACGAGCGTGCCGTGGACCCAGACCGCGTGGTGGGCCTCGGTGATGCATCCGGCAGACATCGCCGAGTTCGGCCGCAGCTTCCTCGCGCACGCCGGCGGCGAGGCGCCGTTTCACCGCGTCGAGCATCGTGTGCGCGCGGCCAACGGCGACTGGATCTGGCTCCTCACCAGCGGCCGCGTGAGTGTCCGGGGCGCGGACGGTCGACCGCTCCGCTATACCGGCACGAGCGTCGACATCACCGAGCGCAAGCTACTCCAGGATCGGCTCGCAGCGTCCGAGCGCATGGCCTCCGTCGGTACGCTCGCCGCCGGTGTCGGCCACGAGATCAACAACCCGCTCACCTACATCATGCTCAACCTCGAGCTCCTCGATCGCGAGCTGAACGCCCAGCCGCCGCGAATCGAGCGCATGCGCGCGATGCTCGAGCAGACGCGTTACGGCACCGAGCGAGTCCGGACCGTCGTGCGCGACCTCCAGGCCCTCACGCGTGCGCCCGAAGATCGCGTCATCCGCCTCGAGCCGATCGCGATCCTCGAGCGTTGCCTCGAGATCGCCCACCACCAGATCAAGCACCGCGCGCACGTCGTCCGCGAGCTCGGCCCGGTCCCCACCGTGCTCGGCAACGAGGGCCGGATGGTTCAGCTCGTCCTCAACCTGGTCGTCAACGCCGCGCAGGCCATCCCCGAAGGCGACGCCGAGCGCAACCGCATCCGCGTCGCGACCTCGACGGACGCCGACGGCCGCGCGGTCATCGAGATCAGCGACAGCGGCACCGGCATCCTGCCCGAGCACGTCTCGCGAATCTTCGATCCGTTCTTCACGACGAAGCCCGTGGGCGAAGGCACCGGCCTCGGCCTCGCGATCTGCCGCAGCATCGCCCTCGCGATGGGAGGCGAGATCGAGGTCGACATCGCGCCCGCCACCACGTTCCGCGTCCGCCTTCCCGCTGCACCGCCCGCGCCCGCGACCACGGAGCGGCCGCGCGAGCAACCGCCGGTCCGCAGCCACCGCGTCCTTGTCATCGACGACGAGCCCAGCGTGGGCGCGCTGCTGCGCCGCGTGCTGCCCGAGCACGAGATCGTCGCCGAGACCAGCGCGCGCGTCGCTCTCGCACGGCTGCACCGCGGCGAGCGCTTCGATCGCATCCTGTGCGACCTCATGATGCCGGACCTCACCGGCATGGACTTCTACGACGCGCTCGCCGACGTCGATCGCGAGCTCCAGCGCCGGGTGATCTTCATCACCGCCGGCGCCTTCACCGAGCGCGCCCGCACCTTCCTCGCGCAGGTCACGAATCCGCGCCTCGACAAGCCGTTCGACGTCGCCGAGGTGGCGGCCCTGCTCGCGACCTCGCCGTAGTGGGCTAAGCTGCCCTCGTGACGACGACGCACTATCGGACGTGCTCCCTGTGCGAGGCCACGTGCGGCGTGGCGATCGAGGTCGACGGCGACCGCGTCGTCTCGGTGCGCGGCGACGAGGCCGATCCGTTCAGCCGCGGCTACATCTGCCCGAAGGGCACCGCGCTCGCCGATCTGCACCACGATCCGGATCGGCTGCGGCGGCCGCTGGTGCGCGAGGGCTCGAGCTGGCGCGAGGTCGAGTGGGACGCGGCGCTCGATCTGGTGGCGGCGCGGCTGCGCGAGATCCGCAAGGCGCACGGCAAGCACGCGGTCGCGGTCTATCAGGGCAATCCGAGTGCGCACAACCTCGGGCTCATGACGTACGGGCAGCTCGCGCTGCGGTCGCTCGGCACGCGCAACATGTACTCGGCGACCAGCCTCGATCAGCTGCCTCACATGCTCGCGGCGCTGACGATGTTCGGCAACCAGATCCTGATGCCGGTGCCCGATGTCGACCGCTGCGATCTGTTCATCTGCCTCGGCGCGAATCCGCTCGCGAGCAACGGCAGCATCATGACCGCGCCCGACATCAAGGGTCGGTTGAAGGGGATCCAGGCGCGCGGAGGCAAGGTCATCGTGCTCGATCCGCGGCGCAACGAGACCGCGGAGAAGGCGGACCAGCACCTGTTCGTGCGGCCGGGGAGCGATGCCGCGCTGCTGCTCGGCATGATCCACGTGATCTTCGCCGAGCGGCTCGTGCGGCTGCGGGGTGAGCGGCTCGCGGTGCGCGGGCTCGACAAGCTACGCGATGCGGCGAGCGTGTGGACGCCCGAGCGCGCCTCGAAGGCGACCGGCGTGAGCGCCGAGGACATTCGCTCGCTCGCGCGCACCTTCGCGACCACGCCTCGCGCGGTCCTGTACGGGCGCATCGGCGTGTGCACGCAGGAGTTCGGCGGGCTCGCGTCGTGGCTGTGCTACGCGATCAACGCGCTGACCGGGCACCTCGACGAGCCGGGCGGGTTGATGTTCACGACGCCCGCGCTCGATCCGGTGCCACTCGCGGCGCGACTGGGCCAGCAGGGCGGGTTCGCGCGGTGGCGCAGCCGCGTGTCGGGCAAGCCGGAGTTCGGCGGCGAGCTGCCGGTCGCCGCGCTCGCGGAGGAGATCGAGACGCCCGGCGAAGACCAGGTCCGCGCGCTGATCACGAGCGCCGGCAATCCCGTGCTGTCGACGCCGGGCGGGCCGCACCTCGAGCGCGCCCTCGAGCGGCTCGACTTCATGGTCAGCATCGATCCCTACCTCAACGAGACCACGCGACTCGCGCACGTGATCCTGCCGCCGACGAGCCCGCTCGAGCGCAGTCACTACGATGTCGCGCTCGCGGCGTTCTCGGTGCGCAACGTGGCGAAGTACTCGGGGCCGGTGTTCCAGCGCGGGCCCGACCAGCGCCACGACTGGGAGATCTACGCCGGCCTGTTCTCGCGGATGCAGCTGCCGCTCGGCAAGCGCTGGATGGAGCGCGCGCTCGGCAAGCTCGGGCCCGAGGCGGTGCTCGAGGTCGCGCTGCGGCTCGGCCCGCACAAGCTCACGCTCGCGAAGCTGCGCGCCGCGCCGCACGGCATCGATCTGGGCCCGCTCGAGTCGCGGCTGCCGAAGCGCCTCGGCTCGCGCGACAAGACGATCGATCTCGCGCCCGCCGTGTACCTGGGTGATCTGCCGCGCCTCGAGCGCGCCGCCGCACCTGCGGGGCTCGTGATGATCGGCCGTCGCCACCTGCGCTCGAACAACTCGTGGCTGCACAACAGCGAGCGGCTCGTGAAGGGCCCGACGCGCTGCACGCTGCTGATCCATCCCGACGACGCAGCGGCGCGCGGGCTCGTCGACGGCGCCACCGCGAAGGTCGCGACCGGGCGCGGCGCGATCGAGCTGCCGGTCGAGATCACCGACACGATGATGAAGGGCGTGGTCAGCGTGCCGCACGGCTGGGGACACGGCCGCAAGGGCGTGCGGCTGTCGGTCGCGTCGACGGTGCCGGGTGCGAGCATCAACGACATCATCGATCCCGCCCGCATCGACGCGCTCAGTGGCACGAGCGCGCTGTCGGGCCAGCCCGTCGACGTGTCATGAAGCCTTTCGACAAGATCGGCGCGGACAAGCTGCGCGCGGTGATCGCGGACTTCTATGACCGCATCTTCGCCGACGTGATGATCGGCTTCCTGTTCCAGGGCAAGAGCAAGCAGACCCTCATCGATCGCGAGTACGAGTTCACCGCCGGCTTCCTCGGCGCGGACGTGAAGTACACGGGGCGGCCGATGCGCGTGGCGCACGCCCAGTCGCCGATCTTCGGCGGGCACTTCGAGCGGCGGTTGCAGATCCTGCGCGAGACGATGCGCGATCACGGCGTCGACGAGGACGTCCAGAAGGCGTGGCTCGATCACTCCTACGCGCTGCGGGCGCAGATCACGACGGACAAAGGCTCGGAGTGCAAGGACACCTCGGTGGTGGCTACCCCACCGCTCCCCGATCCGGACCGCCCCGTGAAGCTCGGCCGCAAGTGACAAGCGAGGCCAAGGGATAGCTCGGACCGCCGAGTCCGCGAGGTGGTCCGACACCCTAGGCCGAGCGCGTCCCGCGGGATATGATCGTCGCTGGGTGATCGGGGAGACGATCGGCAACTTTAAGGTGGTGGAGCGCCTCGGGAGAGGCGGCATGGGCGAGGTCTATCGCGCCGAGCACAAGGATCTGCAGACGCCCGTCGCGGTCAAGCTGCTCAACTCCGACATCTCCGAGGACCGCGATCACGTGCAGCGCTTCTTCAACGAGGCGCGCATCGTCAGCAAGATCAAGCACGCCGGCACGGTGAAGATCTTCGACAGCGGATTTCACAAGGAGCAGGCCTACCTGATCATGGAGCTGCTCGAGGGCGAGTCGCTCGCGCGGCGGCTCGACCGGGGCGCGATGCCGGCGGCACAGGTGATCGAGATCGCCCGCCAGATCGCGAGCATCCTCGACGCGACGCACCGCCAGGGCGTCATCCACCGCGACCTCAAGCCCGACAACATCTACCTGATCCACGACGACGAGCGCGCGAGCGGCGAGCGCGTGAAGGTGCTCGACTTCGGGATCGCGAAGCTCTCGGGGACGCTGTCGAGTGCGTCGCCGAAGACGTCGGGCACGATGGGCACGCCCGCGTACATGGCGCCCGAGCAGTGGAGCGACTCGTCGCAGGTCGACTGGCGCGCCGACGCGTACTCGCTCGGCTGCGTGATGTTCGAGATGGCGTGCGGCCGGCCGCCGTTCATCGCGCAGACGATCCCCGAGGCGTACACGAAGCACGCGCACGGCAAGCCGCCCGAGCCGCGGTCGCTCGCGCCGGATCTGCCGCCGGATCTCGATGCGTTGATCCTGCGCCTGCTCGCGAAGGATCCGGCGGATCGCTGCGTTTCGATGGGGCAGGTGACGCGCGAGCTCGAGGCGATCGCGAACGGCACCGATCCGAGCGCGGTGGCGCGCGAGTCGCGGCCGATGCGGGCCGAGTCGCCGCGGCCGGCGCAGCTGACGCCGAAGAGCTTCGCGCCGTCGATGACGACGATGGGCGCGAGCGCCGCCGAGCTGCAGATCACGCGTGCGAGCCGGCGTCCGGCGCTGATCGGCGGCATCGTCGCGGGGGTGGCCGTGCTCGGCGTGCTCGTGTTCGTGATGACGCGCGGCGGGTCGAAGTCCGCGACGCCCGCGACGCAGCCCGAGCCCGCGGCCGTGCAGCCCGCGCCCGCGCAGCCTGCGCCCGCACCGGTGGTGCAGCAGCCTGTGGTGGCACCGCCGTCGCCGCCTGTGCCCGCGCCGGGGACCACCGAGCAAACCCCTAGAGAGCTCGAGCCGAAGAGGCCGGAGCCGCCCGACAAGCTCGTCCAGCCCGCGCCCGCGAAGCCGCCGACGATCGTCCATCATCCGAAGCCGCCCACGCCGCCGAAACCGCCAGTGGTGTCGAAGCCAGCCGTCGCGCCCGATGCTGGCGTCGCGAAGCCTCCCGCCGGCGATGACATGGGAGGCCGGTTGTGAATTTGCGGAGCGCCCCCCGATCGCTTCGCGTCTTCGCGGCCTTCGCGCTGATCCGACTGCTGGCACCCGCACCGGCGCTCGCCGACGAGGCAACCGCGACCGCTGCCTACAAGCAGGCCGAGGAGCTCGCGAAGCAAGGCAAGCTCACCGAGGCTTGCCCGATGTACGAGGCCAGCTATCACGCCGACCCCAAGCTCGGCGCGCTGCTGCACGCCGCCGACTGCCAGGAGAAGATCGGACGCACCGCGACCGCGTGGGCGGAGTTCAACGATGCGGTCGAGCTCGCGCACAAGGTCGGCGATCCGCGCGAGGACCTCGCGAAGCGCCGCGCCACCGCGCTCGAGCCAAAGCTCGCGAAGCTCCACCTGACGCCGCCGAAGCAGCTGATCCCCGGGCTCTCGGTGAAGCGCGACGGCGCCGACATCACGATCCTCGTCGGCACCGACATCCCGCTCGACCCGGGCGATCACCAGATCGTGGCATCCGCCGCCGGCTATCAGGACTGGACGAAGACGGTCTCGATCGCGGCGCCCGGCGTGGTCGCGGTCGACATCCCCGTCCTGGACAAGCAGGTCGTCGAGCCGCCGAAGCCGGTCGTCCACGAGGGCACGATCAAGATCACCACGTTGCAGAACGCGGAGATCCTGCTCGACCAGCAGCACGTCGGGACCGGCTCGTACGAGGCGAAGGTGAAGAGCGGCGGCCACACGCTGCGCGTCGTCGCCGGCGGCATGCGTCCCTATCAGGCCGAGGTCGTCGTCGGCGATGACGAGACGCGTACGATCGACGTGCCGCTCGAGAAGGAGCCGGAGCCGGTCGTCATCAAGCAGATCGTCGCCGGGCCGCCGCCCGAGGATCTGCCGGGCTACGAGGTCGGCGTGACGCTCGCGGCCGGCGTGAAGCTGCGCAACGACAACCCGCTGCTCACCGTGATCCGTCCGGAGATCGCGTTCCGCTTCGGGCACCGCACGAACTTCGGCCTGTTCGCCGAGTACGGGCAGATCGCCAAGGGCAACGCATGTGGCTTCGACATGCCCGGCGCGAAGCCCACGACGCCGTTCGACTTCGGCCCGCGCAACCAGTTCACGAACTGCAGCTACCTGATGCCCGGCATCCAGCTGTTCATTCATGTGCTGCCGCAGTCGAAGATCGATCCGTACATCGGGCTCGCGCCCGGCTTCCGGTTCGGGTTCGTCGAGTACACGCCGTATGTCGGCGGTGTCGCGCAGATGTCGCAGCACGAGATGTTCCCCGCGATCGTCGCGAACGTTCACGTCGGCGTCGACTACCGGCCGCGCGGCCCGAAGGACAACTGGCAGGTCGGCGGCTACCTGCAGGCCGCGATCACCGTCATCGGCGACGAGGCGGCCAAGGACGCCGGCTACGACAACAACAACGCCTCGACGTTCCTCAGCATGCTCGCGGGCGTCCGCACGAGTCTCACATGGTGAAGCAGCTGATCTCGATCGCGGTGATCGGCGGCGTGGGTGCGCTGAGCGCCTGCTTCGGCGACGGCCCCACGCCGGGCGCGCCCGACAGCGCGATCGTGGTGTTCTCGTCGTCGCCGGGCCAGCACTGCTCGGCGGGCACGTACATCGGCCCGGTCGCGATCGGCTCGGATCACGGCTACGTGAGCTTCCTGCCGTATCAAGCGAACGGCAACGGCTGCAACGGCGGCGGCGGCGGCCCGATCACGGCGGCGCAGCAGGTGTTCTCGTTCGGCCTGCACGGCGAGGCGCTCACGATGATCGGCTCCGCGGGCGAGTCGAACAGCGGCGCGCACGTGCAGATCGCCGCGGCGGGCTCGGGCGCGGCGTGGGCCTACAACGATCCGGGCGCGGGCTCGAACGGGGACCAGGTGCTGGTCCATCCGGGCACGATGACGTACGGCACGAACATGGGCACCGAGGTGCCACTCGGTCTCGTCGCGATCGGCAGCGACCTCTACCTCGCCAGCGAGAACAACGCGGCGACCACCGGCGGCGAGGACCTCGAGAACCCGGAGTTCCCCAACGGGGGGAACGGAACGCTCAACGGGGCGCAGGGCTCGATCTGGAAGATCGGCGGCGGCAAGGTCGCGAGCTGGAGCCCTGGCTGCGGCGGCCTCGACCGCTGCATCGTCGCGGGCGGCAGCGCGCTGGTGTACGTCGAGCGCCCGGTGACCGGCGGCAGCGTGCAGTGGCAGATCACGCGCTACGACGTGGGTTCGGCATCGCCGTCACCGCAGACGATCTCCTCTCAGATGACGGGCGCCGACTTCCCGTTCGGGCTCGACGCCGACGACCATCTCGTTGCCTGGTCGACGACGCAATCGTGCGTGTTCAACATGATGTCGACGAACCAGCACTGCGAGGCGAGCGAGTGCAGCATCTCGGTGTTCGACACCACGATGCCGCAGGCCGCGCCGAAGACGCTGCTCGCGACGACGCAGTTCGGCTGTCTCGACGCCAAGCTCGCCGATGGCTACGTGTACTTCACGATCGTCGGGATCTACTCCGACAACAACACGATGTTCGGTCGCGGTATCGGTCGCGTGAACATCGCCAGCCGGACGATCGAGACTCTCGACCTTGGCATCCGCGGCCCCTATGCCGGCCCGCGCCGGATCTTCCCGGTCGGCGATCAGCTCTTTCTCGTCGACCCACTCGTCATGGCGCGCATCCCGAAGAGCGCGCTCGACGGCAAGCAAGACTTCACTCCATAGCCGGGTGATCGCGGTGCCACGCGCGCGCCGCGAAGATGATCAGCTCGACGAGCAAGGTCATCGCGACATCGACTGCCGCGCACGCGACCGCGACCTCGACGGCCGGAATCATCACGAGCCACACCGGCGACGGCACGCTGACGTACGGCGGCGGGAAGAACGCCCACACCAGACCGGCCGGGATCATCGCGAGCATCAAGCCGGTCCACGCGATCGCGTTGGCCTTCGCGAGCCGCTCGGCGAGGCTGCCCTGGTTGCGCAGCGCCCACATGCTCGCGGCGAGCTGCACGAGCATCGCGGCGACGCCGTACTTCGCCATCGTCGCGGCGAGGTGGCCTTGCGCCGGCAACAGCGACGGCGAGAACCGCTGGCCGAGCGTGCCGATCAGCGCGTAGTACACGACGAAGAACGCGGGCACCGACACGAGCAGCACGCGCCAGTCGAACTTCATCACGTTGCGACGCACGAGCAGATACGCGAGCGCGGCCGCGAGCAATGCGCCGCCGATGACCATGCCGATCCGCAGCGCGCGCTGCTCGAGCACGGCGACCTCGGCCTGCGCCTGCGCGCCCGCGAGCACGCCGCGCGTCATCGTCAGCCGCTGCTCGTCGGCGATCACGCGCGCGTTGGCGTCGCCCTGGTCGAGCTGGAGTAGCTCGGTCAGCGTGCGCCCGAGGCCGTGACCCGGCGCCGGAATGCCGAGCAGTGCAGCGACGGTCGGCGCGACATCGATCAGGTGTGCGTCGAGCGACGTCGCGCCCGGCTTCACGCCGGCGCCCGCCATGATCAGCGGCACCGTGAGCACCTCGGGCTCGAGTCCGCCGTGGCCGCCGCGCCCGGTGTGGCCGTGATCGGCAGTGATCACGATCGCGTCCTGCGTGAGGTCGACGCGTGCGAGGGCGCGCGCCACCGCGCGATCGGCGATCTCCGCGGCCTCGCGATACTGCGGGCTGTCACCGCCGTGGGCGTGGCCCGCGGCATCGACCGCACCGACGAGCATCACGACGAGCTCGTCATTGCCGGCTGCGACCTGGGCGCCGGACTCGGAGAACCCGCCTGGCCACGGCGCGTAGCGCGCGTCGTCGAACGGCGAGGCGAGGGGCGCATCGGGCGCGCGCACGGCCTCGGCGGAGAACGGATCCTCCATCGCGTCGATGTCGAGGTCCTGGGTCTCCGCGGCGTGTGCCGGGTCGCGCGGCCGCAGGAATAGCTTCGGCAGCACGTCGTAGTCGGTCGCGCTGGCGGCGTGCAGACCGGCGGCGCGCGCGCGATCCATCAGCGAGTCGAGCGCGACCGGCGTCGAGTGGTGATTCGTACGCACGCCGCTCGCGGTCGGCGGCACGCCGGTGAGGATCGATACGTAGTTCGGGCGCGACCAGGTTGGATAATGTGACTGCGCCTCGGTATCGACGCCGCGGCGGCGCAGCTCATCGAGGAACGGCAGCTCGTACGACTTGTCGAGCCGGAGCCCGTCGATGATCACGACGAACACCCGGCGCGCGAGCCGCGGCGTGTGCGGGTCGGGCAGGGCGGGCGCGACCTTGGCGAGCGCGGGCGTCGTCTGCTCGAGGTCCCACATGAAGTCGCCTCCGAGCAGACCGGCCTTCACCGCGCCGATCGCGCCGAGCACGACCAAGGCGAGCGCAGCGGCAACCACCTGGCGGGTGGGCGCGGTCGCTACTGGAGGCCGCAGTGGCGTCACACTACAGGTTAGCGTGTCGAGAGCACCTGTGCGACCGTCGCTCCCGTGACGTGCCGCGCCATGCCATTCATCCTGCTCGCTGCGTGCAGTAGCAGCAGCTCACCGCCCCCCAAGACGTTCGGCGGCGACCGCCCCGTCGACCTCCAGGTCCCGACCGGCTACTCCGAGGGCAACCAGTACCCGCTCGTCGTCGTGCTGCACGGCTACAGCGCGACCGGCTTCATCCAGGAGTCGTACTTCGGCGCGAAGTCGCTGGTGACCGACGGCAAGGCGTTCGTGATCGCGCCCGACGGCCTCGTCGACAGCATGGGCCATCAGTACTGGAACGCCGATCCCGCGTGCTGCGACTTCGACCACACCAACCCCGACGACGACGGCTACATCGCCGGCCTCATCACCGATATCAAGGCCGCGTGGCCGATCGATCGCGTGCTCGTGATGGGTCACTCGAACGGCGGCTACAT
>Ga0207683_10003272_pt1 | contig 14117 bp, 14 predicted proteins | sample KBSM73metaG_FD_184333 | JGI IMG/M metagenome (GOLD analysis project Ga0207683, IMG submission 184333) | Miscanthus rhizosphere microbial communities from Kellogg Biological Station, Michigan, USA - KBS M7-3 metaG (SPAdes) (version 2) | ecosystem: Host-associated > Plants > Roots > Rhizosphere >...
TAGCGACCGTAAGACCTGCGTTTCATCGAGAATCGCTCTCCTTGGAGGCGAGGGTGGTGAGACGAATCGTAGCCGCGGGGCTCGTGGCTGCGGGTTTCCTAGGCGCCTCCGCGGTGGCGCAGGCCCGCCCGACGATCTACGTCATCGAGCCTGGGGTGGCGGGCTGGAGCCCCTACCGGCCCGGGAGCCCGATCGGCGGGGCGCGGCCCGCCCTCGGTCTCTACGTGCCCGGCGCCGGCGGGACGGTGAGCCGTGCCGGCACGATCGCCGCGCTCAGGCGAGGCAAGGTCGAGAACGCCGCTCTCGGGGGCCGGGCGAGCGGCAAGATCCTGGCCGACGTCGTCTTCGGCGTCCCGGACAACCCGGTCGAGCCCGCGGCCTACGTGACGCTGCCTCCATCGGGCACCCATCCGAACACCACGCGCTACCTGGTGGCGATCGCCGGCGCGGGCTACCACGGCATTCTCACGTCGGACTCGACGCGGATCCGCGGCCTCGTGTCGGTCGCGGACATCGCCCCCACGCTGGTCGCACTGGAAGCAGGGCGCTCGCCGCCGATCAACTCGAAGGCGGACTCCGATACGCAGCGGGATCTGCGCGAGCTCGACAGGCGCTTGACACGGGTGCACCACGACCGCGGGTGGGTGACGGTCGTCGTGGTGTTCACGATGCTGTTGCTCATCCCCGTCGCACCACGTGCAGCCGTGCTCGCCGGCGCTGCGGCGGTGAGCGCGTCGCTCCTGGTCTCGTGGGCCGGAGCGACGCGACTGTCGGTCGTCCTCGTCGCGATGGCCGTGCTGACGGCGGGCCTCGCGGTCGCGGGGTCGCTGCGCCGGCGTTTCGTTCCACTCGTCGTCGCCGGCTTCCTCGTAGCGCTCACCATGGTGCTCGCGGTCGATCCCGAGTTGAACTCCCTCGCAGTGCTGGGTGCGCGCCCCGACGGCGGCGGACGCTTCTACGGGATCGGCAACCAGGTCGAGACGTTGCTCTTGCCACCGGTCCTCGTTGCCGGGGCGATCGCCGGCACTCGCTGGCTCATCCCACTCGCCGCCCTCGCGCTCGTCGCGATCGGCTGGAGCAAGGCCGGCGCCGACGGCGGCGGTGTCGTCGTCTTCGCAACAGCGCTCGGGGTGCTCGGCCTTCGTCTGCGCGGACTCGCGCTCACGCCGCGGCGGCTTGCAGTCGTGGCGGTTGCGGTCGTTGTCGTCACGCTCGCCTTCGTCGGCCTCGACGCCGCGCTCGGAGGTTCGTCCCACGTGACTCGCGCCGTCGGAACCGGCCCCGACTCGCTCCTCGGCGACCTGGGCCATCGCCTCCATCTGTCCTGGGCGTCCGCGACCGACCACTGGTACCGCATCCTCATCTTCCTCAGCTGCTTCGCAGTGCTCGTGTTGTTGGGCACGATCGGGCGCCGTCGCGCAACGGTGGACGCGATGCTCGCCGGACTAGTCGTCTCGTTGCTCGTCAACGACACACCCGTCGACGTCATCGGTCTCGGCGCGCTCGGCTGCTTGGCTCTCGTCCGTTGGGAGTCAGTAGACTCGCGCCCGATGCGCCGCGGAGCCATGACCGCCGCCTTCGCGCTGGCCGTACTGGCCCTTGCGGGGTGCGGGAAAACGGGCGTCGTCCAGCCGTTGCCCGAGACCGTCGTCGGCACCCTCCAGGCGGCTGCGCCCGGGAAGGCGATCTTCATCGCTCAAGGCTGCGGCTCGTGCCACACGTTCAAGGCCGCCGGCCCTGACGCGGTCGGAACAATCGGGCCCGATCTCGACAAGCTTGCGGCCTATGCGAAGACCGCGAATCAGCCGCTGGCGCAATTCGTCCACGACTCGATCGCCACCCCCGACAAGTACATCCAGAGCGGCTACCCCAAGGGCGTCATGCCGAAGTCCTACGGATCGCTGCCCCCGGCCGACCTGACGGCCCTCGTCGACTTCCTGACGAAGCCGCAGGGCTGAACCTCCCGCAGGACTTCCCGCGCGAGATCGACGCGGTCGCCTGCGACCTCGACCGCACGTTGATCGCCGAGGACGCGGTCCTACGCCCTCGCACGCGCGCGGCAATCGAGCGCACGCTGGAGGCGAACATCCACGTCGTCCTCGTTACAGGGCGCATGTTCCGGTCAGTCCGCCCCTATGCACTCGAGGCGGGCATCGAGGGCCCGCTCGTCTGCTACCAGGGTGCGGTCGTTGCGGACCCGGTCGGTGGACGCTGGCTGCGACACGTGCCGATTCCGCTCGAGCTCGCGCGCGAGACGATCGCCGCGCTGAAGGACGAGGGCGTCTCGCCGAACTGCTACGTCGACGACGAGCTGTACGTCGCGGAGATTACGCCCGAAGCGAGGCGCTACGCCGACTTCCAACACCTCGAGCTCCACGAGGTGGGCAATCTGCTCGAGTGGCTCGACCGGCCTCCGACGAAACTGGTCGTCATCGACGACCCCGAAGTACTGGACGATCTGAAGCAGCGGATGCTTGAACGCTTCGCGGGCCGGCTCTACATCTCCAAGTCGCTGCCGTACTTCCTCGAGTTCGCCTCGCCCAAGGTGACGAAGGCTGCCGGGCTCGACTTTCTCGCAGAGCGGCTCGGGTTCAGTCGCGAACGGACGGTCGCGTTCGGCGACGGCGAGAACGACATCGAGCTCGTCGCCTGGGCGGGTTACGGCGTGGCCGTCGAGAACGCCGACGAGCGCGTCAAGGCGGTCGCGGACTTCATCTGCCCCTCAGTGGAGGAAGAAGGAGTGGCTCAGGTGCTCGAGGCCTACCTAGACTCCCGGCCATGATCGATCTCCGCGCAGCGCGCAACGACCCGGACGGCTTCCGCGTCGCCCTCGCGCGGAAGGGAGCCGCCGAAGTCTTCGACGAGCTGCTCGCCGCGGATCAGGCAGTCCGCGAGATCCAGCCACGGGTCGAGGAGCTGCGCGCGGCGCGCAAGGTCAAGGGCAAGCCGACGCCTGAGCAGCTCGCCGAGCTCGAGCGGATCAAAGCGGAGCTCCAGGCGCTCGAGCAGCAGCTCGCCGCGACGGAAGCTCGCCGTAAAGACCTGCTCAACCGTGTGCCGAATCCGCCGGACGACGCTACGCCAAACGGTTCGACGGACGAAGACGCGGTCGAGATTCGCCGCTGGGGCGATCCGCCTTCGTTCGACTTTCCGGTTCGCGACCATCTCGAGCTGGCGGCCGGCGGGATCGATCTCGAACGTGCTGCAAAGGTCTCCGGCTCGCGCTTCGCGTATCGCCTCGGCGATGTTGCGTTGCTCGAGCTCGCGCTCTACCGGTTCTCGCTGGACCGACTCGGGAGCCGTGGCTTCACGCCGGTGCTGCCACCGGTGCTCGTGCGCGAGGAGGCGATGTACGGGACCGGGTTTTTCCCGACCGAGGCGGTCAACATCTACGCGGTCGAGCGGGACGAGCTCTTCCTCGTCGGGACGAGCGAGGTCCCGCTTGCGGCGATGCACGGCGGCGAGATCCTGGACGACGACGCTCTTCCGCTGCGCTACGCGGGCTATTCGACCTGCTTCCGGCGCGAGGCGGGCGCCGCCGGGAAGGACACGCGCGGCATGTTCCGCGTCCACCAGTTCGACAAGGTCGAGATGTTCGTCTTCACACGGCCTGAGTGGTCGCACGAAGAACACGAGCGGTTGCTCGAGATCGAGGAGGAGCTCGTCCAGGAGCTCGAGCTGCCCTACCGCGTCGTCAATATCGCAGCGGGCGAGCTCGGCGCGTCCGCAGCGAAGAAGTACGACATCGAAGCGTGGTTCCCATCGCAGGAGCGCTATCGGGAGATCACTTCGACGTCCAATACGACGGACTATCAGGCGCGCCGTCTCGAGATCCGCCACCGGCGAGACGAGAAGCAGCTCGAGCCGGTGCACACGCTGAACGGCACAGCGGTCACAGGCCGCGCGATGCTGGCGATCATGGAGAACTTCCAGGCAGAAGACGGCAGCGTCTCCGTCCCGGACGCGCTGTACGAGCTCGGCGCCCCGCGAAAGCTCGGCGCCGAGCGCACACGCGCCTGAGTCCGGCCAAAGTACGCTGTCTCCACGGCGGGGTGCCGGAGCGGCCGAACGGGGCGGTCTTGAAAACCGCTGACCGTCGCAAGGCGGTCCGTGGGTTCAAATCCCACCCCCGCCGCTAGTGAGCGGCATCGCGGCCTCGCTGGGCTCGCACAGCGTCGTGAGTGTGGCGAGCCCGGGTCGACAAGTAAGCAATCTGGAAAAAGAGGTGCCCTGCGCTTTCGTAGCTCACCCGTAGCTGGCACACTGAACACCGATGAACGCGCTCTGGGTCACACTTCTTTTGGCCGCTCCCTGGCTTGCGGCGATCGCTTACACGTGGTCGCGAGCGCCGCGCATGGAGGGTCCGCCACCGTCGATGGCGGATCGCACACGCGCGCGCCTCTGGTCCTAGAGCCTTAGCGCCTTACCGATGGGCATCGGCCGTCAAAGCGGCCACCATCGTCCATCAGCTCGCGACCAGGTGCTCTCGCCGTCCGATCGCGACGGCCTCTAGGCGCGAGTGGGCGTTGAGCGCCCGCAGGATGTGTCGGATGTGGTTCCGGACCGTCTCAGTGCTGAGGTGAAGCTCATGCGCGATCTGTTCGGTCGAGCGGCCGAACTCGAGCAGGCGCAACACCTCTGCCTGCCTCGGCGTCAGGTGCGGATGGGGCGGCCGGGGCGGGTCGTCGTCTTCGATGTTCTTGACCTGTCCGAAGACGCCGATCACATGGCCGCCCCTGCGGAGCGGAACCGCGCTGAGCTCGACCGAGAGGCGCTCGCCATCGGCGCCCATGACCACCGCCTTGTTATCCGAGCCGGCTGACGGCCCGTGAAGATTCCGGCTAAAGATCTCCCGTGCCCGCCGCGAAAACTCGGGTGCAACGACAGAGGTGAGCTGGCGGCCGCGAACGTCCCCAACTAGCTTGCGCGCTGCCGGGTTCAGCCAGCGGATGATCCCGTGGCGGTCGATCACGTAGGAGGGCACACGGACCCGGTCGATTGCATCTTCCACCTCGCCGCCCAGGGACTCGAGCTCGGACATTGGCTTCGAGTTTGGTACTTGCGCAACTCCGGCGCAAGTACGGCTCGCGAGCCTCTTGCCTGAGGTCGGTCAGGCGCTGAAAGCTTCGACGTTCACCCAGACGTGCGGGCCCCGGAGGGCTGCGAGTGGACGGGCAGAGCGCCCGGGAACGGTCCCGATTCCACTGGAAGCTCGAGCAAGAAGGTCGATCCCTGCCCCTCGCTCGATTCGACCCAGATATTTCCCCCCATGCGGTGGACGAGCTCACTGCATATGTAGAGGCCGAGCCCCGTCCCGCCGACGCCTCGCGTCATCTGCGGGTCAAGGCGATAGAACTTCTCGAAGATTCGGGCCAGTTCGTTGGACGGAATGCCGATGCCTTCGTCCTTCACGTAGAAGATCACCGTCTCTTCCTCAGACGACTGTCCCGACTGTAGTCCGACCTCAATTCTGCCGCCGTCAGGCGAGTACTTCATCGCGTTCTCGATCAGGTTCACGATGACTTGCCGAACCTTGTCGCGGTCAGCCGCAACGAAAGGAACGGACTCGGGAGCAACCGGTTCGATCGAGATCTCCGGCGGAGCGTGCGCGCGCGCGGCCTCGACAGCCCGTTCGACCAGTTCGACCGGGTCAAATGGCTCCGAGCCTAGGTCGACCCGTCCTGAATCAAGCTGGTTCGCGAGCAGAATCTCGTTCACGATCCGCCCCAGGCGCTCTGACTCTTCCGCGATCAGCGAGACGAACCGCTCGCGGCCGGCCTCGTCGAGCGCAAAATCGTGACGGAGAAGCGTCTGCGCGGCTCCATATACAGCGGCGAGCGGTGTGCGCAGCTCATGGGAAGCGGTGGCGATGAAGTCGGCCTTCAACTCCTCGAGTTGGCGGCCCTCCGTCACGTCGCGGAAGGCGTAGACCGTCCCGCCGAAGAACTTGACGCCCGAGATCGCGATCCACCGCTCTCCCTGCTCTATCTCGATCGGGATCATCACTTCGGGGTGGCCCGGAGCGGGTGAGGTCGAGACGGGGATCGAGTCGACGGCCTCGCGCCACCCGGGTATTACCTCTGCCGGAGGGCGCCCCAGGACAGCGGCCGAGGCAATTCCCGTGATGCTCTCGGCAGCAGGGTTCCAGAGCCGCACGACGTCGGCCCGATCGAGGAGGAGGACGGCGTCGGCGACATATGTGAGGACGCGGGCGGCGTCGGCGCGCTCCTCGACCTCGAGGTAGAGACGAGCGCGATCGATCGCGATGCCGATCCGCGCTGCCAGATCCTCGGCGAGCGCGAGCTCGTCGGCGCCGTACTCGAGCCCGTGTGCGCCACGAGCGAGCGTCAGGGCACCGAGCGGCCGGCCTCGACTCGCGAGCGACACACAGATCAGCGAGGCCACCTCATCGGGAAGTCCAGGCCCGGCGCGCTCCTCGTCCAGGGAGGCGTGATGCACGAGCGCCGGAATCACCAGTGGGTGTCCAGACTTGATCACGGTTTGCACGAAGTCGTCGGGCTCCCGGGCCGGGTCAGCACCTCGCGGTTCCGCGCGCGCAACTCCCATCCGCCTCAGTTCCCCACTCGCCTCGAGAACGTCGACGGCGCACCAATCAGCGAGATCGTGAACTGCCAATTCGACCACGCGCTGGATGGATGTCTGCGTGTCCATAGCGGCGCCGAGAACGTCACCGGCCTCGCGCAGGAGATCGAGCCGACGCTGTTTTATAGTTCGCTGGTTGGCCGCAGTGCGCTCGGCGGCGCGCAACTGTTCTCGCTCGTTGTCCGCTCGCTTGCGCTCACTGACGTCCACCAAAAATGTCTGGGCGTAGAGCGCCTTTCCCACGACGTCCCGAACCGTCAAGGTCTCCTCACGGACCCAGATGATCCGCCCATCGCGAGCAACGAGCCGGTACTCGCAATGGAGCCGGGGCCCGTCAGCGTTCGCACTCTCGTGTGCATCGAGCACTTTCTCGCGGTCTTCGGGATGCAGAAGCCTGGAGAAAAGCTTTGGTTCGGCACTCCACTCCGCAGGCGAGTAACCAAACATCGCCTCGACTTGTGGGCTGATGTACACGCAGGAGCTTCGGTCACCGGGAGCAGACAGCCACGTCAACAGGGGGAGATTCTCAGTGATGGCTCGGTAGTCGGCCTCCGCCTGCCGCAGCTGTTCGCGTAACCGTGCTGACTCGGCATGAATACGCTCGCGTTCGGCTCGACTCCACATTCGCCCGGCCGCCAGGCCGACAAACGTTGCCAGTACGAGCGCGAGCGCGGACAGCCCACCCGACGCATCGGTTGCCAACCACGTCAGGGCAGTCACGCCGCCCACGATCACCAGCGCAATTACGGCGGCTAGAAGGAGACGAAGTGAAGACCGGGCGGGTCCGGACACGGGCGACGCGCGTGAGCCTAACTCCGCGGTAGCGGGGTCACAAGGCGATTTGGTGAATTCGGACAGTCCTCGCTCCCAACAGCGGGCGTCGTACCTCGAAGGCACGTCATTTCGCTCCGAACGCCCGCTTTCCTCCTCCTGGGGCGAGTTGGCTAGGGAAGAGCAAGCAAGAGGTACGCGTGGCCTGCTACGGCGGGCCTTCTGCGTTACTGGTCCAGATGAACCGCGACGTCCGCGGCTGCGCCTTCCTTCTCCACGACCACGTGATCCTTCGCCTGGTCGACGACCGACTCGATCTCGGGCATCGCGTGGCCTTTTGCGACCACGAAACGGGTGGGATCCGCGCGGACGAACTCGTACTCGGCGGAAGTCAGGACGACCCTCTGGGCACACTCCGGATCGGAGCACTCGCACAGGAAGTCGTAGGTCGAATCCTTCTGACCAAAGCTGTCGGAAATCTCACGGATGCGCTCGTTCACATCCCTGAAGAGCGCCTCGTTCAGCGCCAGGCGCTCTTCCTGTTTTTTCTCCATTGAGTGACTGTAGCTAGCGGACGAGGTACAGCACGAGCGTCGCCACCGCCACGAGCAGGAGCACGAACGCCGCGTAGCGGACAATACGCGGGTCGCGCGGCGGCCGCAGGACGTTGACCTGTACCAGCAGGTCGCCAGGGATCGATCCCGCGCCGGCATCGTTTCCGTCACCGCCGACCCGGAGCTGTGCACCGTCCTGCACGCCTGGTGGGACGACCAGGCGGATCCGCCGCTCCGCCGCGACGACGCCGTCGCCGCCGCACTGCGAGCACGCCTCTCCGACGCATGCCGGACACGGCTCGATCTGCAGCAGGTTCGCGACGTCGAGCTGCGAGACCGTGCGCTTCCGGCCGGAGCCCCCGCAGGCGTTGCATTCCGGATCGGGCAGGCCGACCGAGCCGCGCCCCCAGCAGGCCTCGCAACGGACGGCGGCTACGTAGTGGACGATCCGGCGGGTTCCCTCCGCGGCCTCGAAGTTCCGTAGCTCGATCGCGATGTGGACGTTCTCACCGCGAGGAGCCACGGTCGGGCGCGCTTCCCACAGCGCGTCGTCGAAGCCCTGGTTGCCTCGCCCCCGGTAGCCGTACCGGTCGTAGAGCAACCGTGCCTCGCGCTTGGAGAGGACCGCATAGGCCTCGGCCAGTTCGCGGAACCTGGCCTCGGCATCGGGGGCGTCGGCAACATCGGGATGCCACTCCCGGGCCAGGTCGTGGAAGGCGCGCTTGATCGCTTGGCCGTCCGCATCCCGTGGGAGGCCCAGCACCTCGTAGTAGTCCCTCTTAGCGACAGCGGCCATCTGGAGAATTGTGTCTTACCACGCAGACGCCGCAACCGATTCGGGCCTCCGGGAGTTATTCGGATATGCGGTCCGTAGCAGTGGCAGCGGTCTTGGTCGGAGCCGGCCTCGTGGCCGGGCACGCCCTGGCGGACACTGTTCCGGTTCCGGTGCCGACCGTGCCCGTTCCCGTGCCCACACTCCCCGTTCCGGTGCCCAAGGTGACGATGCCGTCTCCGCCGGTCGCCGTGCCGGTGCCGGCGAGCCCGAAGGCTCCTGCCCCGGCCCTACCTGCGCCGGCCGCCGGAAGCGGCAGCTCGACCCCCTCGGCACCGACCGTCGCTTCTTCGGTCGACTTGGCTGCCGCGACGGTCGGCTCGATCCTGGGGAGTTCCTCATCAGTGCCTTCCTCAGCCGGGAGTTCCAGCTCGTCGAATCGAAGCCGGCCTGAACCCCTGCGGATGGAGAGCATCCATTCGTCCCGGTCCTGGATCTCGACCTCCGGGCCGAAGCGCCGACGAGGCACGACGTTCACCTTTGTGCTTCCGCGCGACACGCGGGTGATCTTGGTCGTCAAGCAGGTCTCGCCGACCTGCCGGATCGCCGGGCAGCTCTCGGTGCAGGGGCACGCCGGCCTCAACCGAGTCCGCTTTCCGGGACGAGGGAAGCACCTGCAGCTCGTGGCCGGCACCTACCGCATCTCCGTGCGCAGTCGTCCAGGAAGACTTTTGCGGCGCGTGACGATCGTCGTCGTCGACGGCGGCGCGCCGAGCTCGAGTGAGCTGTCGTCGGCTCGGGCGGCGAACGTCTGCACCTCAGTGAGCAGCCTGGCCTCGGCCACGGCCGGGTCGACCGGCGCGTCGAACGAGAGCCTCTCCGTCGGCCACCCCTCGGCCAGCGGCGGCCCTGCTCGGGGCACGAGCACTCACTCGGGTGCGGTGCTCGGGACCACCGTCGCGAGGGCGGCTCGCGCAATCCAGCCGCTCTTCGTCGCGCTGCTTGCGATCGCGATCTTGCTGCTCGGACTCGCCTCTCTTCCGCGCATGGCACTCACCGAATCACGGACGAGCGACCTCCTAGTCCGCCACCGCATCGAGATCGCCGGCCTTGGGGCAGCGGCCTTCGCAGCCGTCGTGATCGGCTTCCTTCTCGGCTAAGCCCTTCCTCAGGCGCCCCACCAGAAGCTCGCAGCGATCACGACGTAGAAGCCGACGAGAATCGCGCCCTCCTCCCATGTGCTCTCTCCGTCGTAGACGACCACAGCGAGAATCCACGCCGCGAGCAGGAGACAGATGGCGAGCAGCGTCGGAAAGACAAGGGTCAGAGTCGTCGCGAAGAACAGGCTGGCGAAGACCAGCACCGGTGTCAGCAGGAGTGCGACCTGCAGCGCGGAGTTGATGATCACCGAGATGGCGAAGTCGGGACGATTCCTCGCCGCCAGCTGCACCCCGACGACGTTCTCGACTGCATTTCCCGCAATTGCGACGACAACAAGCCCCGCGAACGCCTCGCTCATCCCCAGCGTTTCGGTTGCAGGCTTCAACGCGGTGACGAACCAGTCGCTCACGAATGCCGCTGCGACACCGGCGCCACCGAGGACAATGACCGTCGTCGCGAGGGTCCAGCGCGCTGGTTCCAAGGCTCCCTCGTCGGCGACCTTCAGGAGGCCGGGCAGCGTCAGGAAGAACAACGCAAGCAGCACCCCGGCACAGATAAAGCTCAGGGAGCGCGCATGGGCCGCGGCGGGCGTGTGGACCGCGTGTGCCAGAGTCGGAATCGCCAGAATCGCCGCCGCCAGGACAGTCAACGTCGCGATCAGACGTGCTCGCGGCGAATCGAACGTCTGCGTGCCGTTGCGGAGCCCGCCCACGATGAACGCCAGCCCCAACACAAGAATGCCGTTTGCGATCACAGATCCGACGAGCGCGGACTGGACAACCCCGATCAGACCCTCGTGCAGCGCGAAGAGAGCGATGAAAAGCTCGGGCAGGTTCCCGAGACCAGACTGGATCGCCCCGGCCGCCGAAGAGCCCACCCTGCTGCCGAGCTGCTCCGTCGCGCGACCGACGAGTCGGGCGAGAATCGCGATCGCGAGCGCTGACAGCACAAAGGTGAGCACAGGCGGGGCGTCCGCGAAGTGGGCAGTTCCAGCGGCGACGACGAGCACCGCCGCGACGGCAAGCTCGATCAGGTCTCGCCTGTTCACGCCCATATCATCGAGCCCATGACGGGGGAAGAGCTACGAGAAGTGATGCGCCGCTTTCCAGCACCGGTCGCGGTCGTGACCACGGAACTGGACGGGGAACGGTTCGGGCTTACTGTCGGCTCGCTCGTCTCGCTGTCGCTCACACCTCCGCTCGTCGGGATCTCGATCGGCAAGGACTCGTCCTCGCACGAGCCGATTCGCCGGGCCGGCGCTTGGACGGCGAGCTTGCTCTCGGGGATGCAGCTGAATGTCGCCCAGCACTTCGCGCGGAGCGGGATTCCGCCGGTCGCCCTGTGGAACGGGGTCGACGTGCGCCAGGGAAAATGGGGGCCACTCGTGGAGAACGCCCTCGCCTGGCTCGAGTGCCGCACCATCTCGGAGCACGATGCGGGAGACCACACAATCTTCGTGGGCGAGGTGGAGTCGACCGAGCTCGGCGGAACGGGTCCGGGGCTCGTGTACCGAGACGGCAGCTTCCTCCCCGCGTGATCGAGGCGGTCGTCTTCGATCTCGACGGCGTCATCCTCGACAGCGAGCAGGTCTGGGACGAGGTGCGAGAAGGGCTCGCGCGCGAACGAGGCGGCCGCTGGAGCGAGCAGGCGCAGGCGGACATGATGGGGATGAGCTCGACCGAGTGGTCGCGCTACATGCACGACGTCGTCGGCCTGCCGGAGCCGCCTGAAGAGATCAATCGTGAGGTCGTGCGACGAATGCTCGACCGGTATTCGCACGATCTGCCGTTGATCGACGGCGCAATGGATGCCGTGAAGCGGCTGGCGGACCGCTGGCCGCTCGGGGTCGCATCGTCGTCGAACCGTGAACTGATCGATCGGGTGCTCGAGGTCGCGGGGCTGGCGCCGTACTTCCGCGTGACCGTCTCCTCCGAGGAGGTCGCGCGCGGGAAGCCTGCGCCGGACGTCTATCTCGAGGCTGCGCGCCGACTCGGCGTCGAGCCGCAGCTTGCCGTTGCGATCGAAGACTCTGCCAACGGCATTCGCTCCGCCCATGCCGCGCGTATGCACGTCGTTGCGATTCCCAATCGCGCCTTCCCGCCACCGCCGGACGTCCTCGCACCGGCCGCCGTCGTCCTGGATTCGATCAAGGAGCTCGATCCGGAAGTCGTTAAGGAGGCGGGGCGCCCTTCGATTCCCAGTAGCGGTTGAGCGCGCCCTGCACCTTGACGAACCAGACGATGTGCCCGATCAGCGGGAGCAGGAACCAGAGGCCGGTAAGGCCGCGCACGGGGCTCTTCTGTCCGTCGAGATCCTCGTACATGTAACGGACCTCGGAGGGGACGATGAAGAACGTCACCGGTGAGATCAGGATGTAGATCACGAGCCCGATCACGCCGCCGACGCCGTTGCCGGAGTAGCGCTTGACCTCCTCCTGCGTCCTGTACGTCCAGACGAAGGTGTAGATGCCAAGGGTCAGGATCGCCCAGAGAATCGAGAGCCCGATCGAGCGGGTGTTCCCGACCGACCCACGCTCCTGTTCTGTCGCCATCGCGGTCACGCGTGGATCATCTCAGGCCCGCCAGACGAGATTCATCCCGTCCCGGACTGTCAGCAGCACGTTCTCGACGCGCTGGTCGTTGGTCACGTGGTCGTTGAACTCCTTGATGGCCCGCGTGTTCTCGTCTTCGTCATCCTCGACGACCCGACCGGACCAGAGGGTGTTGTCGACAACCATCAGGCCGCCGTCGGCGAGCAGCGGCAGCGTCGCCTCGTAGTAGTTCAGGTAGTTCGGCTTGTCCGCGTCGATGAAGACGAGCTCAAACGGGCCCTCGAGCTGCGCGATCGTTTCGAGCCCCGGACCGAGCCGGTAGTCGATTCGGTCTGCGACACCGGCCTCCTCGGCGTACCTGCGCGCGATCGCCGTCGTCTCCTCGTTCACGTCGCAGGTGATGACACGGCCGCCCGTCGGCAGGGCGAGCGCCATCGAGATCGACGAGTACCCGGTGAACGTTCCGAGCTCGAGCACGCGCCTCGCACGCAACGTTCGGACGAGCGTGCCGAGGAAGCGGCCCTCGAGGCGACCGACCATCATCTGCGGCGCGGTGGTCTTCTCGTGCGTTTCGGCGGCTAGGCGTTCGAACAGCTCGCCGTCGGGAGAGGTGTGCTCCTCGGCGTATTTCTCGACGCGCGGGTCGACGATGAAGCTCATTCCACCCGCCCAAGCAGGACGCAGCCGTTGTGGCCGCCGAGGCCCATCGCGTTCGAGAGTGCGACATCGACCTGCACCCGGCGCGCCTCGTTCGGCACGTAGTCCAGGTCGCAGTCTGGGTCGGGGTGACGGTAGTTGATCGTAGGTGGGATCACTCCTTCGTGGAGCGCGAGCGCGCACATCATTGCCTCGATCGCCCCCGCCGCGCCAAACGTGTGTCCCATCATCGATTTCGTCGAGGAGACGGCGAGCTTGTAGGCATGATCGCCGAAGACCGCCTTGATTGCCTTCGTCTCGGCAAGATCTCCCAGCGGCGTCGAGGTTCCGTGCGCGTTGATGTAGCCGACCCGTTCCGGCTCGACCCCGGAGCGCAGCAGCGCCGCGCGCATCATGTCCGCGACACCGATCGCCTCGGGCTCAGGCTGCGCCATGTGGTGGGCGTCGTTCGACGCGCCGTACCCGAGCACCTCGGCGTAGACGCGGGCGCCGCGCGCCTGGGCGGCTCCGAAATCCTCGAGGAGGAAGACGCACGCGCCCTCGCCCATCACGAACCCCGCCCGCGTCGCGTCGAAGGGACGCGAGGCAAGCGGCGGGTCGTCGTTCTCGACCGCGAGGCCGCGCATGGCGGTGAAGCCCGCGAGGATGAGTGGATGCATGCACGCCTCGCCCCCGCCGGCCAGCACGGCGTCGGCGTCTCCCCGCTTGATCAGCTCGGCCGCCTCTCCGATCGCGTGCGACCCGGTTGCACAGGCGGAGACGACCGCGTAGTTCGGCCCCTTGATCCCCAGCGAGATCGCCAGCTGACCGCTCGCAGAATCGACGAGGACATTCGGCAGGAAGTTCGGCGAGACCCGGTCAGGACCGCGGCTGAGGCGGATCTCCTCCTGCTCGAGGATCCCGTTCACACCGCCGATCGCGGTGCCGAAGACGATGCCGACCCGGGCCGGGTCGAAGCCGTTCAGGCCTGAGTCGTCCAGTGCCTCCCGTGCTGCGCCGAGGGCGAGCAACACGTTCCGCTCGAGCTTTCGCACCTCTTTCGGCGAGG
>Ga0207683_10003273_pt1 | contig 14117 bp, 14 predicted proteins | sample KBSM73metaG_FD_184333 | JGI IMG/M metagenome (GOLD analysis project Ga0207683, IMG submission 184333) | Miscanthus rhizosphere microbial communities from Kellogg Biological Station, Michigan, USA - KBS M7-3 metaG (SPAdes) (version 2) | ecosystem: Host-associated > Plants > Roots > Rhizosphere >...
GGAACTTCAAATCCAAAAACCCCACTAGAATCATAGATTGCTAGTGTCCCTTTGATTCCGAAGTTGGCAAACGAGTGTGCCGCGCAATGATGCGAACTTCGGAATCGGGACACTAGTGCGTGATCCCGAAAAGTGGGCACCGGTTTTCGGAAAAGATCACGCACGAACAAAAAGCGTGATCCCGAAAAGTGGGCACCGGTTTTCGGAAAAGATCACGCACGAACAAAAAGCGGAGCGGGATGATGGCCCGACCAAAGATCATCCTGCTCTGGCAGCCCGCCCGACGGAGAAAAATCATGCGTCCGAGTCATGCGATTGTATGTGCGTTGCTCGCCGCCGGCTTGGGCGCTCACGCCGCGGCTGCCGCCGAGAGCTGGCCCACCCGGCCGCTGACCATGGTGGTGCCGTTCGCGGCTGGCGGGGGCACCGATGTCATGGGCCGGATCGTCGGCCGGCGCCTCTCCGAGCTGCTGGGCCAGCAGGTGATCATCGAGAATGTCGGCGGTGCCGGCGGCATGGTGGGCTCGGCGCGCGTCGCCAAGGCGGCGCCGGACGGCTACACCTTCGTGCTCGGCAGCCGCGCCGACGCCATCAACCAGACGCTCTACAAGACCCCGCTCTACAATCTCGCCACCGATCTCGCGCCGGTCGTGCTGATCGCCGACCAGCCCACCGTGCTGGTGGCGCGCAAGGACTTGCCGGTCGACAATCTGCAGCAGTTCATCACTTACGCCAAGAAGAGCCAGGTCATTATGCAATACGGCTCCGCCGGCGCCGGCTCCACCGGGCATGTCGATTGCGCGCTGCTCAATGCCGCGATGGGGGTCAATATCGCGCACGTGCCGTATCGCGGCGGCGGCCCGGCGATGCAGGATCTGATCGCCGGCCGCATCGATTATTTCTGCACCCTGAGCGGGACCGTGGCGTCGCAGATCGAAGGCAAGCTGGTCAAGCCGATCGCGAACCTGTCGCGCGAGCGCTCTCCCATGCTGCCGGCGCTGGCGACCGCGCAGGAGCAGGGCCTGGATTTCGATGCGTCGACCTGGTTCGGATTCTTCGTGCCCCAGCACACACCGGCCGCCGTCATCCAGAAGCTCCACGACGCCACCGTCGAGGCGATGGACACGCCCTCGGTGCAGGAGCGCCTCAAGGAGGTCGGCGCGATGACGGTCGCGCCCGAGCGCCGTTCGCCGGCGTATCTGCAGCAGTTCGTGGCCAGCGAAATCGAGAAGAACGCCGCGCCGCTCAGGGCCGCTGGCATCTCGATGGATTGATCCCGCGCCGTTGCTGCGCTAGTGCGTGATCCCGAAAAGTGGACACCGGTTTTCGGAAAAGATCACGCACAAACAAGAAGCTAGTGATCCCGAAAAGTGGACACCGGTTTTCGGAAAAGATCACGCACAAATAAAAAGCTGGAGCGGGAAGACGACTCAACTAAAAATCATCCCACTCTAACGCGTGCGACCGGGGTTGAACGAGAGTAAGCATCCCTGCAACGAGGCGAGCGGCACGGGCGCTCGCAAAGCGCGAGAGACGAACGATGTCCGAAGGTGCCGCCGACGGTGGTGAGTGCAGCCGACACGGCCTGCGCTCGTCGATTGTAGAACGTGGTCGCGTCGCTGGCGCGATCAAGGCGTGTTTCGCGTCGATCGGCTTTTGCGGCCTGGCGGCAGTCGCGCCGGCTCTCGCGCAAGCTCCGGAAAATGGCGATGAGCTGGCGCGTATGATGATCGCTCAGGCTGAGACCGGCGGTGGCCGCGTCGACATGCATCGGTTTGGCGACGGGGCCTGCTTCGTGGCCGAAGGCCTGTCTGCGGCCTATGTGGCGCGAAGACAGTTTCCCGGCTATCCGGTCGCTTACAGGGAAGCCGACCCCGGCAACGGCCTGTGGTTTATCCTGCTGGCGGACCACGGCAAGGCGAACGTCAGGATCTATGCGATCAAGCAGGGCGTCCTGCGTTGGGACGTGCCGGAGAACGCGCGGGTCGGTGATGCGATGGTGTGTAGCGATACGGCGGACATCTCGACCTCCGCGGCGGTCGGGTCCGGGCCGCTCTTCAAGCCAGTGCCCAGAAGCCGCTGACAGCCATTGCCGGTCGCGCAATCGCGGTCGATGGGCTGCGCTGCGCTCAGCCCATCCCGCCGCATATGCGCCCGCGGTGCACCCGGTTGCGATTGTGCACAGCCGTTCGCCGTGCAATCGATCGATCTGACGTTGTGAATCCGGCGCGATCTCAACGGACGCTCCGAAAAAAAGATGCCCCGGCGATGATATCGCCGGGGCAGCGCTCCCGTGAGCTAAACTAGGGGGGTGCCTTCGGGGAGCGCAACACGTTGATGTCCGCCGACGTCCTCGCGGACGGAATCTCGATCAGCAGACCCAAACTCTCACGTAGCCGTAGATGCCGGGATACCAGCGCCAGCAGCCGTAACCGTTATAGGCGTAGAGCCCGCCGCCCCAGAAACCGACGCGGCGAAAGCCGTGGTGGAAATGTCCGCCGCGATGGTGTCCGCCGGCGATGTGGGCGTGGCCGCCACCCCAACCGCCGCCGCGGCCACCGAAGCCAGCATGACCTCCGTGTCCGCCGCCATGTCCACCTCCATGGCCGCCGCCATGTCCACCTCCATGTCCACCTCCATGCCCACCCCCATGGCCGCCGCCACCTCCGCGGGCGGCCACAAACGTTGGGGCAAGGGCGACTGCAGCGCCGAGTGCTGCGGTGGCGGCGATAGCGATCACGGTCTTTCGCGACATTGGGGCGTTATCCTCTCAGGATATCCATCCACCATGCGTGATGTTAGGTCCGCGATCTGAATGGCGGCTGAACGCTTTGCAGCGCAAATGCGGCGACGTTGCATCGCGCGCGTACGACGGACGCTGATACCTCCTGCCTCGTAAACCCGATCATTGCCTTTCGGACGATCGGTAACGGGGCAGACGCTCGTCGAAGCGGGAGGGTAACACACCGAATGCGCAGCAACTGTCATGCGTCGAGCCGAATGAGTTACGCTGCAGCGTCGTCAGCACATGAAAGCGCGACGTCGCTTCACCATCGGCTCGTTTGATATTTCGCCGGCGTTCATCGCGACCGCACTTTTCCTTCGCCGAACCCGTTTCCACAATTCAGCCAAAAGGTGTCGCGCGTCACAGACCGCCGCGGCGCGTTTCCATATGCCTTCCACCCGAAATGCAGAGAAGAACATTGAGGCCCATGCCATAGCGCGTGTGGACCACGCGAATTCGCGAGGTTGCCGATGTACAAGCTCATCCTGCATCACGTCTATCGCTCAAGCGCGCCTTTCCTTGACCTGTCCGGGCATGGCACTCACGCCCAGGGCACGAATGTCGGCTGGAGCGCGGACGGCGCCGTGCCACAGAGCGGTGCCGCCGTGTTCAACGGCAGCAGCAGTCGCGCGCTCGTTCCGATCAGCCCAGTCTGGCAGGATCTCTACGCGTTGCGGGTCGACGCGCTGGTGCGTTTCGATCCGGTGCAGGGAACGCCCGGCCACCCCGTGCGCGTGAGGCGCCATCTCGTGGTGGAAGGACCGCTGTCCTTCGCCGTATTCATCGGACAGGAGCGCACGGTGACCGGGATGGTCATGGGCCTGCTGAGGGACCCTGACGCCGACGACGATCTGTCTGCCAGCGACACGCTCACCGCCACGCTCTCCGGTGGCGGCTCCATGGATCCGTTCGACACGCTGGTCGCCAACGTGCCGGATACGTTGCCCATTCCCCCGGGCTACAAGCTCGGCTGGGTGCCGGTCAGCAGCACGCCGGAGTTCGCGCCGGACGGTCAGAAGCGCACGATCGTTCCGGGCCAATGGACGCGCATAACCTTTGCCCACATGGGCACGTCGCTCTTGCTTTATCTGGACGGTGTATTGGCGGGCGCACGCCACGACATCGTCTCCCCGGTGCTGCCGGTGCAGGGCACCGGCGTTCACATCGGTTGCGCGCCCGGGACCCACCCGGACACGCTCCGCGGCCGGCTCGATGAGCTGCGCATCTGGAAGTACGATCCTCACTATCACACCAAGAAGTTCTTCTGCCGGCCGATGAGCCGCGAGACGGAGGCCTGCCTGCGCCTGATGCTCGGGCGCCTGGAACGGCTTGCGACCGATCGCGCGACGCGCGCGCAGATGCTGGGCGTGCTCGACTGCCTGAATGCGGCGATAGGCAAGCTGCAACGCGCGGTATTGCAGCGCGGGCAGCCTGCGCTGCAGGAGGTGACCCGGTTCGGACGCCGCTACGACGAGCTCTGGTGCCGCGGCGCCATCGCCGGCCATGCCATGCGCACGCTCTCCGGCGAGTTCGTGTCGTGGATGGCGCAGACCGCCGGCGATGCGTGGTCGCAGTACCTGCGCGAAAGCTCCGCATGCATTCGGAAATTGAAGGGCCTGGATTTGGGGCCGGAGATCTGCGGTGCCAGTGGCTGTGACCCCGCCTTCGCCGCCTTCCTGAACGACATCAACCGCCATCTTGCAGCCGACCTGCTGTCCTGCGTGCCGGCGGGCAACTGCAAGCGCGGCTGCGAGCAACCGCCGCCCGGGCGGGAGCGAGAACCATACCAACCGCCGTCCGATCATCGCGAGCCACGGATGCCGGACGGGTCGATGCCCTGCGGGCATGACCTGAAGAAGGGAGGCTGACGTGCCGTTCACACTCGAACAGAAGCGCCGTCTGATGCGCGCCTATGCGCCGGTGCTGTTCCTCCACCGGAGCGAGCGCTTCGTCCCGGTCAGTCCGGCCGCCTACCTGGATCGCGCGGCATTGTGGGACGACAGCTCGCCGGGTGCCGACCTGCGTGAGAACTGGGGCCGTCCATCCACGGCGGATGCATTCCCGCGCGCGCCGTTGCTGCGACCGGGTCAGCTGACCGTCAACCCCGCGGCGGCCGGCGGCGACGTGCACTTTCTGGGCGAGCAGGTCGACGGCGCCTTTCCGTTCACGCAATCCGACGGCGAGCGCGCGCTGTTTCTGGATTTCCGCGGTTGGTGGGAGGAGGGCGCGCGTCCCGAGCTCGGCAATGAGCCCGGCAAGGTGCAGGAGACCACGGAGAACCGCTGGGCCTTCGTCGAACGGCTGATGCAGTCCTGGGCGCCCTGGCGGCCCGAAGATCCAACCGCTCCGATTCCCCCTGATGTCGCCATGATGGAGCCGTTCAGGCGCCGATTGTCAGCCGATGTTCACGACTGGCAGAGCCTGGCGGTCGCAGCCAGTCAGGTGGATCCCGATCTGATATCGATGCTGAGCAAGATCGCGAGTCATGCCGGCAACACGAATCTCTGGTTCATCTTCTATCATTTCTTCTACCCCGCCCATGAGGAGAACCTGCGCTGGTGCGAGTTCGTGGCGCTGCTGAACAACCTGCACAAGGAATTGCCGCCTGCGAGCACGAACGCTGATCAGCTCGATACCTCGGGAGGCCTGGGCGACCTGAGCGGCCTGCATCGCGCCGATTACGCCGGTGACTGGAGCACGGTGTGCGTCGTTGTCCGGGCGCGGCCGGAATGGGTGCCCACAGCCGGCGGAATGCAGGAGCTGCCGGAGGATGATTCGGATCTGCCGGCGCCGAGCTTCACCGGTTTTGGCCGGCGCGCTCGCAGCCTGATGAACGAGGAGGGCCGCTTCACGTTCGACCAGTTGATGCCCGTCACCGAGGATTTCGGCGTCGTGGGCGAACGTCACGTCAAGGTGTTCGCCGGCCGCGGCACGCACAATAACTTCGCCATCCCCGGACAGCACCCTTCGCCCCGTGAGGAGTCCATCTTCGACTCGGCTTGCGACGTCAACGGCACCGACCAGCATTCGGACGCGCCGGTGGACGACAAGTACCGCAAGCGCCGGCTCGCGCTGCTGGGGTTGCTGAAGATCCTGCTGGGCATATTGCTGGGGGTGCCGCTTCTGCCCGAGGTCGGCGCGGCCGCCTTCGGCCTGGAGGCGATGCCGCGCGATACGCCTGAATCCGGCTTCGGGCCGGACACCGAGGATGCGCCACCGTCCGAGGCGCAGGCGCTGATCATCGCGCCCGAGGAGACGCTGAACGAGCTGGCGTTGGCGCCCGAATCGGCGTGGCAGATCGCCGACGCCGACCTCGTCAACGGACAGATCTGGTGGCCGCCGACGCTCGGGCCGGCCGAAGGCTATCGCGGCGCATGGGGCGTAGCCTGCGCCGAGGATCCCTTCGATGCGCGCGGCGGGATGCCTTTTCCCGATGCCCGCGCCAAGCTGATCGAGTCGCTCGCGCTTCTGTTGGAGAAAGACTAGTGGTCCGATTCCGAAGCTCGTAAGCTTTCGCGGCACGTTCAGATCCGGACTTCGGCATCAAAAGGACCACTAGCAACTTTATGATTCTGGTGCGGTTCTGAATTTGAAGTTCCTATGACGATCGCGCCACAGGAACTGATAGGAACTTCAAATTCACCGCACTACGCGCACATGCGGGAGGCGCGCGCCCGCGCCAGCTTGGCTTCCTCGAAGCCGTGCATTCCCATGTGCCACTGCAGCGCAACGATGGCGCCTTTGACCGGCTGCAGCAGACCGAGAGTGAGAATGAGGGTGGGCGGCAGCCACAGCACCAGGTGTACCCAGTACGGCGGCGCAAAATTGGTCTCCACCGACAGCACGGCCGGAACCAGCAGATGGCCGACGATGAGGATCACGACATAGGCGGGAAAATCATCGGCCCGATGATGGTGCAGCTCCTCGCCGCACACATCGCAACGATCCTTCACCTTGAGAAAGGCGCCGAACATCCGCCCCTTGCCGCAGCACGGGCAGCGGCCGAGAAGCCCGCGCACAATCTCGTGCCTCGGCAGTCGCGCGGAAAAGGAATTGGACACCGGTGTGCTCCCCCGAATTGCTTGCGAAAAGCGCATCCATACAATAAGCTCGTCTATCCTTACACTCAACGCATGTCGGAGAGATTGTATGGATTGGCGCCCTACGCTCAAGGACCGCGAGGGACCACTCTACCGCCGCATCGTCGACGCCTTGACCGCGGACGTGGCCAGCGGGCGTCTGCGTCGAGGCCAGCAGTTGCCGACCCATCGCGCCCTGGCGAAGGCGCTCGGCGTTGATCTCACGACCGTCACGCGGGCGTACACGGAGGCCCGCCGCTGCGGCCTGACTGAAGCACGGACGGGGCAAGGCACATTTGTCGCCGAGAGCATGTCGCACCATGCCCCTGCCCTGCGCCCGGAACTCGACCTTTCCATGAATCTCCCGCCGCAGCCGATGGAGGCCGACCTGGAAGGCCGGCTCACCCGGGGCATTGCGGCGATCCAACGGGAGGTCGGGTTCTCCGCCCATCTCAGTTATCGCGACCCCGGCGGAAGCGGAGCCGAACGCGACATCGCGGCCGAATGGCTGCGGTCGCGTATCGCGGAAGCGCGTGGCGATCGGGTCGTGATCTGCCCCGGCACCCAGAATGCGCTTTTCGACCTGCTCATCGCGCTCACCTCACCGGGAGACGTCGTGCTTACCGAAGCGCTGACCTATCCCGGCATCAAGGCGGCGGCCGCCTGCAGGGGCGCGCGCCTCGTCGGCGTCCCGATGGATGAGCACGGCATTCTTCCCGACGCGCTCGATGCGGCGTGTCGGAAACATTCGCCCAAGGCCGTGTACTTGATCCCGACGATCCACAATCCCACCACCGCTACGATGCCACGGTCGCGTCGCGAGCAGATCGCCGACATTCTGCGGGCGCGCAACGTGCTGCTGCTGGAAGACGATGCCTACGGCATGCTGGAGCCCAAGGCCGTGCCGCTGGCCGCGCTCATTCCCGAGCGCACCTATTTCGCCGCGACGTTTTCCAAGTGCATCGCGCCCGGGCTGCGGGTGTCGTTCCTGCTGACACCCGATCAGGACGCTGCGAGTCTCCTGGCAAACGCTCTGCGTGCGACCGTGCACATGCCCGCGTTCCTGATGGTCGCGCTGGTGACGCGCTGGCTGCAGGACGGCAGCGCCGACGCCATCATCGCGGCGATCCGTGACGAGGCCACCGCGCGGCAGAAACTTGCTTCCCAGGTGCTGGCGCGACATGCATTTTCGCGCCACCCCAACGGTCACCACATCTGGGTCCCGTTGCCGCCGAGCTGGAACAGGACGGAATTCGCGTCGTACGTTCAAAGGCAGGGACTGGGCGTGGTGACGGCGGAAGCGTTTAGTGTCGAGGACGCGCCGCCGCACGCGATCCGCGTCTCGCTCGGCGCGGCGAGCAGCCGCGCCGAACTGGTGCGCGGCCTGGAGATCCTGGCTGGCGCCTTGCGGTCGCCGGCGGCCGTGACCCGCGTGGTGTAGGCTGCCATGTGCCGGGCATGCCCGCTTGTGAAACTGAATCGACGATCAGGGCCGGTTGCAGGCCGGCGATCTGAAACGGAGTGCGGGAATTCCGGAACGCCACTTCCCGTTCCCACCCATCAAAAACACGTAATTGGTGCTTGGCGAGACCGGGCAACAAGTGACAGAGAAGGGCCTCAAGGGAAATCGAGGACACCCAGTAATGAGCGACGTGCAAGCGGACCGGCTCGAGCGGATGAACCGCTTCGTCAACCGGATGAACGAGGTCGAGCGCGATCTCACGGCGCCCTATGTGCGGCCGAAGGATGCGGCGACCTTGATCCTGGTCGACCGCTCGGGCCCGGTTCCCAAAGTCCTGCTCGGCAAGCGCCACGAGCGACACAAATTCATGCCGGGCAAATTCGTCTTTCCCGGCGGCCGCGTGGACCCGGCGGACAAACTCATGCCGGTGGCAAGACCGCTCGATCCGCACGCCGAAGCCAATCTGATGAAGCATCTGCAACGCGCCAGCGCCGCCAAGGCGCGGGCATTTGCGCTCGCCGCCATCCGCGAGACCTTCGAGGAGACCGGGCTCGTGCTCGGCGTGCCGACGACCGAAACGGTCAAGGTTCCCGCCGGGCCGTGGAGCGGATTTGCCGAGGCGAAAATCCTTCCCGACCTCAGCGCGCTGCGCTTCATCGGTCGCGCCATCACTCCCCCCGGCCGGGTGCGGCGGTTCGATGCGCGCTTCTTCACCCTCGACGCCAACGCGATCGCCCATCGCGTGGAGGACGTCACCGGCCCCGAGGCCGAGCTCGTCGAGCTGGTGTGGATGCCGCTGACGGACGCCAAGCAACTCGACATGCCGGCGGTGACCGGCGTCATGCTGGAGGAACTCGACGCGCGCATCGCGGACGGGTTCGGTCACGACCTCCCGGTTCCGTTCTACAGCATGCCGCGGGGGCGCTTTAAACGGGAGCTGCTGTGATCCGGCGCCCCTTGGCGCACATTGACATTGGCAGACAAGGCATTAGGTTCCGCGCCAGTTCACGCCATCGAGGATTGCCATGGCCAAGGCCACAACCATCAAGGTGAAGCTGGTTTCCAGCGCCGATACCGGATTCTATTACGTGACGCGCAAGAACTCGCGCACCATGACCGACAAGCTGGTGAAGAAGAAGTACGACCCCGTCGCCAAGAAGCACGTCGAGTTCAGGGAAACCAAGATCAAGTAGCCGACGCGCTGGCATTACGGATAAAGGCGCCCTGGATGGAGGGCGCCTTTTGCATTTCGCCGCACGCGCTGTGGAACAGCGATCAGTCGAGATAGAGGTGGCCGGTCGGGAGCGGCGTCATGAGGAGGCCACTCGTACCGCCCCCGAACCGGCCGAACCCCACGGACCCAGGAGATGCGGCGGACCTGAGCATTCCGTAGGGTTATCAATATGATAGGCGACGGCACGATGCTCCGTGGCCCCGTTTTGCCAGGGGCCAAGAGCCTCTCCCACCGCCTCGCGCAACGTAGCGCAACGGGTCCGGAAATCAACAATTTAGGTTGTGGACAAAGAAGAGACTTCGGTCAGCGTAAACTTGCCCCGCATGTGGCCCGGCGACCGAGCCGTCAGCGGCCGACTTCCTCGGCGGATCCGAGGAAGTGGCGGATGGTCTCGATGAACTTGCCGACCGAGATCGGTTTCGAGAGATAGGCCTCGCACCCGCCCTGGCGGATGCGCTCCTCGTCGCCCTTCATGGCGAAGGCTGTCACGGCCACCACCGGAATCGCCTTGAGCTCCGGGTCTTCCTTGAGCCATTTCGTCACCTCGAGGCCGGAGACCTCGGGCAACTGGATGTCCATCAGGATCAAATCGGGGCGGTGCTTGCGGGCGAGATCGAGCGCCTCGATGCCGTTACGCGTGCCGACGGTCCGGTAGCCGTGAGCTTCCAACAGATCGTGGAAGAGCTTCATATTGAGCTCGTTGTCTTCCACGATCATCACTGTCTTGGACATTCCAGACCTTTCGACGGTTCCCCGTGCGCGCCGCGCCCCCGCGGGACCATATTGCATGGCCGGGCTTCGCGCAGGCATGACACCTGGTGCGGTAGCAAGAGCGTGCAAACTGCGGAATCAGGACACTAGTGCGAATACGTTACGGAAACGCAAATCTTGGCGTTCTGTTCTTACCGCCGGGCGCACCGCGACTTGGGATAAAACCAGCTAACTTCAGTGGTTTGCGGACATTTTTTCGTGCGATTGATCGCTTTTCGATCGTGTGACGAGTATCAGCCCGGCGAGGCCGGCGATACATCCATGGTACGGCGGCTGAGCGCGAGATTGAAAGTATAGCCGCCGAACAGGTCGACGATGGTGATAAAGATCAGCAGGCAGGCCGCCTCCCAGCGCTCCGTCGTACCGACCAGTTGCGGCTTGCCGAACACCACGATCAGCACGACTGCGAGCGGAACCAGCGAGGCCATGCCGTCCACTACGCCGATGAACCGATTGCCGGCCGAGGGCAGGCTGAAGGGAATCGAGATGAGCTGGTAGGTGAGATAGAGGGCGGCGAGCCACGCCATGTTGAAGCCCAAGCGATCGGGAGTGAACAGCCCGACTCGCCCGGCGAGTTCCGGGAATGACCCAGCGTACCAGAAGAAATAGACCTCCCACGCCGCAAGGCCCAACGCGAACAGAATGCTGGCGCCGGCAACGGATATACGGCCCTTGCGCATAATCGGCTCCCTCTGGAATTCGCTCCCTCACCTACCCGACATTTCGTCCCGGCGTCGAGGGACTTGATCCCGTTTCGCGATTAAGATCAGCGGGCCCGCGCCGCGCGATTCGACGGCGAGTGTCCCAGTTCCAACGTCGTATGCCGTCGCGGCACGCGCTCGTACGAATGACTCGCATCCGCCCGCTAGCGCGGAGATCGCCATGTCCAAGCAGCGCCGCGGGACGAGCCGCAAGGAGCAGCAGGCCGCGGCCGAACAGCTCGCCATTGCGGCGCTGGGCTTCATCGCCGGCGAGCCGGAACAGCTCGGGCGCTTCCTGGCGATGAGCGGAATAGGACCGGACTCCCTGCGCGACGCGGCGCGCGAGCCGCGATTTCTGGCCGGAGTGCTCGATCACGTGACGGCGGACGAGGCGCTGCTGCTCGCTTTCGCCGCGGCCAACGAGATCGATCCGGACGCCGTCATGCGCGCCCGCGACGTCCTCGCCGGCGGCCCTTGGGAACGTGACACGCCATGACCGGGCCAGCCGGGGTCGCGGCGACCAACGAACCGGTGCGGCGGTCCCTGCCCGGCTTTTGCCGCGACTGTCGCGGCGACGCGCAGGACGGCGTATCGCGCTGCCCGGCGTGCGGCTCGCCGCGGGTGTTGCGCCATCCCGAGCTCGACGCGCTTGCCATCGCTCACGTCGACTGCGACGCGTTCTATGCCACGATCGAGAAGCGCGACGATCCCACGCTCGCGGACAAACCGGTGATCGTCGGCGGACGCCAGCGCGGCGTCGTGCTCACGGCGTGTTACGTGGCACGCACGTTCGGCGTGAGGTCGGCGATGCCGATGTTCGAGGCACGGCGGTTGTGCCCGCACGCCAGCGTGGTGCGGCCGGACATGGAAAAGTACGCGCGTGTCGGACGCGAGGTGCGCGCGCTCATGTTCAAGCTCACGCCGTTGGTCGAACCGGTCTCGATCGACGAGGCGTTCATGGACCTATCCGGGACCGCGCGCCTGCACGGAATGTCGCCCGCCAAGGCGCTCGCCAGATTCGCCGCCGACGTCGAGAACAGCCTCGGGATCACGGTGTCGATCGGGCTCTCCTCCAACAAGTTCCTTGCCAAGATCGCCTCCGATCTGGACAAGCCGCGCGGCTTTGCCGTGCTCGGCGCCCGCGAGGCGGCCGCGTTCCTGGCGCCGAAGCCGGTGACGCTGATCTTCGGGGTCGGCAAGATGGCGCAGCAGCGGCTCGCACGCGACGGCTTGCGCACCATCGGCGATCTGCAGCGCGCCGACGAACGCGAGCTGATGCGCCGGTACGGCAGCGAAGGCGCAAGGCTCGCGCGCCTTGCGCGCGGACTCGACGATCGCAAGGTCAACGCCGACCGGGAGACCAAGAGCATTTCAGCGGAAACCACATTCGATCAGGACATCGCCGACTTCCGACGGCTGGAACTCCGGTTGTGGCACCTCTGTGAAAAAGTCTCCGCCCGCCTCAAGAGTAATGCGCTCGCCGGCAGCACCGTGACGCTGAAGCTGAAAACCGCCGACTTCCGCATCCGGACGCGGGCACAATCGCTCGCGCGGCCGACGCAGCTCGCCGCCCGCATTTTCGCCACCGGGCGCGATCTGCTCGGACGGGAAATCGACGGCACCATGTTCCGCCTGCTCGGCATCGGCGTTTCCGCGCTCGATGCCGCCGACGGGGCCGATTTCGCCGACCTGCTCGACCGGCGCACCGCCGACGCCGAACAGGCGATCGACCGGCTGCGAGAGCGGTTCGGCGACGAAGCCATCATCAAGGGCCTCGCGCTGGACGAACCGGATGACGGGCCGCAGACGACCGACGACGGCTAGGATAGGGGTTGCGTTGCGTCGTTCCCTACTTGCAGGGCTTGGTGTCGCGAAGCTCGAGCGAGGTGAGGTCGCCGTTGATGGCGAAATCGTTGTAATCGAGCACCAGCGCGCGCGAGATGCCGTTCTCGTAGAGCTCGAACTTGATCGCATAGACCGGCGCCTGCTCGCCGCTCTTGGATGCCTTGTCGAAATAGCTCACCGTGACAGGCCAGCGCTTGAGGCCGGCGAGCACCTCCTTGCCGGCGGCGGCATCGGTCGGGACGCGTTCGCCCGGCGCGATCACGCGCCCGATGACGGTCAGTGTGTTGTAGACCTTCTCGCCCTTCTCCGAGCCGTCATAGACCGGGAGCTCGATGATGCTCTTGTCTTCGCGCGCGGCGGCGATGATCCGGCGCACGTGCTCGGTCGGAAACACGATGGTGGCTTCGAGATCGAACTTCTTGTCAACCGGCTTGGTCAAGGCAACGACGACCTTGTCGTTCTGCCTTTCGGCCTTGCCGTCGACGGAGTCGATCATGGTCTCGTTGACATAGTTCTGCGACTTGAAGATGTACGACTTGGCCGCGCTGTCTTCCCACGAGGTCGAGCGCAGATCGCTGAGCGTGACCTTGCCCTCGCCGTTGTCGAGTTCCGAGACTTGGCGGAACTGCAGGGCATAGCCTTCGCAGGCACTGCCGGAGAAATCGTAGAGGATGCGCCCGCGCGCCGACATGGCGGGGGAATTGCCGCGGGTCTGCGCAAGCTTGAGCTCGTAGACCGCACGGTGGGAGGCAAGCTCGTCCGCCGGTGTCAGCGCGGTCGCCTGTCGCAAGCCGATACCACCGGCCAACGTGACCGCAATCGCCGAAACCGCCGCCGACACGCAGAGCACCGATCTACCCGACACCATCATCGCAATTTGCCTCCACGCCGCCCGCTGCGGCGCAACATAGGTAGGTCGCACCCCGCGCGCAACCAGACGCGGCCAAAAGCGCACTTGGTCCAGGCTCCCAGGCGGCTTGCACGGCCCCGTCCGATCGGCGAAGACAGGGGCGCCGGCAACTGCCCGACGGTAACAATCACTCATCAGAAGCCAAGGAGAACATCATGGCCGGAACGGTCGAAAAGAAACTTGCGGAACTCGGGATCGTTCTCCCAACGCCGGCCACGCCAGTCGCCAATTACATCCCCTTCGTCCGGGTCGGCGCGCTGCTGTTCGTGTCGGGCCAGATCTGTCTCGACGCGAGCGGCAAGCTCGTCGCCAAGGGCAAGCTCGGCGACG
>Ga0207683_10003276_pt1 | contig 14111 bp, 13 predicted proteins | sample KBSM73metaG_FD_184333 | JGI IMG/M metagenome (GOLD analysis project Ga0207683, IMG submission 184333) | Miscanthus rhizosphere microbial communities from Kellogg Biological Station, Michigan, USA - KBS M7-3 metaG (SPAdes) (version 2) | ecosystem: Host-associated > Plants > Roots > Rhizosphere >...
ACAAGTCTCCTTAATTCTTTTATCAGTACTTGATACAGTTTCCCGTATTCACACTTTCTCCCGACCATTGTCGGGACTCCTTCAACCACCCGGACAAGTTTCCTCTATTTTATTATCAGTACTTGACGCGGTTCCCCGTATTCACACTTTCTCCCGACCATTGTCGGAACTCCTTCAATCACCCGGACAAGTCTCCAAAAAACAAGGGCTGCAAAAATAAAACTTAACACCTCACAGTCCGAATAAATCTTCCGCGTTCTTTGTTGTTATCGCCGCCGCGTCTTCCAGCGAGATTTGTTTGATATCCGCCAGTTTTTGCGCTACATATTTTATATAACTGCATTCATTTCTTTTTCCACGAAAAGGTACGGGCGCCAGGTAAGGGGCATCTGTTTCAAGAACCACCTGGTTTATACCTGTTTCTTTCATCACAGCGTCTAATCCCGACTTTTTAAATGTCAGCACGCCGCCGATACCGAGATACAGACCCAGATCGGTGATTTGCCTGGCCTGTTCTGAAGATCCGGAAAAACAGTGAAATACCCCTTTTAAATTCCCTTTCTGGTGCTCTCTTACAACACGTATACATTCATCCGTTGATTCGCGGGAGTGAATAACGATCGGTATAGCATAGTGCAAAGCCAAATCAATCTGCATATGAAACGAAGTATATTGTTGTTCTTTGAAACTGACGTCCCAATAAAAATCCAGCCCGATTTCTCCAACAGCCAGGAAAGACCGTTGCTCAAAATAGTTCCTAACAATTGTCAACTCTTTCTCCACGTTTTCTTTTACCGAACAGGGGTGCAAACCCATCATGGCTATACATTGACCCGGATATTGTTGTTCCAGCTGGAGCATCGCATCGTGTTCGGTAGAATCTATCGCAGGCATCAACATCCGGCTTACACCATTATCACGGGCTCTTTCTATCATTTGTGGCCGGTCATTATCAAACGCATCCACGTAAATATGACAATGGGTATCAATCAACTGCATTCGCTGTCTGTTTGCCGCAAAAGTCCCGAAAAATAAACGAAACTGTTAAACTTTGACCAATATTTCCCATCTTACATACGTTATCTGACTGTTTAGAAAAAAGACCCTTTGCTATGAATAAGATCAGTAAGTCTGTCCTTTTCATTTTAGCCGTCTTTCTTTTTACTGTATTATGTACTCTATCCTGTAAAAAAGAAAATAGCGGTGCATCTGCCGCAGATGAAGAAAATGCATCTTTATCCGCTTCCGAATCTAATGCGGAAGCCGAATTTGTTTTCAATGATGTGTTTGATAATGTAATGGGTGTGAACAATGATGTGGGCATGCAGGGAACAGGCGTATTTGGACGAATAATGAACGGCAACACTGCCGGAGAAAGGCCCCTTTCCTGTTTTATGGTTACCATAACCCAACTGGCCGCGCCAAATGTATTCCCGTTGCAAATAATTATAGATTTTGGAGCCGGTTGTGAAGGAAAAGACGGACATGTTCGGAAAGGTAAAATTATAGCAACCTATAGTGGCCGGTTGATAGTGCCCGGTAAATCAGCCGTGGTTTCATTCGATGGATTTTATATTGACAGCATTGGCGTTGAAGGCACTGAGACAATCGCAAACACCGCTGTTGCAGGGAATCGCCAGTTCACAATAGATGTTACAAACGCAAAACTTAGCAAGCTGAACGGCAATTATACCGCCTGGAACAATCATAAGGTAATCACCCAGACCGACGGTCTCAATACTCCGGATTTTGCTTTGGATGATGTATTCACCATCGAGGGTAATGCATCCGGGCAGCTAAAAAAAGGAGATCTCCTGGCAACCTGGCAATCTGAAATTGAAACCCCGCTGATAAAGAAATTCCTATGCCGCTGGATAGTACAAGGTAAAATAAAAACCACATTGGGCGCATCTACTGCCAACAGTAAATGGGTGGCCGAGCTGGACTACGGTTCGGGCGCCTGCGATGGGCATGCGAGCGTGACAATTAATGGCACAACACGTGAAATAAGTTTGCATTAATAAAAAATTATTTTACCTTTAAAGCAGTTTTCATAGGGTACGGATTAAAAACGGGCCAGGGTTTCTACCCAGGCCCTAATTTTTTTAACTGATTACCAACATATTATAAAGATTTTTCAATCTCCTGATTTTAATTACTATAGCTGGCTATCTTCATCAATTCCTTTAATAGCATCAAAAACATACCCCTTTTCAGAAAAAAACATAAGAATTTTTGGAATAATATATTGAATTTTTAAAAATGCTTTCTCACTATCATGAAATACAATAATTGAACCTGGCTTTGAATTGAAAACTACATTCTCCACACATTTTTCAGCTGTTATTGCTGTATCAAAGTCCGCACTTAATACATCCCACATCACAACTTTTGCCTCTCTACCTCTCATGGCTGACCGAAGATGCTTTGCCTGGAAAGAAGTTATTCTTCCATATGGCGGACGGAACAAACCAGTATCTATATATTTCGCTGCTTCCGCGATATCATTCATATAAGCTGCATTGGCCGATTTCCATCCGTTCAAATGATTCTGTGTATGATTACCGACAGTATGACCTTCATCCAGCATACGCTTGTAAATATCAGGATGGGCCACAACATTTTTTCCAATGCAAAAAAAGGTAGCAAGCGCATTATACTTTTTTAATTCATTCAATATAAACGGAGTTGCTTCCGGATGAGGGCCATCGTCAAATGTGAGGTAAAGCAGTTTCTTTTTTGTATCAATACTCCATAGATAATTAGGATAAATCTTTTTTAGCCACCATGGCGTTTTGACAAAATATTGATTCCTCAATCCCTTCCAAAAAAGGGGCTTTGAAGAAGAAACTTTATCGCTATTTGTTTCTTTCGTTTGGATACTTTCAAAACTACTCAAATTTTGAATGACGCCGGGTTAGTTGATAACAAGTTTATATAGACAGACAACTTTGAAATAAGACATTGCTCACAATTCACTATTCACCACTCACTATTTTATCTTTGCTGCATGAGTAAAAAAGTTCGGGTACGTTTTGCACCCAGTCCTACCGGCGGATTACATCTTGGGGGTGTAAGGACGGTATTGTATAATTATCTTTTTGCAAAAAGAAATGGAGGAGAATTTGTTTTAAGAATAGAAGATACCGATCAAACCCGTTATGTTCCCGGAGCTGAAGAGTATATTTTCAATTGTTTAGAATGGACAGGTCTTGAGCCGGATGAAAGTCCTGTTCATGGCGGCGCATATGGACCATATCGTCAAAGCGAGCGGAAAGAAATGTACCGGCAATATGCGGAGCAGCTGGTTAAAGATGGACATGCTTATTATGCGTTTGATACACCGGAAGAACTTGAAAAGATGCGGCATGATTTCAAAACAGAACAAAATCCGTCGCCGCAATACGATCATACCCTGCGTATGAAGATGCGAAACTCGCTTTCGCTATCTGATGAAGATGTAAATAAATTGCTGAGTGCCGGCACGCGCCATGTCATACGCATCAAACTTCCGGAAAAAGAAACGGTTTCTTTTAAAGATATGATACGTGGCGAAGTCAGCTTTGATACATCGGTTGTAGATGATAAGGTGTTATTGAAAGCAGACGGCATGCCTACGTATCATCTTGCCGTTGTGGTGGATGATTACCTGATGAAGATCACGCATGCGTTTCGCGGCGAAGAATGGCTGCCATCTGCGCCTGTACATGTTTTGCTATGGCGTTATTTATTTGGCGAAGAAAACATGCCGCAATGGGCACACCTGCCACTTATATTAGGACCCAATGGTAAATTGAGCAAACGGGATGGGGCAAAGTATGGCTTTCCTGTCTTTGCCATGAACTGGACAGATCCGAAGACCAATGAATTAACGGAAGGATTTAAAGAAAAAGGTTTCTTACCCGAAGCGTTTATAAACCTGCTTGCATTGCTCGGTTGGAATGATGGAAGCGAACAGGAAATTTTTTCCAGGCAGGAATTGATCGATCGCTTTTCAATGGATCGGGTGCATAGTGCGGGGGCTAAGTTTGATTATGAAAAAGCCAAATGGTTCAACCATGAATGGATCAGGAAGTCGGAAGCGGAGAGCCTGAAGTCGGTCGTCGGAGAACTATATGCTGCAAATGGGATTGCAGTTGATGATTCAGGGCTATTGGTAAAAGTGATAGGTTTGATTAAAGACCGCTGTACATTTCTTACTGATTTTATACAACAGGGTTCTTTCTTTTTTCAGCGACCGCAACAATACGACCTTGATGCGATAAAACCCAAATGGAACGAAGCAAAGAAAAGATTCTTCACCTCGTTTATTGAAGAATTAAATGCAATTCCTGATTGGAAAAGCGCTTTTATAGAAGATGCATTTAAAACGTTGGCAGCTTTGCAAAACATAAAGCCGGGAGAATTGCAATTGCCTCTTCGTATAATGCTGGTGGGAGGAAAATTCGGTCCGCCTGTATTTGAGATCGCGGAAGTATTGGGCAAACCGGAAACCGCGCAGCGGATCAATCACACATTGCAATTACTTTAGCTTATATTGGTAATAATAAAATCGCCGTATGAACAGACCTATCAGGGTGTTGGTTGCCAAAGTTGGACTGGATGGTCACGATCGTGGCGCCAAAGTGATTGCGACGGCATTGAGAGATGCAGGCATGGAAGTCATTTATACAGGGCTAAGACAAACACCAGAAATGGTAGTTACTGCAGCCCTGCAGGAAGATGTGGACGCTATCGGCATCAGTATACTCAGTGGTGCACATATGACTGTCTTTTCCAAAATAATTGCTTTAATGAAAGAGAAAGAATTAAACGACGTATTGCTCACCGGTGGCGGCATTATACCCGAAGATGATATGCAGAAACTGAATGAAATGGGCGTGGGCAAATTGTTTGCGCCCGGCACATCAACATCCGTTATTGCAGACTATATAAAGGATTGGGTAAAAGAGAACAGAAGTTTTTGATTTTAAGGAAAGAATGAAAAAAACAGTCAAGCCGTTAAAGGAGCAGGAACAATATCATCTTAAACTTCTTTGTCATCACCACCAACGGAACTCTTTTCAAAACACTAATAGAATGCAGCAATGATCCCGCTTACTACACCCCAATGCAGGTTCTATCATGAAAATAATTGTTCATAGAGACGGTTACCTGGAGGTTAAGTCTTTTTAATTTCTGAAGTAGAAGCAATCCAGCCCATCAAATCCATCAAACCGCGGCGATCCTGGTTACAATTCACACTCATTTTTCGACGTTTCGCTAACTCAAAAGCTCCTTTCATTACTTTACACGAAATGTACATTGCCTCATTCCTGATTTTTGCGCCCTCAAACATTAAACCTTACACGAAAATTCACAGGAATGAAAAAGATTATCTTATCCCAATCCAACAAAATTATTTTTCGCTCATTACCATCAGCCGCCATCATCTCATTTTGCGTTTATTTATTTGCCAGGATTCTTTGTTATGAATTTCCGATGACCTGGCTGGAAGAGATCACGTTCTTTTTAAAAGTTATGTTCACCGGTTCTATTTTAATTATTACCTGCATTACAGGTTTAAGGCTCTTTCATTTATTCATATTAAAACAGAAACTGCGTAAAAGGCAGCAGGCATTCAAACTGGCGAATACTCTATTTTTGACGGAAAATAGAGCGTATGTACAGCACCCTTCTTATTCAAATTGAAAATAACATTTGTACCGTTACCATCAACCGGCCCGACAAACTCAATGCACTAAATAAAACAGTGATCAGTGAACTCGGTGCTGCGATTGATGAGGTGTATACTAATCCTGATATCAAAACCGCGATAATAACGGGTGCAGGTGCCAAAGCATTTGTAGCCGGTGCTGATATCAGCGAGTTTCTTGAGTTGAATGCAAACCAGGGAGAAGAATTGGCGAGGCGTGGCCAGCAGCTCGTCTTTGATAAAATTGAGAATTGTTCAAAACCTATCGTCGCTGCCGTAAATGGATTTGCGCTTGGTGGTGGCTGTGAGTTGGCCCTGGCCTGCCATTTTATATACGCGGCTGAAAATGCAAAATTCGGTCAGCCGGAAGTAAATCTCGGTTTGATACCGGGCTATGGCGGTTCTCAACGATTGACGCAATTGATCGGGCGTAACCGCAGCATGGAATTACTGATGACAGGAAATATGATCACCGCAAAAGAAGCGATGGACTATGGTATGGTGAATAAAGTAACCAATCCGGAAGAACTATTGCCAAAGGTAAAAGAGACATTATCATTAATTCAATCAAAAGCACCTGTAGCCATTTCAAAAGTAATTGAGAGCGTCAATAATTTTGATCACGGGCAGCAGGGATACGATTTTGAAATAAAAAAATTCGGTGAATGTTTTGCTACTGAAGATCTGAAGGAAGGAGCGTCGGCATTTCTTGAAAAAAGAAAACCAACCTTTAAAGGCCGATAATTCATTCAGCATCCTTTACACAACGGAAACCCACAGTCGCATTTCTTTCAAACCCTTGCGATACTCTCAACAGCATTTGCCGGTAATGCAGCGGTTTAGGCCCGCCCTGCACATACCACCAGCTTCCGCCAGGTTTATAATAACTTCCGCCTTTCATTATTATATATTGATAGGAATCACTTTGATACCAGTCGTTGGTGAGTTGCCATACGCAACCGGTAAGATCAGCAACACCAAATGGATTGATACCTTTTTTGTACTTACCGACTGTATACAACTTTCCGTCACCGGTATTGCAGTATTTTGGATCAGGCTTGCCATAATCAACAAGTGTCAACGTCGTGCTTATATTCTTTTCGGTTTTTGCTTTTTGCATTACTTTATTTCCCCATGGCCATATTCTGCCATCACCTGTTTGCGCAGCATATTGCCATTCTGCTTCTGTGGGTAAACGTTTGCCTGCCCATTTTGCATAAGCCTGTGCGTCTTCATAGCTTATATTCACCACGGGAAAATTTTCTTCTCCTTTTTTTATTTTTCCGCTCACCCATTGCCGGAGAAAGTTCACTGTATCAGAAGGACTATACTTTGTTTCATCAATAAAATTTTTGAACTGGTTATTTGTAACGGGATATCTGTCTATATAGAAAGTTTTAAGTGAAATTTGCTTTGGATAGCCCTCTTTCGGATATGATATAAATTCATCGCCATTCACTACATGCATAGTAAATGAACCTGCAGGAATTTTTACCATTCCATCAGGGGTTTTGGACACTGCTGATGTTGCAGCAGATTCAGAAACAAGTAAAGGTGTACCCGGAGTTATATTAACAACATATTCATCCAGCAGATCGTTCCCATCAAATAATTGCACCACATACTTGCCTTCCGTTCTACCGAATTTTTCAAAAAGATGAAATGATGATGAGCGGTCGCTGACCAGCAGAGGCTCCTTTTCATAAGACGGGTTTCCCTGCCATATTTTAATCAAATTGCCTTCTCCTGCATCGATGGAAATTTTATCGCCATCCATCTTTACCGAAATTAACTTCGGTAACCGCGCAATTACATTGACTGCCCCTTCATTATTCGTACCAAGATATCTTTTATCAAAAGATTCAAGATCAGCAGCGATAAAAGTTTTATTGTCAGCTGTTTTAAGTTTCGCCTCTTCGTGGTTCCATAAATCAACATAATGAAATCCATCCTGAACATTCGCTTCAAACAAAACATCATGATATCCTTCAGGTATCAGGCTGAAGATGGTATAAACTATCTTTCCTTTGCCGGGCCATTGATTGATATAAATTTTATCCTGCAAAGAATTGATCAAGGGTGTCCAGTCTGCGGAATTAAAATTCAAAGAATTTTCACGGAGAATGCGTACACATCTGCCCCAGTACCGGTAATCGTCATCAATACCCTCTGGTCTGCCCGGGCGCATCACATTTATTTCAACACCATGACCGTTAAATAAACTCAACGCGTATTCTCTTCTTATCCTTTCTTTATTTACTTCTGCTACGCGGAAAATGGCAAAGTCCGGCTTGATGAGTTTATTCAGGTTTAATAAAGGCGGATAATAAATATCATTATGCACACGACCGGAAATAATTCCCTGCATGTCACGCGGCACAGCCATTCCTTCGCTATATAATATAACACCGGGCCGTGCATCATCCGCCGCCTGTTGAAGCGCCTTACTGGCTTCTGCTTTTGTATCCAATACTACACCATCTGCATCTATGCGGTGGATGATATCAGTCATCTTTTGCAACGAAACTTTCTCATCGGCATCGTCCCAGGGGTTATAGCTGATAAAATATTTTGTTCCTACATCGTGTGATATTCCGCTTAATTCCTTTTGCTTTGATAAACCACCAGGCAGATCCTGCATTAAATTCCATTGCGTTCGTTGATCAAGCCCGAGCACCGGCCATGTGGGCCAGATCGCAAAAATGTCATCACCGCCATATAATTTTTTCATTGCGCCAAGAAACCCGCGCAGCTTGTATGAAGAATCTCCTGCTGAATAATAATTCTTTTCCCATGCCATCATCAGGTGCATTGAATAAGCACGATGGATATATTCAAGATCCTTTCGTTCATAGAGTGTATTATCGAAACGCTGCACTTCATAAAGCTTTTCCTCCCGGAAACATTTTTTTAGTGCATCGTGCCAATCGCCTGTAACAATATCGGCGTATAACCCGAAACTTATTTTCTTTCCGGGTGTCAACAGGTACGGACTTCTAAATAAAAGGTAATTCTGAATACTATCATTTGCTCTTTTGATAAAACCAAAAAGTGTTTTATTGCTGCCTAATTGAACGGCACAAAAATTCAGATCATTATTATTATGCGGAACAATAACACTAAGTGGCTCCACACCTGGTCTGAAAAGAAATGAGCGGCCGGTATCTGACAGCGGTTGACCGGAAATATAATAATGACTTGAATCTGCCGTAAAAGGGATGATGTTTGAAATTGAAATTGCCGCATCTCCATTATTTGAAATTGTCAATGTGGTTTTGTATGCCTGTCCATAGCTGCTGTCTGGCTCGATGAGTAAATGCAGCTTATTATCCGAGAAAAACTTGTTGAAAACAGGGCTATTTGAATTGATCACTGTTTTATTAATCTCTATAGAAAAAAGAGGAAGAGATACCGGCATGTTTCCGGCTTTGGTCACCAGTTCATTTATTGAAAACGGATGCGAATCATCAAATCCGAACTTCTTCAGTTCCTGCGCCTCTGTTTTAAATAAAACGGACAAGATCAAACAACAAACAAAAAATTTTCTCATGTACGTATGCTATTACTCGCCTAAACCGGCGATCACATTTATCGTCAGTGCTATAATGACGGCATTATAGCCGAATGAAATCAGGCTGTGCCAAAGTACCATCCGTCTTATTTTACGCGAAGTAATGGATACATCGGAAACCTGGAACGTCATTCCGAGTACAAAGGAAAAATAAGCAAAGTCAACAAAGTCAGGTTTATTTTCATCCGGAAATTCAAGCCCCCCTGCATATTTACCGGATTGCGTTTCGTGATCGGCATAATACATATGTGCGTACCGGACAGCAAATATGGTATGCACCAAACTCCAGGAAAGTATCATTCCAATAATCGCAACAATAAAAGACAGCAGCTTTGCGGCATTTGATTCATGCCTGGTCGTAAGCAAAATAATTACCGCCAGCATACTTGCCGTAGCACAAATGAGTGTGATAATAAAAATGATGACGCGGCTTGTATCTTCTTCGGCCGCCATTTTTCGTATGTGCGCGGGCGCGGAATTGTAAAAAATAAACCAGTAAATACTTAGCAGGCAAAAGCTGAATACATCCCATGCAAGCATTATACGCGACAGACCTTCGGAATGATTCAACGGGAAAACAAAATAAACTATTAGTGTTATAGTGATCGCAATTGTTGGCTTTATTACCGGGTGCATCCGGTAAATCGTGGAAATCTTTTCGTTTTTTCTTGCCGGCTCCATCAATATTTATTATGCAGTTGTCTATCCCACTGTTCCTCATTCAGCTTTTGTGCCGGGTTCATGATATAGGTATGAATTGAATCGTCTTTCATTACTTCAACCACACGAAAGCCGCGGTAAGCGGTACCCCAGTTGCCACCAAAATGCGCATCAAATACAAACGGTATATCGTTCTTCTTTTTTACCGCATCTTCATCGTGATCATGACCATTGAACACAGCCCGTACATTTTTATATTTACCCAGTACATCAAAGAATTCAGGACAATCTACAGCATTCTTTGTTTGTTTGCCCGGGTTAATATGAATAAAAATAAAAACATTCTGTTGTTTCTTATGCGCGTCCAGCTTTTCGGCAAACCATTTCACATCAGGACAGAGATAAGTTCCTTTTTCGTCCGATGTAGTGCCGATAAGGAATGAGTTGTTCTCTATTGAGAAATCGTGGTTCACAGGCATATTCCAGGTTGCCTGCCATTCTTCCGCTGATACATGATCGTGATTTCCCTGGCTCACATAATACTTCATGTTCAGCTTATCCAACGCTTTCTTTGCGGCCGGGTAAAAATTTTTATCATCATGTATGATATCCCCGTTTATCATGCAAAACGAAAACGGGCTTTTTCCATGCGTATCATTGATAGAATTCACCGCCGTAGAAAAATAATTTTCAAAATCAGTTTCCGGTTGACCGTAGTGGCCATCGGAAGCAACTGCAAAACGAAGCTTGACCTTTTTCTTTTCTTCATTTGAAAAAAAATTATGGGCCTTTACAATTTTCCCATTTGCCAATAAAAGAAAAGCCGGAGCGGCCAGCCGTATAAACTCTTTTCTTTTCATTTTTATTTCTTTTTAAATAGGCCCCATCTATTCATACCCATTCTCGAAAATGATGACCTGGCCCGGAACTGTATTAAATGTTATCGTACCATCGTTTTCAAAATTAATGCTGCTGCGCCTAATTCCCTTCTCCACAAAAGTTTTAAACGGTAATTTAATATGGCACCTGCCCCGCTTCTCCGAAGTTATTTTTATTGATGCCACTATACCGTTTTCTTTTTTTGCCGCTACCAGGAATGCACCTTCTGTTCTTAACGATTCAAATGAAACGTTTTTCCAATCATTTGGAATAGCGGGAAAGACTTCAATAACATTATTTCTTGTTTGTAATAATAATTCATGTATGCCTTGTGCAAAGGCGAAATTTCCCTCCAGCGTAAACGGCCTGTACGTAAATGAAGAATACTGACCTCCTTTTTGATCGCCATTCAGATGAAAACTGTTGGTGGAACAAAAATTAGCAGCAAAAATCCGCAATTGCTTCACCGCGCTGTCAGCCTCTCTTGCCCTCGCATAGATGCATGCTGCCCAGCTGAAGGAATAGCCGCACCATTGATCCGTTCCTTTTTTCTCTAATTGTCTTAATGAATTTTCAATGATTTGCCGGTCGCCGGCGCTATCAGAATTTATTAAACATAGCGGATAAATAGCCATCAAATGGGCATGATGACGATGCGATTGCTCAAGGTTTTGTCCTGGTGCAATAGTCAGCCCCGTTTCATTCGCATCGAAGCGCGGTAGTTTGGATAAATTATTTCTCCACGTCTTCGTTTTGTTGTCGTGTAAAATCGTGGACAAACTACTTCCTTCGTCGTAAAAATTTTTGATCAACGAAAGATCATAATTAGTGAAATGCGAAAACCAGGCGTCTATGCGGTTATCATTGTACTCGGGACTTGAACTAAGGGGCAAACTATATTTACCATTTACTTCTTTTAAGACAGACGATAAATACAATTTTATTTCATTGAAATAAGGATAGACTTTCTCTGTCAGAAATTTATTGTCCATACTATATTTCCATTGCCAGTAAAAATGCTGGGCAACCCACATCGCCGTAGTAGGGGATACAGAATATTGTATCCACCCTCCCATTGGTTTACCACTGATGGTTGTAACACCGGGAACGTTTAAGCCGCCGGTTTCAAAACAATGTTTTGTCCATCGCTTATTTTCTTCTTTGATTTTCCATAACCAGGTGGTATATGATGCTGTAAGATCAAGATGATTGGATGTATAACCCGGCCAGTAACTTAATTGTGTATTGAGATCATGATGAAAGTCGCCTTTCCAGGGTGGCAGGTTGCCATCATCAGCAGTCCATATCGCCTGCAAAGAAATGGGAGGTGTATTACTCCTTGCCACACATCCGAATTTATACATCTCCAGGTAATATTGCTTTTCGAGTAAAGAATCAGGTAATGAAACAGAAGATCGCTTCCAGAAATCATTCCACCATCGGATGTGCGAATCCCAGCCTGTTGGCTCTTTCAATGATTTATTTAAATCTGGCAGAGCGGCATGTTTATTATTGGCAATTGTCCACTGACCGATAAGGTTAGTGGGAGACATTCTTTGCCATTTTATCAACACTTCATAATACGTATTGTTCCAGGTAGGTTGATGAAATAAAATGCTGTTCGTGGTTTTTGTAACCGTTCCTTTTTTATATCCCAACCGCTCCAGGCTTTGACCTTCTACACTGTTGCCGCTTGCTCCTTCTTTCCCGGTGTTATAATTCGGAATAATCAGCACCGGAATAATATCATCTGCAGAGAATCCTGCCGGTAAGTTTTCAAATCCGAAATAACCGATCTCTTTTGATGCATGCATATAGTTGTTGAATGCAATTCCATTTTCAAATTTTATAACGCTCAGTCCTGTTTTTATATCCAGCGTATTGGAAATTACCTTCCCCAATTTTTCAAGTTCAAATTCTATAGCGGCACCGGGAATTTTTGTAGGTGCGGGACTTTCTTCATAAGGTATATCACCGAGCTTTTGTACTGTATCGTATTCTTTTTTATTAACCTGCTGTACTACCCAATTAAACTTTAATTTATCAATTTCAGGCATCGGCCGATCATCCCACAGATCAACCCTGTCAAGCGACATGCGCAGTTTATTTTCTTTTTTCCATATTAAAGCACCCAGCCATCCATTGCCTAATGGTATTCCTTCATCCCACCTGGCGGCGAGTGTATCGAAGACAAGGTTGTGCCGTGGTTTTGGTTGCGAATAGAGGGGATCAGTAATAACGATTGCTATTAATAAACAAAGAAGCAGCTTTTTCATGTTGAATGTTAATTTGCTTTGAACGGGTACAACTAAAGCGAACTACTATCCCATCTTTCGCCAGGTTTCAATATCGAAAATCGTTGTCCTGTTTTCTCTGCTTCCCTTGCAAAATCATCCGGATCTGCAGTATTGAATTCAAACATATCATAGTGACAGGGAATAACCGCTTTCGCTCCGATAGCTTTTCCTAATAAAGCAGCTTCCTTTACGTCTAAATTACCGGCTACACCTCTTGCAGGATCATTACCATTTATCGGCAATAACGCTACATCGATGTTAAATGGTTTTAGTATATCCACCATATCCTCGAACCACAACGTGTCGCCGCTATGATAAACCGACCAGTCACCAAATTGAATAACAAAACCCATAAACTTACAGTTGCCCTTATCGTCTCTTTCTATCTCATTATGTTTTGCGGGAATGCCATAAAAACTGAAATCACCAATGATATGCATATCACCATCGTTCAGACCTATGGGAAAATTTTTATCGCACTGTACACGGTCGGCAACAAAAACCCGGTTCGCTTCAGGAATAACAAAGTGAATGTGCGGATTATTTTTTATCAATGGAACCAATGTTTCTCCATCGAGATGATCTGTATGATTATGGCTGGAAGAAACAACAAGGATATCTCTAAATAAACGCGGATCCATTACCCGCTCACTCATACGAACATGTGGCTTGTTCGTGTTTGCATATTTCTTTGTAAGCGAATCGGAAAGATAAGGATCAATAAGAATTTTTTTTCCTTTCCATTGTAACAAATAACCGCTTTGACCCAACCACCATAAATGAAAGTCTTTTTTGTCGGATTTAAACTTTTCCGCATCGGCGAGCAATGATTCATCTTTTAATATGGCAGGAATGAGCGTCAATAGTAATGCGTCTTTAGTAATTAGTTATTGTCTTTAGTATAAATCCAGCCCGATCTTTCCGTAAGGCAGTACACTGCAAATTGCCAACTGCCAACTCTATAAACTTTCTCTAACCTTCTTTGCACCCTTTACCATATTAATCAATT
>Ga0207683_10003278_pt1 | contig 14107 bp, 12 predicted proteins | sample KBSM73metaG_FD_184333 | JGI IMG/M metagenome (GOLD analysis project Ga0207683, IMG submission 184333) | Miscanthus rhizosphere microbial communities from Kellogg Biological Station, Michigan, USA - KBS M7-3 metaG (SPAdes) (version 2) | ecosystem: Host-associated > Plants > Roots > Rhizosphere >...
GTGCTCGCCGTCGTCCGCGGCGAAGAAGAGTCCGCCGCCGAGCGGGGTCAGCTCTTCCAGGGCGCGGAACGTCGCGAGGCGGCGCGTGCCCGTCGCGGTGCCGTCGGACGTCCAGAGCTCCTGACCGTCGTTGCCCTGGCCGATGAAGAACACGCGCGCGCCGCTCGGCGTCAGGCCATAGAAGTTCTCGTTGCCCTGCCCCGGCACGACGTCGCGGACGAGCCGCGTCCCCGCGGTGGTCCCATCGCTCGTCCAGAGCTCGAATCCGGTCGCCGGCTCGTAGCCGATGAAGAAGAGGGCGGTGCCCGCCGCAACGACGTTCGATGCGCTGACCGCGGCGGTCTCCCGGGTGCCGGACCCGGTGCCGTCGGTGCGCCAGAGGCCGCCCGGCTGCGGAAACGCGATCGTGAACGTCAGAGCACCCTCGAAGGGCGTCAGATCGCCCGGGACCGAGCCGTACTCGCCCGGCTCGAAGTCCTCGACGAGCCGCGTCCCCGCGTCGGTGCCGTCGGTCGCCCAGAGCTCGACGCCGTACGTCCCGTCCCAGGCGATGAAGTAGACGCTCGGGCCGGCGGCCGTGAACCAGTTCGGGTTCGAATCGAACGCTCCGAGGTACGCCGGCGTCGGAACGGCGATCTCGTGCAGCAGGCGCGTTCCCGCCTCGGTCCCGTCGGAGACCCACGGTTCGATCCCGTGGACGCCGTCGTCGGCGCCGAAGTAGAGCGCGCCGCCCGCCGGCACCGGCAGGGTGGACAGGGAAGCGAAGTGCCGGACCACTGCGGCCTCGCCGCGGGCGTAGCGCCACAGATCGTGCACCGTGTTGTCGTCGTCGAGACGCGAGAACACGACGCCGCCGCCGAAGAGGGTCAGGCCGGTGGGGTCGAGCCCGTGGGGCCGCGCGAGATCATCGACGAGCTTCAGCTCCGAGCCGTCGCTCGTCCAGATGCCGCCGCCGTCGACGGCCGCGAACCCGCCCTCGATCGGATACAGGGTCGCGGCGCCCTCTCGGAAGATCGCCGTCCCGCCGGCCGTGCCGTCGGTGCGCCAGATCGCGTCGGATGCCGCGAAGAAGACCTCGTCGCCGACCGTCACGAATCCGTAGGGATAGGAGCCGAGCGGGCCCGGGACGATGTCGACGAGCAGGCGGGTCCCCGCCGAAGTCCCGTCGGTCGTCCAGAGCTCTTCGCCGTGGATCCCGTCGTCGGCGACGAAGAGGGCATAGGAGCCCGCCGCTCCCGCGGATCGCGAATCGAGGAACGACGACACGACACCCGCGCCGCCGCCGGGCGAGACGTCGGCGAGGAGCTGAGTTCCGCCGGGGGTGCCGTCCGTGCGCCACAGCTCCCGGCCGTGGGTCCCGTCGTCGGCGAAGAAGACGAGGTTCGCGCCGAGCCCGGCGAGCGTCTCGGGTCCGATTCCGAAGCACTGCCCGGGGCAGACGGTTCCGAAGGTTCCCGGGAAGTCGCGCAGCGCGGCCGTGCCCTGCGAGCTGCCGTCGGACGACCACAACCGGTACCGCGCGCCCCATGGCTCCTCCGCCGTATAGAAGAAGATGCGGCCGCCGTACGCCGTCAGGCCGTACGCGAAGCGCGACGCTTCCGGCGCGGAGCCCAGGTCCGCGACGCGTCGCGTCGACCCGGAGGTGCCCGACGTCGACCACAGCCCGAGGTGCGCGTCGGTGCCGAGCGCGAGAAAGTAGACGGCACCGTGGAACGGGACGAAGGTCGGCGCGCCCTCGACGGCCGCGTCGTCCGAGAGGCGCTGCGACCCCGCCGCGCTGCCGTCGCTGATCCACGGGTGGCCGTCGCCGCCGATCAGGTAGAGATCGTCTCCGATGACCGTCAGAGACCCCGCGCCGGGGCTCCCGAGCTCGGCCACCGGGCGTGTTCCGTCCGGCGACCCATCGCTCGTCCACAGCCTCGACGCGGTCGGATCCGAGCCGACGAAGAACGCCCGGCCGCCGAGGGGGACCGGCATCTGCGCCCTCACGCTGCGCAGGAGCGTCGCGCGCGGCGAGGATCCGTTGGCGGCCCAGATGGCCGAGTCGTTCCTCGGATCCCACGCGGGAAAGTAGAGGACGCCGGCGATCGAGGCGGGCGAGGGCCCGACCGAGACGGCGCCCGGAGTCGGCGAGTCGGCGAGTCGGGTCAGCCGCTGCGCGTGCGGCCCGGCGGCCAGGGCAGCCGCGGCCGGCAGGACCAGCAGGGCCGCGGCGATCGCGGAGCGGGCGGGAAGCCGGCGGCGTCGGTCCACGGGAATATCCACCGAGAGTTTACGCGCCCCCGGTGCCGAACGTCTGGAGGTCAGCGCCTCGTTCGCGGCGCGACTCTCTAGCGCGTCGTCCTCGCCGCGACTTTTTAGCGCGTCGTCCGCGCCGCGACCACCGTGATGTCGTCGTACTGGTCGCCGCCCGCTTCGAAGGTCGCGACCGCGTCGAGGATGCGCTGGCAGACCTCGCGAGCCGGCAGGGACGCGGCGTCCCGGAGGACGCCCGCCAGCCGCTCCTCTCCGTACTCGATCTCCGACGCGTCCGCCGCCTCGGTGACTCCGTCCGTGAACACGACCAGCAGGTCGCCGGGCGCGAGCGACGACGTCCCCTCCCGGTAGTCCGGGTCGACGAGGATGCCCAGGGGAGGGCCGCCGGAGCGGAGCCGCTCGACCGCGCCCGACGCGCGCAGAAGCATCGGCGGGTTGTGTCCCGCGTTCACGTAGGACAGCCGGCCCGTGCGGCCGTCGAGGACCGCCCAGAAGAACGTGACGAAGCGGTTCCGTTCGGTCAGCGAGCGGATCTGCGCGTTCAGATCTCGAGCGAGGCGCGCCGGACTTCCGTTGGCCATCGACGCGAAGCTGCGCAGAGCGCCCTGAAGGCTCGCCATCAGGAGCGCCGCGGGCAGGCCCTTCCCGGACACGTCGCCCACGGCGACCCCGAGATGGCCGGAGTCGAGCGCGAGGAAGTCGTAGTAGTCGCCCGCGACCGATCGCGCCGGCCGGCACACGCCCGCGCATTCGACGCCGCGCACCTCCGGAGCCTTCTGCGGGAAGAGCCGCGTCTGCACCTCCTGCGCGATCGTCACGTCGTGCTCGAGCCTCTCCTGCGCCGCGGCGCGCTCGCGCTGGAGCGCGTCCTTCAGCGCGGCGACGGCGACGACGAACAGGACGAAGAACACGACCCGCACGGCGATGTTCCAGTCGGCCGTCACGGGGTCGGCGAGCGCGTGAGGCGAGAGGACGTCCTCCCAGAACCAGAACGCGGCGCTCGCGGCCGCGCCGAGAAGGCCCGCCCAGCGCCCGACGAACCACAGCAGGAAGAGGACGGGGCCGACGTAGAAGACCAGGAAGGAGAGGTCGAGCGGCGCGTAGAAGTCGAGTATCGCCAGCAGGCCGATCGCCACGAGGCCGGCGGCCACGAGGAGCGCCCGCGGCTGCCGTCGGATGAACGCGACGAGGCGGGAGGTCACGCGATCGGAATCGTCAGTACGCGTTCCGATGCCGGATCCCGTGGCGCAGGGTCATCCAGAGGATCTTGATGTCGAGCGACAGCGACCAGTTCTCGATGTAGTAGAGGTCGTATTCGATCCGCTTCGACAGGCTCGTGTTCCCGCGCCAGCCGTGGACCTGCGCCCAGCCCGTGATCCCGGCGCGGACGCGATGCCGGACCATGTACTGCGGGAACTTCTCCTTGAACTCTCCGACGAACTCCGGCCGCTCGGGCCGCGGGCCGACGAGCGACATCTCGCCGCGCAGGACGTTCCAGAGCTGAGGCAGCTCGTCGAGGCTCCACTGCCGCAGGAGGCGGCCGACGCGGGTGCGGCGCGGGTCGTCGGGCTGCGCCCACGTCGGCCCAGACTCCTCCTCGGCGCCGACGCGCATCGAGCGGAACTTCAGGATGTCGAACGGCCGCCCGTCGAGGCCCATCCGGCGCTGCCGATAGAGCACCGGGCCTCCGTCCGACAGCCGGATCGCCGCGGCGATCGCGGCGAGCAGCGGCGAGAGGACGGCGAGCGCGGCGGCCGAGATCCCGATGTCGAGGGTGCGCTTGACGAGGCTCATCCAGCCGGTCAGCGGAACCTGCGTCAGGTGGACGACGGGGAGGCCGTCCATGTCCTCGACGCCCGCGCGGAAGGTGATGTACTGGAGCAGGTCCGGCACGACGCGCACGTCCGCGACGGTCCGGCCGACCTCCTTGAGCACCGAGAGCATCGTGCGATGGGCCTCGAGCGGCAGAGCGAGGAACACGGTGTCGACGCCGTGGCTCTCGACGAGCGGCGCGGCCTCGCGAGTCGTGCCGAGCACGAGCACGCCGCGGTACCCGGTGCCGAGCTTCTCGGGGGCGTCGTCCAGGAATCCGACCGCCCGCATTCCCATTTCCGGGTGCTCGAGGAACTTGTCGAGCAGGGCGCGGCCGAGACGGCCGGCGCCGACGACGAGGACCTTCCGGACGCCGACGCCGTGGCGCCACGCCTCCTCGAGGTAGCGGCGGATCGCCGTCCGGCCCGCGAACACGAAGAGCACGTCGAGGCCGAGGAAGAGGATCAGGACCAGGCGCGAGTAGGAGAAGCCGCGGTAGAAGGTCGCGAGCCCGGACAGAAGAAGGGTCGCGAGGCCGGTCGCGACGAGGACGGAGAGCCCCTCCTCGACGCGCGAGCGGTTCCGCCGTACCTGGTAGAGGCCGTAGAAGTAGTAGACCGCCGGCCAGAGCCCGGCGATGAGCGGGAAGAGCCGGTAGTAGGACGAGGCGTCGGGGATACCCTTGGTGATGGGGACGATCTCGGCGCGGAAGCGCAGGAAGTAGGCGGTCGCGAGCGCCACCCAGGTGGCGGCGACGTCCGACACGGCCAGCAGGATCGCGATGCGCCTCGTCGATTTCCGAATCACCGCAGGACCTCCCGGAGCGCCGCCGAGAACTCGTCGGTGAACCGCTCCGTCCGGAAGGGCAAGGCCGACGCCCGGATTCGAGTGTAATCGAACCCCCCCGCCAGGGCGCCCCGCAAGGCCGCGGCCAGTCCCTCGCCGGAATCCTCCTCGTAGAGGGCGCCGTTGACGCCTTCCACGACGATGTCCCGGGCGCCGCCGCGGCCCAGGGCGACGACCGGCGCGCCGCACCCGATCGCCTCCACGGCGGCGATCCCGAAGTCTTCCTCGCCGGGCTGCACGTAGGCGGCGCACGTCCGGTAGAGCTCGCGCAGCTCCTCCGCCGGTATGCCGGCGACGAAACGCACGTCGTGGGAGGCCACGGCCCGGAGCCGCGCCTCCTCGGGGCCTGAGCCGACGATCACGAGCGGTCGTTTCAACATCCGGGCCGCCTCGATCGCCTCCTCGTAACGCTTGTACGGAACGAGGGCGCCGACCGCCAGGAGGAACTCCCCGCGCCGCACTGCGCCGGGACAAAAGAATTCCACGTCGACCGGGGGATGACACACGTCCGCGAGCCTCCGGTACGTATGGCGGATGCGGTCGGCGACCGCCGTCGAGTTGGCGAGATAGCGCGTCGGCCGTCCGGCCGTCGCGAGGTCCCACTCGCGCAGCCGCGCCACGGCGGCGCGCTTGGCGGCGTACAGGCGCGTCGTCGCGCGGGGGAAGTAGAGGTCGAACTGGTCGTAGGCCCAGCGCACCGGCGTGTGGCAGTAGCAGAGGTGCGGCGCGCCGGCTCGCGCCACCGCTCCCTTCGCGACGCTGTGGGACGAGGAGACGACGAGGTCGAAGCCGGAGAGGTCGAACGACTCGACCGCGCGCGCGAAGAGCGGCATGTAGTTGCGATACGCGGTGCGCGCGAACGGGAGCCGGTTGAGGTACGACGCGACGATCGGATAGCGCTCGATTCCGGCCGAGACGGACCCGGGGACGTGGAAGAGCGTGAAGACGGTCGGCTCCGGGAGCAACGGGAGCATGGCCTCGAGGACCTTCTCGCCGCCGCGCATCCCGTTCAGCCAGTCGTGGACGACGGCGGTCTTCATGCGGGCGTCCGTCTCACGGCCCGGTACTAGCGCTCCGGCCGGGCCAGCGCGGACGCGTACACCTCCAGCGTCTGCTGCGCGGCGTGGTCCCACGAGAAATCGCCGGCGCGTTTCAGGCCCAGCGAGGCGAACTCCGCCCGGCGCGCGGGATCCGTCGCGAGCTCCGCGACGCCGCGCGCGATCGCGTCCACGTCCATCGGGTCGCAGAGGTAGGCGTAGCCGCCGGCGATCTCCTGGAGGGCGGAGGTCGAGGAGGTGAGGACCGCGACGCCGCAGGCCATCGCCTCGACCACCGGCAGTCCGAAGCCCTCGTAGAGCGTGGGGTAGAGGAACAGGTCGGCCCCGGCGAAGAGCCCGGGCAGGTCCTCCTCCGGCACGATCCCCGGCCGGCACACGCGCGAGTCGAGGTCGAGCGCCGAGATGAGCGCCTCGACCCGGCTCTTGTTCGGAGGCATCGGCCCGGCGAGCACGAGCGCGTGCGGAAGCGCCTTCTGGCGCCTCGCCTCCGCGAACGCGCGCAGCACGTTGCGCGCGTTCTTGTGCGGCTTCTCGCCGCCGAGGAAGAGGATGTACGGCCGCGGCAGGGCGTACCTGGCCGCGACCCGCTCCCGCTCGGCGCGCGAGACGTCCGGTCGGAACCGGTCCGCGACGCCGTTGTAGATCACCTGGATGCGGGAGGGCGCGATCCCGAAGTAGTCGACGAGGTCGCGCTTGCTGTTGTACGAGACGGTGACGATGCGGTCGGCGCGCCGCAGCGCCCGCCGGATCATCGCGCGCGCGTAGAGGAGCGCGGCGCGGTTCGGCAGGAACTGCGGATAGAGGACGTGGATGATGTCGTGGATCGTCACGACGGCGCGGGCGCGGGCCAGCGGCGGCACCACGTAGTGCGTCGCGTGGAAGAGGTCCAGGCGATCGCGCATCAGCCGCCACGCGAAACGCGTCAGCTCGGAGACCGAATAGCCGGGCGACTCCTCCGCGACGAGCTCGAAGTTCGACGGGAGCAGCGGCAGCGCGTCCTTGTCGGCCTCGGGCAGGTAGACGCGGAACCGGTACGCCTCCGCCTCGGGGCGGCGCCCGACCGCCTCGAGCAGGTTTCGGATGTACGAGCCGATCCCGAAGTCCTTCAGCTTCCGGGCGTCGATTCCGATCCGCGGCACCCGGCGCCTGGTCACGCGCCCTCCGCGGCTTCGGCGGCTTCCGCGATGACGCCGGCGGTGCGCTCCGCGGCCTCGTCCCACGTGAACCGGGCGGCGCGGAGCGGGCCCGCGGCGCGGAGGCGCTCGCGCAGCGGCTCGTCCTCGAGGGCGCGCTCCAGCTGTTGGGCGAGCACGTCGGGGCTGCGCGGCGGCGCGTAGAGCGCCGCGTCTCCGCCGACCTCCACCAGCGCGTCGGCCGTCGACGCGACGACGGGGATCGCGCAGGCCATCGCCTCGAGCACCGGCAAGCCGAACCCCTCCGCCAGGGACGGGTAAGCGAACGCCTCGGCTCCCCGGTAGAGCTCCCGCGCCGCGTCGCGCGTGGCGTAGCCGGTGAGGTGAATCTTGTCGCGATAGGCGGAGCGCACGATCCGGCGGTGGAGGCTCGCCGTCTTCCAGCCCGTCCCGCCCGCGAGGACGAGGTCGGGCCGCGCCCGCCGCCGTCCCCACAGACGCTCACAGGCCGACACGAGCGCCTCGACGTTCTTCCTCGGCTCGAGGGTGCCCAGATAGAGGATGTACGGCCTCCCCCCGGCGTAGCGCTGACGGGTGCGCTGGCGGGCCTGCCCGCCGTCGCCGTCCTCCGACGGACGGAAGAAGGCCGTGTCGACGCCGTTCGGGGCGACCCTCACCCGGGACGCCGTCTCCGGATAACGGTCGATCAGGTCCCGGGCGGTCGTCTCCGATACGCAGGCGAATCGCGCCGCGCGCTCGACCGTGCGCTCCCAGAGCGGGACGAACCCGATGATCGTGCGGGCGGCGTGCCATTCGGGGTGGGTCAGGGGAGTCAGGTCGTGGACGGTCGAGACGAAGGGGACGTCTCCCCGGGCAGGACCGATGGTCAGTGCCGAGAGGAGGACGTCCGCCCTCCATCGGGCGATCCGGCCGGGGAGGGTCGACTGGAGCCACACGATCCCGAAGGGGTGGCGGTCCGTGTGCCGGGTCCAGGCCTCCGAACCGTCGACGGCCGGCGGGAAAGGCCGGGGCGCGAACAGCCCGACCGAGAAGCCCGGGCGGGCGGCCAGCCGGCGGGCGATCGCATCCGTGTAGGTGCCGATGCCGGTCCTCTCGTGGAGGAGGGCCCGGGCGTCGATCGCCACTCGCACGGAGCGAAACTATCAGGAACGGGCGGGGGATCCGGAACGCCGCGGCCCTTTCGCTCCGGTTGACCCGGGCTTCAGGGCGGCTAAAATGCGCGGTTCGATCATGAAACACGAGAATGCCCTTTCTCTCGAGCCCGTCATGGACGAGCCCGTCCCGTTCGAGGCCGAGCTCGACGTGCCTCTCTCGGCGATAGACCGCGAGCCCCTCCTGTCGGTGTCGCCCCTCTCCCTGGCCGGAGAGGTCCGCCGCATCGAGGGAGGCTACTCGCTCGACGCGCGCGTGGCCTACTCGGGGCAGCTCGAGTGCAGCCGGTGCCTCGCCGCCTATCCGTTCCAGGAAGGCGAGGCCTTCACGCTCCTTCTCTACCCCTCCTCCCGGCGGCCGACCGAGGAGGTCGAGCTCTCGGCCGGCGACCTCGATGTCCTCTACTACGATGAGCCGGTCGTGCCGCTCTCTCCGATCGCGGAGGAGCGCGTCCAGATGGCGCTTCCCATGAAGCCCCTCTGCCGCCCCGACTGCCGGGGGCTCTGCCCGGACTGCGGAAAAGATCTCAACTCTCTCAATGGACCGTGCGGCTGCGTGCGCGACACGGTCGATCCCCGCTGGGACGCCCTGAAGGCGCTGCGGGAGAAAGCGTAAGGAGCTCCGATGCCGAACCCCAAGAGGCGCCACAGCAAGGCCCGCCGAGACAAGCGCCGCGCGCACGATGCGCTCACTCCACCCGCGCTCTCGCAGTGTCCGAACTGCAAGGAGCCGAAGCAGCCGCACCGCGTCTGCAGCAACTGCGGCTACTACAAGGGCAAGCAGACGATCAACACGTAGGGCGTGAGGCCCTCGCTATAATCCCCCGACCCGTGTCGCTTAACTCGTCCTCGGCGTAATGCGGATCGCGGTCGATGCGATGGGGGGAGACCACGCCCCCCTGGTCAACGTCGACGGCGCCGTCGCCGCCGCCCGCGAGTTCGGGATCGCCTCCCTGCTCGTCGGCCGCAAGGCCGAGCTCCAGCCGCTCCTCGAGGACTCGGGCTACACGGGCTCGGACATCGAGATCGTCGACGCGCCCGAGGTCGTCACGATGGACGACCCCGCGACGGCGGCGATCCGCCGCAAGCGCAACTCGTCCATCCGGATCGCGGCCGACTGCGTCCGGGACGGCCGCGCGGCGGGTCTCGTCTCGGCCGGCCACACCGGCGCCGCGATGGTCGTCGCGAAGATGGTCATCGGCTCGATCGAGGGAGTCGACCGGCCGGCCCTCGCGACCGTGCTGCCGAATCTGACCGGGCACTGCCTCCTCCTCGACGTCGGCGCGAACCCCGACGCCAAGGGCGCGCAGTTCCGGGAGTTCGCCGTGATGGGCTCGATCTACGCCGAGCTCGCGTTCGGCAAGAAGAGGCCCTCGATCGGGTTGATGTCCATCGGCGAGGAGGACTCGAAGGGCACCGACGAGACCAAGGAGGCCTTCAAGATCCTCGAGGCGACCGGGCTCAACTTCGTCGGCAACGTCGAGGGCCGCGACGTCTTCAACGGGACGGTGGACGTCATCGTCACGGACGGCTTCACGGGCAACGTCATCCTGAAGGTCTCCGAGTCTCTCTCCGAGATGGTCGAGCAGCTCCTGCGGGAGGAGATCAAGCGGACGCTGCAGGCGTCGGTCGGATTCCTGCTCTCGCGGTCCGCCTTCCGGCGATTCAAGCAGCGGCTGGACTACTCCGAGTACGGCGGCGCGCCGCTGCTCGGCGTGAAGGGGTGCGTGATCATCTGCCACGGCCGCTCCTCCGCGAAGGCGGTGAAGAACGCGATCCGTTTCGCCTCGGAGTTCTCGAAGCAGAATCTCGCCGAGAAGATCCAGGCGCAGATCGCGGACCTGCACAAGCGCGAAGAGAAGCTCGCGAGGAGCGGGGGAATCGAGAGTTGAGGGTTGAGAGTTGAGAGCTGCGAATCGAAGGCTCTCTCCGGCAATCTCTCATTCGCGATTCTCAAATCTCAATTGTCGGATTCCCCGCGACCGGTTAAGGTGAGCCCGTGATTCGCGCGCGCGTGATCGGGACCGGCGCCTTCGTGCCGAAGAAACTCCTGACGAACGAGGACCTCGAGCGGCTCGTCGAGACCTCCGACGAGTGGATCACGACGCGGACCGGCATCAAGGAGCGCCACATCGCCGCGGACGGAGAGCACTTCTCCGACTTCTGCACCCGCGCGGCGGAACAGGCGCTCAAGCGCTCCCACATCCCGGCGTCCGACCTCGACATGATCCTCGTCGGGACGATCTCCGGCGACATGCCGTTCCCGGCGACGTCGTGCCTGGTCCAGCGCAACATCGGCGCGACCCGGGCCGCGGCGTCCGACGTCGGCGCGGCGTGCGTCGGCTTCCTCTACGCGCTCCACCTCGCCGACGGCCTCGTCCAGTCGGCGAAGGCCGACAACGTGCTCGTGGTCGGCGGCGAGATCCTCTCTCGCATCGTCGACTGGACGGATCGCAACACGTGCGTCCTGTTCGGGGACGGAGCGGGCGCCGTCGTCCTCCAGGCCACGCGGGGCGACCACGGGATCCTCGGCAGCATCATGAAGTCCAACGGCAACTACTACGACTTCATCTGCATGCCCGGAGGAGGCTCCGACCGGCCCGCGAACGACCCGAAGTCGATCGAGGAGAAGCTGCCGTACATCAAGATGAAGGGCAACGAGACGTTCAAGGTCGCCGTGAAGGCGATGGCGGACGTCAGCCAGGAGCTGCTCGCGGAGCAGGGCTTCACGCACGAGCAGATCGACCTGTTCATCCCTCACCAGGCGAACATGCGGATCATCGACGCGGTCGGGGAGAAGCTGAAGATCGACCCGCGGAAGGTCTACAAGAACATCGACCGGTTCGGGAACACCTCCGCGGCGTCGATCCCGATCGCGCTCGACGAGTGCGCCCGCGAGGGCCGGCTGAAGGACGGAGACCTCGTGCTGCTCACCGCGTTCGGGGCGGGGCTGGTGTGGGGATCGGTGTTGCTCCGGTGGTGATGAAGCCTCGCCGCGGATGAGCCTCGCCCTCCTCTTTCCCGGCCAGGGCTCCCAGTCCGTCGGCATGGGGAAATCCCTCTGCGAGGCCTCTCCGGCGGCGCGCGCCGTGTTCGACGAGGCCGACGCCGTCCTCGGCTTCCCGCTGTCGCGGATCTGCTTCGAGGGCCCGGAGGATGAGCTCCGGCGGACGGCGATCACCCAGCCGGCGATCCTGACGCACTCGGTCGCCGCCTGGGCCGACCTGCGCGCCCGGTTTCCCGAGCGCCTGGAGGGCGCCGCCCTCGCCGCCGGCCACTCCCTCGGAGAGTACTCGGCCAACGTCGCGGCCGGTTCGCTGCCGTTCGCCCGGGCCGTCGCCCTCGTGCACGCGCGCGGCCGTTTCATGCAGGAGGCGGTTCCCGAGGGCATCGGGGCGATGGCCGCGATCGTCGGGCTCGCCGCGGAGGCGGTGGACGAGGCGTGCCGTGAAGCCGCGGACGGCGAAACGGTCGCGCCGGCCAACTACAACTCGCCCGAGCAGACCGTCATCGCGGGGCACGCCGCCGCCGTCGTGCGCGCATCCGAGGCGTGCCTCGCGCGCGGGGCGAAGCGGGCGATCCCCCTGCAGGTGTCCGCGCCGTTTCACTGCGCGCTCATGTCGCCGGCGCGCGAGCGCATGACGCCCCTGCTCGCCGAGGCCGCCTTCTCCGACTCCGCGCTGCCCGTCGTCACGAACGTCGACGCGGAACCCGAGACGGCCGGCGCGCGCCTGCGCGACGCGCTCGCCCGGCAGATCGACTCGCCCGTGCGATGGGTGGCGTCCGTGCAGCGCCTCGCCCGGGAGGGCGTCGACCGGGCTCTGGAGATCGGGCCGGGCAACGTGCTCGCCGGGCTCGTGAGGCGCATCGATCGCGGGATCAAGGTGGAGGGGTATGCGGGGTAAGAGAGTCCCGAGCTCCCCGAAGCCCGCCGCTCGACTCGCCGGGACGGGACTGCTTACGGTTGCCGTGGCAGTCCTCCTCCTCTCCGCCTGCGCCACCGTCCCGGCCGGCGCCGACCTGGACGCCGCCGTGTCCCGTGCCGAGTCGCGCTGCCGCTGCCGCCTCGGCGTCTCCGCGCAGCACCTCGAGAGCGGCCGCCGCTACGAGCACAACGGGGACGTCGAGTTCGAGTCCGCGTCCGTCATCAAGATCGCCGTCCTGACCGAGGCGATGGCGCGCGTGCACGAGGGCAGCGTGGACCTGGCCGCGCGGTGGGATCTGACGGAGGCGAACAAGGCGGACGGCTCCGGCACGCTCCTGATGCTCGACGCGGGCCTGAATCCGACGTGGAACGACCTGACGACCCTCATGATCGGGCCGTCCGACAACACCGCGACGAACGCCTGGATCGACCGGCTCGGCGTCGACGCGATCAACTCCCGGATGCGCTCGCTCGGCTACACGAGGATCACCCTGCTCGGCACGATCCCGCGCCTCTCGACGCGAGGCGAGGAGCCGTCGGCCTGGAAGGGATTCCGCCTCGGAATCATCACCGCCCACGAGGTGGGGGACTGGATGTCCCGCGTGGCGCAGGGAGCGCTGCTCGACCCGGACTCGTCGAAGAAGATCTTCGCCTACCTGGACAACGATCCCAGCCGCCTGCGGATCGCCCGCCGCTTTCCCTCCGAGGACCTGTGGGCCGGCAAGACCGGCACGATGTCCGGAGTGAGGAACGACTCCGGAATCCTGCGCACGAAGAAGGGGAAGTTCGTCTTCGCGATCTTCACCGCCGACAGCAAGGCGGAGGGCCTCGGTCCCGACCATCCGGCCGTGCTGGCGATCGCGGACCTCGCGAAGACGATCGTCGACGAGTGGAGCCGGGACCTGCCGGATATAGTCGCGAAACCGGAATGACGCAGCGATGAAGAGATTCGAGAACCGCATCGCTCTCGTCACGGGCGCCTCCCGCGGCATCGGCGCCGCGATCGCGAAGCGCCTGGCGGCCGAGGGGGCGACCGTCATCGCCGCGGCGCGAACGGCGGACGCGCTCGACGCCGTCGTGGCCGAAATCCGCTCCGCCGGAGGAACCGCGACGGCCTGTCCGCTCGACCTCGCCGACCCTTCCTCGATCGACGCCGCGGCGAAGTCGGCCATCGCGGCCCACGGCGAGCTCCACGTGCTGGTCAACAACGCCGGGGTGACCGAGGACAACCTGATCCTGCGGATGAGCCGCGACGCCTGGGACAGGGTGCTCTCGACGAACCTGACCGGCGTCTTCCTGCTCACCCAGGCGATCGTCAAGTCGATGGTGCGGAAGCGCTACGGCCGGATCGTGAACGTGACCTCGGTGGTCGGCCTGATGGGCAACGCCGGGCAGGCGAACTACGCCGCGTCGAAGGCGGGGCTGATCGGCCTGACGAAGTCCGTCGCGCGCGAGCTCGCATCGCGAAACATCACTTGCAACGCCGTGGCGCCCGGCTTCATCGCCACGGCGATGACCGAGCGGATGACGGAGGAGGCGAGGGCGAAGCTGTCGGGCGAGATTCCCCTCGAGCGGTTGGGGGCCGCCGAGGACGTGGCTGCGGCGGTCGCCTACCTGGCGTCCGAAGAAGCGTCCTACGTGACCGGAACCGTGCTGAACGTGAGCGGGGGACTGTACATGTGAGCCGCGTGAGGCGTGAGGACCGCGAGGCGAAGCCGGACCGGCTCCATCCGCCTCACGTCTCACGTCTTACGTCTCACGGAGCCGAATTGACTACCGGCTTGCCCCGGTGCGTCATCTAGTGAAGAATACGGCGTCCTTCGGTTCCCCATCTGCAGTGAAGGAAGGGAGAGAGGAATGGCCGTCGAAGAAAAGGTGAAGAGCATCATCGTCGAGCAGCTCGGC
>Ga0207683_10003279_pt1 | contig 14106 bp, 9 predicted proteins | sample KBSM73metaG_FD_184333 | JGI IMG/M metagenome (GOLD analysis project Ga0207683, IMG submission 184333) | Miscanthus rhizosphere microbial communities from Kellogg Biological Station, Michigan, USA - KBS M7-3 metaG (SPAdes) (version 2) | ecosystem: Host-associated > Plants > Roots > Rhizosphere >...
ACGCTCGGCGGCAAGAAGCTCGCGGCGCCCGAGGCGTTCGCGATCACGCACAGCCGCAAGCTGTGGCTCTACATCATCCTGCTCGCCGGCGTCTTGATCGTCACCGAGTGGGTCACCTATCACCGGCGGATCACCGTATGAAGGCCCTGCTGACGCCCGGTGCCCTGATCCGCCTCGGCGTGACGATCCTGGCCGCGGTCGCGATCTGGTTCGCGATCGATTGCTGGATCGCCGACCGCACGAGCATCTCGATCGCCGTCGGCTCGAAGCCGATCGACCTGCTCTCCCCGCAGTGGCTGCACCTGCTCGCCGTGGTGCCGGCGTTCTACGTGATCCGCGTGCTGTCGCTGACCGACCTCTCGCTGGCACAGCAGATCCTGCAGGCCACGCTGCGCTCGCTCGTGATCGCCGGCCTCGCGGTCGCGCTCGCCCGCCCGTCGTGGATCACCGAGACGAACAAGGTCGCGACCGTCGTGCTCGTCGACGTCTCCGACTCGATCTCCGACAAGCAGCTCGCCGCCGCGAAGTCCTACGTCGACGACCTCGAGAAGTCCGAAGGCGCCGGGAACCTGCAGCTCGTCACGTTCGCCGAGAAGCCGCTCGTCGTCCGCAAGCCGGATGGTCAGCCGCTGTCCTCGGCGATCGTCCGCCACGCCGGCGCAGGCGCAGGCACCGACACGCAGGCGGCGATGCAGCTCGCCTACGGCATCTTCCCCGACGGCTACCTGCCGCGCATGGTGATCATCTCCGACGGCAACCAGACCGAGGGCGATCTCGCGGTCGAGGCCTATCGCGCGAAGGAGCTCGGCGTCCGCGTCTCGTGGCGCACGTTCGATCAGGACAAGTCGAGCGAGGTCCGCGTCGTCGGCGTCACCGTGCCCGACGACCTCAAGGTCGGCCAGCCGTACGAGGTCACCGCCGAGGTGTGGTCGACCGAGAAGCAGACCGTCACGCTCGCGCTCCAGCAGGACGAGTTCCCGAACGGTCTCGAGCCGTCGAAGACGCTCGAGCTGCGCGAGGGCAAGAACCTGGTCAAGTTCAAGTCCGACGCCAAGCACGCCGGCGCGACGACGTACCGGCTGTCGCTGGCGAAGGTCGAGCACGACACCGAGAAGCAGAACAACGTCGCCGTGATGACCGCGCCCGTGAAGGGCCGGCCCAATGTCCTCTACGTCGAGGGCGGCGTGCTGCGCGAGCCGGGCAGCGCCGGGTATCTCCAGCGCGCGCTCGAGCACGAGAACATCGATGTGACCGTGCGCGGCCCGTCGGGCATCCCGAGTAACCCCAAGGAGCTCGAGAAGTACGACCTCGTGATGGTCTCCGACGTCCCGGCGCACCTGATGGGTGCCGGCCAGATGGCCGCGCTCGACACGTACGTGAAGGTGATGGGCGGCGGCCTGATCATGGCCGGCGGCGAGGACTCGTTCGGCTCGGGCGGCTACGAGCGCACGATGATCGAGAACATGATGCCGGTGCGCTTCGACTCCGAGAAGATCAAGGAGCAGCCCGACATCGCGCTCGTCCTCGTGCTCGACCGCTCGGGCTCGATGCAGGGCCCCAAGCTCGAAGCAGCGAAGGAATCCGCGCGCGTCACGACCGAGGTGCTGTCGCCGAACGACTACATCGCGGTCGTCGCGTTCGACAGCGAGGCCCAGGTGCTCGTGCGGCCGCAGCGCGCGGCGAACCGCATGCGGATCTCGGCCGACATCTCGCGGCTGCAGTCCGGTGGCGGCACGAACATCTACCCCGGCCTCAAGGAGGCCTACGACATCCTCCAGGGCATCAACGCCAAGGTGAAGCACGTCATCCTGATGACCGACGGCGAGGCGCCCAGCGATGGCATCTCCGAGCTCGTCGGCGAGATGCAGAGCGCGCGCATCACGGTGTCGTGCGTTGGCGTGCAGGGTGCCGACCGCGCGCTGCTCGGCCAGATCGCCGACCAGGGCAACGGCCGCCTCTACATGGTCGAGGACATCGGCGCGCTGCCGAAGATCTTCATGAAGGAGACCCAGGAGGCGCAGAAGAGCCAGCTCGTCGAGGACCTCATCCACGCGCGCGTCGCGAAGAAGGTCGAGGCGATCGAGGGCACGAACGTCGAGGCTGCGCCGGCGCTGCGCGGCTACGTCACCACGAAGCCCAAGCCGACGTCGGAGACGATCCTGATCTCGGATCTCGGCGAGCCGATCCTCGCGCGCTGGCGCTACGGCGCGGGCACGTCGGTCGCGTGGACCTCCGACGTCAAGAACCGGTGGTCGACCGAGTGGATCCGCTGGGCGGGGTACCCGAAGTTCTGGGCGCAGGTCATCCGCAGCTCGATGCGCCGCAAGGTCTACGACTCGTACGACCTCTACGCGAAGGTCGCCGACGGCCGCGCGCAGGTCACCGTCGATGCGATCGACGCCGGCGACAAGTTCGTCAACGAGCTCGACACCGACCTCCAGGTCATCGATCCCGCGACCAACAAGGTCACCGAGACCGTGCCGATGGCGCAGACCGCTGCGGGCCGGTACACGGCTGACTTCAAGATCCAGAAGTACGGCAGCTATCTGCTCAAGGCCGTGCACAAGCGCAACGGTCAGACCGTCGCCGAGTCGCTCGGCTCGGTCGCCCTGTCCTATCCGCTCGAGTACCTGCGCACGACGCCAGATCTCGAGCCGATGAAGCACGCCGCACAGGTTTCGGGTGGCCACGATCAGGCGCAGCCGGCGCAGGTCTGGGATCCGGGCAAGGAGAAGGTCAACTACACGCAGGACCTGTGGCCGTGGGTGCTGCTGTTCGTCGCCGGAATGTTCCTGCTCGACCTCTACGCCAAGCGCGTGCGCCTGTTCGGCTACCGAACGATCAAGTTCTAGGGCTGCGTTTTCGGCTGCGTCTTCGCCTGCGGTCTCGGGCGCGTTCGCGTCCTGCGGCGACGCGACGGCTTCACCGGTGGCACCGCCGCGAGCTTCTTGATCACCGGCTTGATGTCGACCTTCACCTTGTTCACCCGCCTGCCCTGCGGCCCGACGACAACCGCCTTGAATGCTGCCACCTTCAAAGTGTCGCAGCGGACCGCCGTCGTCGGTACTGCGGTTTCCCGCAGGTGCCACGTTCAGCGCCGGCGGGCCGCGTTGTCGACGGCGAGAGCGGCGTGCTGGGCGAGCTCCTCGACGAGCAGCAGGTCATCCTGCGAGAAGCTCGGACGCTGGCGCTGGGCGGTCAACGTCCCGATCACGTGCCCACGTGCACGCAGAGGTACGCACAGCACGCCGGCATCGATGAAGCTCTTGCCGCTGCGGCCCACGGTGCGCTCGCGATCGCCGACGGTGGGCGCCACCTCGTCATCGCGGGCGAACGAGCGTGAGGCGACGAGCTCGTGCGGATCCCCGATCGCGATCAGCGTCGTGGCCGCGAGCACGCCCGCGAGCTCGGCGACGATGCACTCGAGCAGGATCTCCGGATCGGTCTCGGCCTCGGCGAACTTGCGCGAGGCGCGCGCGAGTACCTCGAACCGTCGGCGGGCCGCGCGCTCGGATTCGTAGAGGCGTGCCCGCTCGAGCGCGAGCGCGGCGTTACGTGCGAGGTCCTCGATCTGCGCCCGCTCGTCGGCCTCGAACGCGTGCGGCGTCGGAAACCCGAACGCGACCGCACCGAGCTTCACGCCGTTGACGATCAGCGGCACGCAGGCGACCGACTCGGGATGCTCGACCGATGGGATGGTCGGATACTCGCGGGCGCGCTCCTCGGGCGTGCGCAGCCAGACCGCGAGTCCGCTGCGATAGGCGCGCGCGAGCGGCAGATCGGCATCGACCTGGAACCGCGCGAACGTGACCGCGGCGCCGCGGGTGAGCCCGCTGCTGTCGACGATGCGCAGCTCGCCGGCATCCGGGACCGCGAGCACGCCCTGGTGCGCGCCGATCGCGGAGAGCACCTGCCTGGACATCACGCGCGCGACATCGGCGGGGAACCGCGCCTCGGCGAGCGCGGCGCCGATCGCCTGGACCTTCGCCATCCGGTCGAGCAGCTTGCGCGCGGCGTCGGCGTGCTCGCGCACCGCTGTGACGTCGTCGAACAGCGCGACCGCGCCTCGCGTCGCGAGCGGAGCACAGGTCACGACGAGGCGGCGCGTGCCAGCGACGATCTCGACCGGCCCGACGGCCTCGCGCGCGCTCGCGGCCCGCACGAGGTGCGGATCCGGCTCGGTGATGCACGCGGGCCAGAGCCGCTCGGCGGCCACGTTGTGGAGCGTGACGCGACCATCGCCGCCACACACGATCACGCCGCAGCTCGCGTGCTCGAGCACGGCATCGAGGACCTCGGGCGCCAGGCCCGATGCGAGCACGCGCAGTCTGGCGACTTCATCCATCGTCGGCTCAGCGACCCGTGAACCGCCCGGGGCGACGCTCGAGGAACGCGCGCAAGCCCTCGGCGACGTCCGCCGACTTCATGATCGGCACCAGATCGGGCATCAGCTGCGCCTCGGCGGCGCGCTCCGCCGCCGGCACCGCGGCTCTCGATGACGCGAGCGTCGCGTACACGCCGAGCGGCGCCTGCTGCGCGATCACCTCGGCGAGCACCGTCGCACGCACGACCGGATCGGCATGGATCTCCTGCACGAGCCCGATCCGCAGCGCCTCGTCGGCGTCGAAGTCGTCGCCGGTGAGCAGCCACCGCATCGCATTGCCCCACCCGACCTCGCGCGGGAACCGCAGCGTCGCGCCGCCGACCGGGTAGATGCCGCGCTTGACCTCGATCTGACCGAACCGCGTGTTCGGCGCCGCGATCCGGATATCGCACGCGAGCATCAGCTCGATGCCGATCGTCAGGCAGGTGCCCTGGACCGCGACGATCACGGGCTTGCTCACGCGCGGGCCCGTCATGCCGAGCGGATCGAGGCCGTCACTGACGATCTGCCACTTCCCCGACGAGAACGCGGTGCCCCACTGCGGCAGATCGAGCCCGCCGGTGAAGTGGTCGCCGAGCGCGTGGAGCACGCCGACGCGCAGCTCGGGGTCGCGCTCCAGCTCGGCGTAGGCGCGGCACAGCGCGTCCCACAGAGGCAGATCGAACGCATTGCGCTTCGCCGCGCGGTCGAGCCCCATCAGGAGCACGTGGCCACGGCGCTCGACACGGACGGTTCCGACTGACATCCGGCGAGCCTACTAGAACCGGTACGCGATGCGGAGAAAGCCCGTGAGGCCCGTGATCGCCGGATCGGCCGCCGTGGCCCCGACGGCCTTCGTGGCGTCGTGCGAGATCGACAGCATGCCCACGGTGAACCAGTTCGGAGAGAGCCGGTAATAGACCTCGCCGCCGACCTCGACCAGCGTCGTCGCCGACGACCCGTAGCAGGTGTTGATGTCCATGCAGGACGAGCTCTTCTGCGCATCGACGGCGCTGAGGTAGCTGACCTCGGCCAGCCACTCGCCGCGGCCGTTCTTGAGCTCGTGGCCGACGTAGCCGCGCAGATAGAGGGCCTGGTTGCGCTGATACGGCAGGGTGCCGACGCCGAACGACTGCGAGCCCTCGATCCCGATCCGCGCGTCCTTGATCGAGTGGCGATCGACGAGGCTGCCCCACACCTCGACGCTCGCCGCATCGTCGATGTTGACCGGGGTCGCATTGGCGGTCTGGAGCGTGAACGCCGGGCGCTGGCGGTACGAGATCGCCGTCGAGATCTGGAAGCGCTGGAACTGCCCGAGGCCGGCCGACACGCCACCGCGCGCCTCGTTGGTCGCGAGCCGGCGCACGAACGTCTCGTTCTGCACGACGGTCAGGCCGCCGGGCTGCTGATCGATCGGGTTCAGGAACGCGCCGGCCTGGATCGCGAGCGTCTCGGTATCGACGTGATTGACCGAGGCCGTGAGTCGCAGCCGATCGTTCGGCTTGCCGTTGACGCCGGCCGACAGGTTCGTGAGCTGCGCGCCGGCCGAGCCGACGAGGTCGATCAGCGCGAAGTGATAGAAGTCGAGCTTGGCGCCGCTGCGGTAGTAGCCGCTCGACGTCACGTAGACTCGCGCCTGCTCCTTGCTCGAGATCGGGACGAGCGCGACGCCGCCGATCGAGCCGTACGCGTTGACCGTGCGATAGGCGCCACCGAAGCCGGCCGAGCCCACGAACTTGCCGGCGGGATCGAGCGAGCCCGGCGTCTTCAGCGCGACGTAGTCGGTGTCGAGCGAGCGCGAGCCGCGCAGCGGATAGAGCCCACCGAACCCGATCAGCGTGAGCTTGTTCGACTTCGCATAGTCGATGCGCAGGCCGTCGATCTTGAGCGCGCCGAGATCCGGGATGTACTGGCGCCCGAAGAACACGTCGCTGCGCTCGCCGTTGCGCACGAGCCACAGCTCGCGGATGTCGTATTCGTTCTTGCCGTCGAAGCCCGCCTGGATGTGGTTGGGCTCGGTGATGCCTGCGATCGTGCCCGGCGCATCGACGGCCGGCGTGTTGACGAAGCGCACCCGCCCGTCGAACCGACCGTCCCAGCGACCGCCGCTGATGTGGCGAAAGTCGGTCTGCAGGCGCAGGTCGGTGAACATCCGGTCGTCGCCGGTGTTGTTGCCCGAGGCCATGCCGGCGGTCGGATACTTGCCGCCGCCCTCCGCGTAATAGAACGACGACGACGACAGGCTGCCCTGGACCAGCGTGCCGTTCTCGGTCTTCTCGGTATCGGTCTTGTCGACGAAGAACCGGTCCTTCTCGAACTCGGTGGTCTTCTTCTTCGTGCCGAGATCGTGGCCGGTCAGGTCCTGCTTCTTCGGCTCGTCGGACTTGGTGGGTTCTTCCTCGGACTTGTCACCCTTGTCCGTCTTGTCGCCCTTGTCGGCCTTGTCCGTCTTGTCGCCCTTGTCGTCGTCATCGTCCGACTTCTTCGTCGGCTTGTCGTCGGCGTCGTCGGAGCCAGAGTCGTCGTCGTCCGAGGTCTGCTCCTCGTCGTCGGAGTCGTCCTTGTCGGGCTTGGCCTTCTTCGCCCACGCCGGCGTCGCGGCGCACACGACGAGCGCGAGCGCGACGAGCTTTCTCATCGGCACACCGAATCGCGGCCGAACGTCGCCGCGGTCGCCCCCAGCCACGTGTTCGGCGAGTGACAGTTGCCGCACGTCGTCTGGATCGAGTGATCGGTGCCGCCGCCCTGGGCGGTGCTGACCTTGGCCGCGGTGTCGCGGTGGCAGCTCGCGCACGTCGACGCGAGCCCGACGTAGTTACCGCCGCGGTGGCAGTCGTTGCACGCGAGCGTGCGGTGCACGCCGGTCAGGTTGCAGCCGGCCTGTGCGTGATCGAACCGCGCCGGCGCGAACGACCACTGGGTGTGGCACTCGCCGCACTTCGGCGACAGCGAGTTGTTGTGGATGTCGTCCTGGCGGTGGCAGTTGATGCAGAGGTTGCCCGACCCGGCGAGCGGCCGGTTGTCCTTGTGGCAGCGCTCGCAGGCGATGTTGTCGTGCGAGCCGCGCAGCGAGAAGTCGCCGACGTCGTGGAGCGGCTTGACGTCGACGAACGTCGCCGTGGTGTGGCACTGCTCGCAGGCGGTGCCGTACTGACCCTTGTGGACCTTCGGCTCGGGGTGGCAGCCGAAGCACGTCGTCGGGCGCGGCTTGAACGTGATCGACGGATGGCAGTCAGCGCAGCGAACGTCGAGGTGCTTTCCGTCGAGGTGGAACGCACTCATCGTGTTGTGGTTGAAGATGTTGTCGCCGGTCTCGAGGTGACACTTCTCGCACTTGTCGCCGAGCCGGCCCTTGTGCGCGTCGTCCTGCGCGTGGCAGCCGTCTGCCGAGCACTTCGACGGCGTCTCGGCGAACTTGCGGTCCTTGGTGTGGCAGTCCTCGCACTTGTTCTTCAGATGCTCGCCCTTGAGCGGCCACTCGCTGACCTCGCCCTTGGCGTCCTTGGGGAACGGCTCCTGGTGATCGAACTTGAGCGCGTCCCACGTGCCCGAGACGTGGCAGTTCGTGCACATCTTTCCGAGCGAGCCCTCGTGGAGCGAGTCCTCGTGACACTGCTTGTTGCCGTTGCAGTTCGCCGGAATCGACTCGAACGACGTCTTGCCCGACTTCGTGCGGCTCGTGTGGCAGTCGGCGCACGGCACCGTCTTGTGACCCTTGACCAGCGGGAAGCTGCCGTTGAGGCCGTGCACCGCGTCGACCATCTTGTTGTCCTTGCCGGTGCGGATGGTCGGATCGCCGGGGTGCAGGTGACACGACAGACACTGCGCGTTGGTGTACTTGCCCTTGGGATGGTCGGGGTCGGCGTGCACCTTCTGGTGGGCGTGACAGCCCATGCACTGCGTCTTGCCGTCCTTGCCGATGAGGTCGCGGAAATCCTCGAAGTCCGACGGGCTGCTGCCGCGATGGCACTGCCGGCACGCAACCTCGGCGTGCTTGAACTCGAGCTTGAAGCGCGTGTTGCGCGTGTGGTTGAACGCGCTCGGCGTGAACTTCGGGCCGCCCGACGGGTGACACATGCCGCACTTCGGCGGGTCACCGAACTCCTTGAAGCGCTCGCCGTGGTGGCTGTCCTTTGCGTGGCACAGCTCGCAGGCGGCGTTCGGCTTGCCGGTGCCGAGGCTCTTGGTGTGGCAGTCGTAACACTTGATCTTGCGGTGCGCGGGACCGAGGTCGAACTTGGTCTTCTCGGTGTGATCGAAGTTCTGCTGCTTGAGCGTCTTGAACGTCGGTGAGTGGCACCACTCGCAGGGACGCGTGCCGAACAGGTGGCCGTCGTGCGGGCTCGTGTGACAGCCCGCGTTGCCGCACGAATCGGGCTGCGCGAACGGCAGGTTGAAGACCGCCTTGATGTGGCACTTGCTGCACGCGACGTCGCGGTGGCTGCCGAGCAGCGGCATCAGCGCGTCCTTGCGGTCGTCGTGGTTGAACTGCATCGTCGCCTTCTGCGGCTTCCACACGCTCTCGGTGTGGCAGCGCTCGCAGGCGAGCTTGTCGCGCTCGGTCGTCTCGAACTTGTGCGGCTGATCCTTCGCGTGGCACGCGCCGCACAGCCGATCGGTGCCCATGTACGTCTTGAGGCCGGCCTTGTCGCGCAGCTTGTGGCAGTCGTCGCATTTGGTCCCGGCGTGCTTGCCCTTGAGCGGCCAGCCGGTGAGGTCGTGATCGAAGCCGTCGGTCCCGCCGACGGTCTTCCAGCCCATGATGTCGTAGCCCTTGCCCTTGTGCTCGAGGTGGCAGGTCTCGCACTTCTTCATGCTGCCGTCGGGATTGCGAACCTTCGCCGAGGCGTGGAAGCCCTTCTTCGTGTTGATCCGGTCGCGCAGGTCGTTGTGGTCGTGACACGCGAGGCACTTGTCGTTCGACAGGTCCTTCGTGTTGCCGACGTGGCAGTCGGTGCAGTGATCGTTGTTGTCGAGCGCGCCGTGCGACGACGACAGCGGCCCCGGTGAGCTCGAGAAAAAGTCGCCCTGGGCGTGCGCGAGACGCGCGAACGCCAGGACCACTGCGATCACCCAGAGACGCATCGCGAGGATCCTACCAGGCACGGCTCCACGCATCCCAGATGTGGGCCACCGCGAAGATCGTCAACAGCACCGTGAACGGCACGTGGACCTTCTTCCACGAGTGCAGCAGAAGCTGCGCCTTCGGTGCGACAACTTGCCGCCGCGTGATGATGATCAGGCGAGCCGCGCGCCGCGCGATCTCCTTGCGGGTCTTGTAGTCGACGCCGAGCTGCTTGAGCCGGCCGCGGCGCGCGAGCGTGCGCGGGAACCGGAACAGATCCTGCGTGAGCAGCCAGAACAGCGCGCGCGACACGCTCGGCGTCATCGCGACCCGCTGGGCCTTGGCGCGCTGCTCGGACAGCTCGCGATCGATCTCGGCCATCGGCACGGGCAGCCGCGGCCGCAGCGTCTGGAACGACTTCTCGTGGTCCAGCTCCTCGAGCTCGACGCCCGATGACATCTCCGGGACCTGCGTGTAGAGGTAGCGGCCGAGGAAGCCCGACACGACGGTGATCACCATCGACCAGAACGCCGCGCTCACCCACGTATCGAGCTTGAGCGCCGAGTGCAGCAGGATGAACATCGGGCCGACCGTGCCGGCCATCAGGTGGAAGTCGAACCACATCGTGTTCGACGCGAACCACCGGAACATCTTGATGCGGCGGAAGATCGGGTAGATCGCCGCGATCAGCATCAGCGCCGTACCGATCACGCCGAGCCAGACCGACATGCCCGGCCCCGCGCGGTAGCCGACCTGCTCGAGGATCGCGGCCTCGGCGATGTCGGCGTACTCGGGCAGCTTCTTGAGCGCCGAGTACTGGAAGCTCATCGACGGCGCCTTGAGGCGCAACAGGATCTCGCCCGCCGCGACGAGGAAGACCAGCAGGCCGATCATCCACATCACGAGCGGCGCGTAGCGGCCACGCTTGACCTTCGCGAGTCCACCGCTCTTGATGTCGACACCCTCGATGAACGGCATCACCGGCAGGACCTCGCGGCGCTCCTTCTTCGTCAGGTCGTGATCGAAGCCTCGGCGCGCGAGCTGCGCCATCGCCGGGGAGCGCTCGCGGAACAGGTCATAAGCGTTGATCTCGATCAGCGAGCCGGTCGGGCACGCCGACACGCAGGCCTGATCGCCGTAGGCGACGCAGTGATCGCACTTGTTCGCGATCCGGCGGGCGCGCGCGATGCGTCCGGTGCCCGGACCGAACTTGAGCATGTCCTTCTTGTCGAGGCGCGCCGCGAAGTCCTTCTTGAACGTCGGCGCGTCCGCCTCGATCTCGACCATGTCGATCGCGCCGTACGGGCACGCCTGGGCGCACGCGGTGCAGCCGGTGCAGGTCGCCTCGTTGATGACGACCTCCTTGCGCTGCTCGTCGTACTTGATCGAGTCGTACGCGCATGGATCGATGCACCGCTGATCGGTGCACGTGCGGCACGTGTAGATGAAGTCGAGCATGCCGAGCTGGTAGCCACCGAGCGTCAGCCGGCGCGCGCCGTAGCGCTCCTCGCACGCCTCCTCGCACAGCTTGCAGTCGATGCACAGACCGAGCTGGCGCACGCGCACCATCTCGCCCGAGACGCTGTAGCCCTGGCGGACGAAGAAATCGAGCAGCTCCTGCTTCACGCCCGACACCCACGCGAGCCGCTCGCGCGAGACCGAGAGTGCGCGCCGCAGCCGCGCCTCGAACGGCGGGTGACGCACGGCGAGCTCGGCGATCCAGCGGTGGTCGAGCGAGATCAGCGCCGAGGGCGCCGCCGTGTAGAACGCCATCGGCTGGCCGCGCGCAGCGGAGAGCGCGCCCGAGTTGAACAGGTCGCCCTCCATGAACAGGGCGATGTTCTTGAGCGCGATCCGCGCCAGCGGCGGCGGCTTGATCAGCGACTCCGCCTCGCGCTCTTCCTTCGAGGCGTTCTCGTGCGCCATCTGCTCGGCGCGCCGCTGCGCGAGCTCCTGCTCGGTGAACACCGCGGCGGCGACCTGGCCGCGCGCGACGTAGACGACCGGCGAGGCCGCGCCACCGGCGAGCGCGATCGGGTCGAGCACGAACATGTCGCGCTCGAGCTGGCGGTGATTGATCCCGCCCGAGGTCATCGCCGCGAGCAGATCGTTGTCTGGTATCCCCTCGAAGAGAGGCAGGCTGCGGATCAGCGCGTAGGCCTTCTCGAGCCCGGGTGGTACCATCACGCCCATCGGGGCGCTCTGCTGGATGGCCAAGGTAGACATCTCGCTGGGAAACTGCGCCGCAACCACAGGTAGGCCCGGCGTTGCGATAGAAGCAAACGACGAGCCCGACCCGGCCCCCGTTCGTTTACGGTCTGATTCTATCAGGATGCGTGTTCGAGTGGGTGGCCTGGGGTCGATCGTCCGGGGAATCCAGTCCCATACACTAGGGACGGCCATCCTCGCGTGTTTCCTCGCTGTAATGCCGGCTCACGCCGACGACTTCGTGCCGACTCATACGGTTCCCGATGCGCCCGCTCGCGTGAACGCGCCCCCCCGGGTACCGCCGCCGACCTGGGATCTCGACGGTACGTACCTGTGGCTCGGGCCGAGTGGCGCCGCGAGCTATGTCGACGCGCAGTGGGATTCAACGTGGGGCGCCGATGCAACGTTGATCGACATCCGCGAGGACGAGCCGCTGGCGGCGGTCGGCGGAACGCTCGGCGCGGCCCGCTGGACCGAACGCGGTGGCGGCCGGGTCTGGGTCGATGCGCTGCTCGGGACGCGGCCGGCCGGCCGAACGATGCTCGGTGTCTCGGCGGGTCCGCTGCTCGAGCTCTCCGATCTCGCGCACCCGCGGATCGGCGGGTCGATCGGCGTCTGGGCATTCCTCGGGGTCACGCCGTATGTCCGCGTCGGAACTGTCGATGGTCTCGGCGGATTTGCCGAGGTCGGCCTCCACCTGGCCCTCCCGGTGCTACGTCGACGGCATTGACATCGAGCATCCAGCGAGGTACCAACCCCTTCCCTTCCCGGGGCGTAGCGCAGCCTGGTAGCGCACTTGGTTCGGGACCAAGGAGTCGCAGGTTCAAATCCTGTCGCCCCGACTAGCCGCGGAGGTCAAAAGCCTCCGCGGTTTTTCATTTTCGGGTAGCCTTCACAGATGGTTGCGGGCGCTGTGCTGAGAACGTCGTCGAAGCTGTCGGTACTGGTGGTCGATGACGATCCCGACATCCTGGAGTACCTCCAGGACTTCCTGGTCGCCGAGGGGTTCGAGGTCACGACGCTCGCCGATCCGACCGTCGCGGTGGAGCGGATTCGGGATGAGGTATTTCACCTCGTCGTCCTCGACCTCATGATGCCGAAGCTGTCCGGGCTGGATCTACTCGCGCAGATCCGCGCAGTCGACGACGACATCGCGGTGATCATCCTGACCGGCCACCCGTCGCTCGATACGGCCACCGCGTCGATCCAGCACGAGGTCTCGGCGTACATCCACAAGCCGTTCACGCCCGCCGAGTTCCGCGACGTGATCGCGCGAATCGCGAAGAAGAAGGGCCTCGTGCTCCGCCGCGAGGACGAGCTCCACGCGGCGATCGGGCGCCAGATCCGGGATCTTCGCAAGGCGCGCGGCCTGACCCTGAAACAGATGGCGCGGCGAACCAATCTCAGCGTGTCGCTGCTCTCGCAGATCGAGCGCGCGGAGTCGAGCGCGAGCGTGTCGTCACTGTTCAAGGTCGCCACGGCCCTTGACGTGCGGCTCACGGATCTGTTCGCTGGCTACTGATGAGACCCATCAAGATCGCGCCTTCGATCCTGTCCGCGGACTTCGGGCGGCTCGCCGAGGAGGTCCGCGCGATCGGCACCGCCGATTACGTCCATGTCGACGTGATGGACGGTCACTTCGTTCCTAATCTGACGATCGGGCCGGTGGTGGTCGAGGCCGTGAAGCGCGCGACGAAGCTCCCGCTCGACGTCCACCTGATGATCGAGGATGCCGAGCGCTGGGTCGGCGCGTACGCGAAGGCCGGCGCCGACATCATCGGTGTTCACGCCGAGGCGTGCCCGCACCTGCACCGCACGATCGGGCAGATCCGGGAGCTCGGCAAGAAGCCGTGCGTGGTGCTGAACCCGCACACGCCGATCGAGGCCGTCGAGTGGGTGCTGCGCGATGTGGCGCAGGTGCTGATCATGTCGGTGAACCCGGGGTTCGGCGGCCAGTCGTTCATCCCGAGCCAGCTCGAGAAGATCCGCGACCTCCGGCGGCTGCTCGACGACCGCGGCTGGGACGTCTGCATCGAGGTCGACGGCGGCATCAAGGTCGACAACATCGCCGAGGTCGCCGCGGCCGGCGCGAACGTGTTCGTGTCGGGCTCGGGCGTGTTCGGGACGAAGGACTACGCGGCGACGATCGCCGAGCTCCGCAAGCGCGCCGAAGCCGCACGCTGAACCGGCGCGCCGATGGGCTAGCGCAGGCGCTTCGCGAGCGCGGCGGCACGGGCGCGCAGCTGCGGATCCTTGCGCGTGGCACCGACCTCGTCGAGGACCGGCGCCGCTCCGGACCCGAGCTCGAGCACGAAGCTCGCGAGCCGGCCATCGTACTCCGGCGTGGTCAGAAAGCCCTTCACCGCCGTCTCGATCAGGTCGGGATCGGTGCGCAGGCTCGGATCCAGCTTGATCGCCGAGCGGAAACTCGCGATGCCGTCGGTCCACCACAGCTTCGCGAAGTACTTCT
>Ga0207683_10003287_pt1 | contig 14091 bp, 9 predicted proteins | sample KBSM73metaG_FD_184333 | JGI IMG/M metagenome (GOLD analysis project Ga0207683, IMG submission 184333) | Miscanthus rhizosphere microbial communities from Kellogg Biological Station, Michigan, USA - KBS M7-3 metaG (SPAdes) (version 2) | ecosystem: Host-associated > Plants > Roots > Rhizosphere >...
CTGGGACCTGACCGGCGATATCGATGCGGAAGCTTTGGCGGCGCGGGTCTACCGCTCCGATCTCTATCGCGCCGCAGTGGCGCCTTTGGGCATCAGCGTGCCTCTGGCGGATTGCAAAAGTGAAGGCGCGCATAGCACCTCCTGGCGACTGGAAGCCGCCCCCCAACCGATCGCGATGGGGCCGGATAGCTTCTGTGATGGTGCGGTTTTCGAGGCTTCGCCGGCACCGGCTAGTTTTTGAGCAGGCTAAGTGCACTGCACAAATTTTGATCTTTTAGCCCCAGCTTTAAGCACTAACCCCTTCTGATTCGCGAGAAATTTCCCAGTTTTCCGCCATTTTGCACCCGCAAAAAATTGGCCCGAAACTTGCGATTGGGTAAGGGTCGGGCCAAGGCGGCTCGACCGGGTTGCGTTCAAGGACGGATGTGCCCTGGGAGTGTTGTAGATCACCCGCGGGCCAATGGCGGTTCGCATGCGGCGCCAGCGCGCCCAAGCGAGCCATGATGAAAAGCGCGTTCCTTAAAGCCGGGCATCTTCCCACCCTGATCGCCTGCTTTCTCTATTTCGACCTCAGCTTCATGGTTTGGGTGCTGCTTGGCCCCATGGCGGTGTTGATCGCCAAGGACTTGCATCTTAGCGCCGGCCAAAAAGGCTTGATGGTGGCGGTGCCGGTGCTGGCAGGCGCACTGCTGCGCATCGTCAATGGCATTCTGGTGGGGCAGCTTCACCCGCGTCTCACCGGCCTGATCATGCAGTTGATCGTGATTGCCGGCCTGATCGGCGCCTGGCTGATCGGCATTCACACATTCCAACAGGTCCTATTGCTGGGCGTCGTGCTCGGCGTGGCGGGCGCATCCTTCGCCATTGCGCTGCCCATGGTGTCTTACTGGTATCCGCCGGAGCATCAGGGCATGGCGCTGGGGCTGGCCGGCGCTGGCAATTCCGGCACCGTTCTGGCGTCGTTGTTCGTCCCAGTCCTGGCTGTGAGTTTGGGCTGGCATAATGTGCTGGGCCTGGCGGCGCTGCCGTTGATGCTGGTGTTTGTGATGTTTTTTTTCACCGCCAAGAACAGCCCGCAATGTCCGCCGCGCAAGACCCTGGCCGATTATGGCCGCATCCTGAAATCCCAGGATGCCTGGCTGTTGATGTTCTTCTACGCCATCAGCTTCGGCGGCTTTGTCGGCCTGTCGTCCTTCCTGCCGATCTATTTCCATGACCAGTTCGGCCTGACGCCGATCAAAGCGGGCTATTTCACCGCCGCCTGCGTATTCGCAGGTTCTTTCGCACGTCCCTTTGGCGGCGCCTTGGCGGATCGTATCGGCGGCACCCGCTCACTCTCCTTTGTCTATCTGATCGTGGCGGGCATTCTGTTCACCGTCGCCCGTGGCGCCCTGCCCGCGGCAACAACCTTGTTGCTGTTCATCCTCGCCATGTCGGCGCTGGGCATGGGCAATGGCGCGGTATTCCAGCTGGTGCCCCAACGCTTCCGCCAGGATGTCGGCTTGATGACCGGACTGGTTGGCATGACCGGCGGTGTGGGCGGTTTCTATCTCGCCGCCAGCCTGGGTTACGCCCAGCAATTCACAGGGAGCTATGAATTCGGCTTTTCACTTTTTGCCGGCATGGCGCTAGTGGCCTTCGCCGGAATCGTGTCGGTGCGCCCCCGCTGGCGGCGTGAAAGCGCCACCATGGCCACGGCCCGGATCTAAGGGGCCAGCCATGAACATGATGACGGATCCCCGTGAACATCTGGTGGTGATCGGCAATGGCATGGCCGGCATGCGCACGGTCGAGGAATTGCTGAAACTGCCGGAAAGCAAGCGTTTTCGCATCACGGTGTTCGGCGCCGAGCCGCACGTCAATTACAACCGCATCATGCTGTCCAGTGTGCTGGCCGGCGACAAGACGGTTGAGGAAATCGTCATCAACAGCCGCGAATGGTATGCGCAAAACAATATCACCCTGATCACCGGCGATGCGGTCAAGACCATCGACCGCAGCGCCGGCGCCGTGACCTCCGCCGCCGGGGTCACGGTGCCTTATGACAAGCTGTTGATCGCCACCGGCTCGCGCCCGCTGGCCCCGCCGATTCCAGGCCTGGGCCTGCCGGGCACCTGCGCTTTCCGCGATATCGCCGATGTCGACAAGATGCTGGCTTCGGCGCGCACCCATAAGCGCGCCGTGGTGATCGGCGGCGGGCTGTTGGGCCTGGAAGCGGCCTGGGGCTTGAAGCAGCGCGGCATGTCGGTGGCGCTGGTGCACCTGATGCCCACCTTGATGGAACGGCAGTTGGACGCCGCGGCGGGCCAGATGCTGCAACGAGACTTGGACCGGCGCGGCATCGCCTTCTTTACCGATGGCCAGACCGAGGAAATCACCGGCACCGAACGCGCTGAAGGCGTGCAGTTGGCCGATGGCCGCTTCATTCCCGCCGATCTGGTGGTGTTGGCGATCGGCATCCGTCCCAATATCGATCTGGCCAGAGCCGCCAATCTGGAAGTCAATCGCGGCATTGTCGTCACCGACGATATGCGCACCAGCGATCCCGATATCTTCGCGGTGGGCGAATGCGTTGAGCATCGCGGCGCGGTATTCGGGTTGGTGGCGCCGATCTGGGACCAGGCCAAGGTCTGCGCCTCGCGCCTGGCCGGCCAGGATCATGCCCTTTTCACCAGCAAGGCGTTGGCCACCAGCCTTAAGATCACCGGTGTAGATGTGTTCTCGGCCGGAAGCCTGATGGCGGAAAGCGAGAATGACGACGAAATCACCCTGCGCGACGACAATCGCGGCCTTTACAAGAAGATCGTGCTGCGGGACGGCAAGCTGGTGGGCGCGGTGCTGTATGGCGATGTCGCGGACGGCCAATGGTATCTGGGCCTGATGCGCGACAAGACCGATGTTTCGGAAATGCGCGACCGGCTGGTGTTCGGCCGCGCCTTTGCGGAAAACCTGCCTGCCGGCAAAGGCCCGGACGTGGCCGCCATGCCCGACGACGCGCAAATTTGCGGCTGCAACGGCGTTTCCAAAGGTTCGATCGTCTGCGCCATCAAAGACAAAGGCCTGGCTTCATTGTCCCAGGTGCGTGCCCATACCAAGGCATCGGCCTCTTGCGGTCAGTGCACCGCGTTGGTGGAAGCCATTCTGGCCGACACCTTGGGCGGGGCGGTGGAAAAGAAAGCGCCCTCCATCTGCGACTGCACCGATGCCGGTCATGACGAAGTGCGCAAGGCCATCTTGGTGCAAAGCCTCAAGACCATGAGCGCGGTGCGCAGCGCCTTCGGTTGGAAGAAGCCGGAAGGCTGCCACAAATGCCGCCCAGCGCTGAATTACTACCTGCTATGTGCCTGGCCGGGTGAGTATGTGGATGACTCCCGCTCGCGTTTCATCAACGAGCGCGTCCACGCCAATATTCAGAAAGACGGCACTTACAGTGTGGTGCCGCGCATGTGGGGGGGCGTCACCACGCCATCCGAACTGCGCGCCATCGCCGACGCGGCGGACAAGTTCAACATTCCCACCGTGAAGGTGACCGGCGGCCAGCGCATCGACCTGCTGGGCGTCAAGAAAGAAGACCTGCCTGCGGTTTGGGGCGATCTCAACAAGGCCGGACTTGTGTCGGGCCATGCCTATGCCAAGGGCCTGCGCACCGTGAAAACCTGTGTCGGCAGTGAATGGTGCCGCTTCGGCACCCAGGATTCCACCGGCCTGGGGATCAAGCTGGAAAAACTGATGTGGGGCTCCTGGACACCGCACAAGGTCAAGCTGGCGGTGTCGGGCTGCCCGCGCAATTGCGCCGAAGCCACCATCAAGGATATCGGCATTGTCTGTGTCGAGGCCGGTTACGACATTTTGGTAGGCGGCAATGGCGGCGTCGATGTCCGCGTCACCGATCCACTGGTGCGTGTCTCGACCGAGGAAGATGTCTTCGAATATAGCGGCGCCTTCATGCAGCTATATCGCGAAGAGGCGCATTATCTCGAGCGCACCGCGCCCTGGGTGGCGCGCGTGGGCGTCGATTATGTGAAGAAGTATGTGGTGGAGGATGCGGAAAACCGCCGCCGCCTTTACGCCCGCTTCCTCTATTCCCAGAAATTCGTCCAGGACGATCCCTGGGCGGAGCGGGCCGCCGGGGTGGACGCGCATGAGTTCAGCAAGTTGCCGGAGCTGGCCGATGCCTGAGGACATCGCGTGGAAAAAGATCGGCCCCGTCGCCAACATCCCGGTGCGTGGGGCGCGGCGGCTGTGTTTCGGCATGGGCGGCAAGCCCATCGCAGTGTTCCGCACCGGCGAGGACAAGTTCTTTGCTCTGGTGGACGAATGCCCCCATAAAAAGGGCCCGCTGTCGGAAGGCATTGTCTCCGGCAACAGTGTCACTTGCCCTTTACATAATTGGGTGATTGGCCTCGACACGGGCATGGCGCAAGAGCCGGATGTGGGCAGCACCCAGACCATTCCGGTCAAGCTGGAAAATGGCGAACTCTATGTCGGCCTTGTTTTGGAACGGGCTTGACCCTTGACGCGCACAACCTGTCCTTATTGCGGTGTCGGTTGCGGAGTTGCCGTGGTGGACGGCGTCCCAAAAGGCGACTCCGCACATCCCGCCAATTTCGGGCGGCTTTGCTCCAAAGGCGCGGCGCTTAAGGATACACTGGCCCTGCCCGACCGGTTGACCGTGCCGATGATGCACGGCCAAGAGGCGACGTGGGACCAGGCTCTGGGCCACATTGCGGCGGAATTCTCCCGCATCCGCGCCGAGCATGGCCCCGAGGCCATCGCGTTCTATGTCTCGGGCCAATTCCTCACCGAAGACTATTACGCCGCCAACAAGCTGATGAAGGGCTTTATCGGCGCCGGCAACATCGACACCAATTCTCGGCTGTGCATGTCGTCTTCGGTAGCGGGCCATGTGCGCGCCTTTGGCGAAGATGTGGTGCCAGGCTGCTATGACGATCTGGAAGAAGCCGACCTGGTGATTCAGGTGGGCAGTAACATGGCCTGGTGCCATCCGGTTCTGTATCAACGGTTAATGGCCGCGCGCGACAAGCGCGGCACCAAGATCATCTGCATCGATCCCCGCCGCACCGCCACTGCGGAAACGGCCGATTTGCATCTTGGCCTGGCGCCCGGCTCTGACGTGATGTTGTGGAGCGGGCTTTTGGCCTATCTCGCCAATCACGATGCCTTGGACAAGGACTGGATCGCCCGGCATGTCTCGGGCTTCGAGGAAAGCCTGGAAGCAGCGCAGAACGCCGCGCCTTCCATCGCTTTTGTCGCGGCGGCCTGCGGCTTGCGTGTGGAAGATGTCCGCAACTTTTATGAGATGTTCACCACCACCGAACGGGTGGTGACGCTCTATTCCCAGGGCGTCAACCAATCGTCGAGCGGCACCGACAAGGTCAATGCCATTCTCAACTGCCATCTGGCGACGGCGCGGATCGGCCGCTCCGGCATGGGCCCCTTTTCTCTCACCGGCCAGCCCAATGCCATGGGCGGACGCGAAGTCGGTGGCCTCGCTAATCAGCTAGCGGCGCATATGGGTTTTGCGCCACAGGACGTGGATCGCGTAGGACGCTTCTGGCGCTCGCCCGGCATGGCCAAAAGCCCCGGCCTCAAAGCCGTCGATCTGTTCGACGCGGTGCATGACGGCCGCGTCAAAGCCGTGTGGATCGCCGCCACCAATCCGGCAGACTCCATGCCGCGCGCCGGCAAGGTGCGCGAGGCGCTGAAGAAATGCCCGCTGGTGATCGTGGCCGATGCCTGGCCTACCGACACCACGGCGCTGGCCCATATCGTGTTACCCGCCGCCAGCTGGGCGGAAAAAGACGGCACCGTCACGAATTCCGAGCGCTGCATTTCCCGCCAGCGCGCCTTTCGCGCCGCGCCTGGCCAGGCGCGGCCCGATTGGTGGATGTTCACCGAAATCGGCCGCCGTATGGGTGGGAGCGAAGCTTTCGCCTGGGCTGACCCGGCCGATGTCTTCCGCGAACATGCGGCTTTGTCTGAGTTCGAGAATGACGGCGCCCGTGTCTTCAACCTGGGCGGGCTGGCCGATATCAGTGACGCCGCTTACGACGACCTGCCGCCCATGCAATGGCCGGTACCCCGGCCGGGCCAGGGCGTCACCGGACCGCGACTGTTCGCCCGGGGCGGCTTTTCCACGCCTGATGGCAAAGCCCGCATGGTGCCGCTCACAATACGGGCTGAAGATGACGTTGACGGCTCCTTGCTCACCCTAAACACCGGCCGCATCCGGGACCAGTGGCACACCATGACCCGAACCGGCCGTGTGCCGCACCTGATGACCCATGTGGCCGCGCCAAGCTTGGCCATGCATCCACGCGAGGCGGCGCTGCGGGGTATCTCGCATGGCAGCCTGGCGCGGATTGAAAGCGACGATGACTCGGTGGTGATGCGCGTCACCCTGGATGAAGGCGTGCGGCCGGGCGACGTGTTCGCGCCCATGCATTGGACAGACCAGTTCACCTCCTCCGGTCCCATCGACCGGCTGGTGCATGCCAAGACCGATCCCGTATCCGGCCAGCCGGACCTTAAAGGGACCAGAGTGAAGGTCAGTGGCATTGTGGAATGCTGGCGCGGGCATCTGCTGCGCATGAGCGGCGGCGAACCCGAACTCAGCGAGGCCCTGTGGTGGTCCAAGGCTCCCGTCACCAACGGTTTTGCCTTTGAACTGGCGGGCTGGAATCCCCTGCAACAGGAAGTTCATTCCGAAGGCGTGCTGCGCCGCCTGTTGCGGATCTCCGCGGACGCCGAATTGGTGTCCTATTCCGATCCGCGCAAGGCCATGTTTCGCTATGCCGGTATTTTGCACGGCCAACTCGCGGCGTGCGTGTTTTTTGGGCCGGCCGGCGCGGATTTTACCGGCGTGGAGCAGGCTAAAGCACTTTTGGGCAAGGAAATCTCGCCCATGGAACGCATCGCGCTGTTGGCGGGCACCAACGGCAAGAATGCCAAAGCGTCAGGCAAGACTGTGTGTTCCTGCTTCTCGATCAGCGAGGAGGCGATTCTTGCGGCGGTGCAGGCAGAGGGCCTCACCACCCCTGCCCAGATCGGCGCCAGGCTCAAGGCAGGAACCAATTGCGGTTCCTGCATTCCCGAATTGAAGAAATTGTTGCAGGCTGTCCCCGCATTGAATGCGGCGGAGTGATATGGGTGGTGCATTGAACGGCTTGACAATCCTGGTGCCGGAAAGCCGCGAGCTGGACCTGTTCGCCGGCATGCTGGAAGCGCAAGGCGCGCGCGCCTGGCGTTGTCCGCTGGTCGGGATTGCCGATCTGGACGACGACAGCGAGGCGCAAGCCTGGATCGCGCGCATGATCGCGGCACCCTATGACCTTACCATTCTGCTGACCGGCGAGGGCTTGCGCCGGTTATTGACAATTTGCGGTCCGCGCCAGGACGCCTTCATCGCCGCCCTAGGCAAAAGCCGCACCGTCACCCGCGGCCCCAAACCGGCGCGAGCCTTGCGCGAGATCGGACTGATGCCCGGCCTCGCGGCGCAGGTGCCTACCTCGCCAGGCGTTCTGGAAAGCCTGGCAAAACAGCCATTGGAAGGACGCCGCATTGGCGTCCAGCTTTATCCGGGCGATGGCGGGCTGCCGCTGGTCGATGCCCTGCGCGGACGCGGCGCGGAAGTATTTACAGTGACGCCCTATCGCTATGTCACCCAGACCGAATCCCAGCAGGTCGCGACCGCGATCAAGGATCTGGCGGCGGGCAAAATCGGGATGATTGCTTTCACCTCCTCGCCCCAGATCGAGCGGCTGTTCGCCGTGGCCAAGGAATTCGGGCTGACGCCGGAATTGATCCGGGGCCTGGAAAGGACGCAGATCGCGGCCATCGGCCCGGTGATGGAACAGGCGCTGGCGGCCCATGGGCTTTCCAGCGCCATTCATCCCGCCACGAGCTTTCATTTGAAACCAATGATCAACGCCATTGTGGAAGCCTGGAAGGGACGTGCATGAGACCGCCTGCCGTCATCCTGGCCGGAGGACGCTCGTCGCGCATGGGCGGCGGCGACAAATGCCTGTTGCCGGTGAACGAGAAGACCTTGATTGCCCATGTCCTGGCGGCCATCGCGCCCCAGACCGGCGACATTCTGATCAATACCAACGGCGACCCTGCCGCTTATCTCAAATTCGGCCTGCCGGTGCTCCCCGACGTCATTCCCGGCTTTCAGGGACCGCTGGCCGGTCTTTTGACCGGCATGTTGTGGTCGCGCCGCTGTCATCCTCGCCAGGCCTATATTCTAAGTGTTGCCGGCGATGTGCCTTTCCTGCCTGCGGATTTGATAGCGCGGCTGGCGCGCAATCTCACGGAGCAAAGGTGCGATATCGCGTTGGCCAAATGCCCCAACGGGCTTCATCCCACCATCGGACTGTGGCCGGTGGACCTTGCGGAACGGCTGGAACATGACTTGATGGAAACCACACTCCGTTCCGTGCGAGACTGGGCGGGCCAATTCCGTGTGGCGGAAACGATGTTTGCCTCCGGCAGTCTGGCCAATATCAACACACCAGCAGAGCTGGCAGCCTGCCAATTGGCGGAAGCTATTTAAGCTTCCCCCGGCCGACGACCTTCCAAACCGCCGTGATCCGGTCATCGCGCAGGACGACGATCTCCTCATGGAGAAAAATGGTGCTGTCGGTATAGCCCGGAATGAATTCCACCCGGTCACCCACCTTGGGCAAGTTGCTGGGCGCCTCCAGCTCCAACCGGCTGTGCTCGGCATAGAGCTGCACTTCTCGCACAGGAGGAACCTGCAAGGGCCGGGGCATCGCGGTTTCGCTGCTCATGGCCTTGCGCCCCGCATCCAGGATCACGCGGGTGGGATTGGGCCGGCTGATCACCGTCGCCAGCAGGGTAAGAGAAAACGGCAAATCGATATTGTGATGCCAGCGATAGTGTTGGTCATTCATCACCCCGCCGCCAACTTGCACTTCGGTGACGCCGGGCTGCTTGACGCAATAAAGCAAAGTGCCGGTGCCGCCGCAGCTCACGATCTGGACATCGTGACCGGCCTTGCGGCACGCGTCCGCGCTTGAGGTCAGAAGGCCAATCGCGGCCGCTACAGCTTTTTCCTTTGTCGCGGGATCGGGGATGGCAGTGGTATGGGCTTCCCAGCCCATCACCCCGGCAAAGCGCAGCCCCGGATGACGCGCGATTTCGGCCGCCAGCTTCACCACGGGGTCGCCAGGTTCAACCCCGGCGCGATTCATGCCGGTATTGACTTCGATCACCACCCGCAGCTTTTTGCCGGCCTGGTCGGCGGCGGCAGCCAGTTCCTGGACATTCTCCACACTGTCCACGGCGACGATCACATCCGCGTGGTCCAAAAGCTCCATCAGCCGCGCGACCTTCACGTCGCCAACAATCTGATTGGCGATCATGATGTCCTTGATGCCATTGGCGGCGAGAATTTCCGCCTCCCCAAGCTTGGCGCAGGTGATGCCGATGGCGCCCGCCGAAATCTGCATCTGGGCGATTTCCAAGGTCTTGTGGCCCTTGAAATGCGGCCGCCACGCAACGCCGTTATCACGGCAAGCCCGGGCGATATGGGCGATGTTGGCTTCCATCACATCCAGATCGACCAGCAGAGCCGGTGTATCGAGCAGGTCTTTTGGCGACGTGCTCATTCGGCGGCCTTTCGCGCCGACCGCAACCGGGCCGTCTGCTCCATATCCAGGACACCATCCTCGCCGACGGCGACGCCATAATCCTTGACCGCGCTTTGGCGCGAAATCTTTTCGTCAATCACGTCCTGCAACACCTTTTCCGGTTCGCGATCCAAAGGATTACCCCAGCCGCCACCGCCAGCAAGCTCGGCGCGATAGGATTCGCCGCGTTTCAGGCTGCGCATGAATTTACCCGGGAGCGCTTGCTTGCCGTCACCGGCGCCGCGCAGATAATTGCCGGCATTGGCGCCCGGAACTCCGCCCTTCAAGCCATAGGGCTGGAATTTCTGGCGGTCGCTGCGAACCTGCAACACCGCTTCATCGACGCCCACCAGCCGGTATTCGCGCACCAGGCCAAGCCCGCCGCGGAATTTTCCCGCGCCGCCGGAATCCTGGCGGAAGCCATATTCCTCGATTCGGATCGGCTGTTCCCGCTCCACGATTTCCACCGGTGTGTTGGAATAATTGACCGCCAGTGACGACAGAGCATCAATCGCATCCTTGTCCGGACGCCCGCCCCAGGTCCCGAACAAAAATTCCAACAGCACAAAGGGACGCTTGTCCCGGTAGCCCGCGATGGTCACGCCGAAATCCCCCTGCGCGCCACAGGAAAAGACCTTACCCGGCAGCATGCTTGCCAAGGCGCCCCAGATCGCTTCCGTCACCCGCATGGAGGTGAGCCCGCGTGCCGCCACCGGCGCCGGCGACACTGGATTGACGATGGAGCCTTCTTCCGCGATCACCGTGATGGGCCGCATGAAGCCGGAATTGGTGGGGACATTCGGACCCACCACCGAACGCAAACAGGCATAAACACAGGATTGCGTCATGGCGATAGGCAGATTGATCGAGCCTTTGACCTGACGGGAGGTTCCGGAAAAATCCACCGTGATGTCCGTGCCGTTTTTGATCACCTTGGCGGCGATGCGGATTGGGTCTTCGCTGAAGCCGTCATCGTCCAGGAAATCCTCGAATTCCCAGGCGCCGTCCGGAAAGGCGCTAAATTCCGCCCGCGTCAGCGTTTCGGAATAGTCGAGCAGGTTCGCCATATCGGCGGCAATGGCATCAGCGCCATGCTTTTTCGCGAGCGCGATCAGGGCGCGTTCGCCGCGGGTACAGGCGGCGATGGTCGCCTGCACATCGCCGATCACCGTTTCCGGCACACGCACATTCAGGCGCAGGATATCGAAGAAGGCTTCGACCGGGCGGCCTTGCTCGATGATCCGCAAGGGCGGGATGCGCAGGCCCTCCTGGAAAATTTCAGTATTGTCGCAGGCATTGCCGCCCGCCACCCGCCCGCCGATATCGGTCTGGTGACCGATCGACGCCGCGAAGGCCAGCAACCGCCCTTCGTAAAACACCGGCTTGAAGATGAAAATGTCGGGCAGATGCAGGCCACTGCCAAGATAAGGATCGTTCAAAGCGAAGACATCACCGGGATGGATGTCGCCATCGAATTTTTCCAACACGGTGGCCAAAGTGGGAGGAAAGGACCCCATATGTACCGGCAGGCACAATCCCTGGGCCACCAAATTGCCTTTGAGGTCCAGCAGGCCGGTGGAAAAATCCATCGCCTCCTTGATCACCGACGAGCGTGCGGTGCGCACCACGGTCGCCGCCATTTCGTCGGCGATGGCCGCGAAAGCGTTCTTCATCAATTCCAGGCGGATGGGATCGTTGGGGACAGCCATGCGCCTACCCTGCCCCATTCAAGCGGATGCGGACAACCCCGGACGAGGCCTCTACCGTGGCGCCCGGCGGCACGATGATGGTGGTGTCATACTCCTCAATGATCAGCGGGCCTTGCAGCGGCTTCTCTGTAAGGCCGTCCCGGCGCATTACGGGCGCCGTCACCCAGCCACTGTCTGGGCCAAAATAGACTTTCCGGGTCACTCCTGCGGATTGCGCTGCCGTCGACCGCACCGCAGATATCGACGGCAGATGATCCTGGCGGTCGAGGCTCCGGGCGCGCAGGCGCAGGCCCACGATCTGGACCCGTTCGGTACGGCTGCAATAGCCATAGCTGCGTTCATGCTCCAGGTGAAATTGCTCGGCCGCCTCATTCAGAATCTGCGGCGACAGCACCGATTTTCCCACCGGTATCCCGATTTCCGAACTTTGCCCGGCATAGCGCAAATCCAGCGACAATTGCAGCTCGCTGTGATTCATCGCGACGCCTTCGGCTTCCATCATCTCGCCCGCCTGGCGATAAAGATCCTGTACCCGGGCATTGAGGGCCGGATATTCGATCTTGTCCACATCGCGCCAATAGACCGACACCAACCGATGCTGGATGCGCGCGAACAGCAGGCCCAGCGCGCTGAACACGCCCGAAGCCGGCGGAATGATGATGTCGGAAATGCCGGCATGGGCGGCCAGGGTGGCGCCATGCACCGCGCCATTGCCGCCAAACGCCACCATGGCAAAGTCGGCGGGCGAACGGCCAATCTCGCTGGAAACCGCCTGAATGGCGCGGGTCATCGCCGCATTCGCCACCGCGTGGATGCCATAAGCCGCTTCATGGATGGACAGTCCCAAAGGTTCGGCAACATAGACACGGATTGCATCCTGGGCGGCCTGCAGGCTGATCGGCATGTCACCATCCAGCAGGTGTGAAGGATTGAGAAATCCCAGCACCACATTGGCGTCGGTCACCGTGGGGCGGGTGCCACCGCGCCGATAACACGCCGGCCCCGGATCAGCGCCGGCGCTGTCTGGTCCCACCTTGAGCGCGCCGCCCTGATCGATCCAGGCCAGGCTGCCGCCGCCGGCGCCTATTTCCGCCAGGTCGATGGTGGGCGAGCGCACCAGATAGCCGCCACCGCCCAACAGGCGCTGACCGGCATTGATGCCGGCGCCGACTTCCATTTCATCAGTCAGCCGTGGTTCGCCGCCTTCGATCAGGCAAGCCTTGGCCGTGGTGCCGCCCATGTCGAAGGCGATGATATTGGCCTCGCCCAACATTTCACCCAGCGCCGCCGCGCCGATAGCGCCGGCTGCCGGACCGGATTCCACGCAATAAGCAGGAAACTGCCGCGCCATATCGGCCCGGGCAATGCCACCCGAGGATTGCATCACCATCAGGGGTGCGCCGATACCGATGGCCTTTACGCCCTCTTCCACCGACGCCAGGTAGCGGTCCACCACCGGTTTCACAAAGGCATTCACCACCGTGGTGCTGGTACGTTCATATTCGCGAATTTCCGGTAGCACCTGATGCGACGCGGAAATGGAGAGATGGGGTGCGTGCTGGCGGACCAGCTCCATCACCGCACGCTCATGCGCCGGATTGGCGTAGGAATGCAGCAGACAGATGGCGACGGAATCGGCCTCCTGCTGTTGAATGTTTTTCAGCGCCGCTACCACGCTGGCAGAATTCAAGGGGTGCACGACCTCGCCATCGCTGCCCATCCGCTCTTCAATTTCAAACCGCAACCGGCGCGGCACCAGGGGCTTGGGCTTGTCCCAGTCCATATTATAAAGCTGCGGCATTCTCAGCCGCGCGATTTCCAGGACATCGCGAAAGCCCCGGGTGGTGAGCAGCGCCACCCGCGCGCCCTTGCCGGTCAGAAGCGCATTGGTCGCGACGGTAAAGGCATGCACCAGACTGACCACGGATTTGGGATCAAGCGCGCCTTCTTGAAAAAGCCGTGCCAGCCCCTGGGCGATGGCCCGGCTGTAATCATCCGGCGTGGACAGAAGCTTCAGGGTGCGGGCCGATCCGTCGGCATGGGACACCACCAGGTCCGTGAAGGTGCCGCCCACGTCTATCGCAATGCGATGCATGCTTTTGGTCATCGCTGTCAGCGGCCAGCCAGAAAATCAAAATCGCATCCCAAGGGCGCCTGGGTCACGGTGCGATGATAGAGTGCGGCATAGCCCCTTTCCGGTACCGGCGGCGGGACATGGTTCGCCAATCGTCGGGCGATTTCATCTTTTTCCACCAACAGATCGATGCGCTTGTTGGCAACTGACAAGCGGATGCGATCGCCATTCTTCACCGCGGCCAGGGGCCCGCCGACTGCGGCTTCCGGCGCCACATGCAGCACCACGGTACCGAAGGCGGTGCCAGACATGCGGGCATCGGAGATCCGCAACATGTCCTTGACGCCTTGTTTTGCGAGTTTTTTGGGAATGGGCAGATAACCGGCCTCGGGCATGCCGGCAGCTTTGGGTCCGGCATTCTTCAACACCAACACATCCTGCGCCGTGACATCCAACGCGGGATCATCGATGCGTTTGGCAAGATCTTCCAAATTCTCGAACACCACGGCGCGGCCTTCATGCTCGAACAGCGCCTCGGTCGCCGCGGCGCGCTTGAAGATGGCGCCCTCCGGCGCCAGGTTTCCGCCCAGGGCAATCAGGCCGCCGACTTTCGATATGGGGCTGGCAAATTCCC
>Ga0207683_10003288_pt1 | contig 14091 bp, 6 predicted proteins | sample KBSM73metaG_FD_184333 | JGI IMG/M metagenome (GOLD analysis project Ga0207683, IMG submission 184333) | Miscanthus rhizosphere microbial communities from Kellogg Biological Station, Michigan, USA - KBS M7-3 metaG (SPAdes) (version 2) | ecosystem: Host-associated > Plants > Roots > Rhizosphere >...
ACCGACCGGTTATATAAGCAACAACACTGACTGCAATGATGATGATAATACAGTTTATCCAGGCGCAATAGAGATCTGTGATGGCAAGGATAATGATTGCAATGGAACTATTGATGAAAACACAAAGACTACCTTCTATCGCGATGCAGACGGCGACAGTTTTGGTGATGCTTCAAATTCAACTCAGGGTTGTACAGCGCCGCCAGGTTATGCAAGCAATAACTCAGATTGCAATGATGACGATCCTTCTGTATATCCGGGTGCACAAGAAATTTGTGATGGAAAGGATAATGATTGCAATGGAGCAATAGACGATAACACGGGAATAGTTGCATTCTACCGTGATGCAGACGGTGATGGATATGGGAATTCATCGGGCCCGACATTACAATCCTGTTCAGCTCCTGCAGGCTATGTAAGTAATAATGACGATTGCGATGATGGAAATGCAGCTATTCATCCGGGTGTCCCTGAGATCTGTGATGGAAAAGATAATAATTGCGATGGGCTGGTTGATGAAGGATTCGATACAGACGGTGATGGCTACACCGTATGTGAAGGTGATTGTAATGATAGTAATGCGAACGTTTATCCCGGAGCTCCCGAATTATGTGATGGCATCGATAATAATTGTAATGGTCAAATTGATGAAGGGGTGAGAACTACTTTCTATCTCGATGCAGATGGTGATGGGTATGGTAACCCTGCTATCAGCACACAAGCCTGCGTGCAACCAGTGGGGTATGTACGCAATAACCTGGATTGCAATGATGCCAAAGCCTCCGTCTATCCCGGGGCTCCCGAATTATGTGATGGCATCGATAATAATTGCAATGGACAGATCGATGAAATTGCGGGTAGTACTTACTACAGGGATGCAGATGGTGATGGCTACGGCAATCCTTCCGTGAGTGTAAAAGCTTGCAGCAAACCATCTGGATATGTAAGCAATAATACCGACTGCAATGATGGAAATAAAAAGGTACATCCGGGCGCAAATGAAACCTGTGATGGCATCGATAATGATTGCGACGGTTTGATAGATGAAGGATGTATTACGACCGTAAAAGTTTGTGCGTACAACCAATCTTGGTATGATAACAATAATATAAGTTGTGTTCCAAATGGTATCATGCCGGCAGGACAGATCATGTTAAATGCCGTAGATGCACAACCCGGCGATTCAGTGATGTTTGGATTAAAAACACTAGGCAGATTTTTCACGCTAAAAAAATCGGACATTCAAAATGGATACATCTATAAATTACTTCCGGGCAGCGGAGCATCTAAAGCGCTAAAAGGCTATTCTACCTTTACAAGATCTGCAACATGGAGCAATGTACCAATGACCTCCGGCGGCGTTATCCAAAATGAGTTACTGGCACAAACGATGACCTTATTCTTCAATCTGCAACTTTCGCCGCAATTAGGTTCGTTACCATTAAATACAAATTTGAGTATTCGCAGACTCACTCTTTGTGTGATACAGGGAAATCTTATACAGGCAAAATTCACGGCAAAGGCAGCTGTGGCGAACTGTTTACAAACAAAATACGGCATCCAGGGAATTACTGTTGGCAACCTTTATAAACTGGCTAATGAACTACTGGGTAACGCCAACTCTTGCAGCCTGAATTATGCAGATGTAAATGATGCAGTAAAGATCGCCAATGAATTGTTCAATGGTTGTGTTCTTGTCAACATTCCCGGTCCCGCTAACAATAATATTCAGGCAACTATTGTAGCGGTACCAGAAAAAAATATTAGAGAAAGGACCGGCACGCATGAAGTAAGCGAACTTAAGGTGACCACTTCTCCTAATCCTTTCCTTAACAATGTTCGCTTCAATATTGTTTCGCCGGAAACCGGTAAACTTAAAATCCTGATCTATGATGTAAATGGAATTAAACAAGGTGAACTTGAGCAGGGTGTTATCAAAAATATACCGGCAACAATATGGTTCAGGGCTGAACAGTTAAGACAGGGAGTGTTGTTCTACCGGGCAATGATCAATAATAAAATCACAACGGGAAAAATGATACAGGTGAATTAAGAAACATTAACGCAGGGTGTTTCGAAAAGACAGGTTTCCACGCCTGTCTTTTTTCTTTTTCTGCATCCTGAGATCATACTTTAGCCGGTTGACCCTGGCATACCAACTTATTATTGCACCACTTTCACTATCCCTGCTCCGTTGTAAGAATGATACTCACCATTATACATGGCATCTGCGCTCACGGGTCCCATTTTGTAAATGCCGGGTGATACTGCACGAACAGCATAATAATACATCTGTGGCCTGTAGAACCTGAGATCAACAAAGAAATGAATGCGGTCATCGCGAACATCCAATGCAGTTGGCTCATCCATGTTCTTTATCCAATCCATTCCCGGAATTTCTTTTGTCCTCGGATTTTCAATTTCAAAACCCGCAGGCAGCAGATCAGTGATCACAACATTATCCACTTCAGTTGTATATGCATTTTCCAAACTAATGCCCACGATGATCAGCTCATTTTGCCTGAAAGTGTTTCCTGTGATCGGGTTTCCAAAACGGTCATAGAAACGCTTTCTCACTCTTATGTAATTGTCTTCTTCCTTATATTTACCGCTCGCACTAATACCTTCCGATTGCCAGTAATAATACAACCTGCCATTGCCTTTAGTTTCTATCTCAACATTATTTCCTTTCAATGCCGTGGCATCTCCTTTCCATTGACCATTTGAAGCCTTTGCCACAGTTTTTCCGTTCACTTTTATTTCCGCTGCTACATCTGATTTATTTGCGCTTCTCGCAAGTTTTCCCAGGGCTAAGAAGGCGAATGCCCTTTCCTGGGTACTTAACCAATACCGGTTTTTTAATTTATCACTCACATGCTTCGCCATCGTACCAATTTGCGGATTGGTGGGATCGACATCGATCAATGCATTCAACGCGATCGCTTCGTCGCGAATATCAGAATAATAACTTCCCCCGGTTTGCGCTATCGATTCTTCACCGCTAAATGATGTTGGTAACATGGCACTGAAGGATCGTTTATCACCCGCAATAGCGTATGCAGAGGCCAACAGGTACTTACTATCCAATGCAAGAATGCCCTCCGTTGATTTGTAATAATTCATTGCAGAAATATTGGAACGCCCGGCTAATGCCAATACATACAATCCATAGGCAACTTCCTTGGGAGCGATCTTCCTGTTTTGATTCCGGTTATAGTAATAAATGATGAGTTCCCTGTTTTTTAACCGGGTAGCAATATAAGAAAGCATTGTTTCGATCAAACTGTTGTCAACATCAAACCCGGCTTTTCTTGCTTCCAGTAAAAAATGCGCCGCATAGATCGTGGCCCACCAGTCTTCTCTATCCTCATTGTCCCAGAGTGTTACAGCTCCATTGTACAATTGCCGCATTTTTATTTTTCGTATGGCTTCGATGATATTTGTATTCGCATTTAGTTTATTTTGTTTTTGATTCAATCCCAGCAGATCGGCCATATCGCCATAATACAATTGGGGAAATGCGGCAGACACAGTTTGTTCAGTACAACCATAAGGATATTCAACCAGGTAGCGCAAATGCTCTGTCAATTCCAAAGCAGGTGAGCGACTGACCACTAGCTGGTAATTGATACTTCCCGGAATGAAATCACTTGTATTGATAGTAACCGGTTGTGTGCTGCCACCTCCAATAGATCCACTACCAGACATTTTTTGTAACGTAGACGGTGGCCTGACAGATATTTCTGTTTCGTCAGTGAATTTTTCTCCAAGACCATTTACTGCAACTGAAATTTTTCCAACAGCAATAGCAGGATCAGCCACCACCCGGAATATTGCACGTGCTTCACCGTTTGCATTCAGTGAAAGTGATTGATTGCTCCCTCCAACTATTTTTAATGGACCACTGACTTTTAAATTGGCGGAAACATTTGTTGTTTTTGAAGTTGTATTACTTAACGTTACAGGCACCGTCACTGTATCACCAGGGCTTAAAAATCTCGGCAATGCTGTGCTGATCACAATAGGATCAGCGACTGTCATTGTATTTTCGGACGAGCCAAAATTCTGATCCTTATAAGCGACCGCCATTAATCTTACTTCACCACTGAACTGTGGAATATCAAATTCAAAATTTGCTTCGCCGGTTCCATTTGCTTTGGCAATGCCACTCCAGTAACTAAGTATCCTGATCCTTTTTGCAGGCATCGGATTTACTCTCTTTTTCATTTCAAGATCAGCATCCCCACCCGTGCTGCTGAGTTTGGCCCTGACTTCAGGAAATAGCAAAGGATACAGATCATATGCATCCACTTGCAAAGCCTTTTTCTGGTAGAAGTAATTATAAGGATCAGGTGTTTTGAAATCACTGACCTGCAATACTCCATTGTCAACGGCAGCCAGCGTTACAAAACTCCCGGGTACTGCTTTCACTTTTACTTTTTGATGTGTACGTGAGCGAACTGATTTTTGCGCACTGATCTCAACAGGCATGTTCCTGCTTTTTTCTTCCACTTTTACGTTTGTAAACCCATGTGCCACCGTAAGTGGAATATCTGAAACATCATGAGGTTTGATAAGAGTCGCGGTAATGTATACATTGGGAACATCCTCTCCCGACATTTTAAGCTCGACGCTTGCCGTTCGTTTATCGACATTCACGTACTGATAAGAAAGTACATGATCCGATTCAGTTGTTACCAGCAATCGACCACCGAATGGGGCTTTGAAAAACGCTTTGACTGTTTCTCCGCTGTAATATGACTTTTTTTCAAGCTCAATATCAACATGTCCTTCATTGTTAACTTCGAATGAACTGTTATCCCCCCAACTCCAGTTACCATAACTATAAAAACTTCTGCTGACATAAGAATTGGCTCCCGGGTGATACACTCTCACTTCATAATCCCCCGGTGAACGAGGTACATAGGAATAAATTGTGTTGTTTCCTACACTCACCTGGTTTTCTATCATCAGCTTGTCTTCTTTCTGGGATTCATATCGAAAATAACTTCCACTTCTTGCCAGCACAGTTTTGTATTCATGTTTTATCACCTGTACCTTTGCTGTTGAACTCACCTCGTTCCCATCTTTGTTTACCGCTGCCAGCTGAAATTTCACCGGCTGATTCAATGCATAGTAATAAAACCAATCCTCTTTGATCCCAAAAAATACGTCCTGCGTAACCAGGTCAATCGCTGATGCCCGGCTAACCGGCCTCCCGGTCTCATCAAATACCGTTGTATAAAAATTAGCCTGCAGCAATCCATTATTAGCATACATTTTATCAAGTGTGAATGACTCCGTTGCGTGGCCATCCGCATCCGTCTTTCCCTCCTTGACCTGTTTTTCAATGGTCGTATTAGGATTGGCCAGGCTAAAATCATAATCATTAAATTTTTCAGGGGAGAAATATTTTTGCTTTACCTGGATCTCGCATTCATAATTCCTGTTAGCGGCAGGAGGACCGAAGAAATTCAGCGCTGAAATATCCAGTGAAGTTGATTCACCCGGCTTTAAAAAGTTCTTATCAAGTTTTGTATTTACTTTGATCCTGTCCGGCACAAACTCCTCGATCATAAAATTCTTAGAACCAAGCAATACATCATTTGACGTATAAACTTCCAGGGAATAGCTTCCCGTAATTGCAGAAATATCAATGGGGATACTGCCTTCAACCGAACCTTCTTCATTTAAATTTTTACGGAATGATTTCAGCTCTTTACCGTTTGGCAAAAGAAATTTCAATTTTATGGGAATATCGCCCGGGCTTCTCCATTGCCTGTCACGGATAATAACTGAAAAATTTATTTTCTCGCCAGGACGATAAATATCTCTCTCTTCATAAATAAATGCATCGAGACCAGTTGTATTATTTCTTTTTCCTCCTACATCAAAACGTGAAGTGTTCACAGATGTATTATTAAAAGGAAGATAGTTAAAATCGTCAGCGGTTTTTGCTATGATCATGGCCGGTTTGAAACCGCTAAAATCTTTTTTTGTATAACTTATCTCTGCAACTCCGTCTGCATTGGTTGCCCCAGTGCCGATCAATTGATTATTGTTTGAATACACGGAAATATTTACTCCGTCAACGGAATTGGTTGTTTTAATAGAATTAACAAAAACAAGAATTTTGTCTTCGCCCCGTTTCGCGATCAGCCCAATATCAGAGAGGGAAATAAATCTTGAATCACGAACCCAGTAATCTTTGATTGAACGGATCATTACGTGATAGATGCCTTTGAAGTCGGGTAGCCGGTCTTCAAATTGGGACATGTTAAGAATACGCCCCGCCCCGCTCTTCGGTAATGAGCGTGTGTCAACCTCCTTCTCATAGATCACATCGCCCATCGTTGCTTCATCATTATTACTTGCATAATCATAGTCGTAACTATATTCATTATCCTCTTCATCATCGCCAGATCTCTTTGCCTCATGCGGGTAATATCCATAGCGATTTGACACCAACAAATTGCTTTCATAAATTTTTGAGATCACTATTTTCACTTTTGGAACATTCGTGATCCTCACTTCAATATTTTTTCCACCTTGCTTTGACAGGTACACGGCCTTACTATTTGTAAAAGCAATATTGGCTTCTAATTCCCCAAATGCAATGCTTCCATTGTATTCCTCTTTTAATACGCCCCCGATCTTTCCACGAAGACCCTGGTTAATTGTCAATGAATAACTTTTTTCAACATCAAACCCCGAGCTGCGGATCGTAAATCCGTTATCCGTCAACTCGGTTGTATATTTTATCTGTGGTTCAAATTTTATAAATGAGGAAAGATTTCCCGCGGTGAGCTGCTGGCTTGTAGTAACTGTTACTACACCATCGGTTCCATCGTGTTCTGACTCTACATTTTGTATCGTCAATACGTACGGTGAGGGTATGGACAGCGAAGAGGTGAGTGCGTCAGTTGTTATATTCGTCCCATCTTCCGGTTTCAGGCCTTTGTCAATTACGATCTTAGCGTCATAGGTCTTATCTTCTGTTTTTGCCAGGCCACTGATCCGGACAGATATCTTATTGTCCGCCGAAAGTGTCTGCAGGCTATGTTGCATTGGTTTCCCATCTACTTCAATTTTTAATTTATCCTTTAATTCATTCGGATCAATGCGATAGTTGAAATAGAGATCGACCTGCGGGACTGGAACACGGCTTTGTTCGTCTTGTGACACCCAGGTCACCTGGGCATTGTCCAATGTAAGTGCGGGTGTATGAAAATTGATACCATCTCCATTTTTTACTGCTCCGAATTTGCTATACCGCAATACCTCACTGCCGATCTTTGCATTATACGAGGTGGCGGCCATTAGCTGCGTGGATGGAGAAAAAACCAATTCATCGGGGCTCTCCCATCGAAAACGGCCTTTTATGGATGGTTCGAATGAAATGTATTCAGTAGAGTCCCATTGATTAAGCAGGGAGTCTTTTACCAATGAATTACTGAAACGAAACACAAGATTTCCTAATTGAGGAACTTCGCCTTTCGCATTTGTATAGTCAAGTTTTACAGAGTTGCGATTACATGCAGAGAAAAAAACGGCGACCACTCCCACCAGTATCGGAGTAGCTACCGAAAGAGTTTTGATGCGCATATAGATTGTTGGTTATGCCCGCCCGTACCGAACGTCGAATTGGTTTGGCTTGTACATAGTACGTTCGGGCGGGGTAAGCTTTGAAAAATTAAGTTAAACAAATTCAGTCAGGCAAAAAATTTCGCTTATCATTCTTTTTTCACAAAGAGAAAAACAGAAATTAGTATTGCGGAACTAACTAAGGAGGGATATCGCGTGTTGGTCTTGACGAGTCTGAAGAGTCCATAAAGAAGAGGAAAAATTTTCTAATGAAAGTTAATATTGAAAAATCACCGTTCGCAAATTTGGATAGATAAATATTTGTTAAGCCAGTCGTGCCACGGGTTTAAAGCCCTGGCACACTGGCGCAGGATAAAAAGGTTTTATGGAATTTCTTGCTAATGAGCTTTACCATATTTATAATCGTGGCAACAACAAACAAATAATATTCTTTAGACCCGAAAATTATTTGTACTTCCTTGAGAAGGTAAAACGATTTCTTCTGCCTAATTGCGATCTGCTTGCATATAGTCTCATGCCAAATCATTTTCATTTTCTTATCTATTCAGACAAACGAACTATCTCGACCACGCTCATTAGCGGAAAAGAAAAAAACCTGCTTTCCGAAGGAATAAAAAATCTCTTAAGCAGCTACACACAGGGTATCAATAAACAAAACAATTCAACTGGCTCGCTGTTTCAGCAGAACACAAAGGCTAAAGCCATTGTAAAGGGGGGCGCAAATTATGATCTGATCTGCTTTCATTATATTCATCAAAATCCTGTGATGGCAAAACTTGTAAAAAGAATGGAGGATTGGCCATATTCATCATTTAGAGACTACTGTGGTTTGCGAAGTGAACCAGTTTGCAATAAGGAACTGGCTGCCCGTCTGCTTGATCTAAATATGAAATCATTTTATGAAGATTCGTACAAAATGCTAGGCCTAGGTGAGGTGAAAAATATCTTATAACGTGCCAGGTGTGCTACCACATGAAGTTCATCCATCATGAAACAAAAAAAACATAAGCCGTTTTTTAGTTACCGATGGAGAAATCGTGCCACGGTTTTAAACCGCGGCACGATTCTCCGGCTTCTTAAAAAGGTTGGTATTGTTATAGGTTTTCTGATCATCCTCTTTTTTATTCTCAACTGGATCTTTCCTTTACCAGATAAAATTGAATACTCGGTTATTATTACTGACAACAAGGGCGAGGTGATCAATGCCTACCTGACCCGGGATCAAAAATGGAGAATGAAAACAGAGCTAAATGAAATTTCGCCCTTGCTCAGAAAGACAATCATTGCCAAGGAAGATAAATATTTTTATTCGCACCCGGGCGTCAATCCCGTAGCGATCGTAAAAGCGTTTTTTAGAAATGTTTTCAGAATGAAAACTGCCTCAGGGGCCAGCACCATTACCATGCAGGTAGCAAGAGCGCTGGAGCACAGGAAAAGAAATATCGGCAGCAAGATCATTGAAACTTTTCGCGCCTTTCAGCTCGAATTAAAATACAACAAGAATGAGATCCTGCAAATGTATCTGAATCTTGTTCCTTACGGCGGTAATATCGAAGGCGTAAAATCAGCTTCCATTCTTTATTTTAATAAAAACCCCGATCATTTATCATTGGCCGAGATCACCGCTCTTTCCATTATTCCCAATCGTCCCTCTTCATTGGTGATTGGAAAGAACAATGATCTTATTGTACAGGAAAGAAATAAATGGCTGAGAAAATTTGCTGAAGAAAAAGTTTTTACACAAAAAGAAATTGCAGACGCGTTGGCCGAGCCGTTAACGGCTTCAAGAGGAACAGTCCCACATTATCTTCCTCATCTTTCTTATAGACTAAAAATTCGTGGCGGTGATATTGTTCGGACCAATATCATCATGAATACGCAGGCAAAAACCGAAAAACTTGTTGAAGATTATGTAAGGACATTGAGATTGAAAAATATTAAAAATGCAGCAGTCGTGGTGATCAATAATAAAACCCATAAAGTGATCACTTATGTCGGCTCTTCTGATTTTCATGACACGACTGATGGCGGCCAGGTAAATGGAGCAGCCGCTGTTCGTGAACCCGGAAGTACATTAAAGCCATTGCTGTATGGCTTATGCATTGATGAAGGCCTGGAAACTCCCAAAATGGTTGTTACTGATGTAGGCGTGAATTATGCCGGCTATTCACCGGAGAACTATGATAAAAAATTCAATGGCTATGTTACCGTAGAATATGCGCTCGAACATTCACTGAACATTCCCGCAGTAAAAAGCCTGGGGCTGCTGGGAAAAGATAAGCTGATACAGAAGTTAGCCAGTTGCGATTTCAAACAGATCAAAAAGGATCAAAACAAACTGGGCCTTTCAATGATATTGGGAGGTTGTGGTGCAACACTGGAAGAACTTACCGGTTTGTTTTCTGCTTTTGCAAATGACGGAATTTATATCGCTCCTTCCTACACTCAAAATGATACAAACCCCGCCAGGAAAAAGATCATCAGTGCCGCTGCAAACTATATGATCACTGATATTTTATCAAGAGTGAATCGTCCTGATTTTCCATTGAACTGGCAGGCAACAGAGCACATGCCGAAAATTGCCTGGAAAACGGGGACCAGCTATGGACGACGCGATGCATGGAGCATTGGTTATAATAAAAACTATACGATCGGTGTGTGGGTAGGAAATTTTTCCGGTGTTGGGGTTGCTGATCTCAGCGGTGCAAATGTAGCGACGCCTTTGCTATTTAAAATTTTCAATACGATCGACTATGACAGCGATGCAGACTGGTTCGATCTTCCCGCCGATTGTGAGCAAAGAAAAGTGTGCAGTGAAACAGGACTGTTGCCGGCAGATCATTGCAACAATATTGTAATGGATTATTTTATACCAATGACCTCCTCCACAAAACAATGCGATAACTGGCAGGAGATAATGATAAGCGCCGATGAAAAGCTCTCTTACTGTAAAAACTGTGTTCCCGAAACCGGTTATAAAAAGAAATGGTACAAAATGATCGATCCTGAAATGCAGGCATGGATGGAAGAAAACAAAGTGGTCTATGAAAAAATACCTTCCCATAATCCAAACTGCGAAAAAATATTCAAAGAAGGGTTGCCGGTGATTACCTCACCGAATAACAACACTGAATATTTGATTAATAAAAAAGATCGTGAACCGCTTCAATTGACCTGCAAAACTCAGAATGATGTAAGTAAGGTTTACTGGTATATCAACAACAAATTTTATAAAACAAGCAGTGCAGGAGAAAAACAATTTTTTGTACCCGATGAAGGGCCGGTAAAAATTTCATGTACCGACGACAAAGGAAGAAACAGGGATATTTGGATAACGGTGAAGTATGTCAATTTATAGAAAGAACCACGATTAATAAGATTTCAAGGATTAAAAGGAAATCAGAAAGTTGAATATAGTTGAACGTGACTTTAAAAATCAATCTTAATCCTGCGAATCGCGGGTCTTTGAATTTTAAATGACCCACTCAGTACACTGACTATCCCATTTCCTTCAAATCCATCTTAATCCTGTAAATCGGGGTTCTTTCCAATTAATCGTGGTCTGTTCTACGGATATATACACTCGATCACGTCATTTCCCATGAACTTACCACCCGGGTAGCCTGCGGTATAATCCAGGTTGATCCATATTTTTCCCTCTTCATCTTTGTGATAATGGATGGTGTGCCCACGACTTTCCTCAGGAAAAAGTTTTTCATGTATCAGCTTGCCCATGTGCTCCAGGTCCTTCTTGCTACCAATTAAAAGTTCGGGATAAATATGTCCGTTTGTATAGACAAGTCTCGGAGTGCCGCCAATGGCTTTTATGGCTGCGGCCATTAATATTGAATGATCATCACAATCACCAGCCAGAAGTTTTACAGACTCGCTTGCCTTTGCAATATATTCTTCATCCTGCGGGTCACTAACATAGTTCCAGTTCTCATTTATTTTCTTAAAGACAGCAAAACACTGTATTAAAATGCGGTACTTCATTTTGGTACCTTCCTGCTGTTTTACAAAATTTTCATTGGTAGCGCCTACAGCAAAATCCCTCACAACCGGGTTTCTATAATCGATCGCGCTTACGATCTCCCTGTCTGTTCCCAATGCACGGCTACCTGTAAACACAAAACCATCTTTTTGGGGGTCGCTATTTAATCCATAGATCATCGCTTTCCCATCCTTGTAAAGTTCATTAAAACCATATTTGCCCGTAGCTGTTCCATACCACAGCCAACCAATCATTGCAACAACGGCTGTAATGATTATAAACTTAAATGAACGAACCAGTAATAGGAGCAGTACAGCGATGACAAAAAAGATCAGGATCCTGTCGGTATGGTAAGGCCATTCAAGATCCGGAAAACGATAATAAACTAAAATGAATAAAGGAAAGGCGAGAACAAAACTTAAAATACCAACCAGTACATTGGTAAAAAGAGAGCTAGCACGGACGGCGGCATTCATCACACTTGTTTTCAGGTTATGACTACTAATATCGTCTAAAAAAAACTGAGAAAAAAGCTAAAATTTGTTAAGTATCAAAAAAATTGCACAAAAAAGAAAAGCCTTTGAAATTTCAAAGGCTCAAAATTTTTTTAGGATAGAATATTAATCAACCTTCTTAACTGAAGTTGCCCCGCTGGTATGAATATCTGTTTGTGCGGTTCCTTTGTAATTTACGCTGGCTGCCCCGCTAATATCCCCGCTTAGTTTTACATTGGCGTATACCTCGGCATCACCCGCCCCCGAGATATCAAGGTCAACATTGTCAGCTACCAGGTCAAAACATTTTATATCTGTACTACCGGATCCCTGTATCTTAAATTCCTTTGTATCCCCTTTGAGTTTTACACTACAGGCACCCGAGACATCTGCTGTAATTTTTGGAGCGCTTATCTCCATGGTTACATCGCAGCTTCCACTGAGATCAACATCAATATCAGAAGTACTGTTGATCTTTCCTTCACTGAAAATGTTACAAGCACCTGAGGCTTCAAATCTTTTAAACATTGCGGAAGAGACATATACTTTGATTTGCCTGCTTGGCCTTAGATTGTAGCCTTCTTCTGTTTTAATGCGAAGAACATCTCCATCACGGAAAGTCTCTACATATTGCTGAAGATTATCATCGGCTTCCACTTTTATCGAGGAAGAAGAATCCTGCCTTACATAAACATCGATACTGCCGCTTACATCAATACTATTAAAACCTCCCGCTGACCTGGTTTGAGTCGTTATATTTCCATTGCCGCGGACCCTTTTAGCAAATATTTGACGGCAGGAGGAAAATAGCAGCAACGCAGCGGCTGCCATTATAAAAATTTGTCTCATGTCTGTTGATTTTGCAACAAATATTATAAAATGGTTCTGTATTCCGGTTGTTTAGACGCGGTATTTTAGAGGGAGGTTACAACCGGAGGGTAAGAATAATGAGGCCCGATGATAAATGTCGGGATGCCGATTGGAAGCGTCGGCATAATAGTGATGAGTCAGAATTTTAATTGAGGATCTTAAGGATGAGAATCCCAATCCCATAAATAACCGTGGTTAAAAAAATTCCTTTCGCGGTATTGTCCCGGTGTGTATTAACATACAGAGTGAAGAGTACAGCATTGGCCAGTAAAGACAAGGCGCCAATAGAGGTAATTCTTTTGTTATCTGTGATAAAGAAATTAAAAAATTCGCCAAAGGTAAAAGCCCGGTAACTGATAAGATAAACAACAGCAAGACCGATAATAGGACCCAGTAAACCTAGTACCAGTCCTAGTTTGAGACTGTCTCTTTTAAATATCATTGTGGCCACAGTTTTTCAAGTTTGGCTTTTAAAACGTAATTCGTAAGATCAAATTGCACGGGCACGACGCTTACATATTGGTTGGCAAGGGCCCATACATCTGTATCTTTTCCTTTATCGAAATTAACAAACTCACCGGTTAGCCAATAATAACGTCTTCCGTTCGGATCATTGCGCTCAATAAAATCTTCCTCATACTTGGCATAGGCCTGCCGGCAAACCTTTATTCCTCGGATCAATTCAGCAGGTAATGCCGGGATATTTACATTTAGCACCATGTGCTTCTCCTGCTTTTTTTGAAGCAATTTTTGAACAATAATGCGCACATATTTTCTTGACCCGCTAAAATCAGCCTCAATATTATAGTCAAGAAGGGAGAAGCCAACTGATGGAATACTTTCGATCGCTGCTTCAACCGCCGCAGACATAGTTCCCGAATAAATGACATTGATGCTGTGGTTGGCACCATGATTAATACCACTCAGACACAAATCAGGTTTGCGATGTAGTACTTTATCTACAGCCAGTTTTACACAATCAACCGGTGTTCCTGAACATTGCCAGGCTTCCACACTACCAAATGCATTTACCTTATGCAGACGGAGCGGTGTACCGATCGTAATAGCATGCCCCATTCCCGACTGAGGTTTATCGGGAGCAACCACCACAATTTTACCGAGATCTTT
>Ga0207683_10003291_pt1 | contig 14087 bp, 11 predicted proteins | sample KBSM73metaG_FD_184333 | JGI IMG/M metagenome (GOLD analysis project Ga0207683, IMG submission 184333) | Miscanthus rhizosphere microbial communities from Kellogg Biological Station, Michigan, USA - KBS M7-3 metaG (SPAdes) (version 2) | ecosystem: Host-associated > Plants > Roots > Rhizosphere >...
CTCGAGGCGGACGCCGAAGTTGCAGCGCGCGCCGCCGCCGCCGCGCAAGCTGAGGTCGACCGGCTCGACCGCAAGTACTCGCACTATCGCGACGACAGCCTGGTCGCTCAGATCGGCGCCAGCGCCGATGCGGGTGAAAGCATATTGGTGGACAATGAAACCGCGGACCTGCTCGACTTCTCGGCGACGCTGCATGCGCAAAGCGGCGGCCACTTCGATATCACGTCCGGCGCGCTGACGAAACTGTGGGACCTGCAGGGCGGCCGGCTGCCGGACGCCGTCGCAATCGAGCGCGCGCGCGCGCGTTGCGGCTGGGGCCGCGCAGAGTGGAAACGTCCGTATTTGCGACTCGGTGTTCCAGGAATGCGCCTGGATCTCGGCGGCGTCGTCAAGGAATACGCTGCCGACCGCGCTGCGCAGGTCTGCCGCGACGTCGGCGTCGTCCACGGCATCGTCGACCTCGGCGGCGACCTCGCCGTTGTCGGCGCTCACGTGGACGGCTCGCCATGGCTCGCCGGCATCAAGGCGCCGCGCGACACGAGCCGCGCATTCGCACAGATTGAACTGCACGCCGGCGGACTTGCAACCAGCGGCGACTATGAGCGCGCCGTCATCGTCGACGGCCGGCGCTATTCGCACATCCTCGACCCGGTGTCGGGTTATCCGGTCGAAAGTTTTGCCAGCGTCAGCGTGGTCGGCGACAGCTGCCTTGTCGCCGGAGCGGCATCCACGCTCGGCATGCTGCTCGGTTTGCGAGCGGGCTACGACTGGCTGCTGGGCCTGGGCTTGCCATTCCTCTGCATCGACGCCGACGGCAACGCGCGCGGCACGCTGGCGGGAGAACTAGGGACGAGGGACTAGGGGCTAGGGACGAGCAAAAGCAACGCATTACTCGCCCCTCGCCCCTCACACTCAGAACTTCACCGTCACCCGCGCCCAGTAGAAACGGCCGATCGTATCGAACGTGTTCGCGTCGACGTTGCCGTTGACCGCGTTGTTGAGATAGATGATCGCGGGCTGCTTGTCGGACAGGTTGTCGATGCCGATATCGACACGCGTGTTGAGCGGCTCGATGTTATAGCCAGCCGTGATGTTGTGATACACCGATGCGCCGTAATGCAGTTCGCACCCCGGAGGGCTTTCGGACTTGCAGGCCGACTGGGCGTAGGCCTCGTTCGCATAGCCGACGGTGTAGTTGCCGACATACTTCGCGGTCCACGCCGCACTCCATGGACCCAGGTTCCAGTTCAGCACCGACAATGCCTTCCAGCGCGAGAAGTTTGCCTGGAGCGGGACCGAATAGTGACCGGCGAATTCGCGCGGGAAGTCGCCTGGCGTGCCCGGAGCCGGATCATCCGTGTAGCGATCGAGGTACGTGGTCTGGAAGTTGATCGCGAAGTTGCCGAAGCTTGTTTCCGGCAGACGATAACGAACCGCCAGATCCGCGCCTTTCGCATCGAGCCGACCGAGGTTGGCCTTCGGCTCCTGGACGAAGCTGATCTGGCCGGCGTTCGGCCCCGTTGGGACGCGATGGATCAGCTCGCAGAACGGTCCGCCGTTGGCCTGGAAGCACAGGTTCAACGCGTCCTGCGCGGTGACGCGGCTGATCTCGTTATTGAGATAGACGCGCCACAGGTCGACGCTGAGCGACAGGCCGGGCAGCCAGTGCGGATCGTAGACGAAACCGTAGTCGAACGACTTGCCCTGCTCCGCGCCGAGCGAAATGCCTGCGGGGATAGATCCGGATTGCCCGGCGTTGATCTGGCTCACCGAACCTGACGGTCGCTTGAAGCTGCCATCGCCCGGAACGCCGACGCACGCCGCATTCGTGCCGATCAGGTCATAGCACGGGTCGACGGCGAATGGCGCATCGGACGTTGATCCCTGGTACAGATCACTGATCGTCGGCGCGCGGAACACGCTCGACACCGTACCGCGCAACAGCAAATCTTCGATCGGACGATATTCGACCGCGAACTTGGTGTTGTTCGTGCTGCCGAAATTGTTGTACCTCGAGTAACGGTCGCCGACGGTCAGATTCAGCGCGCTCGCGAACGGCACGTCCTTCAGGATCGGGATCAGCATTTCTCCGTAGGCTTCCTTGACGTTGTAGCCGCCGCTGGCGGCGGATACACAGCCGGTACCGATATCGCAGACGAGCGCAGAATTCGGAACCTCGATCGCGTCGGGAATGGTCTGGCCGAACTGCTTGCGGTAACTGGCGCCTGCGGCGAGCTGAACGGTGCCGGCCGGCAGGTCGAACAGGCTGCCGTTGACTTCGGCTACGACCGAGCGATCAACGAAGACAGTGTTCGTGAACGTGTTGCCCGAAGCTTCGTTCAGCGCGGCGACCGTATTCGGATCGGTGATCGCGAAGAAGTTGACCGGTGTGCAATCAGTGAGCGGGATCGGATTCGACGCACTGCCGCATTGGACTACGCCCTGGGCATTGAGGAACGACGGTCCGAGCCCTGCACCGAGTTTGTTGAGATTGATGAAACCACTGGTATGACTGAGCGTGTTGAAATGCCCGTAATTGAAATACGCATTCCACTGCCAGCTGCTGTCGCCGAACGTACCCTTGAAGCCGCCGGTGAACTGGTCGACGGTCGTGCTGAAGTTGGTAATGCGATTGCCGTTGCCGACCGAACGCGTTTTCAATTGATTCGCGGTATTGGAGTAATCCACCCCGAACGGGTTGTAGTAGCTCTGCGCGGAAATCACCAGCGGGCTGCCGCTGGTATCGATCGGCTGCGGCGCGATCTGCGAAGCCGACTGGGTCTTGTTGTGGAAGAACTCCATGTACGTTTCGATGCTGTCGGACAGCTTGTAGTTGCCGACCACGAATGCGTTGCTGCGCTCCTGCGGCGTCAATTCGACGTTGCCGTGAGCCTGGAAGTTGTAGCCGTCGGCGCCGGTGTAGCACTTGTAGTCGCTGAGCGAAGTGCCGGGCGAGTTCGGAGTCTTCAACGTCACTCGATCGCCGCCGTTGGGGCAATTGAACTGGCCAACCAGGCCGGCAGGCAGCTGGATGTTTCCGGTCGGGGTGCGGCTTGAACCGCCAGCGGTATGCGCGGCGCCGTAGTAATAGTAAATCGCGTTCTTGGAGAAGTCGCGATTCGCAGCCAGCACCGAGTCGAACTTGTTGTAGTCGACGCCGGCCATGATGCTGCCCTTGTCCGTCGTCTGGCCGAACACGAAGTGGTAGCCCTGACGCTGACCGTCGTCGTGGTCGGAAATCCCGTAGTCGGCCGAGAACTCCGCGCCTTGGTAGTTGCTGCGCAGGATGAAGTTCACGACGCCGCCGACCGCGTCGGAACCGTACACCGACGAGGCTCCGTCGGTCAGGACTTCGATGCGCTCGATCGCGTCGGCCGGAATCGCGTTGACGTCGCCGAGCAGATAACGGTGACCGTTGACCAGGATCAGGGTGCGGGCGGAACCCAGGCCACGCAGCGAGATCGACGATGCGCCGGTGCCGCCGCCGTTGTTCACGCGCGGGTTGGTGACCGGGCCGGTAACGGCCGGCAGATCCTGCACCAGGTCACCGAGGGTGAGCTTGCCGGACTGCTGGATGGCCGACTTGTCGATCGTGACGATCGGATTCGCCGTCTCGATGTCGACACGGCGGATGTTTGAACCGGTTACAACGATGGTTTCGAGGGACTGGCTCTTCTGATCGGTGCTGCTATCTGCGGCGGTTTGCGCCTGGGCGATGCCAAACGCGCCGGCGGTTGCGGCCATGCCCAGCGACAAGGCCAAGCGGACCGCCGACGAAAGCTTATTCGCGTCGAGTCTCATTGCATTCTCCAACGTCAGGTTGTACAGACAGATTCGGGGAATTGACTTCGTTTTCCTTTCTTGAAATCTCCTTGCCGGACGGCACAGGGTTCGCGTGCTTCGACGGCTCAGCAGTCTATGCACACGTGAACATTTCGTGAGGTCGAAATGTTTCGAGAATCTTGTCTAAAAATTACGAATGTTCCGCTGCGATGCAGCCGCGCGGGGTGCACGAAGATTTTCAGGATCGGAATAAATTGCGCACGGCGTCGCGACGACACGGCGCACGCTGCACCGTCGTCAGCACCTCGTCAGGATTCTCGTGGCGTGGTAGCCCGAGGCGCGCGAATCAGTCGGATTCGGTTCCGTATCGCTGCGCGGATTCCGCATGGCCAAGCCCGGCAACGAGGCGACGCAACTTCTCGTTGTCGCTGAGCACGTGCTCCAGCCGCGCGAGGATATCGTCGGGTACGTTCCGGCAAGCGTTTTCCCATGCCATGACGCTGTCGGGCGGCAAGTGCAACGCCTTGCACACCTGGTCGGGTGTCGATCCGGCGCGGAGCATCCGCACCGCCTTGAGTTGCTTGAAGCGCAGTAACCTGACCGAGACCGACATTCGTGCCCGCTCAGCAGGTTGATGAAGATGCGTGCGTGCCAGAGGCAACAGAAGTCATCGCGCCGCTCGCCAGAGCGTGCGCGCGATCCCGAGCGGGGGCGTGAAGCGGCGTCGCTGCACGCGCGATTGGCGCATGATTGCCTATGACGCTGCAGAATCTCGACACGCTCATGCCTTCGGTCTGCTTGAACGCCCGGTTCAGGCCCTGGCCTGAGCGGAAGCCGACGCCGGTTGCAATCACCTCGATCGGTTCGCGCGATGCAAGCAGGAGTCGTTTGGCGGCTTCAACCCGCGTATGGATCAGGTATTGGTGAGGCGTCGATCCGAACAGATGGCTGAACATGCGGATGAAATGGTGGCGCGACATCCGTGCCGTATCGGCCAGGGTCCTGCAGTCGATATCGAGAAAGTACTCCACGTCGATCATGCGACGTGCCGCTTCAAGCCGCTGCCTCACCTTGCGCGTGGACCGCTCCTTGCGCACATCGAACGCGTAGCGGTGCTCCGTCGCGCAAGGCCCGCTCTGCGGCTCTCCGACATCGCGCGCAGCGTCCGGAAGCCGCATGCCCTCGTCGACGCTTTCAGCCACGCCCGATACCAGACCCGACGTCTCGCAGGTGGGCGCCGATGCTTCCGGCGGCGGCTGCTCTGGCACGGGCGATGGCCACAGCGGACGATTCGCCGCAGCGGGCCGATCGGTGAAGTGGAATCCGAGTTCATGGCAGCGCGCAACGGCCGATGAAATGTTCCGCGCGTCGGCAAGACTGTCCTCGGAAGCAAAGCCGTTGGCGCGTTCCAGCGCGCGCCAGCGATAGATTACGCTCTTCGGAATATCCAGCAGACCGGAGATTTCCCGCACCCCGTGCGATGGCAGCAGCAGCCGGACCAGTTCGACGACCGGTTCTGGATAAGAATGGCGAACGCGCCAACGACGATGCATGACTGCCTCTATTCCGGTTTTTGTCCGTTCGGGAACTCCGACGATTGAGCAGCGCGTCGGATCTGTGGGATGAAGCCATCGCTCAACCCGGTTTCCGCATACATCGGCTGCGCGACCATGGCCACGCTTTCACGGAACTGAGTCGCCGACGAGCCGAGGTGCTTCTTGATCGCGCGCGTAAACGACGACCTGCTCTGAAACCCGATTGCCTGCGCGATGTCCGCAATCCCCAGGTTGCTTCCCGAGAGCAGCGTGCTCGCGCTTTCGAGACGGTAACGGCTCAGGTTCGAATAGGGCGTCTCTTCGAACACCGATCGAAACGTGGTGATGAAATGGCCGACCGAGTAGTTCGCCATCAACGCAAGTTTCGCCACGTCGAGGTCCTGGTGGGCGCAAGCGGCGATGTAGTTGCGCACGCGCTGCAGGCGCAGGAACACCGCTCTCTTCCTGGTCAGGCAGGAACCGGGGCAGCGCTCGATCATTGGCGCGAAGCCAACCTGAAGATCGTCGACCAGACCGGCGAGTTGGTGCGCAATATGCTTCGTGCCGGGAAGTTGCGTGTCGCGCAGGCAGTGACGGACCAGACGCAGCAACCGCCGGCCCAGCGCCGGGACGAAAGGATGGATAGCCGGAAACAATACCGCGCCCGAGCATGCTCCGGCGCCGCCGTTGCGACTGAGGGAAGACCAGGCCGTCGGGGTGCCGGCGATGACGATGCAGGCTCCGCGCGGCGAGACGATGATGTCATGGCGCGTCTGCGCGTCACCGACCCAGATGTCGGCCTTTCCGAGTTGGACGCTCCACTCGCCGGTCATCACACCGGCGCCGCCGAGAATGGGACATGCCAGCGACGCGATTCCGGGAGGCGTCGCAAGAATCGTTCCGCGTTCGCACAGAACCACGATCAGACGGTCGTCGCGCGCTGGCTGCAAGCCGCCTGCATCGAGACTGGTGCGCGAGCCGGCGATGGCTCGTGTCGCGAAAAACCTCATTGGTGCGCTGCCATTGGCCTGCGTCCGTGCCAGCATCTCCGACGTCGATGTCGATGTGTAGCCTCGCATGAATGCAGGCGCCTTTCCGTAGTCAGCAGTTCGTCTACGTAATCGATCGTATTATGATGAGCAAATGTTGTCAACGAAGTCCTTCGTAGTTAATTTTTGTAAAGACACGCCGCTTCGTCAGGCATTTATTTGGACGTCCATTCTCGATAACGACTTTCCGCGGCAGCATGCGCCACGTGCACGCGGTTGCGTGTCGATCGCCGGCGCGATTCATTTCGGAAAGCATCCATATCCGGCCAAAGCGGTCAGATCGGGCCACGCGTTTTCAGATCTCACTGCGCAGAGTTCTGTGTTGTTAACGAAGTTGTAAGAATTGTGTCGAGACTTTTTCGCACACGATCGCCGTGAACAAAAACAGGTTTCTGGCGACGACGTCGTGATTTTTTGCAGGGACACGCCCAACGTGTCGGCGCGAGCGGTCGCTGACCAGCTCAACAACAGGGCTTGCGCTGGCGTCTTTCGATCAGACCGATGCGCGCGTGCGGGCGAATTCGATGAACATGCGCACGGCGACGTCGTTGCCCCAGTCCGGCCGTGAAAATATCCCGCTCTCCATCGGCCGGATCTGTTCGCCGAGAGGTACCTGGCCGACACCCAGACCGCGGGTCACGATGCCGGAAGGCAACAGCGGCACGATCGCCGTGCCAAGACCGGCTTCGACCATGCGCACGACGACCTGCGTCGAAGTCGTCTCCATGGCAATGCGCGGCGTGAGTCCGCGCTGATAGAAGGCTTCGAGCACATGCTGGCGACCGGTCGATCCGGCTTCGAACACGATCAGCGGTTCATCGACGAGATCGGCGATCGACAGCGATCCGCATCCCAGCAGCGGATGACCAGTCGCCGCGACGAAATACCACGGCAAGACGAACCATGGGTGATAAACCAGGCCGACCGGATAATCGATAGGCGCGCAAGCGCCCAATGCCAGGCTCGTGTCACCCTGCAAATCCGCGAGGATCTGCTGCTCCGTGCGCGTGAACAGGCGCAGCGTTATCTCCGGGGATTGCGCGTGGAACTCGCGCATCACATCGATCAACACGTAGTAGGCAATGTACTGGCTCGCGGCGATCAGGATTTCGCGCGACTGCTGGCCCGGCTCGAACAGGTGCGTAAGCGCGTGTGCCTCTTCGAGGAACTGCTCCGCCTTTCCAGTGAACACACGACCCGCCTGGGTCAGCCGCACGTCGGCGCGGCGCCCGCGTTCTTTTTCGTAGAGCGCGACACCGAGCCGCTCTTCGAGCGTCAGGAGACGGCTGCGCAGGCCCTCCTCGGAGAGATGCAACGATTCCGCGGCCATGCGGATGCTGCCGGTACGCACGAGTTCGACGAATGCGCGGACCTGCTCGGTCGAGATCGGCGGCATAAGACGGTTCATCGCTGCGGCATCCGGTCGACGACGATTCCGCCGCGCGGCGCTCGCTCAAGAAAGACGTGCATGCTTCGCTCGCTGTCTTCGGTGCTTCCCGCACGAGTCTGTTTATAGACTCATGAACCGGTCAGTTCTCGCCGTTTTCGGACATGAACACCTCGCCCACCGCGGGGCTTGCCCCAGCGATGGCGGATTTGACCTCCAAACTGCGTTCCTCGTACCGCTACCACAACGCTCGCGTCGCGCCGCATAGGCGTGGTGCGCGCAACAAAGCCGGCAGGTTCGCGACGGTGTTTCCTCGGCACACGACCGGATGAACATCTGGCACGTCTCCACGGACACAGGCTCAAGTTGCTGCACGCCGGGCAGTGTGGCCAATCAACCGGCCACTTCGCTCGTTCGAACGTCTCGTTTGCTTTGCAATGCTGCCACCACCGGGATATTTCCAATGAAAGCCGCGTTCATTGTTCTTGCCGCCTGTATCGCACCGGTGGCCGTCGCCAACGCCAACGCCACGAATATTTTTTGCGTTGCCAGTCCGGATGACCTGACGGATGCGCTCGCATCATTGTCGACGTCTGCGGCGAACACCGATGCCGACGAAATACGCATTCGGACCGGCACCTATTTCGCCCCGGCGGGCGGCTGGGTCGGTTCGGTCACGACGCACCATGCGCTGACGATTCGCGGTGGCTACACGGACGATGGATGCACGCAGCAGACCCTGGACGCGTCGATGACGGTCCTCGACGGCAACGATGCCTCGGGCGTGCTGACGATCAACACGCCCCTCATCCCGAACAGCGACATCGCGGTCAGCGGTCTCACGTTCCAGCACGGCAAGGGAAGCAGTGCATTCGAATCCTGCGCGGGCGGACTCAAGATCGGTGATCCGAACCCGATCAATGGCGGAACGGTTCTGATCGAGCGGAACATCTTCCGTGACAACGTCGCGGTCAGCAACGGCTTCAGTCATGCGGTCGGAGGCTTGCTGGCAGCGACCGACGGCGAGGCCCTGATCGTCCGCGACAATCTTTTCGCCAACAACCGTTCGCCCAATGAGGCAGCTGCGTCGCTCTATTCGAACAACGAAATCGATGTCAAGAACAACACGTTTGTCGGAAATCATTCAACGGATGCAGCGCTGGAGAAGCGCTTCGCGCTCGACTTCTTTACGGTCAGCGGCCTGATGCTGAGCAACAACATCTTCTGGAGCAATGCGACCGGCGCCGGGGAGTTCGACATCAATCTGAGCGGGCAATTCACCCATGCGACACTGGTGAACAACGACATCGAGGCAGCAACCGGAACGGCGAAGTCGGAAACCGGCACGCTGCAAGTCGATCCGCTGTTCGTCGGGGAAGCGGACTTCCGCCTGTCGGCGTCTTCGTCCCTGATCGATGCCGGTGTCGACAACGCTCCGGGCGGCCTGGGCAGCGTCGATCTCGATGGAAGTCCGCGTATCGATGCCGAAGCCGTGGACCTCGGCGCGTATGAGAGCAGTTACATCTTTGTCAGCGGGTTCGAGTAACCGCGCAACGCAACAGCGCAAGACCGGCACACCGGCACCTGATCGGTATTGCAGACACGGCGTGTCCCTTGAAGTCGTGCATCGACGTCTCGATGTGATTCCAGACCGGCGACGAGGTGAACAATGGGCATGATGACCAAGACACAATACGTTCGTGAAATCCGCACGAACGAGTACGAAGCACTCGGCCGTCTGATGGTCGACGTGTATTCGAATCTTGCGGGTTTCCCGGGGCCGGACGAACAACCCGGCTACTACGACATGCTGCGAAGCATCGGCTGCTTCAGCGAAAGGGACGGTGCCCGGGTCCTCGTCGCGATTTCCGCCGACGATGAATTGGTCGGCGGCATCGTCTATTTCGGCGACATGGCGCAATACGGCTCAGGAGGGATTGCGACGACCGTGAAGAATGCGTCCGGCATCCGTCTGCTCGGTGTCAGCGCACGCGCCAGGGGAATGGGCGCAGGCAAGGCGCTCGCGCGCGCATGCATCCAGTTGGCCAAGGACAAGGGGCACTCGCACGTGGTCCTGCACACGACCCAGCCGATGCAGGTTGCGTGGAGTCTCTACGAAAAGCTCGGCTTCGAGCGATCGAAAGATCTGGACTTTGCGCAGGAGGGTCTGCCGGTGTTCGGTTTCAGGCTCTGGCTCGGCGAAAAGTGACTCGACCAACTTGTCGTCCGACAATCAGGCGCGCCAGACCGCGGACTTGGCGCGGATAGGTCCGTCATCCAGGGGCGCGTCTTTACGAGTCAGGCCCTTCATGTCCCGTCGACTCCTTCGACCGATTGGAACGTGCCGCGACAATCCGGTGCGCGATGGCACCAGCGACCATCGCTGGCACGAACAGCAATGCGGTTTCGATGCCGGCGCCAGAGGCCACGAGCGCCGGGCCGGGGCAATAGCCGGCAAGTCCCCAGCCGACGCCGAAGATCGCCGCGCCCAGGATCAACGGCAAATCGATCGTGCGCGTGGCGGGAAGCTGGAATTCGCCGGCCATGATCGGCCGCGAGCGCCGCGTGACGAAATGGAACGTGACGGCGGTAGTCAGGGTGGCGCCGATCAGGACAAATGCAAGCGTCGGGTCGAAGTCTCCGAAGACGTCGAGGAACCCAATCACGACGGTTGGGTCGGTCATCCGCGCAATCGCAAGTCCGATCCCAAACAGCGCCCCGCAAAGGAGCGCGGCAAGAGCGGCCTTCATGCAGCGCCCCGGAACAGGTGATGCGTCAGCCACACCGTGACGATCGCGGAGGCCATGAACATCAGCACTGCGGCCAGTGATCTAAGCGAAAACCGGCCCAGCCCGCAGACGCCGTGGCCGCTCGTGCAGCCGCTGCCGAGGCTCGTGCCGAATCCGACCAGCACGCCGGCCAGCAGCAAGACCGGCAAGTTCGCCGGCGATGCCGTGGTTTGATGCAACAGGTGCATCGAAAGGCCGCCGGCTCCGACCAGTCCGGCAACAAAGGCCGCTCGCCATGCCCACTCCGTGCCGGACGAGCGCCGCGTCAAACCGTTGACGATGCCGCTGACGCCGGCGATACGGCCGTTGAACAGGAGCAAGCCCGCGGCTGACAGCCCGATCAGCGTTCCACCCAGCAAGGCGACAAGCCAGCTGTTCATGCGCCATCCCCACTCCTGGCGTGCCGCGGCGCGCCGAGGATTCCATACTACCGAATTCCAGGCGGGCCTCGGCGAGACTTGCGCAAACCGGCGCGGCACGGCATCGTGCACGCTTTCAAACGCTCGTTCGACGCCATGGCCGACGCCAGCACTGCAAATTCCCATTTTCCACATTTGCTCGCGCCGCTCGACCTGGGCTTCGTCACACTGCCCAATCGCGTGCTCATGGGGTCGATGCACACGGGCCTCGAAGACCATGCGCGCGACTACGGCAAGCTCGCGGCGTACTTCGCCGAGCGTGCCCGCGGCGGCGTCGGCCTGATGGTCACCGGCGGCCTGTCGCCGAACATCGCCGGCTGGCTCAAGCCGTTCGGCGGTCGCCTGTCGATGCCGTGGCACGTTGCGCGGCATCGCCGGGTTACGCGCGCCGTGCACGCCGATGGCGGCTTGATCTGCATGCAGATCCTGCACGCCGGGCGTTACGGCTATCACCCGCTGTCGGTATCGGCGTCGCGCATCAAGTCGCCGATCACGCCGTTCACGCCGCGCGCGCTATCGAGCGGCGGCGTCCAACGCACGATCGGCGATTTCGTGCGCTGCGCGAAGCTCGCACAGGATGCCGGCTACGACGGCATCGAGATCATGGGTAGCGAGGGCTATCTCATCAACCAGTTCCTCGTCGCGCGTACGAATACGCGCAACGATGCGTGGGGCGGCAGCGTCGAGAAGCGCCAGCGCCTGCCGATCGAGATCGTGCGGCGCACGCGCGCGGCGGTCGGGCGCGAGTTCATCATCATCTACCGGTTGTCGATGCTCGACCTCGTCGACAACGCGCAGAGCTGGGACGAAATCGTGCAGCTCGCCAAGGCGATCGAAGCGGCCGGCGCCACGATCATCAACACCGGCATCGGCTGGCACGAGGCGCGCGTGCCGACGATCGTGACCAGCGTTCCGCGCGGCGCCTTTACCTGGGTCACGCGCAAGCTCAAGGGTGAGGTGAAGATTCCGCTGATCACGACGAATCGCATCAACATGCCCGAAGTCGCGGAAAAGATCCTCGCCGACGGCGATGCCGACATGGTGTCGATGGCGCGACCGCTGCTGGCCGATTCGGACTGGGTCAACAAGGCCAGGGCCGGCCGCAGCGAACGCATCAACACCTGCATCGCCTGCAACCAGGCCTGCCTCGATCACGTGTTCAAGAACGAGCATGCCTCGTGCCTGCTCAATCCGCGTGCATGCCATGAAACCGAACTCGTCATCACGCCATCGGCGACGCACAAGAACATCGCCGTGGTCGGCGCCGGTCCGGCCGGGCTGGCTTGCGCGACGACGCTTGCCGAACGCGGCCATGCCGTCACCCTGTTCGACGCCGCGGGTGAAATCGGCGGCCAGTTCAACATGGCCAAGCGCATTCCGGGCAAGGAGGAATTCCATGAGTCGCTGCGCTACTTCAGCCATCGTATCGGCGACACCGGCGTCCAGTTGAGACTCGATACGCGCGCGACGGTCGAGTCGCTGCGCGGCTTCGACAGCGTCGTGCTTGCAACCGGCGTCACGCCGCGCGCGCTGCGCATTCCCGGCGCAGATCGGCCGAACGTGCTGAGCTATCTCGATGTGATCCTGCTCGGCAAGCCGGTCGGCAGGCGCGTGGCGATCATCGGCGCGGGCGGCATCGGTTTCGACGTGGCTGAATTCCTGACCCAGGACGAGCCTTCGCCGACAACCGACGTCGCGCGCTGGTCGCACGAGTGGGGAGTCGATCGGAACTACACGAATCGCGGCGGGCTGGCCAAGCCGATGCCGGAACCGTCTCCACGCGAAGTATGGCTGCTGCAACGGACTCCCGGCACCCCGGGCAAACGGCTGAACAAGACTACGGGCTGGGTCCATCGCGCGGCGCTGAAGATGAAGAGCGTGAAGATGCTCGGTGGAGTGAACTACGAGCGTGTCGACGACGGCGGGTTGCATATCGTCGTCGATGGCAGGCCGCAAATACTGCAGGTGGACAACATCGTCGTCTGCGCGGGCCAGGAACCGCGCCGCGATCTGTACGACGGCCTCAAGGCCACGAATGCCGACGTCCACCTGATCGGCGGCGCCGATATTGCCGCCGAACTCGATGCCAAACGCGCGATTGCGCAGGGTACGAAACTTGCCGCAATGATGTAGGAACTGCCGCTCGGGCTAACAGGATTCGCCACTGCCGTTTCGGGACCGCAAACGGTTTGAAAGCCAGGGGACGGTAAAAGGCAGGGTCAAAATGGATTCCCGCTTGCGCGGGAATGACGTCCTGCTTTGAACCGTTGCGCTGGTTTCTTGCGCTGCAACAATGCGGTTGCTGGCTTGAACGACTGGCCAGGCGTAAGGTAATTGCGCGTGGTGCATCGATGCCACGCATTCCGCAGGGCACCGCCGGCGGCAGGGGTCGGCCGTTTCGGCATACACGGTTACGCAACGCCACACATCCTCGACCTCGCGCAAGATTCCTTGAGGAGGCTCCATGGTCAAGCAGCTTTTTTCCGGAACGATCGCCGCACTCGCGCTGATGTCGACGCCGCTGCTGGCAAAGGACGCGCCTGCGCCGGCTGCAGCACCGCCCGAACTCGCGCAGGTCGCCTTCTTCGAAGGCACCTGGAACTGCACCGGCAAGACATTCGCGAATCCGATGGGGCCGGAGCATACGACCGCCGCCACGGTACATGGCGCCAAGGCAGTCGGCGGCATGTGGATACACATCACCTATGACGAGAAGAAGACCGCGGAGAACCCGGTGCCGTATCACGTCGGCGTCTACATGGGTTACGACGCCGCGAAGAAGATCTTCGTGCAAAGTTGCGTCGACGCGTTCGGCGGCTACTGCGCGCAGACCGGCAGCGGCTGGAATGGCGACACGATGAAATTCGAGGGCACCGGCAATGGCGGCGGCAAGCAGTTTGGCTCTCGCGATACGTTCACGAGGAAGGGAGCCAACCAGCTTACGCACACGGGCGAGATCCAGGGCGACGACAAGCAGTGGGTCAAGACCGACGAGGAAACCTGCCACAAGGGCAAGTGACCCCATCATCCGGCTTAGACCGCATTACCGCGGCGTTGACCCCGCTCCATGGCGTCGACGCCGCGTGCTTTTCCGGCTGGCACACTCCAGCCGAGGGCGATCAGTG